>Ga0310345_10000444_pt1 | contig 63031 bp, 47 predicted proteins | sample HC15DNA20500_MG_FD_204667 | JGI IMG/M metagenome (GOLD analysis project Ga0310345, IMG submission 204667) | Marine microbial communities from station ALOHA, North Pacific Subtropical Gyre - HC15-DNA-20-500_MG | ecosystem: Environmental > Aquatic > Marine > Oceanic | place: Pacific Ocean: North...
TCGCTGGGGTCGCGGGGCCAGCGCGCGAAGCGCGCGAGGCCCCGACGGAGTCGGGAGGGGGGCCCCATTGGCGCTTTGCCCAATGGGGGGAGGGTTTGCACCAAACCCTCCAAGAAATCACGGACAGCCGGCGGTCGTCACCCGCTGAGCGTACGCGGTCCCGCCGCTGCCGGTGTTCGGCGGCGTGTAGCTCGCCGAGTGGCCGGGGTAGGCGTTGTCCCACGCGGTCCGCTCGAAGGTGCCGACCGCGGTGTCGTGGCCGACCCACGAGGAGGCGCTGTTGCCGTAGTAGGTGGCCGAGCAGTTCCAGCCCATGCCGAGCACGTAGTAGGTGCCGGGCGTGATGGACTGCCGGATGGGCCCGGACGGACGGTAGGCGTCGCCGGCGCCGAGGGTCTGGGTCGACGACCAGAGCTGCGTCCAGGGCCCGGTCGAGCTGGCGCCGCTGAGCACGTAGAAGGTCACCGAGCAGCTCGAGGACAGGCCGAGGTACTGCTCGAACGACTCGAGCGTCGTGGCGGCGGTGGCCCGGTAGATGTTCGAGCGGAAGTAGCGGGAGGCCGTCCAGTTGTTGGCGCGGGGCTCGGCGATGGTGGCGACGCCGCCGCTCGCCTCGGGCACGCCGCAGCCGCACATGCCGGGCGCCGTCTTGGCGGGGTCCATCGGGCAGCCGTCGACGCAGTCCGCGGTTCCGTCTCCGTCGCCGTCGGTGTCGGGCACGCCGCAGCCGCATGCGCCGGGCGCGGTCTTGCCCATGTCGCCCGGGCACCCGTCGAGGCAGTCGGGCGAGAGGTCCCCGTCGGTGTCGTCGTCGGGCGTGCCGCAGCCGCAGGTCCCGGCCGAGGTCTTCGCCGGGTCGGCGGGGCAGCCGTCGGAGCAGTCGGGCACTCCGTCTCCGTCGCCGTCGGTGTCGGGCACGCCGCAGCCGCAGGCGCCGGGCGCGGTCTTCTCCGCGTCCATCGCGCAGCCGTCGATGCAGTCCGCGGACGCGTCGCCGTCGGTGTCCGTGTCGGGGACGCCGCAGCCGCACATCCCGGGCGCGGTCTTGTCGGGATCCTCGGGGCACTCGTCGACCGGCACGCAGCTGAAGCCGTCGCCCTCGAAGCCCGGATCGCAGACGCAGCGAGGGGCGCCGCTCGAGGCGTCGCAGGTCGCGTTCGCGTCGCACGTCAGGTCGGCGCAGACCGGCGGGCGCCCCGAGTCGTCCGGGATCGTCCCGCCGTCGACCCCGGCGTCGACCGCGCCGTCGGTGGAGGGCGGCGGGAGGACGCCGGAGTCGGGCGTCTCCTCGCCGCCCGAGGCGCACGCGGTCAGGAGAGCGGCGAGGGCGAGCGTCGAGAGCGAAGGGAAGCGCATGGCTCGAGGGTACCAGCCGCTCTCACTCGCCGCAGTGTTCACTCGGCGCAGTGTTCACTCAGCGCAGTGTTCACTCAGCGCAGTCGTCGGCGCCGATGTCGTTGCTGTCGCCGCGCGGGTCACCGTCGATGTCGACGGTGACCTCGGAGAGCGACTCGCCCGCGCCGACCACCGCCGCCACGTCGCAGGACGCGAGGTGGAGGTCGCCGCCCGCGGCGTCGACGAACCAGCTCGCCTCGGCCTCGGTGACGTTGCTCCCGAGGTCGGCGCTGGCCCCGTCGCGCGCGCGGATCCGGCCGTTGGTGAGGTTGTTCTTCATCACCAGGCCGCTCGTCACGCCGTAGCGGTACTCCATGCGGCTCGAGTAGGCCTCGGGGTTCGAGTAGAACACGGTGTTGTTGAGCACCATCGTGTCGTGGCTGCGCTCGACGCTGATGCCGACGTCGTTCTGGCCGCCGGCGGGCAGCCGGCTGAAGATCATGTTGTTGCGGATGATCGAGCCGTAGACGTCGGCGCGGAAGCCGATGCCGATGCCGCGCGCGCAGTCGACGATGTGGTTGCGCTCGATGAGGTGACCGCTGCCCTCGTCGCTGTCCCACATGTGGATCGCGTGCTCGGAGAGGCCGCCGGTGTAGGTCATGCCGCCGCGCGCGTCGGGGGCGCGGCCGTGCACCGGGCGGCGCGGGCCGTCGGGGGTGCAGTAGATGCCCTCGAAGTAGCTGTCGTGGACGTGCCAGTCGCGGGACTCGTGGGTGTCGATCCCGCCCGTGTAGCACCGGGTGTTGCCGGTCTGCGAGCCGTAGCCCCACACGTTGTCGCGGCCCTCGTCGGTCATCACGAAGCGGCTGCAGCTCACCTCGACCCGGTCGACCCGGTGGGCGTCGCCGGGGCTCGCCTTGAGGAACTGCTGGCCGCCGTCGATCATGTGCACGTCGTGGATCACCACGTCGTCGGCGTCCTTCCACAGGTGGATGAGGTGGAAGACCGAGCGGCGCACGGTGAAGCCGGAGAGCACCACGCCGGCCGCGTCGACCGTGATCGGCGCGGTCTGGCCGCCGTGCAGCCGGTAGGCCGAGTCGAGGATCACCGCGGAGGCGTCGCCCGACGCGCTGCGCAGGGTGACGTTGGGGGTGGTGAAGTACAGGCCGGAGTAGCCGCCGCCCGACGCCTCGGGGATCGTGTAGGTGCCGTCCTCGAGCAGGATCGTCGTGCCCTCGGCCGCGCCGGAGACCACCTGGCGCAGGGTGCGCATCTCGCCGTCGACCATGACCCGGTCGCCGGCCGGCGAGACGGTGATCGTCGGCCCGGTCGCGGCGACGATCTCCGCGGTGCGGTCCGCGCAGACGCTCGGCGAGGGGCCCACGCCGCCGTCGGGGTCCGTCGTGCCGCCGCCGTCGGGGTTCACCTGCGCGTCGGGCGTGGAGCCGCCGCCGTCGGTGGGCGGCGGGGTGCTCCCGTCGGTGGTCGGGGTCGAGCCGTCCGGGGTGTCGGCGCCGCCGTCGCAGGCGAAGCAGAGGGAGAGGGCGGTGAGGAGAATCGCAGCGCGTCGAAGCATGGGGAGAGCATAGCGCGCGCGATCGATCCGGACGCGCCAGCCTCACTCCAACTCACGCCATCAGCGCCGACCGACCCGCCGCACCTCGAGCACGTCGCGGTGACGGGAGACGCGGTCGATGACCTGCGCCACCTGATCGGCGCTCCGGCAGTCGAGGCCGAGCCGGATCCGGGCCGCCTTGCCGCGGTCGCTGTCGGCGCGCGCGCTGCGGATGTTCACGCCGATGGCGGTGACGAGCTTGGTCAGCTCGCCCATCAGGCCGGAGCGGTCGGTCGCCTGCACCTCGATCTCGACGAGGTGGCGCTGGCTCGGGTCGGCGCCCCAGTCGATCTCGACCAGGCGCTCGGGCTCGGGCGTGGCCAGGATGTTCGGGCAGCGGCGGTGATGGATCACGATGCCGCGGCCGCGGGTGACGAACCCGACCACGTCGTCGCCGGGCACCGGGCTGCAGCAGTTGGCGCGGCGCCCCATCACCTCGTCGGAGCCGCCGAGCCTCAGGCCCGAGGCGGTCTGGCGGGTCGGCGGCGGGGGCGGCGTCGACGGGAGCGTGGGCTCCTCCGGCGGCGCCTTCTCGCGCTCCAGGGTGAGCGCGGCCGACGAGACCGAGTGCGCGTTGCGGTCGCCGTAGCCCACCGCCGCGTAGAGGTCGTCGACCGACGGGTAGTCGAGCGCGTGGGCGACCTCCTCGATGGTGGCGTGCTCGAGGTCGAGCCGGGCGAGCTCGCGCTCCACCATCTCCTTGCCGACGTGCATCGACTCGTCGCGACCCTGCTTGCGGAAGAACGCGCGGACCTTGCCTCGCGCGCTCGCCGTGCGGAGGAAGCCGAGCCCCGGGTTCATCCAGTCGCGGCTCGGCTGCGGCTCCTTCTGCGTCAGGATCTCGACCCGGTCGCCGGTCTTCAGCGCGTGGTCGAGGGTGACGATCTTGCCGTTCACCTTCGCGCCGCGGCAGCGGTGGCCGACCATCGTGTGCACGCGGTAGGCGAAGTCGAGCGGGGTCGAGCCCACCGGCAGGTCGATCACGTCGCCGGCCGGGGTGAAGACGTAGACCTGGTCCTCGAAGATGTCGGTCTTGAGCGACTCGATGAACTGGTGCGGGTCGGAGACCTCGCGCTCCCAGTCCATCAGCTGCCGGAGCAGCATGAACTTGTCTTGCGGCCCCTTGGAGCTGCCCTCCTTGTAGGCCCAGTGCGCCGCGACGCCGAACTCGCTGAGCTGGTGCATCTGCTCGGTGCGGATCTGGACCTCCACCGGGCGGCCCCCGGGGCCGATGACCGCCGTGTGGAGCGACTGGTAGCCGTTGTCCTTGGGCTTGGCGACGTAGTCGTCGAACTCGCTCGGGATCGGCACGAAGGTCGAGTGCACGATGCCGAGCACGCCGTAGCAGTCCTGGAGGCGCTTGGTGATGACGCGGACCGCGCGCAGGTCGTAGAGCTGATCGAACTCCAGGTCCTTGCGCTGCATCTTCTTGTAGATGCTGTAGATGTGCTTCGCGCGGCCCTTGATGGACGCCTCGATGCCCTCCTCGGCGAGCTTGGACTCGAGCACGCCGACGACCTCGTCGATGAAGGCCTGCCGCTCGTCGCGCCGCTCGGCGAGGAGCCGCTTGATCTCGGCGTAGGTGTCGGGCTCGAGCTCGCGGAGCGCGAAGTCCTCGAGCTCCCACTTCAGCTGCCAGATGCCGAGGCGGTTGGCGAGCGGCGCGAAGACGTCGAGCGTCTCCCGGGCGTAGCGCTGCCGCTCCGCGTCGCTCCAGGAGCCGTCCTTCATCGAGCGGATCCGCTGCACCCGCATCGCGAGCACGATCATCACGACGCGCACGTCGCGCGCCATCGCGAGGAACATCTCGCGGAGGGTCTCGGCCGCCTCCTCCTCGATGCGGTCCCAGCGGATGGTGGCGAGCCGCTCGACGCCGGCGAGGAGCCGGCCCACGTCCTCGCCGAGCGCCTCCTCGATCTGCTCGAGGGGCAGGGCGTGCTCGACGAAGGCGCGCGCGGCCAGGGCGGCGGCGACCGCCGGAGGGTCGAGGCGGAGCTTCGCGAGCACGTCGGCGGTGTCGATCGCGTCGCTCACCGCGTCCGGCTGGTCGGCGAAGCGCTTCGCGACGAGGTCGTGCGCCCGGCTCACCACCGACGCGTCGACGTCGGGGTGGTGCTTCCCCAGCCGGGTGAGCAGCGCGGTCGGCTCCTGGTTCACGGACCGAGGGCTAGCCGGACCCCGCGCCGCGCGCCAGGAGGCCCGCCTCGGTGGTGGATTCGGTGCGCCGCGGGGTGATAGCCTCGCTGCCTCTCGGGAGGGTGGTGCGATGGAGAGGTTGGAGTTCGACACGATGGCCCCGAGCGTCGAGCCGGGGTCCCTCACGCTCCTCCGGTTGCGCGGTCGCGAGGCGCTGTGTCGGCCCTACGCGTACGAGCTGACCCTGGAGACCGAGGCGGACGGAGGGCTCGCGCCCGAGGCGCTCGATGAGCTGCTCCGCTTCCCCTGCCGGGTGGCCTTCGGGCGCGAGGGGGGCACCGAGATCCACGGGATCCTGCGGGCGATCGAGGTCCCCTCGGCCCACGAGCCCTCGCCGGTCCGCTACCGCGCGCACCTCGTGCCCAAGCTCTGGGCGCTGAGCCAGGCGCGGCGATCGCGGGTGTTCCAGGACCTCGACGTGGTGGGCATCGTCACCGCGGTGCTCGAGGAGCTGGGGCTCGAGGCGGAGACCCACTTCGGCTTCGAGGTCAGCAAGACCTACCCGACGAGCGAGTACACGGTGCAGTACCAGGAGAGCGATCTCGACTTCGTGCATCGCCTCCTCGAGCACTACGGCCTCTTCTACTTCTTCGCGCAGGGGCCCGACGGCGAGCAAGTCGTGTTCTCCGACGACAGCCGCACCGCCCGGCCCCTCGAGGGCGCGGAGCTGCTGAGCTTCGGCGCGGTCGAGCGGAGCGAGGAGGCGGGCGTGATGGAGCTCGGCCGGGTGTTGACCCCGCAGCCCGCGGCGGTGGTGCTGCGCGACTACAACTGGCGCACGCCGTCGATCGCGCTGCAGTCCGAGGCCAAGGTCGACGAGGCGACCGGCCGCGGCTTCCACAACGAGTACGGCCTCCACTTCAAGGATCCGTCGGCGGGGGCCGCGCTCGCCGCGGTGCGCTCCGAGGAGCTGATGGCGGCGCGCGACGTCTACGAGGGGCGCTGCCGGGTGGCGGGGCTCGCGCCGGGGCACCGGGTGGAGGTCACCGGGCACCCGCTGCTGGGGTTCGATCAGGAGTACCTGATCACCGAGGTCGAGCAGGAGGTGGACGGCGGCGCGACGCAGGACACCGGCAACATCCTCCACGAGAAGACCTTCCGGGCCATCCCGTTCACCACGCCCTACCGGCCGCCGCGGCGCACGCCGAAGCCGAAGATCGAGGGCATCATGCACGCGCGGGTGGACGGCGAGGTGCCGGGCACCGCCGCGCCGATCGATCAGTACGGCCGCTACAAGGTGCTCTTCCCGTTCGACCTCGTGGGCGTACCGGGCGGCCGCGCCTCCCGGTGGGTCCGGCTGGCGCAGCCCTCGAGCGGAGCGGGCTACGGCATCCACTTCCCGCTGCACATCGGGGCGGAGGTCGCGGTCTCGCACCTCGACGGCGATCCCGACCGGCCGATCATCATGGCCTCGCCGCCGAACGCCGAGACGGTGACGCCGGTCAACGACCGGAACGCGACGCAGTCGGAGATCGTGACCAAGACCGGCATCCGCATGACCTGGGACGACGACTGCTGAGCGCGGTCGAGGGGAGCGCCAAGTGAGCGACGGTAGCATCGAGGACACCGCTCGACGGTTCGAGATCTTCGTCCCGAGCCCGAAGGCTCGGATCAACATGGGGAGCCGGAACGCCACCGACACGGGGCCGTTCGGCTACAGCGGGCTGTCGCTCCAGTCCGACGTGCACCTCTTCATCGACGCGAACAAGCACACCCTCTACCAGACCGGGCAGAACTTCTGCGGGCAGGTCGGCGGCAAGTGGTGGCAGTTCTCGAACGACCCGATGTTCCTCTCCTCGACCGCCAACATGACGGTCGCGGCCGACAACAAGGTCATCATCGCCTCCGGCGCCGGCCAGGGTCAGATCACCGCGCTCGACCACGGCGAGAACATTCGCCTCGTCCCCTACAACGAGCTCAAGCTCCACTACGTCGTCGACACCCTGCAGACCGGGCTCTTCGAGTTCTTCCACGGCCGCCACGACCGGAAGGAGGAGAAGTTCGGGCTCCTGAAGAAGATCGACCTCGAGCACTTCGACTCGTCCTCGGCGGCGCTGAAGAACGACGGCGTGGCCGCGCACGAGGGCGGCTTCCTCAACACGGTCGCGCGCTCCTGGGAGCTGATGGATCGGGGCGTCCTCGAGGACGCGCTCGCCGCGAACCCGGCGCACGGCGCGGTGCCCTCCCTCGGGCCGATCCTGGGCGCGAAGATCGCGGGCGCGCCCGACCTCGCGGCCCTCGAGTACGGCTTCTCGACCTACTTCGCGCGCTTCGACCCGTACAAGTACGGAAAGGACGGCTGGCTCAACAAGCTCCACAAGGTCGTGTCGGTGCTCAAGCGCTTCGTGCACGTGGCGCTCAAGTACGGGGAGATCGTCACCGACCTGCCGATCATCTCGCACGCGATCAAGGCCTTCGAGGCGCTCGGCTCGCTCATGAACGCGGCCTGGAGCGCGCGGAACATGGCGACCGACAGCTTCCCGGCGCTGGTCACCTTCCAGCGCGCCTCCGACGGGAGCTGGAGCGGGGGCTCGTTCGGCACCGGCGGTGTCGTCGACGAGGCGAGCTCGGGCATGCTCGCGCGGGGCGCGCACGTGGCCGACGGCGCGGCCGACTCCCGGAAGGCGAAGATCGAGTCGAAGGAGGAGCCGGACGGCGGCTTCCGGCTGACCGGCCAGACCTATCGCCTCGACGTGGAGTGGAAGGACGGCCGGAAGTCACCGGTGGTGATGGTGAACCCGACCGGGCCGCAGCCGGCGACCCTGCAGATCACCGCGCCGACCCTCACCAACACGCCCGAGACCAAGACCCTGGCGCTGAAGGTCGGCGGCCAGACGATCACCGTGTCGCTCAGCGCCGCGAACACCGCGGACGGGGCCGTCTTCGCGGCCGCGATCGACGCGGCGCTCGGGGCGCGCGGGACGGCGATCGACGCCGGCGCCAGCGTCGCCGTGACCGCCACGCCTCACGTCGCGATCGGCGGCGCGGCCGGCGCGGAGACCGCGTCCATCGCGTTCCCGCCGAGCGACATCAGCGTGGACTGGTCCGCGTCGGTCGACGTCAACGGCACGGTCACCACGGTCACCGTCCCGGTGGGGCAGCTCGTGAGCGCGGCGAGGTTCGCCGAGAGCGTCCGGGGGCAGCTGCCCGAGAGCGTGACCGTCGAGACGGCCGTGAGCGAGGTGACGATCATCGCGCCCGAGCCCGCGCTGAAGCTGCTGAACGCCAACGACACCCCGTCGCTCCTGGTGCGCATGGGCAGCGGCGAGGCGGCCTACGACAACCGGACGAGCTCCCTCCCGCTGAAGGCGCCGGTGCTCAGCGCCACCGGAGAGAAGGAGCAGCTGAAGGTCGCGGTGGACGGGACGACCTTCACCGTCGACCTGGACTCCAGCACGACCCTGAAGAGCGCGCTCGACGCCGAGACGACGCTCCTGACCCTGGCCAGCGTGTCGGGCACCGGGAACGGCCCGATCACCATCACGACGCGGTCGAGCCGCGGGTCCTCGCAGGTCGCGGTGAAGAGCGTCTACGACCAGCCCCGCTGGAGCTTCTCGCCGAGCCGCGACGAGCAGGGGGCCGACGGCTGCGACAACCCGCTCACCGTCGACGCGCTCCTCGGGCTCATCGGGAGCCTCGACGGCGTCTCGGCCTCCAAGGACGGCAGCAAGCTCGTGCTCGAGGCGACGGCGACCGGCGAGGGCTCGAAGGTGAAGGTGTCGGGCAACCTGGCGGGCGTCGTCTTCACCGACAAAGAGGACGAGATCACCGGCGCGCCGGACCTCGGCGACAGCGGCGTCTTCGACACCGACTTCGAGACCTCGCTCAAGACCCTCCGGAGCTGGAACCACGAGCTGCAGAAGCTTCCCGAGGACACGCGCAACCTCACCCGCCCGCTGACCAACGCGCTCCAGGACACCCTGTCGACGGTCAGCGCCCTCGAGTCGATGACGAAGACGATCGCGGAGATCGCCGCGAAGGGCTCGCCGCCGCCGCCCGAGGCGATCGGTCTGCTGGCCAACGACGGCATCACGCTGGGCACCGCGGACCGGATCGTCGGGACCGGGGGCAAGGGCATCGTCTTCATCTCGGACGGCGGCACCGGGAGCCCGGACCGGAACAAGTTCGTCAAGACCGAGAAGCTGGTCGCGGACATGGGCGCGTGGACCTCGAGCTTCTTCGAGGCGGACAGCGCCGACGCGCCGGCGCGATCGCTGGGCTTCCGGGTGCTCAGCGACAGCGCCATCGACATGACGTCGACGACCTACGCCCAGCTCGCGGCGATGGGCCGGGCGAAGCTCCAGGGCGCGCGCCCCGACGGCCGCCAGGACGGCGCCGGCATCGGCATCGCGCGGGTGATCGGATCGTACGCGTCCGAGGTGGCCGGCTACGAGAAGGTGGTGATCAGCGCGCGGAGCCCGGGCGACGCGAACGACCAGGCCGGCGCCACCGGCGGGCGGGTCGAGCTGCTGGGCCAGCGCCTCACCCTGGGCGGAGTCACGGACGAACACACGCTGGGGAACGGCGTGAAGCTGAGCCTCACGGACCGAGGTCAGATGGGCACTCAACCCTTGCTGGTGGACGGGACGCCGGCGGGCGCCGAGCACCTCGAGGACGGCGAGGACAGCGACGTGGCCTGGGCGGAGCGCCCCAACGAGGACGCCGCGTGGTCGACCGAGCTGCGTGACGCGCACCCGTCCACGAGCCACGTCGATCTCCACGCGACCACGGAGATCGAGACCGTGGTGCTGCCCTACCGGATGCGGCTGTCGAAGGAGGGGGTGAAGGTCGGTGTCGTCACGCCGAAGGAGACGGACCGACGGGACCAGCTCCAGGCCGACGTCGACAGGTTCACGGACATCAAAGACGAGCGGCAGCAGGCGCTGACCGAGTGCGTGTCGCGTCTGGCCGCGCGGACGGCGAAGCAGCAGCGCCTCACGCTTCTTCGTGACAACCCGATGAACGCGCTCAGAGCCCCGAGGTTCGACTTTCACATCCAGCGGATCCAGGCCGAGATCGATGAGCTCGAGGAGAGGCAGGAGGACCTCACCCGTCAGCTGCAGAGGGCGACCGCCCAGGTCATCGCGGCCCAGGCCGCCCTGTCGGCGTTCTCCGCCACCTGGGACACGAAGGCCTTCCCGGTGCTGGAGCTGACCGAGGACACCATCCGCCTCGGCTTCGCCAACGGCAGCCAGGACTGGAAGGACTTCGCCTACCTCGAGATCACCAAGGACGGGATCAAGATGTTCCAGCCCAAGGCGAACGGGACCGCCACCTTCGACCTCGCGGCGAAGACCGGCGCGGTGACCGACGGCGCCGGCAAGGCGAGCTTCACCGCCAACGACGGCAAGCTGAACCTCAAGTTCCAGTCGGACATGTCGGCGGGCGCGATCAAGGTCGACGCCCAGGGCAACGTGAAGCTCGGATGAGCGAGTACGACGAGATCCCCTACGGCGGCGTCGCCGCGCCGCTCTCGCACCCCGCTCGGCTCGCGCTCGCCGCCCGCTTCCAGGGCGTCGCGGCGGCGGATCCACGCGCCTGCCGGGTGCTCGAGCTCGGCTGCGCCGAGGGCGCGAACCTGCTCCCCATGGCCTTCCACCTCGAGGGCAGCGAGCTCGTCGGGGTCGACGCCTCGGCGGCGCACATCGCCCGGGCGGAGGAGGCGCGGGACCGGCTCGGGCTCGACAACCTCTCCTTCGTGCACGCGGACCTGCGCGAGGTCGAGCTCGAGGGCGAGTTCGACTACGTCATCGCCCACGGCGTGCTCTCCTGGGTGGCCGAGGACGTGCGCGCGCGGATCCTGGCCCTCGCCCAGCGGCACCTCACCCCGAACGGCGCGCTCTTCCTCAGCTACAACTGCGCGGCTGGCTGGGCGTCCAAGGCGCCGCTCCGCCGCGTCCTCCTCTCTCGCGCCGCGGGCGCGCCGCCGGCCGAGCGGGCCAGCCGCGTCCGCGAGGTGCTCGCCCACGTCGCCGGGAGCCCGCTCCGGGAGTCGTCTCCCCACGCCGCGGCGCTCGCCGCCCAGGCCGCGAGCGCGCTGCAGCACCGGGACGCCTACCTCGTGCACGAGTACCTCTCGGAGCACCACCACGCCTTCGACCAGCGGGAGCTGCGGGCGCTCGCCGAGGCGCACGGGCTCGCCTTCCTCACCGAGCTGGCGCCCGCCTCGAACGTGGCCGGGCTCGAGGACGATCTGCTCGGCACGCTCGCGCCGCGCTTCGGCGAGGACGCGGACGATCTCGCCGACGTCCTGCTCGGGCGCGCCTTCCGCTCCTCGGTCTTCGTGCGGGAGGGCGTGGAGCGCGAGCGGTCCCTCGACCGGGCCCTCGAGGGCGTCGTCTTCCGCGGGCGGCTCGCGCCGAGCGACAGTCGCTTCTCGCTCGAGCCGGACGTCGCGGAGACCTTCCGCACCGCGAGCGGGGCGCAGATCTCGGTGCGCAGCGCGCCGCTCAAGGCCGCGCTGGTGGAGATCGGGCGCGCCTGGCCCCGGGGCCTCGATCTCGCCGGGCTGCTGTCGCGCGCCACCCTCCAGCTCCAGGTCCGGCGCGCGCTCGCGCCCGAGGCCCAGCTCGACGACGCCGCGCGCGCGGGCCTCGTCACCGACCTGCTCGAGCTCGGCCGGCTCGGCCACCTCGAGCTGCGCCTCGGCGACCCGGACGTCGCGCGCGAGCCCCCCGAGGCCCCGCGCGTGAGCGCCCTGACCCGCCTCGAGGCGGAGCGGGACGGCTACGTCACCTCCCCGCACCACGAGGTCGTGCCCCTCGCGCCCTTCGCCCGCGAGCTCGTCCGCGCCCTCGACGGCTCACGCGACCGGGAGGCGCTGACCGCGCGCCTGCGCGAGGCGGTGGAGGCAGGCGGCCTCGCGGCCGAGGGCCCGGGCGGCGAGCCGCTCTCGACCGAGGCCCTCGCCGAGGCGCTCCCCGCCCTCGTCGAGCGCACGATCGCCGAGCTCACCGCGGCGGGGCTGATCCTCCCGGGGTGAGCGCCCGCGCCCCGTCGACGACCCGGCCCATCCACGCGGCGCGGTGACCGGTGGGGTAGAGGCGCAGGTACGCCCGAGCGACCTCCAGCAGCGCGTCGTGGCGCTCGAGTCGGACGAGAGCCTCCGCGCGCAGCACCAGCGCTCGCTCTCGGAGCGGCGACGCGACCTCCGCGACCCGCGCGCCCTCGAGCGATCGCAGCGCGCGCTCGGCGTCACCGCCCCGGAGGTGGAGCTGGGCCGCCAGGAGCGCGGCCTCCCGCTGGGCGGAGCCCTCGAGCCCATCGGCCGCGGCGTCGTAGGCCTGCGCCGCCTCCTGGTCACGCCCGAGCGCCCGGAGCGCGTCGGCCTCCACGTAGCGCCAGGCCGGGGACGGCGCCGCCGCCCGGGCCATGGCCAGCGCCTCGTCGGCGTGCCCTTCGACGATCCGCGCGCGCGCCCGCTCCGGCGTCGGCGTCGGAGGCCGGCGCGCGTCGGCCGCGGCCCGGCGTCGGGCTCGCGCCGGCGGTCTCTCGGTCGCCTCCACCGCAGCGGGGGGCACCGCAGCGTGGGGCGCCGCAGCGAGGGGCGCCGCCCTGCCGCGCGCTTCGGCCGCCGCTTCGCCCGCGGCCCGGAGCGCCCCGTCCTGGAGCACGCCGTGCCGCTGTCCGGCGCTCAGCAGCCTGACGCGGCCGCCCTCCCGGACCAGCACGCTCCCCTCGAAGACCTCCACCGCCGAGCCGGAGGCCCGAGCCTCCACCGCGAAGATCGTCCCGGTCACGAGCGCCTCGAGGTGGGCGGTGCGGACCGCGAAGGCGTGGCCTTCGGGCAGAGGCGCGAGGTCGAAGAGCATCGCGCCGTGGGTGAGCGTCACCACCCGCCGCGCGGGGTCGTCGAAGTCGAGCCGGAAGCGCGCGCTCCGCGTCGGGGTCAGGCGGTCGTCGCCGCGCACGACCGGTGCTGGCAGCGCTTCCGGCAGCGGCGCCGCTCGCGGGGTGAGGGGCGGGGGGGGTGACGGCCCGGCGATCGGGGTGGGCGCGGAGCGCTCGAGGAGGAAGAGGACCGCGACGGCGGCGAGCGCGAGCGCCGCGCCGCCGGCGATCCACGCGCGCCGCACGCGCGTCTGCCGCTGCTGCCGGGCTCGGCCGGCGAGGAGCGCGCGGGTGATCATCGCCTCGTCGCTCGCGGCGGCGGCCTCGGCGTCTCGCAGCGCCTGGGCGGCGCGATCCAGGAGCTCGTCGCTCATCGCTCCCTCAGCCGCGCGCGCAGCGCCTCGTCCGCCTCCAGCCAGGCCTTCAGCTGACTGCGCGCCTGATGCAGCCGCCCCCGCATCGCCAGCGCGCTGCAGCCGACCTCCGCCGCCGCCTCCTTGGGCGTCAGGCCCTCGACCACGCAGAGCAAGAGCGCCACGCGTCGCGGGGGCGTGAGCCGCTGCATGTGGGCGCGGACCCGCTCGACCGTGTCCCGCTCCATCGCCCGCCGCTCGGGATCCGCGGCCGGGCTGACCAGCTCGACATCGGGCTCCCCCCGTGGGCGCCGCCGACGGCGCTTCAACGCCTTCATCGCGACCCGCACGGTGATGGCCCGAGCGAGCGAGCGCAGGCTCGAGCGTCCTTCGTAGCGGTGCAGCGCGGTCGCGATCGCGGTCAGCGCCTCCTGCGTCACGTCCTCCGCGTCCACCCCCCGGACGAGCGAGGCCGTCCAGCGGCGCACGTCGGGCAGCAGCTCCCGCAGCGCTCGCTCGTGAATGGCCACGTCGCTCGCCCGCAGCCGCGCGGACAGCGCCGCCACCACCTCCGCCTCCCGCGCCTCCAGCGGGGAGAGGCGGATCCACGAGGGCAAGCTCTCGAGCGCGCCGATCACGGCCTCTACTCCACGCCGACGCTCGCGACGGCCAGGCCGAGGGCGGAGCCCTCGAGCCCCACCGCGAGGATCTCGCCGGACGCGATGATGCCCCACTCCCGCGTCGCGCTCACTCCGAGCAGCAGCTGGGCTCCGCCGGAGTAGGCGAGCCCGTCGTTGGCGGTCGCGCCGCTGGCGTGCCCGAGCTGCCCCGAGGCCTGCAGCGCGATCAGCGCCGGCCCCCACTCCCACGCCCAGCCCACCTCGAGACCCGCGAACGCGCCGCTGAGGAGCGCGGGGCCGAGCTCGCCCACGAAGGCGATCGCGGTGGCCCCGAGCCTCGGCCCGGGACGGAACCAGGCCCCCGCCGACACCCGCAGGAGCGCGAGCCTCGCGTCATCCCAGAGCGCGGGTCCGCCGAGCGCTCGGAGGTAGCCTCGGGTGAACGGCTCCGGCCTCGCCGGCCGCGACGCGGGCGACTCGGTGACGGCCCGCGGTGAGATCGCGGGGCGCGGTGACGTGCTCCTCGGGGCGGTGAGCGGTCGTCGCGGGAGCTCCATGGGCATCTCCCGGGCCTCCTCGAGCAGCGCCCCCGCGACGAGCGCGACGCTGCGCGGGGACGCCTCGACGGGCATGTGGGCCTCGGTCGCGCCGCCGTCCAGCCAGGCGACGTGGAGCCGCGCTGCGGCCTCGTCGATCCACACGACCGCGCCCGCGCTCTCCCGCTCGGCGTGGGCCCTCGCCTCCTGGAGCGAGAGGGACGTGGTGCCGCTACGGAGCCGCGCGCAGCCCAGCCCCAGCGGCGCGAGCTCCAGCCGCAGCGCGGCTTCGAGGGTGTCGCTGCCGCCGACCAGCAAGACCGTCTCCTGCGCGAGCGCGTTCGCGGGGATCAGCAGCAGGTAGAGCGTCAAGAGGGGTCTCACGGCGCGAAGAAGTGGCAGTCGGGGTCGGCGAGGAGCGCAACGCACTCCTCGCTCACGGCTTCGCGCAGGGCCTGGGTGCGATCCGGCGCGGCCGCGCAGGTCGTGGCGCGGACCGCCTCCAGCTGCTGCACCGAGCACGCCTCGAGCATGCCGATCGTGTGGTGCGGATCGCAAGCGGGCTTGGGAGACGCTTCGGCGCATATCGTGCGCTCGTCCTGCGGCGCGTCGGGGACGCACGCGTCGAGCGAGGCTTGGCACGCCTCCTCTCCGGGCTCGCGGCCCGCGTGGAACTCGCAGCGGGCGCGTGTCTCCCAGTCGGCTCCGAGCACGGCGTCGGCATGGGCCCAGTGGGCGAGGCACCAGGCGCCGACCTCCTCGTGGCTCAGGCTGGCGATCGTGCGCCGCTCGTCCAGGGTCGAGATTCGATCCTCCCCGGGGGCTGCACAGGAAGTCGCGCCCGCGAGCGCCACCAGTATCCACAAGAGCTTCATTCCCCGTCTCCCTCGCGTTGGCAGTGCCCCGCGGTCGACGGTCGATGTATCGTTTCTGGCTATCGTGGCGATTCGGTAAATGTATTCGTGCTATGTCACGGAGAGCCTCATCGTGAGGTCATGGCCCACCGACTCTTCCACTCCCTCGTCATCTCGAGCGTCGTCGCGCTCGAGGGATGGGGCTGCACTTTCACCAGCCACGTGCCGGAGCCCCCGCCTCCGCCGCCGCCCGACGACGACGCCGCGGTCCCCGAGCCGGACGCCGGCGCGGTCGTCGCCCCGGCCGACGCGGGCGCGCCAGACACGGGGCTCCAGGACGCGGGGCCCGAGGACGCCGGGCTGGACGCGGGAGAGGATCCGCGCCTCTGCGAGCCGGGCTGGCCGACGACCAAGGCCTTCTTCTGCACCCAGGTCGACGGCGGCGACGTGGTCTGCTGCGACGACCTGCTCGAGGACGGCGGCCGGGACTTCTGCTGCGTGCCGAGGGAGCCGTGAGCCTCGCGTCGTCGCCCACCCTGGCGCGGGTCTCCGCGTCCGGCCGCTACCAGGGCGCGGTCACCCGGCGCGCGCTCCCCGAGGTCGACGCGGAGATCGCCGCGCTCCCGCGCCCGCTCCGGGCCACGCTCGCCTCGATCTGGCTGTCGCAGGCGGCGACCGAGGCCCGGGTGGCGCGCTCCTTCGGGGTCATCCACCGCAGCCTCTCGCGCCTGGACGCCGACCCCGGGCTCGTCGCGCTCGCGGCCCGCGCGGTCGACGACGAGCACCGCCACGCGGCGCTCTGCGAGGAGCTCGCGGGCCGCTACGCCGGGCGGGTCGTCGGGCCTCACGCGTCGCTCCCGCACCAGCGCCCCGCGCACGCCGAGGCCTCGTCCCCCGCGCTCCGGGCGGCGCTCTTCGTGGTCGGCCAGTGCGCGCTCAACGAGACGTTCGCGAGCGCCTACCTCGACGCCGCGCGCCGGGAGGCGGAGACCCCGCTCGCCCGGGCCGCGCTCCGGGCGCTGCTCGAGGACGAGGTCGACCACGCGCGTATCGGCTGGGCGTACCTGTCCACGCTCTCGCCCGCGCTCCGGGCCGCCGTCTCCGACTGGCTGCTCCCGCTCGTGGTCTGCAACCTCCGCGAGTGGCGCCGCCTCGAGCTGCCGCAGGACGACGCCCTCGCGGCCCACGGCGTGCCCCCGAAGGAGCTCGCGCTCGCCGCCCTCGACGCCGCCGCCCGCGAGCTCCTCGTCCCCGCCTTCCGCCACGTCGGCCTCGACACTCGCGCCCTCGAGCGCTGGATCGCCGGAGGCCTACCGACGTAGAGCGGTCACCGTCCGCGCGAGCGCGGGGGGCAGCCGGCGCTCCCGGAGCGCGTCGAGCAGCTCCGCCCAGAGCTCGGCGCGCATGTCGCTCGCCGTCGCTTCGGCGAGCCAGGCGAGGTCGTACGGCGGGCGGTCGAGGGCCTCGGTCAGCGAAGGGAGCCGCGGGTCGCTCGGATCGTCGAACGCCGCGAGCCACCAGAGGAGCAGCGTCGCGACGGCCTCCTCGGGGCCTTCCCCGCATCCGGCGAGCCACGCGAAGAGCTTCGCCGCGTCGGCGCGCGCGCCGGCGCCGAGGGAGACGCAGCTCTCGAGCAGGATCGGGCCGTTGACGACGAGGCGGTCCATGCTGTCGGGGCGCAGGCAGAGGAGGGTGACCGCGAAGCCGCGCGCGAGGTGGTCGACGGTCTCGCCGCTCTGCCAGCGGGTGAGCTGGAGCACCTCCTGGACCGAGAAGTCGAGCCGGCGCGGGAGCTGCCCCGACGCGCAGATCTCCCGGAGCGTGGCGAGGTTCTCGTCCGCTCGGTATCCGCAGTCGGCCTCGGCGATGGCGCGAAGGCGGTCTTCGTCGATGTCCTCGCGGAGGCGATCGAAGAGGCCGGCGGGGTCGGACGCCCAGCCCTCGAGGCCCGAGGAGGACCGCAGCGCGCCCGGGCCCACGCCTCGCGGGCCGAGGCGCGCCGCCGCGGCCTCGTCGCCGAGCAGGCGGAGGTAGAGGGCGCCGAGCCGCTCGCGCTCCTCGTCCGTCGCCGCCTCCTCGGCGCGCGCGAGGGCGGGCCGCACCCGGTCGTCGAGCCCGAGCTCCGCCGCGGTCTCGGCGACGGCCATCGCGTCGCCGGCGCTCGCCGCCAGCGCCTCGGCCCGCGTCAGCGCCCGCCGCGCGCCCGCCGAGCCCTCACCGAACGCGCGCGCGATCGCCGCCGCCTGGGTGACCTCCTCGGCCCGCGCCAGCGCGGCTTCGAGCAGCCGCGTCGCCTCGTCCGGGCGCTCCAGCGCGCGCCAGCCGCTGGCCACCCACCACGCCTGGCCCGGATCGTCCAGGAGGCCCTCGGCCTCGCGGACCAGGGCGATCGCGCGGTCCGGGTCACGCTTCACGAACGCCCCGGCGAGGGTGCAGAGGTCATCGACCCTGCGCCGGCGCCGCGCGTGGCGCACCCCCCGCTCGAGCTCCTCGGCGCCGGTCCGGCCCTCGGACAGGCGCGCCCGCTCCTGCGCCACCCGGACCCAGCAGAAGCCGCTCACCCGGTAGTCGCGCTCGTCCGCTTCGAAGCGTGAGAGCCCCGCGTCGAGCAGGGCGTGGGCTCCGTCGAGGTCCGAGAGCAGCGCGGCCCGCGCCGACGCGGCCTCGCAGATCCCGTGCACGTCCAGGGCGTCGAGCGCGCTCGCCTCGAGCGCCGGGACGACGAGGTCGACGAGCGCTCCCGCCACGTCGCCCCGCTCGCGGATCGCGCGCAGTACCAGCCGCCACTCCCAGCTCTCCTCGCTGCGGGTGACGGCCTCGGTGAGGTAGGGCTCGGCGTCGGCGGCGCTCTCCGCCTCGATGGCGCGGCGGGCGAGATCCTCCAGGCTGAGTGTCACGCCGCGGCGGCTTCGGCCTTGGCGGGGACGCGGCTCATCGCGCGCTCGGCGAGCGCGGTGATGGTGAGCGAGGGGTTCACGCCCGGGTTGGCGCTGACGGCGGAGCCGTCGATCACGTAGAGGCCGTCGTAGCCGAAGACCCGGTGGTCCTTGTCGATCACGCCGTCGGCCGCGGTCTCGCCCATGCAGCAGCCGCCGAGGATGTGGGCGGTGGAGGGGACGCCGAGCAGGGTCTCGGTGAACATCGTCGCCGCGACGCCGCCGACCTTCTTCGCGAAGCGGCGGGCCAGATCGGTCGCCTCCTCCATGAACGCGCTGGGCGCCTGGGTCGGATCGTCGAGCACCGTCACCAGTCCCTTGCGGAAGCCGGTCCAGGTGTTGCGCCCGAGCTTCATGGTGATCGTGCCCTCGAGCGTGCGCATGTAGAGCAGGATCTGCCCCGCCTTCGCGTAGTCCTTCACCGTGTAGGCCTTGGCCCAGCGGAGCGGGTGCTTGGCGAAGCCGCGCAGCGCGCTCGCGAGCCGGCTGAAGACGGTGCTCCCCGGCGAGTGCGGCAGGGTCAGCAGGCGGAAGAAGCCGCTGCCCGCGCCGTAGCGCACCGGCTCGATGTGGCTGTGCTCGTCGGTGTGCAGGATCGAGGTGATCGCGACGCCCCTGGAGAAGTCGATCTCCTCGTCGGGCGCGACGACGCCGAAGAGCGCCTCGCTGTTGGTGCGCACGTCGCGGCCGAGCCGCTCGCTGAGCCGCGGGAGGCCCTTCGGATCCTCCTTCAGCTGCAGCAGCAGCGGCAGCGTGCCCATGACCCCGCCGGCGAAGACGACGCGGTCGGCGGTGAAGGCGCGCTTCTTCTTGTCGAAGCTGCCGCGGGTCTCGATGTGATAGCCGCCGCCCTCGCGCTCGCGCACGTGGGTCACCTCGGTCTCCGCCTCCACCACGCAGCCGAGCTGCTCGGCGAGGTAGAGGTAGTTGTGGTCGAGCGTGTTCTTCGCGCCGACCCGGCACCCGGTCATGCACGCGCCGCAGTAGTTGCAGCCCACCCGGTCGGGGCCCTTCCCCTCGAAGTAGGGGTCGGGGACCCGCTCGTCGGGCTTGCCGAAGAACACGCCGACCTCCGTCGGGTGGAAGTGCTCCTCGCGCCCCATGTCCTTCGCGATCTCCTTCAGCACCTGGTCGCCCTTGGTGGTGACCGGCACCTCGGCCGCGCCGAGCATGTGGCGCGCCATCTCGTAGTGCGGCGCCAGCTCCTTTTTCCAGTCGGCGAGGCGCGCCCACGACTTCGCCTGGAAGAAGCCGAGCTTGGGCGTCGGCAGGGTGTTCGCGTAGGTCAGCGAGCCGCCGCCGACCCCGACCCCGTGGAAGATCGTGACGTGCTCGAAGAACGACATCTGGAAGATGCCCTTCATGCCCATCGCCGGCATCCAGAGCCAGCGGGGCAGATCCCAGTTGGTCTTCGGGAAGTCCTCCGGCCGGAAGCGCTTGCCCTTCTCGAGCACGGCCACCCGGTAACCCTTCTCCGAGAGGCGCAGCGCCGAGACGCTCCCGCCGAAGCCCGAGCCGATGACGATCCAGTCGTAATGAGCAGTCATTCAGCGGCCGAGTGTAGGGTCCCTGACCGGCCGCGTCGATTCGCCGCTCGCCGACCCCTCGACGCCGACCTACCCTCCGGGCGTGTCCACCGAGACGCTCGCGCTCGCCGAACGCGGCGACCCCCTCGATCACGGGGGCCGCATCGTGGAGCACTTCCGCGTGGACGCGAGCCGGCGGCTGGTCTTCGCGCTCGGGCTGGGCTCGCTGGTGATGACGCTGGGCTCGCTCGCGATGGCGGCGGCGCTCCTCTTCATGCGGGTCGACGGTGAGGTCCCGCTCCACGCGCGCGCCATGCCGCTCCGCGGGGCGCCGGCGTCGGGGCCCGTCCTGAGCGCGCCCGACGATCCGATCGAGCTGCGCTTCTCCTGGTGGGAGGTCACCTTCGGCGTGCTCGGGCTCGCGAGCATCGCCGGCGGCGGCGGCTTCGCCATCTACCGCCTCCACCGCGTGCTGCAGGAGGAGAGCTACCTCGCGCTCCGCACCGACGGCGCCTACTTCTGCACCGACGCCGAGCGCTCGCTCGTGCGCTGGGAGGACGTCGCCGCGGTGCGCGCCGAGGGGCACGCCGTGGTCTTCGAGCGACACGACGGCGACGACTGGGTCCGCGAGGAGCGCTTCGCCGGCGTCGACGCCGCGGCCCTCGCCAAGCGCGCCTCCGAGGTCCGCCGCAAGGCGCTCTTCGGCCTCCTCTGACGCGCGTCCCCGGACCCGCGTCCGCGCGCTCGAACGGCGGCGGCGCCCTCGATCCTCGGGCTCTCGTGGGCACATGCCTGCCGTGGGCCGACGGCCGGGGAGGGCGACATGGGCGAGATTTTCAGCGGGGGCGTGGTCGGGCTGGTGACGGCGGCGATCATCCTGGTGGTGGGCTGGCTGCTGGCGATCGTGCTGTCGGCGGTCACCCGGAAGGCGCTGCGCCGCACGTCGCTCGACGACCGGATCGCGGACGCCCTGGTCGGGCCCGGTCGCGCGGCCGACGTCGACGCGGCCCGGGTCGGCGGGCGCATCGTCTACTACACGGTCCTCCTCTTCACCGCGCTGGCGTTCTTCCAGTCGCTGTCGCTCACCGCGGCGGCGCGGCCGATCAACGCGATGCTCGACTCGGTCTTCGCCTTCCTGCCTCGCCTGCTCGGCGCGGTGGCGATCGGCGCGGTGGCCTACCTGGTGGCCACGCTGGCGCGGCGGGTCGTCCGGGCCGCGGCCGAGCGCTGGGAGGTCGACGCGCGGCTCCGGCGCGTGCTGGACGGAGAGGCCCCGGACGGCGGAGCGAGCCCGCCGAGCGCCCGCGGCCCCGTCACCACGACGCTCGAGGGACCCCAGGTCGCCCCCGCCCCGGGCGGCGTCGTCCACCACGCCGTCGTCGAGCCGCAGGTCGCCGAGCCGCAGGTCGCCGCGCAGCCGGGCACCGACAGGCAAGGCGCCGAGAAGCGAGGCGTCGGCGCGACCCTGGCCGACGTCGCCTTCTGGCTGGTGATGCTGCTCTTCGTGCCCGCGATCCTCGGCACGCTGCAGATGCAAGGCATCCTGGCGCCGGTCGAGGGCATGATGGACGACCTGCTCGCCTTCCTCCCGCGGCTGGCCAGCGCGGCGCTCATCTTCGGGGTCGGCTTCTTCGTCGCCCGGATCCTGCAGCGCGTGGTGTCCGGCGTGGCCCGGAGCGCCGGCCTCGATCGGCTCAGCGTCCGGACCGGCATCGAGCGCGCCCTCGGCGGTCGATCCCTCGCCGCGCTCCTCGGCGTCGTCGTCTTCGCGCTGGTGCTCCTGCCGGTGGCGATCGCCGCGCTCGACGCCCTCGCGCTCGAGTCCGTCACCACCCCCGCGACGAGCATGCTGCACGCCATCTTCGGCGCGGTGCCGCTCGTCTTCGCGGCGGCGCTCCTGCTCGGGATCGCGTACCTGGTCGCCCGGCTCTGCGCGAGCCTGGTGGAGAACGTGGCCTCGGCGGCCGGCTTCGACGCGATCCCCGAGCGGCTCGGCCTCCGCCCGCGGCCCGAGGGGGCGACGACGCCCTCGGCGATGCTCGGCAAGCTGACCCTCGTCGCGATCGTGTACTTCGCGGCGATGGAGGCGGCGCGGCTCGTCGGCTTCGAGACCCTGGCCGGGCTCGCGGCGGAGCTGGCGACGCTGGCCGGGCACATCCTGCTCGGCCTCGCGATCCTCGGGGTCGGCCTCTACCTCGCGAACCTCGCCGCGAGCTTCATCGAGCGGAGCGAGGCGCCCCACACCCGGGCGCTCGCGATCGCCGCGCGGATCACGATCCTCGTGCTGGTCGCGGCGATGGCGCTCCGGCAGATGGGCATCGCCAACGAGATCGTGGAGCTCGCGTTCGGCCTGACCCTCGGCGCGGTGGCGGTGGCCGGCGCGCTGGCCTTCGGGCTCGGTGGGCGAAACGCGGCGGGTCGCCTGCTCGACGAGGCCTGGCGCAAGCTCGACCGCCGGGAGACCTACGCGCCGCCGGCCGCCGAGCCGGGCGTGGCCGAGTGAATCGCCGTCGGTGACATTTGCGATGCGACAGGGTGACGTCGCGGCGCCGAGCCGGGATGTTACCGTCGTTTGATCATCACAGGTGGTGTTGACAGTTCCCCTACGGTTTTCCCGCCGGGATGGATAGGTCGAGTCGGGCTGTCTTCGACGAACGCGAGTCCCCCTTCCGAGCGAGGCGGCACGCCACGTGCTCACGCGCGCACCCGAGGCGCGGGTGCGTCCTCTCGGAAAGGATCCGACGTGAGCTGTTCGAAGACACTGCATCGATCACTTCTCGCCTCGCTCTGGATCGGGCTGGGGCTGTTGCCGTTGTCGGCACCCACCCCCGCTCGGGCCCAGGCCACGCTGCGGACCTGCGCCGGCGGCGGGTTCGGGATGGCGCTGGACGCGAGCTTCACCAACTCGGGCATCTCCCGCTCGCCACGGGACGACGGGTCCCACCTCGTGCCGGAGGCGACCATTCGGGAGGTCTTCGGCCCCTCGGGCGTCCCGTTCAGCACGGCCGGCACCCGGGTGTTCGTGAACGTCAACGGCACCGTCTCGTTCGGCGACCCGATCTACACGTACACGCCGACCGCGATCCCCGGGCTGACGACCCCCGCGGTGGCCGGCTACTTCGCCGACGTCGACCTGCGGGACCACCAGCGGCTCCTGCTCCCCGACATCCCGAACCCGGGCACCGTCTACCTCTGCGTCGAGTCCGACGGGGACGCGTCGACGATCACGCCCGGCGACCTGGTGATGGTCACCTGGGAGGACGTCACCTACTACAACTCGAGCAACGGCTTCGACGCGAGCCAGCTCTCGAGCTTCCAGATCATCCTCAGCGTGCCTGCGGCCACCTGCGGCTCGGCGCCCGGCACCGAGGGCGTGGACGTGGAGTTCCGCTACGCGGAGCTGACCTGGACGACCGGTGACGCGAGCGGCGGCAGCCGCGGCTTCGGCGGCACGCCCGCCACCGCCGGCCTCGACGACGGCGACGGCACCGCCCAGGCGCTGCCCGGCTCCGGCACTGCGAGCGTCACCATGCTGACCTCGCTCTCGAACGTGGGCGAGCCCGGCGTGTTCCGCATCCGCTCGTGGGGCGGCGCGCTGCCCAACTGTGGCAACGGGAGCCTCGACGTGTGCGAGGTGTGCGACGGGACGATGCTCTCGAGCGGCGTCTCCTGCCCGTCCGGCTACACCGGCACCCCGCTCTGCAACAACGACCCGGCCCACCCGTCGGGCGACGGCACCTGCACGGTCAGCCCCGTGCCCGCCGGCTGCATGGACGTCGACGAGTGCGCCGCGGGGACCGCGACGTGCAGCGCGATGGCGAGCTGCACCAACACCGACGGTTCCTTCGAGTGCGCGTGCCGCGCCGGCTTCACCGGCGACGGGACCGACTGCTACGCGCTGGTGATCTCGTCCCCGGCCGACGGGGCGCGCGTGTCCGACGCCACCCCGACGATCAGCGGCACCGCCGAGCCGGGCGCCGAGATCGTCGTCTACGTCGACGGCACGGAGGTCGGCCGCACCATGGCCGACGCCTCGGGCGCCTGGAGCTTCACCGCTCCGGACCCGCTCGCGGCCGGCGCCCACACCGTGCGCGTCGACGCGAACGGCGCGCGCGGCTCCTCCGCCACCGCCTCGATCGACGTGACCATCGATCTGACCACCATGGTGACGATCACCGAGCCCACCGCGGGCGGCACCATCGGCGACGCCTCGCCGCGGATCGCCGGCCGCGCCGAGCCGGGCGCCACCGTGGTCGTCGAGGTCGACGGCGTCATGGTCGCGACCGTGACCGCCGACGCGACCGGAGCCTGGGAGACCACGCTCACCACCCCGCTCGCGGACGGCGCGCACACCGTCGAGGTGACCGCGACCGACGACGCGGGCAACACCGCCACCGACGACATCACCTTCACCGTGGACTCCTCGGTGCCGATGCTCGACATCGTGCAGCCCGCCAACATGGGCTTCACGAACGCGGCCCGGCCGACCGTCACGGGGACCGCCGACCCGGGCGCCACCGTCGAGATCTCGGTCGACGGAACGGTGCTCGGCACGGTCATGGCCGACGCCACCGGAAACTGGAGCTTCCCGGTCGACACCGATCTCGCCGAGGGCGAGCACACCGTCACCGCGTCGACCTCGAACGCGGCCGGGCGCACCGCCAGCGACACCCACACCTTCACCGTGGACACCACCCCGCCGGAGCTGACGCTCACCGCGCCGGAGGAGGGGGAGCGTCTCGACACCGCGCGGCCCGTCTTCCGCGGCACCGGTGAGCCCGGCGCGCTCGTCGAGATCCTCGTCGACGGCGTGGTCGTGGGCAGCGTGGTCGTCGGCGACGACGGCACCTGGAGCTACACCCCCGACGCCGACATCGCCGACGGGAGCCACACCGTCGAGGCGCGCGCCACCGACGCGGCCGGCAACCAGGCGAGCGAGTCCCGCGACGTCGTCGTGGACACGAGCGCGTCCGGTGAGGACGACGTCTCCATCGTGTCGCCGACCGACGGCGCGGAGCTCGGCGTCGACCCGCCGACCATCGCGGGCACCGCGGCGCCCGGCGCGACGATCGAGATCCGGATCGACGGCGTGCTCGTCGCGACGGTGACCGCCGACGTCGAGGGTCGCTGGAGCTACACCCCCGACGCCCCGCTCGGCGACGGCGAGCACGTCGTGGTGGTCACCGCGACGAGCCCGTCCGGCGCGATGTCGACCGACAGCGTGCGCTTCGTCGTGATGGACGGCGCCGCCACCGGCGACCGGGACGGCGACGGAGTGCCGGACGCCACCGAGTGCCCGGAGGGGACCACGCCCTGCCCGGACACCGACGGCGACGGAACGCCCGACGTGGCCGACCCGGACGACGACGGTGACGGCATCCCGACCGCGCTCGAGCGGCCGGACGGCATGGACGTCGACACCGACGGCGACGGAACGCCCGACTACCTCGACGACGACGACGACGGCGACGGGATCCCGACCGTGGACGAGGCGCCCGGCGGCGCCGGCGTCGACACCGACGGCGACGGGATCCCCGATCACCGCGACGCGGACGACGACGGCGACACCCTCCTGACGCGCGACGAGCGCCCGATGGGGATGGACGTCGACACCGACGGCGACGGAATCCCCGACCACCTCGACGACGACGACGACGGCGACGGGATCCCGACCGCCACGGAGCGCGCCGACGTGGGGCGCCACGGCGATCCCGACGACGACGACGTCCCGGCGTGGCTCGACACGGACTCGGACGGCGACGGCCGGCCCGACGCCGAGGAGGGCCGCGACGACGACGACGGGGACGGCATCCCGAACTACCTCGATCCCGACGGACAGGGCCCCGGCAGCCTCGGTGGCCTCACCGGCGGCGCGGGCTGCGCGGTCTCGCCCTCGCGGGCGCCGGCCGGTGGCGCGCTGCTGCTCCTGCTCGCCCTCGCCGCGCTGGTCGTGCGTCGCCGTGAGGGAGGTGCGCGATGAGCCGCTTCGTCGCCCTCTCCGCCTTCGCGGTGGCGCTCGCTCTCACGAGCGGGGTCCACGCCCAGGCGGTTCACCTCGACCAGTACCGCGCGGCCGAGACGGGGGAGGACGGCTTCGCCGTCAGCCGCCCCGATGACCTCGGCCACCTCCGCTGGAGCGCGCGGCTGCACCTCGACTACGCCTACTCTCCGCTGGTCTACGAGTCGACGCTCGGCGACAGCGGCAGCGAGCGGGCGGTGGTCGAGCATCAGCTCGCCGCGCAGGCGGCCTTCGCCTTCGGTCTGTTCGACCGGCTCGTGCTCTTCGGCGGTCTGCCGGTCACCCTCCTGATGGAGGGGGACGAGATCGACGGAGTGGCGCGCCCGGACGGAGCCGGCCTGGGCGATCTCTGGCTCGGCGCCCGTGGGCGCCTCTTCGGCGAGCGCGACGACGTCTTCGCGCTCGGCGCGCAGCTCACCGCGACCTTCCCGACGGCGCAGGCGGCCGACGCCGCGATGCGCTTCAACGGGGAGGACGGCGTGACCCTGCACCCGGAGCTGCTCGCGGAGCTGCGGCCGGGCGCGGGGATCCGCATCACCCTCGACCTCGGGGCGCGGCTCCGGACCACCGACCGGGCGCGCTCCAACGCGCTCACCGTCGGCCACGAGCTCACCTACGCCCTCGGCCTCACCGTGCCGGTGGTGGAGGACGTGCTGGACGTGCACGCGGAGCTGTTCGGCGCGTCGAGCTTCGAGTCGTTCGGTGACCGGCAGTCGTCGCCGCTCGAGGCGCTCCTCGGGGCGCGCGTGACCCCGGTCGAGGGCCTCACCATGGGCCTCGCCGCCGGCCCGGGCATCGCCCGCGGGTACGGCTCGCCGGACTTCCGTGGGGTCTTCACCGTCGGCTACACCGCGCCCGCCGAGGCGGCCGCGCCGGCGGAGGAGAGCGAGCCCGAGCCCGACCTCGACGAGGACGGCGACGGCGTGCCCACGCCCACCGACGCTTGCCCGCAGGAGCCCGAAGATCGCGACGGCTTCGAGGACGAGGACGGTTGCCCGGATCCCGACGACGACGGCGACGGGATCCCGGACGCGGACGACGCCTGCCGCACGGAGGCGGAGGACATGGACGGCTTCGAAGACGAAGACGGCTGCCCCGACGCCGACAACGACGGCGACGGAGTCGCCGACGACGCCGACGAGTGCCCGCTGGAGGCCGAGGACGTCGACGGCTTCGAGGACGGCAACGGCTGCCCCGACACCGACAACGACCAGGACTCCATCCCCGACGCCGAGGACGAGTGTCCGCTCGAGCCGGGCCGCGCCGAGGAGAACGGCTGCCCGCGCAACGTGCGCCTCGACGTGGAGACCGGCGAGATCCGGATCCTCCAGCGCGTCGAGTTCGCGACCAACCGGGACCGCATCCTCGGTCGGAGCGAGCCCGTCCTCGAGGACGTGCGCGCGGTCCTGGCCGCCAACCCCCAGCTCGCCCGCGTCCGCGTCGAAGGTCACACCGACGACCGCGGCCGCGACGAGCGCAACCTCGACCTGAGCGCGCGCCGCGCGCGCAGCGTCGTTCGCTGGCTCATCGACCACGGCATCGACGCCTCGCGCTTCGAGGGCGTGGGCTGCGGTGAGACCCACCCGCTCGAGGACAACGGGACGCGACAGGGCCGCCAGGCCAACCGGCGCGTCGAGTTCCACGTCGTCGATCCGGCGCCCGCCAACGGCGCGCGTCACCTCCCGGGCTGCGTCGAGATCAGCCTGGAGTAGCCGACCGGCCGCGGAGGCCGCGCTCGCGCGCCTCCGCGGCTACACCGCCTCCAGGAAGCGGCGGACCGTCGCCCAGAACGCCTCGCGCCCGGAGGCCTCCACGCGCGGGATGTGATGAGCCCCGGGGAGGTGCACCGCCTCGGCCGGGCCTCCGTAGGTCTCGGCGAGGTCGCGCGCGTCCGCCTCCGAGACCAGCGGATCCTCCGCGCCGCGGATCACCAGCCCCGGCACCTTCGCTCCGGAAGGATCGAAGTAGGGCAGGTCGAGCACCGCGATCATCGGCGCGGCCGCGTACGTGCCGGGCTGGGTCTTCATCGCCCACGTCGCCACCGCCTCCGGCATCGGCTGGACCAGCGGCCCCCAGATCTCCTCCCCGACCGGGAGGTAGCCGTCCGGGAGCCCGTCGAGGATGCCGCGCCATTCCGGCGCCCGCGCCATCTGGTCGATCGCGGGCGTGGGATCGCGGAAGAGGGTCGAGACGATCACGCACGAGCGGACGAGCGTCGGATCGCTCGCGAGCTGCGTGCCGATCGCCGCCCCCCAGCTCTCCCCGAGCACGTAGACCGGCGGGTAGCCGCGCATCGCGCAGAGCTTCGCCACCGCCTCCCGCAGGGCCGCGGCGTTGCGGGCCGCCGTGCAGGCGCGTCCGTCCACGAGGCGCTCGCTGTCGCCCGTGCCGAGCAGGTCGACGGTCAAGGCCACGCAGCCCATCTCGGACAGCACCGTGGCGTCGTCGTAGCCGGCGACCGGGATGCGGAAGAACGAGCCGACCGCGACCGGCCCCGGCAGGAGCAGCACCGCGCGCCGCGGGGCCCGCACCCAGGCGCCGCGCCCGATGTGCTCGCGGATCCGCAGCCGCCCGTGCGTGGTCTCGACGTCGTGCGTCACGGTCACGATCGGCACGTCGTCGGCGGTGCGCTGGCTCGGGCGCTCGAGCGCCTGGGTGATCTCGTCGTTGGTCATCGTCGCTCCCGGTCGACGCTACGCAGCACCACCTCGGGCCTCCATACGCATCGCGACACCGCGCGTACGCAGACCGTGGCGCCTGCTATGGTGGAGGCGCGGAGGGGGTGCGCTCCGCGCGGTACCGGATGCACGCCACCACCACCCTGCACATCCTCGATCTGCTGGAGAGCGCTTATCGTCTCGATCTCGACGACGACGCCTGGATGGGGGCGCTGCTCGAGGAGGCGCGCCCGGCGCTCGACCGCGGGCTCGGGCTCAGCGGCTACTTCGTCGACGCGTCGGCGCCCGACTCGTTCGAGGCCTGGGGCTTCGGCTGCGCGGGCATGGACGAGCGGGAGGAGCGGGGCCGCTGGGAGCTCTGGAGCGCGCACGCGCCGGTCGCGCTGAAGCGGCACGCGCACCTCCACGCGCCGGTCGGGTACGCGAGCCAGCTCCCGCCGGGCAACGTGGCCAGGGAGGCGATCGAGCAGAGCTTCGAGCTGACCGATCGCGCCGACGTGCTCGGGATCTCGGCGATCGACGCGCACGGCGTGGGCTGCGCGCTGGCGGTGCCCGATCCCGTGCGCCAGACGCGTCGACCGCGGAGCGTCGAGCGGCGGGTCTGGGAGCGCACGGCGGCGCACCTCGCGGGGGCGCTGCGGCTCCGGCGGCGCCTGCGCGAGGCGCCGTCGCTCGGCGAGGCGATCCTCGATCCCTCGGGCCGGGTGGAGCACGCGGAGGACGTCGCGAAGCCGGCCGCGGCGCGGGAGCGGCTGCGGGAGGCGGCGCTGCGCTTCGACCAGGCGCGGGTGCGCGGCGAGGCGCAGGATCCCCTCGAGGTCACCGCGCAGTGGCGCGCGCTGGTGGCGGGGCGCTGGACGCTGGTCGACGAGTTCGACCGGGACGGGCGCCGCTACATCGTGGCGCGCCCCAACCGCCCGGCGCCCGATCCGCTGAAGAAGCTGTCGGCGCGCGAGACGCAGGTGGTGCGGGCGGCGGCCTTCGGGCACTCCAACAAGCTGATCGCCTACGAGCTCGGGGTGGCCCCCTCGACCGTCTCGGCGTGCCTGCGGCGCGCGGTCACCAAGCTCGGCGTGCGCGATCGCCTCGAGCTCATCCGTCTCTGTGCCGAGCGCTTCGGCGCTCCCCCGCCAGCGCCGCCAGCTCGCGGCGGGAGTTGATCCCGAGCCGCCGGTAGATCTGCTCGAGCTGCTTGGCGACGGTGCGCGTCGAGGTGCCGCGCGCCGCCGCGATCTCCGCGTTCGTGCGACCTTCGAGCACCCGCCAGGCGACCTCGGCCTGGGCCGGCGTGAGGCGCTCCGCGAGCGGCGCGACCAGGGCGGCGGGCGGCCCCTCGGCGATCGGGTAGCTGAGCACGACGAGCTCCTCCCCCGCGTGCTCGATCCGGGTGACCCGGGTGTCCTCGGGCGGCGCCTTCGGTCGCTTCATGGCGCGAGACTAGCTCGTTCGTCCGCGCGGAGGCCGAGGACCTCGTCCAGCCGGCGGCCGGCCGCGGTCTCGGCGTCGCGCAGCAGCGCCTCGGGATCGCCGCGCCAGCCCTCGGTGTCGAGGGGCAGCACGTAGACGCGGCCCTCGCTGGCGAAGAGCATGCGGCCATCGGGGGTCCAGCCGGCGCCGGTGGTGCGCGCGCCGAGGTCGAGGCGCAGCTCGAGCGTGCCGTCCGGTCGGTGCACCCGCACGCCCTCGTCGGTGGTGACGAGCAGCCACCGGCCGTCGGCCGACCAGGCCAGCGAGAGCACGCGCTCCCCGGGCGCCGCGCGCCACTGCCGGATCCGCTCGCCGCTCGCCGGGTCCCAGCCGCGTACCCAGCCGTCGAGGTCGCCGGTGGTCAGCTCGCCCCCGTCGGGGCGCCAGTCGGCGTCGTAGATGCGAGAGCTCGAGGCGTCCCATCGCCGCGCCACCGTCCGTCCGGCCACGTCGATGAGCGCGACCCCGCCGTCGAAGCTCGCCGCCGCGAGCCGCTCGCCCGCGGGGTCGTAGCCGACCCACCACGCGCGCTCGCCGAACACGCCCGGGACGACCTCGCGCTCGCCGCTCTCGGGGTCGTGGAGGATGACGCTGCCGTCTCCCACGCCGATCGCCACCCGGCCGTCGCGTCCCCGGGCGAGCTCGTCGCCGAAGTGCGGCAGCGGCGCCGCGTCCGTGGAGTCGCCCGCGCCGATGTGGTGCGCGCGCAGGGAGAGATCCATGCCGGAGGTGAGGAGGCGATCGTCGTCGAGGAAGAGCAGCCCGCGGATGGGCGCCTCGTGGGCCGGCAGGTCGCGCAGCGCGCGCCCGGTCTCGAGCTCCCAGACGTGCACCGCGCCGTCGTCCCCCGCGCTCGCGAGCCGGGTGCCGTCGGGAGAGATCTGGATGGCGTCGATCTCGCCGCCGGTCGGCGTCGGCAGCGCGAGCCCGGCCGGCGCGTCCTGGATCGCCCAGCTCACCACCCGGCGATCCTCTCCGCCGCTGTAGAGCCGCCGGCCCGCCCGGTCGAACGCGAGCGCGACCACGACCGAGCGGTGCCCCGACAGGCGCGTGACCGGCTGCAGCGTGGCGGCGTCGACCAGGGTGATCTCCTCGCCGCCGATCGCGAGCCAGCGGCCGTCGGGAGAGCGCGCGAGCGCCTCGCAGGCGCCCCCGAGACGCGCCTCCGCGCGGAGCGCGCCCGTGATGGCGTCCGAGCGCCGGAGCACGCCCTGCTCGTCCATCGACAGCACGTCGGCGCCGTCGAGGATCGCGCAGCGCACGAACGGCCCGCGGTGCGCGATCCGGCGGCGCACCTCCCGGGTCTCCAGGTCGATCACGATCGCCTCGGGGCCGCTCGTCGACGCCACCGCCAGCGGCGCGTCGGGCGCGCAGCGCAGCCGCCACGGGAGGGCGTTGGTCAGCGGGATCTCCGTCTGCAGCGCGCCCTCGGGGGCGAAGACCGCCAGCCGCCCCTCGAGCCCGGCCGCGAGGAGGCTCCCGTCGTGCGCGAAGCACAGGCCGTAGACGCGGTCGGAGGGGTGATCGAGGGTCCGGAGCGGCGCGCCGTCGGGGAACGACCAGAGGCGCACCGTGCCGTCGTAGCCGCTGGTGGCGAGCGTCGCGCCCTCCCGGTCGATCGCCGCCTGGAAGACCGTGCCCTCGTGCCCCTCGAGGGTGCGGTGCACCGAGCCGTCGCGCGCGTCCCAGATGATGACGCGCCGGTCCGCGCCGGTGGTCACCAGCCACCGCCCGTCGTCGCTCGCGACCACGTCGTAGACCCAGTCCTCGTGGCCCTCGAGCGCGCGCTCGTGGGTGGCGAAGCGCAGGGAGCGCGCGGCGGACCAGATCGCGGCCGGGCCGGCGAGCCGGGCCGCGCGCGTCGCCTCCGGGAGCTCGGGCGCGAGGCCCGCGTGCGGGCTCTCCGGGTTGGCGGGCTCCTCGACCAGGGCCCCGGCGGCGAGCACCTCGGCCGCCAGCCCGTCGCCGAGCTGGAGATGTCGCACCGCCTCCTGGCCCTGCACGCGGGCGAGGCGCTCGTGGGCGGCGCGCTGCTGGGAGAGGGCGCGCCGCTCGGCGGCCACCGCGCGGGCCCGCTCGCGCTCCGACGCCTGCTGGGCGCGGACGATGCCGATCACGAAGACCGTCGCGGAGACGAAGAGGAGGGCGAGCGCGGCGCTGAGGGCCCGGTTCCGCCGCACGAAGCGGCGGAGCAGATCCCAGGACGAGTAGCGGTAGGCTTCGACGAGCCGCCCGGTGGTGAACGCCTCGAGGTCGCGCGCCAGCTCGCCCGCGTCCGCGTACCGATCCGCCGGATCCCGGGCCATCGCCTTCTCGACGATGCCGATCAGATCGCGCGGCGCGGACGGGGCGCGCGCGGCGAGCGGAGGCGGAGGCTCGGTGAGCACCCGGACGAGGACCGACTGGGCGTCGTCGCCGTCGTAAGGCGGCTCGCCGGTCAGGGTGTGATGGAGCAGCGCGCCGAGGGCGTAGACGTCGGCCCGCGCGTCGACCTCGCGCCCCATCGCCTGCTCGGGCGGCATGTACGCCGGCGTGCCGACGACCGCGCCGTCCACCGTGAGCTTCCGGTCCGAGCCGGTGGTCTCGGCCGCCGACCCCTCCCGCCTCGGCGCGTCGTCGGGCTCGTCGATGCGCCGCGCGATCCCCCAGTCGATCACGATCGTCTCGCCGAACTCGCCGAGCAGCACGTTGGCCGGCTTGAGGTCGCGGTGGATGACGCCTTGCCGGTGCGCGTAGGCCATCGCCTCCACCGCGGGGAGGATCCGGGGCACCAGCGCGAGCCGCGCGTCGGGGTCGAGGGCCTCGTCGACGACGTCGTCGAGCGGACGGCCGCCGACCAGCTTCATCGCGTAGAAGGGCCGGCCGTCGGGCCACCGCCCCACCTCGTAGACCGGCACGATGCTCGGGTGCTGGAGCTGCGCGGTCACCCGCGCCTCGCGCTCGAAGCGGAGCCGCAGCTTCTCCGAGCTCCCGAGCAGCTCCTTGAGCGCCACCTCGCGCTGCGCCCGTCGATCCCGGGCCCGCCGCACCACGCCCATCCCGCCGCGCGCGACCTCGCCGTGCAGGGTGTAGTGGCCGGGGTCGACCGGGATCAGCTCCCCGGGATCGTAGGGGGCGGCCTCGTCGGGCTCGGAGACGAGCGTGTCGGCGGTCGCGTCATCGGGCTCTCGCGCCACGCGACATGATACCCCGGCCGTTCAGGCGAGCAGCGCCCGGGTCCAGGCGACGCGGCGCTGGAGCCACGCCTCGCTCGTGTTCTGGCGGGCGACCGCCACCGCCGCGCGCATGCGCTCGGCGAGCTCCTCGCGGTGGTCGGCGTAGTGCACCAGGCGATCGGTGAGCGCCTCGGTCGAGGGCCACGGCACCGTCTCGACCACCTTCGTCGACGCCTCGAGGTCGCGGTAGTAGTCGGTGCCGTAGGCGAGCACGGGCACGCCGCTCGCCATCGCGTCCCAGGTGCTGCGCGGGGTGTCGTTGCTCAGCGGCGCGGCCAGCATGAGGTGCCGCGGCCGGACCTCGGCGAAGAGGCGGTCGCCGTACGGGACCGCGCCGCAGAAGCGCACGCCGTCCTCGAGCCCCCGCGCCTTGTCGCGCAGGCGCGCCTCCTCGTCTCCGCTGCCGATCACGGTGAGCCGCACGTCCCGGCCCTTGGCGCGCGCCGCGGCCACCGCCTCGATGCAGCGGTCGACGCCCTTGTAGGCGACGAGGCGCCCGAAGTAGACGGTGTCGAGCGGGCGCGCGCGATCCCGGAGGGCCGCGATCTTGGCGTCGAGCTGCGCCGGCGCGATGAGGTGCTGGGCCTGGAAGGCGACGTCCTGGAAGAGGCGCACGTTGCGCCGGCCCTCGCCGTAGTCGGTGCGCTGGGCCTCGCTCTTGAAGAGCACGAGCGAGCACCGGCGCGCGATCCAGCGGTGCTCGAGGTCGCGGATCGGATCGTAGAGGAAGCGGCAGAGCAGGTAGCTCTTGAGCGACCAGCGCCCGAGCCGGCGGTTCATCTCGGCGTCGCTCCGGAGATCGATGTCGGTGACGCTGATGGTCGGACGCCCCGCCTTCACCGCGAGCGCGAGCGAGGCGATCTCGATCGGGCGCCGGAGGTCGTGGCTCGGGCCCGCGTGCACCAGGTCGTGGCTCTGCACCAGCGCCTCCAGGTGACGCTGGATCGCGGGCCAGGCGCGCACGAAGCCCGGCGTGCTGAGGTCGCCGTCGTGCAGGACCTCGACCCGGATGCCGTCCCGCTCGGGGTCGAGCTCGCCCAGGTGTGCCCGCGCCGCCTCGTAGTCCGCCGCCGGCATCCCGACCGCGGCCACGGTCATCCGATCGAAGGTGGGACCGAGCCGCTCGAGCAGCTCCCGCAGGTGCGCGCAGAACGCGCTCTCCATCGCCGCGCGGCCGCCCCCGAGCGCGTAGGCGCGCACCGGGACCACCATCAGATATCGCATGCATCCTCCTTTGCGCCTCGCGGCGCATCGACCTCGGGAGGGGAATGCTCGTCAAGTAGACCCGCCCCTGGAGGGCGCCAAGCGGGTCAGATCGCCGCGCTTCGGGCCTGCTCGATGGCCAGGCGGCGGGTCTCGGCGTCGACGTCGAGCGCCCGGGCGAAGATCTCGAGCAGGGCGTCCGGGTCGCTCATCGGCGCCCGCCGGAAGGTGACCTCGCGGGTGCCGAAGCCCGAGCCGCGCAGGGCGAGGATGGCCACGAAGCGGAAGGCGTCGTCTCGCCACGCGCGGTCGAGGTCGGAGGCCACCAGGCGGACCGTGTTCTCGAGCGACGCGAGGTCGGACACCCGCTTCGCGCACGCCCGCAGCGCCGCCACCGCCTCGTCGGGATCGCCGGTGAAGCGCGGGTGTCGCTCGAAGAGGTGTCGGAGGTTGGCGGCCTCCCCCTCGGTGACCTCGCCGTCCGCGAGCACCGCGAAGGTGATGATCTCCGAGAGCGCCTCGCGCTTGTCCTGGAGCTCGCTGGTCTCCTCGACCGAGGGGTGGAACAGCGTGCCGATCGACGCGCCGACGCTCGCGCCCCAGCTCACGGCGGCGGCCACCCCGACGCCGCCGAGCAACACCGTGAGGGTCAGCGGATCCACGCCGACACTCTACCCGAAGCGATGCGTGTAGAGTCGGTCCGTGTCGGAGGACGTCGTGTCGAAGACCTGGGACGCGGTGGTGGTGGGCGCCGGCCTCAGCGGGCTCACCGCGGCGCGGCGCCTGAGCGAGGCGGGGCGCGACGTGCTCGTGCTCGAGGGCCGCGATCGGGTCGGCGGGCGCACCCTGTCGCGGCGGCTGGGCAGCGACGTGATCGACCTCGGTGGGCAGTGGATCGGCCCGACCCAGCGGCGGGTGGCGCGGCTCGCGGACGAGCTCGGCGTGCGGACGTTCCCGCAGCCGTGCGAGGGCGACAAGGTGCTCGACCTCGGCGGGCGGCGCCGGACCTACGGCGGCGACGTTCCGTCGATCGGGCTGCTCGGGCTGGCCGAGACGCAGCTCGCGCTCTGGCGGCTCGAGCGGCTGGCGAGGCGCGTCCCGCTCCACGCGCCGTGGAGGACGCCGGGCGCCGAGGCGCTCGACGGACAGACCCTCGAGGACTGGATGCGCCGGCACCTGCGCACGGCGGGCGGCCGCGGCCTGCTCGCGATCGCGACCCGCGCCATCTTCGCGGTCGAGCCCTCGGAGCTGTCGTTCCTGCACTTCCTCTTCTACCTGCGCTCGGGCGGCGGGCTGATGCGGCTCGCGCAGGTGCGAGGGGGCGCGCAGGAGCGCCGCTTCGTCGGCGGCGCGCAGCAGCTCTCCGAGCGGCTCGCCGAGCGCGTCGAGGTCCGCCTCGGGCACACCCTGCGCGCCGTCACCCAGACGGAAGACGACGTGCGATTACACTGCGACGCCGGGGACGTGGTGGCGCGCCGCGTGATCCTGGCGATCCCGCCCGCGCTCGCCGACCGCGTCGACTTCGCCCAGCCGCTCCCGGCGATGCGAGACCAGCTGCTCCAGCGCGTGCCGATGGGCTCGGTGATCAAGTGCGTCGCCGTGTACGACCGGCCGTTCTGGCGCGAGCGCGGGCTCAGCGGCGAGGCGGTCTCCGATCGCGGCCCCGTGCGCCTCGCGTTCGACGACTCCGCCCACGACGGCTCGCAGCACGCGCTGGTCGGCTTCCTGCTCGGCGAGACCGCGCGCGCCTGGACCGGCCGCGACCCCGACGCGCGCAGGCGCGCGGTGCTCGAGAGCCTCGCCGCGCTCTTCGGCCCCGAGGCCCGCGCGCCGACGGAGTACGCGGACCAGGACTGGATCGCCGAAGAGCTGAGCGCCGGCTGCTACGTGGGCGTGATGCCGCCCGGCGTCATGACCACGGTGGGCCACGCGCTCCGGGAGCCGTGCGGGCGCCTGCACTGGGCCGGCACCGAGACGGCGACCACCTGGAACGGCTACCTCGACGGCGCGATCGAGGCGGGCGAGCGCGCCGCCGAAGAAGTGCTCTAGACTTCTCTGATCTCGATCTCGCGAATGTCCGGGGCGTGCAGGCCGGCGGACTGCGCGATCCAGCGGCTGAGATCCAGGGTGGTCACGATGCCCACCACCCGGGTCTCGCCGTCGACGATCGGGAGGCGGTGCACGCCCTCGTAGGCCATCAGCGCGGCGGCCTCGGCGATGGTGCTGTCTTCGGTGAGCGCGAACACCACCGGCATCATCACGTCGGCGGCGGTGAGCGGGCGGCGGTCGCGGGACTCGCCGAGCTCGCGCCAGGCGCAGAGCAGATCGGTCTTGCTCACGATCCCGAGCAGGTGCCCCTCGGCGTCGACCACCGGCGCGCCGCCGATGCCCTCCTCGACGAGAGACTCGAGCAGCTGCTCGGCCGGGAGCGCGACGTCGCTGACCGCGATCTGGGTCTGCATGATCTCCCGGATGGGGATCTGGGTCGGATCCTGGGTGCGGTTTCGACGCGGGCCGCGGGGCCCCTCGCCGGCGATGGTCGTGGGTGTCGGCATGCCCCGCGGTCGTGCAATCCCGGCGCCGTCACGCCCCGCGGGGACGGGGAGACCGCGCCTCGCGCAATTCTGGCGTCCGGGCCCGCGCGCGCGCTCACAACGCGCCGAGCGGGCCGGTGGCCTCCAGGTGATCGCCGACGATCGAGAGCGAGGGCATGGCGATGCCGACGCGGGTGCCGGTGGCGATGCCGGTCGAGGTGCTCATCCCGCCGACCGTCACGTCGGTGGGCGGCGCGAGGCTGACGAGGGGGAGGGCGGGGCTCGACTCGTTGAGGCTCAGCGAGATGACGTGGTGGCCGAGCGTGGCCGCGAAGCCGGTGACCGTCGCGCGATCGGCGGCCGACATGCCGCCCGGCATCGCCACCTGGAGCTCGGTCAGGCGATCGATCTGCCACGTCGGGTCGGCGCTCGAGCCGTCGCTCAGCGAGGCCTCCGCGGTCATCGACACCTGCACGGGGACTCCGTCGCCGTAGGGCGGCCCGCCGGCCACCGTCATGGTCACCCCGCCGAGCATCACCGTGAGCGTGCCGTCGCTCAGGTCGCCGATCAGCGGGAGCGCCGACTCGAGCTGGATCATGTCCGGGGCGACGATCATGTCGGGGGCCACGATCATGTCCGGAGCGACGATCATGTCGGGGGCCACGATCATGTCCGGGGCGACGATGCCGCTCGTGCCGCCGGCCGACCAGTGCACGTGCAGGAACTGGTTGAGGACCGCCTCGCTCATCACCACCGCGCCGGGCGCGTCGCCGCTGAAGGTGCCGGTGAGGTCCGCGCTCGAGAGCGCCACGCCTCGCTCGAGCGGACCGGGGCCGCCCGATCCGACCGGGAAGTAGCGCGTCCCCGCCGTCACCGTCGTGTGCATGAAGTCGCCCGCGGTCGCGCCGACCCGGCTCTCGACTCCGATCACCACCGGCGTGCCCGAGACGCCCGGCACGCTCTCCATCTCCGGCGCGGTCGAGGTCGCCTCGGTGAACGACGCGTTGGCCACCGCGAGCACGAAGGCCTCGAGCTCGGGCGTCTGGTGGGACGCGAGGTCCCCCGGGGTCGCCGCGCCCGGCGGCGGCAAGAACGAGTTCGCGATCCGGAAGTAGTCGGCGACGGTGTCCTCGATCGCCACGCGGTCGAACGTCGCCATCGGCATGTCGGCGGTCACTGTGCCCGAGTCCGCCGCGATCGGGCCGGCGAAGAGCGCGTAGGCGCCGCTCATCATCGAGTCGGGGCCCAGGTAGAAGCTCTGGGTGACCCCGGTCAGGGTGACGCTCCCCGTCTCGTCGAAGAGGACCTCGCCGCTGACGGTCCCGGCGGCGCGGATCGGGATCGTGATCGTGGCCATCACCTCGATCTGGATCTCCATGCCCGTCCAGCTGACGGTGTGGCTCTCGGCGGACACCGCGGCCGGCCCGATGAGCTCGAGCTGCTCCACGTAGTCGAAGCAGGAGCCGCCGCAGTAGGCCATGTCGACCGGCTGCAGCCCGGCCGGGAAGGAGAACCGCATCAGCGGCCCGCCGCCGAACGCGTTGGTCAGCGCCACGTCGAGCGCGTCTCGGAGGTTGGTCACCCCGCCGCCCATCGGCGCGCCCTCGCCCGCGAGCGCGGCCTGCTCGAAGCGCCCGGCGACCGTGCCCTCGAGCGCCGCGTCGGCCGGCTGGTAGCGCGCGGCGGCGACGAAGGCACAGAGCGCCTCCTGGGTTCCGCCGGCGCCGACCGCCTCGACCCGGACGGTGTTGATGCCGAAGCGCGCGGTGACGCTCGTGGTGACGCGGTCGGCGTCGTCCAGCGTGACCTCGGCGTCGTCGACCCGCACCACGCTGGCCCCGGTGACCTCGATCGTCACCTCCACCGTGGCCCCCTCGACCGCGTCGATCGCGTCGCCGAGCTCCGGCGAGACGCAGGTGATGGAGGGCGCGGGCGGGCCGGCGTCGATCGGTCCGGCGTCGTCCATGCGCCCCGCGTCGCCCGGCCCTGCGTCGTCCATCGGCCCTGCGTCGTCCATCGGCCCCGCGTCGCCCGGTCCGGCGTCCGGATCGCCTCCCCCGTCGCAGCCGGCGAGCAGGAGGAGCAGGATCGCGAGGGGCCGGACGACGTGCTGCATGCGCGCATCCTAGCACCCGGAGACTTCACCGATTGGCCCTGGCGCCTCCCGCGCGCGAGCCCCATACCCCGCGCCGTGAGCGAGACCGACACCGGCTCCACGCGGAGCGGCGCCCTGATGGCGCTCGTCGCCTATGGCCTCTGGGGGCTGCTGCCGATCTACTGGAAGCTGCTCTCCGAGGTGCCGGCGATCGAGGTGCTCACCCATCGCATCGTCTGGTCGCTGGGCTTCATCGCCGCGCTCCTGTTCGCGCGGAGCGGGTGGCGCCGGACGCTCGGCTTCCTCCGCGACCGCGAGACCCGCCGGGTCATGTTCCTGTCGACGGCGCTCATCGCCACGAACTGGTTCATCTTCATCTGGGCGGTCAGCGCCGACCGGGTCACCGAGGCGAGCCTCGGCTACTACATCAACCCGCTGCTCAACGTGGCGCTCGCGCGGGTGTTCCTCGGCGAGCGGCTCCGGCCTCTGCAGGGCGTGGCGGTCGCGCTCGCGGCGCTCGGCGTGGCCTGGCTCACTTTCAGCCGCGGCGCGCTGCCCTGGGTCTCCGTCGTGCTCGCGGTCACCTTCGCGCTCTACGGGCTGGTGCGGAAGCGGGCCCCGGTGGGCGCGGTCGAGGGCCTCGCGATCGAGACCGGCCTCGTGACCCCGCTGGCCATCGGCTACCTGCTCACCCTGACCCCGGCCTTCGGCCACCTCGTCACCTCGGACGCGCTCACCGTCTCGCTGCTCGTCGGCGCGGGCGTGATCACCGCGGTGCCGCTCCTCGCCTTCGCCGGCGCGGCCCGCCGCCTCCGGTACTCGACCCTGGGCATGATCCAGTACGTGGCGCCCACCCTGCAACTCGGGTGCGCGGTGCTGCTCTACGGGGAGGCGTTCACCGCCGACCACGCGGTGACCTTCGGGCTCATCTGGGTCGCGGTGCTCGTCTACGTGGTCGACATGGTGCGGGTGCGCGCCCCGCAGCCCGCCTGACCTGGGTCACGGTCAGAGGGTCGCGAGCCAGCGATCGAGGAGCGCGCGCTGGGCGGCGCTCAGGGGCCGTCCCGGAGGCATGGGCCGCGTGGCGTCCGGCGCGGTGCGGCCGGCGACGACCGCGCGGCCCCCCTCGGGGCGGAGCCAGCCCTCGCGGGCGATCGCGCGGAGCGCGCCGGTGGCGTCGGCGCCGATGAAGTCGTGGCAGGGCGCGCACCGCGGCTGGAGCACCTCGGCGTGCAGGCGCCCGAAGAGCGGGCTCGCCTCGAGCGTCTCGGGCGCGGCCTCGATCGCCTGCGCCTCGCCGCGATGGGCCGCCCAGCGATCCGGCGCGAGGCGGAGCACGGTGCCGTTGGTGTCCTCCACCAGCCAGACGCTCCCGTCCCGGGCCTCGGCGAGCCCGACCGGCGCGCCGCGGGGACCCAGGTCGCCCGCGTCCCAGCCCGCGATCACCTCGGACGGCGCGGCGTCGGGCGGCGGTACTCCGTCGTCGCCGGCCGGGAGCGCGATCACCCGGTGGCCCGCGCTCCGGTAGCCGTGCAGCGAGATGAGGAGCTGCCCGCGGAGGCCGAGCGCGTCGCCGGTCACGTACAGCATGTCGAGCGGCGCGCCGTGGGGCGGCAGCAGGAGATGCGGCGGCGTGTAGGCCGGGTTGTCCGCGCAGGTGAACGAGGAGTGCGCCCACGCGGGGTCGCGCTCGTGACGGTCCCAGCAGTACGGCCACCCGTAGTGGGCCCCGTCGCGCAGCACGTTGAGCTCCTCGTGCGGGCGGCTGTCCTCGCGGAAGTCGACCCCGTTCTCCGCCTGGAGCAGCGCGCCCGACGGATGCGCGGCCAGCGCGACCGAGTTCCGGAGCCCGCGGGCGAAGACCTCGGGCTCGCGCGACCAGGAGCGCTCGCCGGTGCGGCGGAAGCGCCACACCGCGCCGGTGTCCCGGGCTTCGTCGACGCAGCGGTCGGAGGGCAGCGCCTCGAGGCAGCGATCGGTCCCCGAGCCCATGTTCACCACGAGGTCGCCGCGGGCGGAGAAGACGAAGCTCGTCAGCGGGTGGAACCGCACCGGGCGATCGGGCAGCTCGATCGGCAGGTCGTCGATCACCGTCTCCCACGAGCCCTCCGGGTCGCGCGGGTCGAAGCGGCAGATGCGCTGCACCTCGCCCACGTAGATCCAGCCGTCCGGTCCGACGTGGCCTCCGTGCGGGCGGTCGAGCCGGCTCCGGATGCGCTCGGGCCGCCAGCCGTCCTCGCCGCGGGTGAGCCGCCAGAGCCGACCGGCCCGGCTGCGGCGCGCGCCGTGGTCGACCACCCAGACGACGTCGTCGCGCTCCGGATCGATCACCACCGAGCGCGGCCGGAAGCGCCCCCGGGCCTCGGCGATGGCCGGGGTCTCCGCGTGGGCCACGATGCCCACGCAGGTCCCGGAGGCGGTGTCGAGCGCGAGCGCGGGGTGACCGTCGCAGTCCCGCCCGACGTCGGCCCGATAGGGCCCGCGCGCCTCGATCCGAGAGGGCGGCGGCGGCGGCTCCGGGGTCGGCGTCGGCGCCTCGATCGGCGTCGGCGGCTCGTCGGGGGCGACCGGGGGCGGCGGAGGAGGAGGGGCGGCGGGCGCGTCTTCGCCGCACGCACAGAGCAGCGCCGCGAGGAGCGCCAGCCGCATCATCAGAAGCCGTGCCTCCTCAGAAGACGTAGCGGATGTAAGCGCTGCCGTGCACGCCGAGCGCGGGCGACTCGCCGCCGGCGCCTTCGAGCGAGGGGTAGTGTCGCACCCCGCCGAGCAGGCCGATCGAGTGGTGCCGGGAGCGGAGGTGCCAGTCCAGGCCGAGCTCGCCGCCGTAGGCGATGCCGATGGTGCTGGCGTCCTGGAAGCCGTAGATGCCGAGGATGTCGGTGGTGGCCACCATCAAGGCGAACTGACCGCTCAGCCAGATGGCGAACGCCTCGGTGAAGTTGGCCTGGAAGCGGAGCGAGGCGCTGCCCCCGACCAGCTCGAACGCGGTCTGGGCCGGCGGCGGGGGCGCGTTGGTGTTGTGCATGGACCCCTCGGCCGAGACCAGCACCATCATCCAGTCGAAGATCTCGTAGCCGGCCGAGATGATCGCCCAGGGGCCGACGCCGACCAGGTCGCCGATGCCGCCGATGAAGCCGATGGCGCCGATCTGGGCCTCGAGGAAGAAGCCGTGGGCGTACATGTCCCGGGTGATCGGGATGGCCTCGGGCGGCAGCCGCTCCACATCGAGCCGGGTCGCGTCCGGCTCCTCCGTGGCGATCTGCCCCTCGTCGCTCTCCTGCGCCAGCGCCGGCGCCGTCCAGGCGAGGAGCAGGGACAGCGTCAGCAGCCGCAGGGCATGGGACCCGAGCACGGGGCGAGCCTATCGGGGCCCGCGAGCCGGCGTCAATCGCTCCGCCAACGCATCGGAATCCATGGGGGATCTCGGCTTCGTGAATAGCCGGGCCGGGGGACCGGTCCGAATTCGCGAAGGAGACGACGCATGAAGAAGACGACGACGACCCTGGCCGCCCTGACGGCCGTCGCCATCGCCCTCGGGGCTGCGCCGGAAGACGGTGAGGCCCAGGCCGGGACCTCCGCGGCTCAGGTCGCGGCGCAGGTCCAGGGCTTCTACGACCAGACCCGCACCGTGCAGACCGCCTTCTACCAGTCGCACTACGACCGCATCTATCGGCGCACCACCCGCTCGCGCGGCGTCCTGACGATCTCCCGCCCCGGCAAGCTCCGCTTCGACTACCTCGGCGGCAACGGCAAGGTCGTCGTCAGCGACGGCGCCCTCATGACCGTGTACGAGCCGGGCGACGACGGCGCGGCGGGCCAGTACGCCCAGGCGCCGGTCCGCGAGGAGGGCATCCCCTCGGCGCTCGCGTTCCTCACCGGGGACGCGCGGCTCGATCGCGACTTCACCTTCCGGCTCCGCGACGCCTCGGACTTCCGCTGGGAGGGCCACGTGCTCGAGCTGCGCCCGCGCCGGGACGAGCCGGCCTACCGCCGCGTCTTCCTCTACGTCGACGACGACCCGTCGACCGCGGGCGTGGTGCGCCGGGTGCTCATCCAGGACCACGACGGCAACCTCAACCGGTTCGACTTCCAGCGCATGCGCTTCAACCGGTCGGTCGCCGAGAGCCGCTTCGCCTTCACCCCGCCGCAGGGCGCTCGCCGGATCTGAGCGACTTGCTCGGCCTCCCCCTGCAACGAACGAGCTCCTCCACCCCACCTCGTGCACGAGGTGGGGTATTCTCGTTGCGCCGCTGAGCCGTGGCGCGGTCCTCGCGACTCCTCCCCACCGGGCGTCGCGAACGGGATGGAGAGAGCCCGTCGAGACCCGCCGCGCGCGGCACGCTGAATGCAGGGGGAGATGGACATGCGTACGATCATGGGAGTGAGCCTCGGCCTGGCGCTGATGCTCGGGTGTGACGGTGGCAACGACGGCAACGTGCCCTCGGCCGGCCCTCCGCCGATCTCGGGGGGGACCCTGCACGTGACCTCCGACGGGCGCTACGCCGTGGTCTCGGACCCGGCGCGCGCGTCCATCTTCGTGGCCGACATCGAGGCCGGGCGGGAGCTGCATCGCCTGAATCTGTCGGCCGAAGACGAGCCGGGCCGCATCACCGAGGACGACGCCGGGCGGGTCTTCGTGGTGCTCCGCCGGGCCGGGCAGGTGGTCACCCTCGACCCCGCGACCGGCGCCATCACCGAGCGCCGCGACGTCTGTCGAGCGCCCCGCGGCATCGACGTGAACGAGGCCGGGGAGCTGCTCGTGGCCTGCGCCGAGGGCCAGCTGGTGCGCATGCCGGCGACGGGCAGCGGGGTGCACACCGTGAAGCTTCCGCCCGATCTGCGTGACGTCGTGGCACGGAGTGGCAGGTACACGTACGTCTCGCGGCTCCGCACCGCCGAGGTGCTGGTGCTCGACGGGGACGCGGTGGTCGCCACCATGCGCCCCGCCTCCATCAGCGCCGAGGAGGACCGCCTGGGTCGCACCCTCGAGCCGACCGTCGGCTGGCGCATGCGCGCGGCGCCGGGCGGCGTGATGCTCGTGCACCAGAACTCGGTGTCCTCGCAGCTCGGCGTGCTCGGCGGCTCGAGCGGCGTCTACTACGGCGGCGACTGCGACCTCGGCGTCGTGCGCCCGGTGGTCACGCGCTTCTCGGTCCCCGACTCGGACCCGAGCCTCTACCAGGCGAGCGCGGTCGCCATCCAGGGCGCCAGCCTCGTGGTCGACGGAGCGTTCGACGTGGCCAGCGGGCAGCTGTACGTCGCCGCGGCCGCCGAGCCCGGGCCGAGCTCCCTCGGCTTCGGCCGCTTCCTCGGCTTCTCCGGGGTGCGCGTCGTGACGCCCACCATGTCGACCATCCCGACCTGCCGCGCGGGCACCGATCCCCTCGAGGTCGAAGACCGGCCGGCGACCGCGGTGGCTCCGATCCCCGGCGGCGGCATGGTCGCGCAGTACCGCGACCCCGCGGTCCTCGTGGTGAACCGTCGCGCCGGCGACCAGACCGAGATCGCGCTGTCCGGCGGCCCGGTGCACCACTTCGGGCACGCGCTCTTCCACGAGGCGGCCGGCACCGGCGCGACCTGCGCGGGCTGCCACCCCGAGGGCGCGGAGGACGGCCACACCTGGCTCTTCGAGTCGGGCACCCGGCGCTCCCAGACCCTCACCGGCGGCATCCTCGAGACCGCGCCGTTCCACTGGGACGGCCAGGTCGGCGGCGCCACCTCGGTCATGGAGGGCACCTTCGTCGGCCGCATGGGCGGCGACATGCCTCGCGAGGCCGAGATCCGCTCCTTCGAGGCGTGGATCGACGCCATCCCGGCGCTGCCCGGCGAGGTCCTCTCGGACACCGCGGCGGTCGAGCGTGGCGGCCAGCTCTTCGAGAGCGAGGGCTGCACGAGCTGCCACTCGGGCCCGCGCCGCACCAACAACGAGACCCTGAGCGTCGACGGCCGCGGCCGCTTCCAGGTCCCCGGGCTCTACGAGCTCAGCTACCGTCCGACCTACTTCCACGACGGGTCGGCGGCGACCCTCGACGAGGCGGTCGCCGGGCACGCGGGCGGCGCGGCGCTGGACGAGACCGACCGAGCGGACCTGGTCTCGTACCTCCGCACGCTCTGACCTGACGATGCGATCCATCCTCCGCACGACCGGGTGGGCGCTGCCGTGCCTCTGGCTGGCGCTCCCCGCCCGGGCTCAGGAGCCTCCCGAGCCCCCGCCCCAGCTCGAGGTCGAGGTCGAGGCCGAGGCGACGGTCGAGGCCGCGGCCCCCGCCGAGGGGGAGGCGCCGGTCGAGGCCGAGCTCGAGGCACCGGTCGCGCCCGAGCTCGAGGCGCCGGTCGACGAGCTCGACGGGGACGCGCCTCCGCCCGCCGCCAACGACGACGGCTTCGAGAGCGCCTTCGACGACGAGTTCGCGGAGCTCGACGGCTACCTCGGGGTGCAGCGCGGGGTCTGGGTCCTGGACGACGGTGGCGGAGACGCGCCGTGGCAGGACTACGACCCGCCGCACAGCTACCAGGGCCGCTCGCTCGTCCGGTTCGGAGCCCAGCTCCGGGTGGCCGCGCTCCCCGGGGGCAAGCCCCCCGTGCCCGAGGGCCCCCTCGGCGAGCTCGGCTTCGTCCTCGACGCGCGCTATTCGGCGTTCAGCGCCTGGCACTTCCGGGCCGTGCTCGCCGTCAGCGCGCAGACGGTGGGCCGCGCCTACATGGGCGGCGGAGAGGTCGCGATCAGCAGCCCCTTCGCGATGCGGCTCCGGCTGATGCCGATCGCCTTCGACATCGGTCAGTACGTCGCGCTCCGGACCGGCCCCGAGATCGGGATGCAGTGGGCCGAGAACGCGGGCGCGGGGGGCACCTTCGAGGTGCTCCTCGGCCACATCGGCGAGATCGTCGTGCGGCTGCTCGACGAGCGGCTCGAGGTCGGCGTGCACTTCGGGGTGCAGCTCACCGCTCTCGGCCGGGTGACGCGCACCAACTTCGGGCGCGAGCTCGTGCCCCAGGGCGTGGTGGGAGGGAGCGTCGCGTGGCTGTTCGACTGATCCTCGCGCTCGTCGCCTCCGCGCTCGCCTCGGGCTGCCTGCCGCCGCGCCGCGTCGGCCACTTCGCGGAGAACGGCTTCTATCACACCCGCGATCACTACCGGGTGCGCTACGTCGAGGGTGGGCAGCGTCTGCTCGGCCCGGACTGGGCGCTCGAGAACTTCGACGCCGACGACGACGGCCGCCCCCTCCACGCGAGCGGCGACCCGCGATGGTACGAGGGCCACGACCTCCGGACCTTCGGCGTGCGGCGGGGCCGCCTGGTCACCACCGAGCGCTGGGATCTGCGCTTCACCCACGCCGACACCGGCCACGTCATCTTCGCGCGCTCGATCCCGCTCCGACCGGTGTGGGCCGGCTACGACCTGCCCTCCCTGCTGCGTCTCTCGGTGCACGCCATCCAGGCGCGCTACGAGGGCGCGCCCGACCTGTTGGGCACCGGGGCGACCGCGCCCTCCTTCGTCCGCGTCATCACCGAAGGCGACGCTCGGGTCGACGGTCAGCGGGCGCGCTTCGTCACCTTCGACCAGCAGGTCGGGGCCGCCACGCGACGCGTGACCGTCGTGGCGCTCCGGCCCGGGCGGGCCACCTGGAACGTGCGCCGCTGGCGGCTCCCGATGATGGTCGTCTTCGGCTTCGTCAGCGGCACCGAAGATCACCGCGGGCCACGCGCCGACTTCGAGAGCCTCGTGAGCCGGGTCGACCTCCGGCTCTGATTTGCAGGGCAGGGGCGGGTCCGCCCCCGCCCCCCCGCTGCGGCGGCACAGCGATGTTCGCTCCGGGCTACGCCCTCCGCAAACATCGCTGCGCCTCCTCCGCGGGGCCCCCCCACCCACTCCGCGCGCGTCGCTCCGCTCGCGCGCGACCCCAGCGGCGGGGCGCTGGGGGCCCTGCGGCTCGCGCTCGCGTTGCGCGCTCGCTGGCCGCCTGCTGCCGCGGGATCGGGGCCGGCGCGGCGACCTCGCCGGGCCCGGGCCTGTCGACGTAGAGGCGCGCGAGACGGCGCCTCGTTGCCAGGCTGCTGCCGCCGATCTCTGCCGCGGGCTCAGGGCGTCATCATCATCATGGCGGCGGCCGCGTCGGCGGGGCCGAAGAGCGCGGGCTGGGGCGCCTCCCAGGGCTCGTCGTCGCCCTGGACCAGCACGCCGCGCCGGTCGCGCACGCGGAGCGTGAACTCGAGCAGCACGGGGACGGGCGCCTCGCTCCGGATGCCGACCCGCAGCCCGCTCAGCGCGGGGATCGCGTCGGGGATGTACATCTGCGAGCGCCGGTCGTTGGCCGACTGGTTCTCGAAGTAGACGATCTGGTTCGGGTTGGGGGCCATGTTGACCACCGAGGCGAGGTCGACGGCGATCTCGTCGATCTCCTCCTCGCGGATGGTCCCGCTGATCCGCTCGCCGGGCGCGAGCCGGTAGGTGCGCTCCCACTGGCTGAAGTCGATCTGGAGCTCGTCGTCCACCACCTGCACGCCCGGGTTGTACTCGTGGAACTCGTTGATCCCGTTGAGCACCACCCCCGCGGTCACCCGACTGTCGGGCGAGAGGTTCGACAGCGTGAAGTCGACCTGGATCTCGAGATCCCCGCGCCGCAGCCACGGGAGCTGCGCGTAAGGGATCTGCATGTCGCCCACGTCCCCCAGCGCGGCCAGCTCCTCGTCGGTCGGCTGCCGGAAGTCGATGAGCACACGCTCCTCGAGCAGATACAGGTTGCCGTCCTCGGACTCGAAGAACGGCGGCGTGCTCTCGTCGATCGCCATCGCGAAGATGCCCCCGCCTTCCGGCGTGATGTACCGCTGCTCCTCCAGACACCCGGTGAGGAACAGCGCAATCGAGAGAAACGAGAGGGTCGCGCGCATCGTCTCCAACCTCCGCGCAATCATCGTACCGCACCCGGAGCGGCCCTTCAGAGCTCCGAACGGGGGCGGCCGCCCCCGAGCTCGCCCCCGCACTGGGGGCTCGATCCCCCGGAGGGGGGCATCTCTGCCGAATCGAGTCGCCTCCGCGGCGGCGGGGCCCCTCGGGCATCTCTGCCGAATCGAGCGGACCCGGCGAGGGATCTCTGCCGAATCGAGCAGTCCTCGTCGGAGCTCACCCGCGGGCCCGAGCAGAAACCCCGGCCAGCGCCATCGCCCACGCGTCTGCGATGACTCGGGGGGATCTCTGCCGAATCGAGCGGGCCCGGCGAGGGATCTCTGCCGAATCGAGCGCGCGGCGGAACTCTGCCGATTCGAGCCCGGCCCTCGGCTCGAATCGGCAGAGCTCGCGTGTCTGTAGCGAGATGGTTTGATTGCTCACTTTTCTTGTGATTTGCGTCAGTCGGATGGCCTCGCCAGCGTCCGTGCGTGCATGCGAGGCAAGAGGCAGGTCCCGCTCGTGTTCGTCTCCCACGGCGGCGCGCGTCCGGGGGCGGGGCGCAAGCCCAAGGGCGAGAAGGCGGGGGTACCCCACACGGCGCGGGAGCGGTTTCAGGCGGGGCATCCGGTCTTCGTCACTTTGAAGGTGAAGCGCGGCATCTGGAGTCTCCGCGGGCGGCGGATGGCGACCCGGCTGTGGGAGATCATTCGCAAGGCGAACGCGCGGGGAGGCGCTCGCATCGTGCACTTCTCCTTTCAGCGCGATCACATCCACCTCGTCGTCGAGGCGGAGGACGCGGAGATGCTCGCGCGCGGGATGCAGGGCCTGTGCGTCCGGATCGCGCGCATGGTCAACCGGGTCATGGGACGCAAAGGCACCGTCTTCGCCGACCGCTACCACTGCCGCGTGCTGCGCTCGCCGCGCCTCGTCCGGAACGCCATCGCCTACACGCTGGGGAACGCGAGGCGTCATGGGCTCGCGCCGGAGGCCGCCGACTGGGTCGACCCGCTGAGCAACGGCCCGTTCTTCGATGGCTGGACGCGCGCCGTCCGGACCACCATGGCGATGCTCCCGTCTCGCGCGTCGCCGGCGGAGCCGCCCCAGACCTGGTTGCTCTCCGTCGGCTGGCGTCGCGCAGGCGGCCGGATCGATCCCGCGCGTCGCCCCGGCCCGCCCGTGCGGCAGGCGGCCTGAGCCTCCCCGGTCAGAAGGGCCAGGCCAGGGGCGGGGGAGGGCCCCACTCGGAGGGTGACCTGACGCGCGATCGAACGAGCCGGAGCCCACCCGTGGCTGGAGCTCGAGGCCGGCCCCGCGCCTGCTCCCGTTCTCGCAGCACCCAACGTCGCGGCGGCGCGCTCGGATCCACTCGACGCCGCGTTCGGCGGCTCGCCGCTCGGCGCACGAGCACACGGCGAATGGCGGAGAGGGCGCAGCGCAGAGGCGCATGGGGCGCTGCGCGAAACGAGTCTCAGCCGACGAGGGAGCGCCGCGCAGGGCTCGGGCCCGCCCGGTTCTCTGCCTCCGCACGCCCCGCGGCGATCTCTGCCAAATCGAGCCGGGCTGCAGAGAGCGCGTGCTCGATTCCGCAGAGATTCCTGCCGGTGACTGCCTCGAACCGGCAGAGACCGTTCGCCGCAGACGGAGGCGGCGCCGCTCCACCTGCCCGGGTCCGCGAGCTCTGCGCGCGCCGCGACGATCTCTGCGGAATCGAATCGAGCTGCAGAGAGCGCGCTCGATTCGGCAGAGATCCCGGCCGGTGACCGTCTCGATCCGGCAGAGATCGTTGCGACTCGGAACCGCCGTCGAATGGCAGGCAAGCCGAGACGCCCGAAACGAAGATCCGAGCTCGAGCGCAGCCCGCTCGACGGCGACGCGCCGCAGACGGTGGCGGCGTCGCTCCACCTGCCCGGGTCCGGGAGCTCCGCGTGCGCCGCGACGATCTCTGCGGAATCGAGCCGAGCTGCAGAGAGCGCGCTCGATTCGGCAGAGATCCCGGCCGGCCGAGCGCGCGAGTCACCGCGGGCCCTGCGCGCGCGCGCCGCGACGATCTCCGCCGAATCGAAGTGAGCTGCCGAGGGCGCGCGCCTCGATTCGGCAGAGATCGGCTCCGCCTGTGATTCACGGGATCTGTACCGGCGCCCACCTCGAATCGGCAGAGATCCCCCCGAGTCATCGCAGACGCCGTGAACGGTGGCGCTGGCCGGCGTTCTGCTCGGGCCCGCGGGTGAGCTCCGACGAGGACTGCTCGATTCGGCAGAGATCCCTCGCCGGGTCCGCTCGATTCGGCAGAGATGCCGCCCCCCGAACCGCGGCCCTCGAATCGGCAGAGATCTACTGCTGCATCAAGTGCGGGACCTTGCGGGAGCCCTCGTCACGGAGGCGCAGGGCGAGGTCGATGCGGGCGGCGGCGTTGATCAGGCCGAGGTGGCTGAAGGCCTGGGGGAAGTTGCCGAGGAGCACGCCGGTCTGGGGGTCGATCTCCTCCGAGAGGAGGCCCAGGTGGTTGCTGGCCTCGGCGTGCGCGACGAAGACCTCCTGGGCTTCTTCGATGCGGCCGGCCATGGCGAGGGCCTCGGCGAGCCAGAAGCCGCAGAGCACGAAGGCGCCCTCCGGGCCGCCGACTCCGTCGTGCATGCGGTAGCGGTGGATGAAGGGGCCGGTCGAGAGCTCCGCGCGCAGCCAGTCGACGGTCTGGGTGACGATCGGGTGGTCCGGGGGCAGGAAGCCGCAGATGGGGTAGAGGAGGAGCGCGGCGTCGGGCTCGTGCAGGCCGTAGGCGCTGACGAGGTGCTTGCCGTTCGGGTCGAGGCCGTTCTTGAGCACGTCGTCGTGGATCTGACGGGCGGCGCGCTCCCAGACGTCCTTGCGCTGGCCGTCGCCGAAGAGCTGCGCGAGACGCTGGCCCCGGTCGAGTGACATCCAGCACATCAACTTGCTGTGGAGGTTGTGGCGGACCTCGCCTCGGGGCTCCCAGATGCCGTGGTCGGGCTCGGTCCAGCGGGTGCGCATGACCTCGATGACCTGCCGCAGGTGGCGCCACGCGCGGAGGCCGAGGGAGCCGCCGAAGCGCTCGTAGAGCCACGCCGCGTCGACCAGCGCGCCGCCGATGTCGAGCTGGAGCTGGTGCTTGGCGCCGTTGCCGACGCGGACCGGGCCGCTGCCGCCGAAGCCGCGCAGGTGCGCGAGGGTCTGCTCCTCCGGCACGTGGTCGCCGTCGACCGTGTACATGATCTGGAGCTCGCCGTCGTGGCGGTCGAGCGCGTCGCGCACGAAGTGGAAGAACTCGCGCGCCTCGGTCCCGTAGCCGATCAGGTTGGCGGCGCGGATCGCCATCGCCGCGTCGCGGGTCCAGGTGTAGCGGTAATCCCAGTTGCGCCCGCCGCCGATCCACTCGGGCAGCGACGCAGTCGGGGCCGCGGTCATCGCGCCGGTGGGGGCGTGGATGAGCAGCTTGAGCAGGAGCGCCGAGCGCTGCACGTGGTGACGCCACGGCCCCTCGTAGGTGATCTTCGAGGCCCACTCTCGCCAGTGGACGCGGGTGGCGCGGAGGTGCTCGTACGGCCGGTAGCCCTGGACGGGCTCCGGGCCCGGCGCGCCCCAGCTGAGCACCATCCACTTCCGCTCGCCGGCCCGCAGCTTCACCTTCGTCTGGAGCCCGCCGCGGGGCCGCTCCTTCCAGGCCGCGCCCTCCATCACCGCGACCAGGGTGTCGCCGTCGGCGCTCCGCGCGAGCGCGCCCGACTCCTCCACCTCGAAGCGCGTCTCCGCCCGGCCGTAGTCGAACCGGGGGTCGAAGACCACGTCGAGCTCGACCTCTCCCTCGACGCAGTGCACGCGTCGGTGGATCTCGTGGATCGAGGCGCGCGGGTCGTCGCTCCAGGGCATGTAGTCGGTCATGCGAACCACGCCCTGCCGCTCCACCTGGAACAGCGTCTCGAGCACGTTGGTGTCGGGGTCGTAGCGCTGGAGGGACTCGAACGGGCGGCTCGACGGGGTGATGGCCGTCAGCCCGCCGCGCTCGGGGTCGAGGATCGCCCCGAAGACGCTCGGGCTGTCGAAGCGCGGCATGCACGCCCAGTCGATGACGCCGTCGACGCGGACGAGGGCCGAGGTGACCCCGTCGCCGATGATGCCCCGGGCCCCGATCGGCAGCTCGCCGTCCGGGAACGCCTCGGTGAAGCGGAAGGGGCGGTTGAGTCGCTTGGCGGCGCTGTAGAGATCCATGCGTCGGAGCCTATATGCGCGTTGACCGACGAAACCAGACGGGAGACCCTGCGACGTGCCGACGAGACGAGTCCGAGAGCTGGCCGAGGAGCTCGCGCGAGAGCTCGAGCGAGATGGAGAGCTGGACGCGAAGACCCGCGCGGCCCTCGACGAGCTGCGAGGGGAGGTCGAGTCCGCCCTGGCCGAGGCGCCGGAGTCACCGCCCTCGAGTCGCGCCCACGGCTTCGTGGAGCGCTTCGAGCGGGACCACCCCGAGCTGACCGCCCTCGTCCAGCGCCTGGCCGACGCGCTCCAGGCGGCCGGCCTCTAGCTAGGGCGCTCGATCGCCTCTTCGAGGGTGAGGGGGCGCGAGACCACGTAGCCCTGACCGAGGGCGCAGCCGAGGCGACCGAGGCGCTCGCGATCGGCGTCGGTCTCGAGCCCCTCGGCGACGGTCGACATGCCGAGCGCGTCCGCCACCGCGATCACGGCGCGGAGGATGGCGTCGTCGCCGGTCTCCGCCGCCTCGCGGATGAACGCCTGGTCGATCTTCAGGACGTCGAAGGGGAAGCGCTGGAGGTAGCTCAGCGAGGAGTAGCCGGTGCCGAAGTCGTCCAGGCAGATCTGGACGCCGAGCCGCCGGATCGCCTCGAGGGCCTCGCGGAGCGCGATGGACTCCTCGAGCAGCAGGCTCTCGGTCACCTCGATCTTCAGCGCGGCGGGCTCGAGCCCGGACTCGGCGACGAGCTGGGCCACCCGGGCAGGGAAGCTCTCGACCCGCAGCTGCGCCCCCGAGACGTTCACCGCCACGGTCAGGTCCTCGCGTCCCCACGCCGCGCGCAGGGTGGCGAGCGCCGCGAGGGACCGCTGCATGACGCGGTCGCCGAGCTCGACGATCAGGCCGGTCTCCTCCGCCACCGGGATGAACTGGCTCGGCGGGATCGACGCGCCCGCGGGGCTCCACCGAGCGAGGGCCTCGAAGCCGACCACCCGGTCGTCGTCGCGCAGGTCGAAGACCGGCTGGAGCGCGACGCTCACCCCGTCGTCCTCGCTCGCCAGCGCCTCCCGGAGCGCGGTCTCGAGGCCGAGCTGGATCACCGCGTCCTGCAGCATGTCCCGCTCGAAGAGCTGCATCGTGGCGCGGGTGCGCTGCTTCTTGGCCCGGTGGCTCGCCAGGTCGGCGTCGCGCAGCAGGTGCTCGGGCGGCCCCTCGCCGAGCGCCAGCCCGATGCTCGCGTCCAGGTAGACGCGGCGGGCGCCGATCAGGAACGGCGCGCGGAGCGACTCCCGGACCCGCTGGGCCACCTCCCGGGCGCGCGCGGGGATGTCGTCGCCCTCGATCACCACCGCGAACTCGTCGCCGCCCACCCGCGCGACGCCGGCGCCGGTCGGCGTGCACTCGGCGAGGCGCGCCGCGATCTCGATCAGGATGTGGTCGCCCGCCGCGTGGCCGAGGCCGTCGTTGATGCGCTTGAAGCGGTCCACGTCCACGTGGAGCACGCCCGCGTCGGTGCCCCGCGCCCGCGCCTCGACGAGCAGGCGCCGCAGCCCGGACCGGTTGGGGAGCTCGGTCAGCTCGTCGCGGAACATCTTCTCGCGGCTCTCCGCCTGGGCCCGCAGCCGACCGTCGACGAGGCCGAGCTGGGCGGCGATCTGCTCGACCACGTGCGACAGCTCCTCGGCGCGCTCGGCGGTCGCGTCGAAGACGGCCTCGATCACGGCCACGCGCCGCTCGCCGTCGCGCGCGGGCACGACGACCTGCGCGCCTCCAGGCCCGTGGGCGCTCCGGGCGCCCTCGAGGTCGAGCGTCGGGCGGGAGAAGGGGCGGTGCTCGGGCGCGCCGCGCGCGCAGAGCTCCCGGGCCTCGTCGTCGACCGTCCAGATCCGCGCGTACCGGGCGCCGAGCACGTCGACCAGCGCGCCGGCCGCCGCCCGCGCCGCCTCCGCCAGGCTCTCCGCCGCGTTCGCGGCCTCGCTCGCGACCAGCGCCGCCCGGAGCTGCCGCTCGTAGGCGACGCGCCGCTCGGTGGCCTCGGCCCGCTCGGTCTCGTCGCGCACGGTCTCCACCACGAGGCGCGTCGTGCCGCTCCGGACGTAGGGGACCCAGGTGGCCCGCACGAAGGCGCGGCGACCGTCGGGGCGCCACACCCACATCTCGTCCTCGACGTGCTCCTTGGAGAAGGCGCGCTCCACGTTGGCCCGGACCCGCTCGCGGACCGCCGGATCCCAGACCGCGCCCACCGCCGACCCGACCGCGTCGGCCCGCTCGAGGCCGGTGGCCTCGCAGAAGGCGTCGTTGACCGCGTCGTAGCGGCGGGTCCGATCGATCGACGCCATCCAGTCGACCGAGGTGTTGACGAGGAACGCGTAGCGCTTGCGCGCCTCGTCGTCGTGCAGCAGCGAGGTGCTCGTCTCGCGCTCCGTGGACCCGACCGGGAAGGTCAGGGTCTGCTTCCTCAGGGTCCGGAGGGTGTGCGAGCTGGGAGGCCGGCGGGTCATGTCGCCCCGCTGAGCGAGAAGCGTGCCGGCCTCGCCGTTCGGCGTATCCCCGAGGAGGGGCGTGGGGCGCGCCCCACGATCATGGGGAGGCGTCCCACACGTCTCGATCCGAGACACCCGTAACCCGCGCGTAACCACCCGCCGAGGAGGCGTTCGCAGGTTGGAGGGCGAGGGTCGGATTGCGGGCTGGACGGAAGAATCGTGATATCGTGGCCGCGGAGTCTGCGGTGGCTGGGCACGAACCCGAAGTCGGCGACGTCGTCGGTCAGAAGTACGTGATCGAGGCGCTGCTCGGACGCGGCGGCATGGGCGCCGTCTTCCGGGCGAGCCATCAGATCACCGGCCGGCGCGTGGCGCTGAAGTGGCTGCTCGAGGACGACGCCGAGCGGCGCGAGCGCTTCCTGCGCGAGGCCCGCGCGATGGGGCGCCTCGCCCACCCGAACGTGGTCGGCGTGCTCGACGTCGGCGAGCACGAGGGCGCCATCTTCCTGGTGATGGAGCACCTCGACGGCAAGCCCCTGCGTGACTTCGTGCGCGAGGGCGGCGTGCCGGCCGCGGAGGCGGTGGGCCTCGTGATGCCCGCGCTGATGGGCGTCGCCGCCGCGCACCAGGCCGGTATCCTCCACCGCGACCTCAAGCCCGAGAACCTCTTCGTCTGCTGCGACCGCGACGGCACGCCCTTCGACACCAAGGTGCTCGACTTCGGGGTGGCCAAGCGGGTGAAGGACGACGTCGGGCTCACTCGCTCGGGGACCATCGTCGGGACGCCGAAGTACATGGCGCCCGAGCAGATCGGCGAGGAGGACGACGTCGACCAGCGGGCCGACGTGTACGCCCTCGGGCTGATCGTGTTCGAGCTGAGCGCGGGCAAGACGCCCTACCGCGCGACCAGCCTCAACGCGCTGCTGCTCGAGATCATGACCAGCGAGCTGCCGCCTCTCGGAGACGTGCTCCCGGACGCGCCGCCCGGCTACGTCGAGGTGCTCGAGCGGGCGCTGGCCAAGGCGCCGGCGGATCGCTTCGAGGACGTGGCGAGCTTCGCGCGGGCGCTCGAGCCGTTCGGCGAGGCGCGCTTCGAGCCGCCTCGGCGCGTGCACACCCCGGAGACCGGCGCGGTGGCCCGCCCGGCGCCGGTCGACCCGGACTCGGACACCCGGCTGGCGCCCTCGACGCCCCCCTCGGGGGAGCGGCCGACGGTACCGGAGAAGCCGTCGGAGAAGCCGGCGGCCCTCGTGGCGACCCGGTCGGAGCGGCCCTCGGCGCGGTCATCGGACGGGCGGAGCGAGCGCGAGACCGAGAGCGACGCCGCGGTCCCGGCGCCTCCGCGCTCGCGACGCGGGCTGATCGGCGGGCTCGCGGCGGTGGCGCTCCTCGGGGTCGCGAGCCTCGGCTGGGCGGCGGTGCAGGCGCCGGAGCCGGAGCCGCCCGCCCCGGTGGTGGAGGCGCCGCCGACGGTCGAGGCGCCGCCGGTCCTCGAGGAGGCCGACGAGGCGCCCGAGCCGGAGATGACGGCCGCCGAGGCGCCGGTGGAAGCGCCGGTGGAGGAGGAGGCGGAGGCCGAGCCCGAAGAGGCGGCCCCCGCGGCGGTCGCCCGCGTCAGGCGCTCGCGGCGGCCCGCCCGCCCGGCCGCTCGACCCGCGGAGCCGGAGAGCCCGCCCGAGGCCGAGCCCTCGTTGACGGTGAGCGGTCGCGCCGGGACCCTGCGGGCAGACGACTTCTGATGCGAACGCTAGCCCTCACGCTGGCCGTCTGGCTCGCCGCCGCGGCCCCGACCCTCGCGCAGGAGGCCGAGCCGGAGGGTGAGGCGCAGGTCGAGGCCGAGGTGCAATCCGAGGTCGACGCGCCGCCGCCCGAGTACGAGCGCCTGGTCACCGAGGCCCTCGAGGAGTCGGCGGCCGGCCGCTGGGCCGAGGCCCGCGCCTTGTTCACGCAGGCGCACGAGGCCTACCCGAACGCCCGCACCCTGCGCGGGATCGGCGTCGTCTCCTTCGAGCTGCGCGACTACGTGGCCGCGCTCCGCGCGCTCCGCGCCGCCCTCGAGGACGAGCGCCGACCGTTGACCGACGCGCAGCGCGCCGAGGCCGAGCAGGTGATCGAGCGCGCCCGGGCCTTCGTCGCCATCTACACGGTGGACGCGCTGCCCGAGGACGCCCGGCTGATCGTCGACGGTCACCCGGCCACCCTCGAGCCGGACGGAACCCTCCTGCTCGGCGTCGGCGAGCACGACCTCACCGTCCGCCTCCCCAGCCACGACAGCGACGCGCGGCTCACCGTGCGCGGCGGCGAAGAGGGGCGGCTCCCGGTGGTCGTGGCGGCGCTCCCGATGACGGCCCCCGAGCCGGCCGCGCCGCCGCCGCCGCTCGAGGCGAGCGAGCCGCCGCTCGCGGCGTGGGTGATGGCGATCGGCGGCGGGGCGGTGGCGCTGGTCGGCGGCGTGCTGCTCGCGCTCGGCCTCGCGGACGTCGCCCGGGTGGAGAACGCGAGCGTCGGCACCGAGTGGTCGGAGCTCCAGGCCTCCTACTCGCGGGCGCCCGTGCTCACCGGGCTCGGCGCCGGGCTGCTCGGCGTCGGCGGGGCGGTCGGCGTCGGCGGCGGGGTCTGGCTGGCCGCCTCCAGCGGCGGCGCCGAGGGCTCGGCGATGCTCCGACTGCGGGGGACGTTATGAGAGCCCTGCTGCCCGCGCTCCTCGCCTCCGCCCTGGCGGCCGGCTGCGTGCCGTCGCTCCAGGAGGGCTTCTACGGCTGCGCCACCGGCGACTGCCCCGACGGCTGGCACTGCTGGTCGGACGGCTTCTGCCGGTCGGAGGCCGAGCCGCTCGGTCAGTTCGGGGACGCCTGCGAGGCGAGCGGCGACTGCGAGAGCCTCGTCTGCGCGGGGGCCCTCGACCCGATGGCGCGCCGGCTCACCAACCTCTGCTCCGTGGCCTGCAGCGGAGACACGGACTGCCCCGGTGAGGACCTCCTCTGCGTGAAGGGCGCGTGCCGCTCCACCTGCACCGCGCTGCCCGACTGCCCGATGGGCTTCGCCTGCCGCATCCCGGTGCCGGAGCCGCCGGAGATGCCGCCGCGGGCCGCGATCTGCGCGCGGGTCGTCAACGACGACATCCTCGGGCAGGCCTCGTGCACCGGGCAGCCGGAGTGCCAGAACCCGGGCTGGTGCCTGGTCTCGGACCTGAGCGTCCAGGGGATCTGCTCCATGCTCTGCCAGACCAGTGAGCACTGCCCCGGCGACGGCCGCTGCATCACCGACGTGATGACCGGGCACGGCCAGTGTCTCCTCCCCTGCGAGGACGACGGCGGGTGCGAGGGCGCGCTCGTCTGCCGTCAGCTCGGCGACGGGGCCGACCTCGGCACCTTCTGCATGCCGGAGGCGTGGGCGGGGCAGCCCCTGCCGCTGCCCGGGGACGCCATGCCCCCGCCGCCCATGATGTGAGGCGGCCGGTGAGGCGGCTCGGCCGGGGGTGTGCTACTGCCTCCGGGATGAGCGGCAGGTACGCGTGCATCATCCTCGACTTCGACGGAACCTTCACCGACGTCGAGCGCGAGGCCGTTCCTTTCCTGGCCCGGTACCGCGAGGGCCTCGGCCGGCTGATCGGGCGTGACCCCGACGGCGCGTGGGACCGGGCGGTCGCGGCGGTCGAGTCCGACCTCGACGCGCACGGCTTCGAGTTCGACGGCCGCATCGTCGCCCCGTCGCACGCCGATCCCTACATCCTCGCCACCAGCGTCGCGCGCCTCGTGTTCGCCGAGAGCGGCGAGGACCACGACGTGGACGGCGCCCTCGAGACGCTCTTCAAGGAGAGCTACGGCTGCGCCGACACCGCGTTCCGCCCGGAGGCCGGGCAGGTGGTGCAGGCGGTGCTCGAGCAGGACGCTCCGGTCTACGTGGTGACCAACTCGAACACCGAGCACGTGAAGAAGAAGATCCGCGCGCTCTCCGAGGACGCGCTGGCTCGCCTCGACGTGCGCGGCGACGCCAAGAAGTTCCACCTCGTCGATCCCGACGCGTCGGACCCCCGCTTCGACGCGGTGCCGGAGGCGCTCGACGTGGACGGGCTCTCGCGCCCGCTCTACCTGCGCCGCGGCCGGTACTTCGAGACGCTGCGCGACATCTGGAGCGAGACCGACACCCGGCCCGAGGACACGCTCGTCTGCGGGGACATCTTCGAGCTCGACCTCGCCCTCCCGGCGCAGCTCGGCGCGCGGGTGCACCTCGTCACCCGGCCGAACACGCCGGAGTGGGAGCGCCGCGCGGTGCAGCAGGTCGGCGGGACCTGGTCCGAGCGCCTCACCGGCGTGCTCGACCAGCTCTGATCAGACCCCGAGCGCGCGGAAGCGCAGGGGCTCGGCGACGTTCTTCACCGCCGCCTCGCGCGCCTCGCCGAAGCGCTCGGTCCCGACCGCGGCCGCGAACCGGTCCATGCAGAGGATCTCGCCACCGGTGGCCACGCCCTGGAGCCGCGCGGTCGCGTTCATGCCCGAGCTGAACGCGGTGTAGTTGTCGTTGGGCCCGAAGAGCCCCACCGACACCGGGCAGTAGTTGAGCCCGATCGCGACGTCGAGCGGCACGCCGGCGAGCTCCGGGAGCTGGGACGAGAGCGCCCGGGTGTGCGCCCGGATGCGGCTCGCCGCCTCGAGAGCCCGGCGGCAGCACTCCGCCTCGTCCAGCTCGAAGAAGGGCGGCCCCCAGAGCCCGATGACGCAGTCGCCCACCATCTTGTCGAAGACGCCGCCCGTGTCCCAGACGATGTCGACCACGCCCTCGGCCCACGCGTCGATCAGGCGCCCGATCGCCTCCGGGCCGTTCAGCGCCGACTCGCTCAGGCGGGTGAAGCCGGAGATGTCGCCGTAGAGGATCGCGATCTCCTTCTCGCGGGGCGTCAGGTAACGCTCGACGTAGCCCTCCTCCCGCAGCAGCCGCTCGCAGGCGCGGCTGGAGAAGATGCTGGAGAGCTGCTTCCACTCGCGGTTGAAGTCCACGATGCGCTGCCGCAGGTAGTCGGCGAAGCGATCGAGCAGCTCGCGGTCGTGGGTGTGGAACTCGCCTTGCGCGCTCGTGACGAGCATGCGGCCGACCACGCGGGCGGTGCGCACGCCGACGATCAGCACCTCCTCGCGGTAGCGGGTGATCCCGAAGCGCTCCCGGAGCGCGGCGTCCTCGCCGTCGAGGAACGCGGCGGCGCGCTCGCGCACGAAGGTGTCGACCTCGGGGTCGTCGGGCTGCGCGGAGTCGTGCCGGAGGGCGCCGTCCTCGTAGACCTTGTAGCGGAGCGCGCCCTGCTCGAGGTCGTCCTCGTGCCGGAAGAGCAGCATCAGCCGCGCGAAGCCGACCTCGCGCTGGAGGATCGCGATCGCGCGCTCGAGGCCGCGGTCGAGCACCGGCTCCTTGAGCGCGTCGCTGATCGCGCGGATCACCTCGTACTTGCGGCGGGCGACCGCGATGGCCGCGAGGTGGTTGTCGAGCTCCTCGGCGAACCGCCCGAGCAGCGCCTCGGCCTCGTCCGAGGGGACCAGCTCGAAGACCGCGAACGCGGTCCCGAAGTCCTCTCCGGCCACGTCGAGCGTGCGCGCGAGCACGAAGCCGTCCTCGCCGCGCTCGAAGCGGGTCTCGCCGACCTGCGCCCGCGCCAGCTCCTCCGGGGTGAGCCGCGCGTCGCCGGCGGTGAAGGTGCGCTCGGAGAGCGACTCGTCGAGGGTGTGGATCGCGGCGCCGCGGGCCCCCAGGTGATCGACGAGCCGCTGCAGCACGTCCGGCATCACGCGCTCGAGCGGTTGCCGCTTCTGCAGCGCCTCCTCGAGCCGATCGTCCACCGCCTCGCAGAGCGCCTCGGCGCGGGCGTGCCGCGCGACCTGCGCCTCCAGCTCGGCCACCCTCGCGCGGAGCTCGTTCTCGTCGGTCATGACGCGCACGCATCGTAGCGGCTCCTCCGGGCCCGCGTCGATCGTCCCGGCTGTCTCGATCCGAGAATCGCCGCGGCCGCCCCTGTAGGCCCGGTCGCCCTCGCCGTTCGACCCGGGCGGTGCTTCGCGGTCTCCTCGTCCTCTGTCTCCTCTCGCTCCCCGTCTCGGCGTCCGCCGACGATGACGGGCACGGGCGGCATCGCGTGGAGCTGAGCGTGGGCGGCGGGCTGAGCTGGATGAGCGACGCGCCCGAGCAGCTCGACCTCCAGGTCGGCGGCCAGCTCTCCGCCCGGGCGATGGTCGACCTGATCCACGTGCGCGGCGAGGCCTGGGCGACGATGCCCGACCCGTCGCGGCCCGACCGCTTCCAGCTGCGGGCCGACGCCCGCCTGCTCTTCGTCACCGTGCACGACTTCACCTGGCGCCGGACCGACGCGGGCGAGCTGTTCCGGTTGATGGGCGGGCTGGGCGGCGAGATCGACCTGCCCGACGACTACGGGCACCTGATGCTGAACCTCGGTTTCGCGATGACCCGCCTCGGCAGCTTCGAGGGGGTCGAGCGGCCGTTCAGCGAGGCCTACGGCGGCTACGCGGGCGTCACCGCGCGGCTGCACTTCTGGGAGATCCGGAACGAGCTCCGGGTGGCCGTGCACGGCATGATGCCGCCGCCCGAGCTCACCCTCGACCTCGCGTTCAGCCCCGAGCAGATCCTGGCCGGGCTGCAGTTCGGGGTCACCGCGTCGAACCGCCTCTACGTCCAGGCGCTGCGCGAGGGCGTCATCAGCCTCGGGCCCGAGCTCGTCGTGCAGTACGAGCACCTGGTCGAGGGGCCGGTCTTCCTGGCCACCCTCGGCGTCTCCGGCACCCTGGGGATCTGACCGACGCTTGCGTTTGCCGGTGGGCATCCCATGGTTCCGCCGACGTGGGACTTGGACTGCACCTCGAGGCGCCGCGCGACGTGGCCGACCCGCGGGCCTTTCTCGAAGGGCTCGCCGAGATCATTCGCGGCCGGGGCGACGACCCGGCCCCGGTGGTCGAGGTCTCGGCGGAGGCGCCGCTCTTGCTCGCCGATCTCCACCCCGGCGCGGAGCCGCTCCGGGTCGAGGTGCACCAGAAGAAGGTGGTGCTGGAGGCGTCGACCGGGACCGCGGGGCCGGGCTATCACCGCCACGTCTGCGACGTCGCCGAGAGCCTCGGCGTGGAGTGGGCCCCGGCCGACGACGACACCGACGAGACCGGCTGGTGGCCCAGGCGCGACGCGCACGACCTCGAGGACGCGTTCCTCGATCAGCTCGGCGGCACGGTCGCCCGGATCCTGGAGCTGGTCGACCGGGGCGCGCGCGGCATCGCGCTGGCGCTGCCGAGCAGCCACCACTTCCAGCACGACGGCGCGATCGCGACCCAGCTCGGGCCCCGCGACGAGGCCTGGCTCCGCGCGGTCCAGGCCGATCCGCGCGCCGGGATCGACGTCTTCCCGTGGTGGGGCGCCGAGCGCGACGCGGCCTACTACCGCGGCCTCGCCCTCTCGCAGATGTGGACCGACGTGCGCTGGCGCGCGCCGATCCGCGAGGAGGAGAGCGCGCTCCTCGACCGCGTGGTGACCTGGGCGGAGAAGGCGCACGGCCTCGACCCCGAGGTCGCGTTGCCGTGGCGCGCCATCTCCGAGCTCTACGAGCACCTCGGCGAGGAGTCGCTGCGGGCCACCCGCGCGCACGTGAAGGCGCAGGCGGAGAAGCCCCGCGCGCCGATCGGGTACCGACGCCGACCGGTCCGCGCCCGCCTGAGCGGCGGATGGAGCCTCGAGATCCCCGGCGAGCTCGCCGAGCGCTGGGAGGAGCGAGGGACCTGGGTGGCCTGGGACGCGAAGCGGTCGGTCTGGTTCACCTCGCTCCAGGTGACCGACGATCAGGGGCGGCCGTCGCCCGACTCGCAGTCCACCCTCTCGAGCCTGCCGAGCCTGACCGGCGACGAGGTGCTGGAGCTCGAGAACGGCGAGCTGCGCGGGCTCGCGGCGTTCGCCGAAGACGAGCGCGACGGCGAGACGTTCCACCGCCTCGAGGCCCAGGCCGCGCTCCGCGAGCACGCCGCGGTGGGCACCCTGGTCTACACCGACCCCGCCGACCGCGAGTGGGCGCTGTCCACCTGGGGCTCCCTCCACCGCGGGTGAAGGTCGGGGAGAATTTCTCGCAGAGGCGCAGACCCGGGCGTGGCCGCGGGACGGCGCCTCGCCGGCGCGTGCCGGGACGACCGCCGCTCGTCGGCTGTTCCTCGGCGTCATTTGTGCTCTCGCGAAGGCGCGAAGCCGCCAAGATGGACGTGGGGCGGCGGGGTGGTGGCTGGCCGCCGGGTTCTGGTTTGCTGGTGGGTCGGGCGGGCTCGGGGACGAGTATTTTCTCGCAGAGACGCAGAGACGCAGGTGCGACCAGGCACTGCTGGTCCGAGGGGAAGGAGTGATGCGGTAGCGACCGAAACTTGGAAGAGGTGTCTTGTGGGTGCGAATCCCACCCGGTCAAAGCCGAGCCCGGCAGGC
>Ga0310345_10000445_pt1 | contig 62869 bp, 69 predicted proteins | sample HC15DNA20500_MG_FD_204667 | JGI IMG/M metagenome (GOLD analysis project Ga0310345, IMG submission 204667) | Marine microbial communities from station ALOHA, North Pacific Subtropical Gyre - HC15-DNA-20-500_MG | ecosystem: Environmental > Aquatic > Marine > Oceanic | place: Pacific Ocean: North...
CAGCGTCGTCGCGACGCTCGCGCCCCAGCTGTTCCCGCCCGCCTTCCGCGGAGAGGACGGCATGGTTGCCGTCTATTTCGAGGCGGCCGCGGTGATCACTGTCCTCGTGCTGCTCGGCCAGATGCTCGAACTGCGCGCGCGCGAGCGGACCTCGGGCGCGATCAAGGCGCTGCTTAACCTTGCGCCAAAGACCGCGCGCCGGATCGGTTCCGATGGCAGTGAAGAGGAAATCAGCCTCGATCTCGTTGCGGTCGGCGACCGCCTGCGTGTGCGTCCTGGCGAGAAGGTGCCGGTCGATGGCGTGGTCGAGGACGGCCGTTCCTCGCTCGACGAGTCGATGGTCACCGGTGAGTCCATGCCCGTCACCAAGGCCAAGGCCGACACGGTGATCGGCGGCACGCTCAACCAGACCGGCGCGCTCGTTATCGTCGCCGACAAGGTTGGCCGGGACACCATGCTCGCGCGCATCGTCCAGATGGTCGCCGAGGCGCAGCGCTCGCGCGCGCCGATCCAGCGCATGGCCGATCAGGTGTCGGGCTGGTTCGTGCCCGTGGTCATCGCGGTCGCGGTGGTCGCGTTCATCGCCTGGGGCATCTGGGGCCCCGAGCCGCGCTTCGCCTACGGGCTGGTTGCGGCGGTCGCCGTGCTGATCATCGCCTGTCCCTGCGCACTGGGTCTCGCCACGCCGATGTCGATCATGGTCGGGGTTGGCCGCGGCGCCGGGCTCGGCGTCCTCATCAAGAATGCCGAAGCGCTCGAGCATATGGAAAAAGTCGACACGCTCGTCGTCGACAAGACCGGCACGCTGACCGAAGGCCGGCCTGCCGTCACCCAGATCGTGCCGGCGCCCGGCTTCGACGAAGCCGAACTGCTGCGGCTTGCCGCCTCGGTCGAGCGGGCCTCCGAGCATCCGCTCGCGCTGGCGATCGTCGAGGCCGCCAAGGATCGCGGCATCCCCACGAGCGACGTCACCGACTTCGATTCCCCCACCGGACGCGGCGCGCTCGGCACCGTCGACGGCCGCCGGATCGTGCTCGGTAATGCGCGGTTCCTCTCGGAAGAGGGCATAGCAACCGACGCGCTGGCGGAGCAGGCCGACGCCCTGCGCCGGGATGGCGCCACCGCGATCTTCATCGGCGTCGACGGCACCGTCGGCGGCGCCTTTGCAATCGCCGATCCCGTGAAGCAGACGACGCCGGAGGCCCTGGCCGCACTCAAGGCCGAAGGCATTCGCGTGGTGATGTTGACCGGCGACAACCGCACCACAGCAGAGGCGGTGGCAAGGCGGCTCGGCATTGACGATGTCGAAGCCGAGGTACTGCCCGACCAGAAGAGTGCCGTCGTCGCGCGGTTGAAGAGCGAGGGGCGCGTGGTGGCGATGGCCGGCGACGGGGTCAACGACGCCCCCGCACTGGCTGCCGCCGATGTCGGTATTGCCATGGGCTCGGGCACCGACGTCGCGATCGAGAGCGCGGGCGTGACGCTGCTCAAGGGCGATCTCATGGGCATCGTGCGGGCACGGCGGCTGAGCCAGGCGACCATGTCCAACATCCGCCAGAACCTGGTCTTCGCCTTCATCTACAATGTCGCCGGGGTGCCGGTGGCGGCGGGCGCGCTCTATCCGCTGTTCGGCATCCTGCTCTCGCCGATCATCGCGGCCGCCGCCATGGCGCTCTCCTCGGTCAGCGTGGTCACCAACGCGCTGCGCCTCAACCGGAAAGCGCTGTGAACATCGGGGAGGCGTCGAAGCAAAGCGGGGTCTCGGAGCGGATGATCCGCCATTATGAGAAGATCGGCCTCATCCCGGCGCCGCCGCGCCGGGGAGCGGGTTATCGCGACTATGGCGAGAGTGACCTCCATCGCCTGCGGTTCATCGCCAATGCCCGCGATCTCGGTTTTCCGATCGAGGAGATCCGGACCCTGCTCGGCCTGTGGGCCGACACGGGCCGCAGCAGCGCCGATGTAAAGCGGGTCGCGTTGGCGCGGGCGGAGGAATTGCAGCGCAAGGCCGAAGCGCTGACGACCCTGCGCGAGACCCTCGTCGATCTCGCCGAGCGCTGTCATGGCGACGAGCGGCCAGATTGTCCCATCATCGCCGAACTGAGTCTCGACAGAAAATGTTAGCGCCGGCCGCCTCTCGGACCAGACCCGCTCTGGCGGCCGGGGTGCTGATCGCACTTGGCATTCTCACGACGGGCCTCGCGATATATTTCCTCGCAGTCCGCCCGCCACTGCTGGCGGAGGATCTTCGCCATATCGGCGGCAACCCGCAGACCCTTTCGCCGGTATTGCGGGACTGGTTCGGCGGGATAGCTGGCTCGCCCGTGCGACCGCACTGAGCCTCCTGATCGTATTTGGCCGCTTTTCATACAGCAATGTCGTGCTGAGCTCTGACTTCTGGGGCTGGCATATGCGAGGCAATCCCTCCGTAGGACTACGGAGTGCGCAGAGGCTTCCTGCGCTTCAGGGCTTGTTGCACCGCAGCAGGAGCGAAAATGTGCAGAGTCGAAGCAATATCCCTGACCCGTTGGACGGTCTGGCCACGACGCTGGATCGGTCGAGCTTCGCCGCCATCGCGCAGCTGACTTCAGGCCAGTCGCCCGCCACTTTGGCGCAGTCTTTTTCCGACTGGTGGACGCACATTCTCTGCTCGCCAGGCAGGCAGCTGCAGCTCGCCGCCAAGGGCGGGCGCAAGCTGATGCGGCTCGCCGACTATGCCATGCGCAGCGCATCCGGCAGCGATCCCGAGCCGGCGATCGATCCGCTGCCCCAGGATCGGCGCTTCGCCGACGCAGCCTGGAAGCGCCATCCGTTCGACCTGATCGAGCAGGCCTTCCTGCTCCAGCAGCAATGGTGGCATGCCGCGACGACCGGCGTGAGCGGCGTCACCGGGCACCACGAAGCGATCGTCGAGTTCGCGACCCGCCAGATGCTCGACATGGTGTCCCCGACCAATTTCATCCCGACCAACCCCGTGCTCCAGCAGCGCATCCTCGAAACCGGAGGACAATGCCTTGTCGAGGGTGCGCGATTTTTTTGCGACGACCTGGAACGCCTGGTACGCGGGGAGCCCGCAGCGGGCACGGAGGCCTATCGGGTCGGCGAGAAGGTCGCAGCCACGGCTGGCAAGGTCGTGTTTCGCAACAGGGTCATGGAACTGATCCAATATGCGCCCGCAACCGAGACGGTGCGTCCGGAGCCGATACTGATCGTGCCGGCATGGATCATGAAATATTACATCCTCGACCTGTCGCCGGAAAATTCGCTCATCCGCTGGCTGGTAGGGCAGGGCTACACCGTGTTCTGCATCTCCTGGTACAATCCCGACAGCGCCGACCGCGATCTCGACATGGAGGATTATCGCCTGCTTGGGCCGATGGCCGCCGTGGATGTCATCCAGGCGATTACCGGCACCGAGAAGATCCACGCGGCCGGCTATTGTATCGGCGGCACGCTGCTCGCCATCACCGCGGCCGCGATGGCGCGCGATGAAGATGAGCGTCTGGCGAGCGTCACGCTGTTCGCCGCCCAGACCGAGTTCAGCGAGCCGGGCGAACTTGGTCTGTTCATCGACGAGGCGGAGATCAACCTGATCGATGCGATGATGTGGGCGCGCGGCTTTCTCGACAGCAGCCATATGGGCGGCGCCTTCCAGATGCTGCGGTCCAACGATCTGCTCTGGTCGCGCATCCTCTCGACCTATCTCATGGGCGAGCGCGAGCCGATGACCGACCTCATGGCATGGAACGCCGACGGCACCCGCATGCCCTATGCCATGCACGCGCAATATCTTCGGCGCCTGTTCCTCGACAATGACCTGTCCGAAGGGCGCTACGAGGCCGGCGGCCACCCGGTCTCGCTCTCGGGGCTGCGCATGCCGATCTTCATGGTGGGCACGGAAACCGACCATGTCGCGCCGTGGCGCTCGACCCACAAGCTCCACATGCTGACGGGCGCGGAGATCCGCTTCGTGCTGACGAGCGGTGGCCACAATGCCGGGATCGTCTCCGAGCCCGGGCATCCTCATCGCCACTTTCGCGTCGCGACACGGATGCAGGATGGCCCGGCGCCAGATCCCGATACCTGGCTGGAGCGGGCCGAGCTGCGCGAAGGGTCGTGGTGGCCGGAATGGAGTTCATGGCTTGGATCGCACTCGGGCAAGGCGGCCGCCCCACCGTCGATGGGCGCGCCCGAACGGAACTATCCGCCGCTCGGTGATGCCCCCGGGCGCTACGTGCTGGAGCGCTGAGCCATGGCCACCGCCAACCTCATCGAGAACCGCACGTTCGACGAGATCGCCGTCGGCGACACGGCCAGCCTCACCCGCACGCTGACCGCCGACGACATCCAGCTCTTCGCGGCGGTGTCAGGCGACGTGAATCCGGCGCATCTCGACCCTGTCTATGCCGAAACGGACATGTTCCACAGGGTCATCGCTCATGGCATGTGGGGCGCGGGGCTCATCTCGGCGATCCTGGGAACCGAGCTGCCAGGGCCCGGTGCGATCTATCTCGGCCAATCGCTTCGCTTCACCCGCCCGGTGGGCGTCGGCGACACCATCACGGCCTGCGTCACCGTCGCGCAGAAGCGCGCCGAGCATCATGTCATCGTTCTCGACTGCACCTGCGTGAACCAGAAGGGCGAGACCGTCATCAGCGGCCAGGCCGAGGTCAAGGCGCCCACCGAGAAAGTCAGCCGGCCCCGCATGCCGCTTCCCGACGTGCGGATCGCCAGCCATGACCGCTTCCGCCAGTTGATGGCGCGCGCCAAGGACGGATCCGCGTGCGTCACGGCCGTGGTCCATCCGTGCAGCGCCGACGCCATGCGCGCAGTGGCTGAGGCCGCCGACGCCGGCATCGTCGTTCCGATTCTAATCGGCCCTGCGGCGCGTATGACGAATGCGGCGAAGGACGCCGGTGTCGATATTGCGGCCTTCCGGGTGATCGACGTCCCGCACAGCCACGCCGCCGCCGCCGAAGCCGTCGCGCGCGTGCGGGCCGGCGAAGCCGCGCTGCTGATGAAGGGCTCGCTTCATACTGACGAGCTCATGGGCGCGGTCGTATCGTCCGACACGGGCCTTCGGACCGAACGCAGGATCAGCCACGCCTATGTGATGGACGTGCCCGGCTATCCGCGCCCGCTCATCATCACCGACGCCGCGATCAACATCGAGCCGACGCTTGAGGACAAGGCCGACATCGCGCGCAACGCGATCGACCTTGCCCATGTGATCGGGATCGAACAACCCAGGGTCGCGATCCTCGCCGCCGTCGAAACGGTCAATCCGAAAATGCGCACCACATTGGATGCCGCGGCGCTCTGCAAGATGGCGGACCGGGGCCAGATCGAAGGCGCGCTGCTCGATGGCCCGCTCGCCCTCGATAATGCGATCAGCGAGGCGGCCGTGCGCGAGAAAAGTATCGTCTAGCCGGTCGCCGGCCAGGCGGACATCCTGCTGGTGCCCGATCTGGAGGCCGGCAACATGCTCGCAAAGCAGCTGACCTTCCTGGGCGGCGCCGATGCCGCAGGCGTGGTGCTCGGCGCGCGCGTTCCGATCATCCTCACCAGCCGGGCAGACAGCGTGCGCACGCGCCTCGCCTCCTGCGCGCTCGCGGTGCTGCTGGCGCGGGCTGCGACCAAGGCGGCTCCCGGCGTTGCGGGACAGCGCCGCGATGGCTGAAATCCTGTGCCTCAACGCCGGTTCATCGAGCCTTAATTTCGCGCTCTACGCCGAGCCGGGCACTGATGAGCCCTCTTTGCTGGCGAGCGGCAAGATCGAGAATATCGGCCTTGAGCCGCACCTGATCGCGCGCGATGCGAAGGGGGATGTCCTTGCCGAGCGGCGCTGGACGAAAGACGGCACGATCACGCACGAGACGCTGCTCGAGGATTTGCTGCGGGAGATCGAAGCCTCGGTCGGCGACGATCTGATCGCGGTCGGCCATCGGATCGTTCATGGCGGCACCGACTATTCAGCGCCGGCGCGGGTCGACGCGCCACTCCTCGCCGCGCTCGAGGCGCTTTGCCCACTGGCGCCATTGCATCAGCCCCATAATCTCGCCGCGGTCCGCGCCGTCTCCAGGCTGCGCCCCGCTGTGCTGCAAGTCGCCTGCTTCGACACCGGCTTCCATCATGTCCAGCCCCCGATCGCGACGCGCCTCGCGCTGCCGCGCGCGCTTGGCGAAGAGGGCATGCGGCGCTACGGTTTTCACGGCATCTCCTACGAATATATCGCGCGGCAGCTGCGTTCGATCGATCCCGATACAGGCGGTGGCCGCACGATCGCCGCGCATCTCGGCAACGGGGCCAGCCTTTGCGCGATGGCCGGGGGGCGCAGCATCGACACGACGATGGGGTTCACCGCGCTCGACGGGCTGGTGATGGGCACGCGCTGCGGCGCGCTCGACCCGGGCGCGGTGCTCTATCTTTTTCAGCAGAAGGGCATGACGGCGCGCGAAGTCGAGCATCTCCTCTACAGCGAGTCCGGCCTTTTGGGCGTGTCCGGCATCTCCAGCGACATGCGCGCGCTTCTCGGCAGCGAAACGCCCGCCGCACGAGAAGCAATCGACCTCTTCGTCTGGCAGATCGCGCGCCAGGCTGGCGCTCTGGCGTCCTCGCTCGGGGGGCTCGATAGCTTCGTGTTCACCGCCGGGATCGGCGAGAACGCGCCTGAAATCCGCACCCGCGTCGCCGATCGGCTCGGCTGGCTAGGCGTGGACCTCGACGCGGACGCGAACCTTCGGGGAAAGATGGTCATCAGCGCGCCGTCCAGCCGTGTCGCCGTCCGCGTCATCCCGACCGACGAAGAGCGGATGATCGCCATCCACACCGCCGATCTGCTGCGTGAGGAGCCGAAATCGTGAAAACTCTCGTCGACCTCACCGGCAAGCGCGGCCTGGTGATCGGTATCGCCAACGCGCATAGCATCGCGGCGGGTTGCGCCCAGGCCTTTCACGACTGTGGCGCGAGACTGGCGGCGACCTATCTCAACGGAAAGGCCGAGCCGTTCGTGGCGCCCGTCGCGGAGACCCTGGGAGTCGAATGGCTCGCCGCGTGCGATGTCCGGGTGCCGGGCGAACTGGAGGCCCTGTTCGAGCGGGTGAAGTCCGAATGGGGCGGCCTCGATTTCCTGCTTCACTCGATCGCTTTCGCGCCGAAGGAGGATTTGCACGGCCGCGTCGTCGACAGCTCGGCCGAAGGCTTCGCGCTGGCGATGGACGTCTCGTGCCACAGCTTCCTGCGCATGGCGCGTCTCGCCGAGCCGCTGATGTCGGATGGCGGCTGCCTGCTGTGCGTCACCTTCTACGGGTCGGAGCGGGTGGTCGAGCACTACAACCTGATGGGGCCGGTCAAAGCGGCCCTCGAAAGCGCGACCCGCTATGTCGCGGCCGAGCTTGGCCCCAAGGGCATTCGCGCCCATGCGATCTCGCCAGGCCTGATCGCGACCCGCGCTGCCAGCGGCATCGACCGCTTCGACGAGCTGCTCGAACGGGCCGCGGCGACGGTCCCGCAGCACCAGCTCGTGACCATCGAGGATGTCGGAGGGCTCGCCGCCTTTCTGGTGAGCGATGCCGGCCGCCATATCACCGGCACGATCATTCCGGTCGATGGCGGTCAGCACCTGCTCGGCTAGGGCGGCTCGCCGCGATCGGGGGCTATCCTATTTGTCGCTGGTGGCCTGCTTCTCGCCGTCGCCCGGGCTTTTCTGCCCGAACCATGGTCCGACAATGGCAGCAAAGGCATCCAGCGCCCCGGGAGCCGTCGGAGCGCTCGCGACGGCCTGCCAGGCCTGCTGCCATTCCTCGAACGCCGATCTTGTGCCGGCAATCATATGCTCGCGGACCGTGGCCATGTCCTCGAACAGTGCCCGCGGTCCGGCCGGGCTGACCGCGCCGGCGTCCGACGTCTTGTCCGTCGCGCCCGCAATCGAGGCACGCGCCTCTTCGGCGAAGCGGCCGGCGGCGCGGTTGCCGACCTCGAGCGACTCTTCGCCACCTTTCCGGGCGACTTCGGCGAGCTTCAGCATCAGGCCGACATTCGCTTTGGCGAGCGCGGCAAGTTGATCGACCGGATAGGGCATGGGACGATGAACCTTTCTCTTCGCGTCTAAGCTCCAGCGTATCGGGCATGCAGCCCTGGCCTGAGGCTCATCGCGTCGCGCCGCCGATATTCGGCGAGGCTGAATCAGAGAGAATCGGTAACTCTACGTATGCCGAATCTGCGGCTTGCCTGCGACGCTCAGCCAATGCACTTTTGGCTTGTCGTCCATGTCGTGCCCGCGGGCAGCGACTTCTACCCGTCCCGTCATGATCGCGGCACGGTCGGGCATGATTATGGTCTGACCCGGCAACCGGCATGGGCGTGATACCGTCCATAGCCAGGCTCGGCCGGATTGCGGCGCTCCGCGGTCCCGTCCTCGATGTCGAGTTCGACGAAGGGCCGCTGCCCGCAGTCAATGAAGCACTGCGCATCGATGCGGCGTCAGGCCCGCTGGTCGCGGAAGTGCAGAGCCATATTGATGATCGGACCGTCCGCGCCGTCGCGCTTCAGCCGACCTCCGGTCTGGCGCGCAATGTCGGCGTGGTGGCCTTGGGCACACCCATCGCGGTTCCGGTCGGAGACAAGGTTCTTGGGCGGCTCCTTACGCCGACCGGGCAGGTGGGGGACGGCGGCGCGCCGCTCGGACCGGATGTGCCATTGAGGCCGATCCATCGCGCACCCCCACCGCTCGACGAGCAGAGCGCGGCGACGGCGATGTTCGAGACCGGCATCAAGGTCATCGATCTGCTCGCACCGCTTGCCCAGGGCGGCAAGGCCGCCATGTTCGGGGGCGCGGGGGTGGGCAAGACCGTGCTGGTGATGGAACTCATCAACGCGATGGTCGCCCGCTACGAGGGTGTCTCAGTGTTCGCGGGCATCGGCGAGCGATCGCGCGAGGGCCATGAGCTGCTCACCGACATGCGCGGCTCGGGTGTGATCGACAAGACCGTGCTCGTTTTCGGGCAGATGAACGAGCCGCCGGGCGCGCGCTGGCGGGTCGGGCTGACCGCGCTCACCATCGCCGAACATTTCCGCGACGAGCAGAAGCGCAACGTCCTGCTGCTCATGGATAATGTGTTCCGCTTCGTCCAGGCCGGCAGCGAGGTGTCGGGCCTGCTTGGACGCATGCCTTCGCGCGTCGGCTATCAGCCGACGCTGGCCAGCGAGGTGGCCGCGCTGCAGGAGCGCATCGCCTCTGTGCATGGGGCTGCGGTGACCGCGATCGAGGCGGTCTATGTGCCCGCCGATGATTTCACCAACCCAGCGGTCACCGCCATCTCCGCCCATCTCGACAGTTCCATCCTGCTCTCCCGCGCCATGGCCGCCGAAGGCATCTATCCGGCGGTCGATCCCCTGGGGTCCTCGTCGATCCTGCTCGATCCGCAGGTGGTGGGCGATCATCATTACGCGCTCGCCCAGCAGGTCCGCGAGACGATCGCGCATTATCGCGAGCTCCAGGACATCATCTCGCTGCTCGGCATCGAGGAACTGGGCCGCGAGGACCGGCTGATCGTCGGCAGGGCGCGGCGGCTCCAGCGCTTCCTGACTCAGCCCTTCATGGTGACCCAGGCCTTCACCGGGCAAGCCGGCCGTTCTGTGGGGCTGGCCGATACGCTGAAGGGCGTCGCGGCCATCCTGGCCGGCGAGACCGACGACTGGCCCGAGAGCGCCTTCTACATGGTGGGCGATATTGAAGAGGCACGCTCTCGCGTGGCGCAGGGCGCATGAAGCTGCGGATCACCGATCCGACCGCGATCCTCGTCGACACAGACGTCAGGTCGGTTCGCGCCGAGGATGCCAGCGGCAGTTTCGGCATCCTGTCGGGCCACGCCGATTTCCTGACCGCGCTTGGCGTCTCGATCGTCTCCTGGCGCGGCCCCGATGGCGCTCCCGGCTATTGCGCGGTGCGCAACGGCATTCTGACCGTGAGCCACGGCACGGAGGTCGCGGTCGCGACGCGCGAAGGCCATGTCGGCGATGACCTTGGAACGCTCGAGCATGACGTGCTCGCGCGCTACCGCGAGCGCGACGAGGGCGAACGATCCGAACGGACCGCGTCGGCGAAGCTCAGGATGCAGGCGATCCGCCATATGGTCGAGGCCCTGCAGGGTGGTGGCCGGGAGATCGGCCTGTGAGCACGGACAAGCCCGAGCAGCCGATCGTCGAAGCCATCCGGACCCGCGCGGAACGGCGGCGGCTTGCGCAGCGGCTTCCTTCCGTCGCCCGCAATCTCGGCCAGATCGGCGTGCTCGGCTGGCAGATCGTCCTGCCCGCGCTGGTCGGTCTCGCGATCGGCCGCTGGCTCGACCACCGGCTGGATAGCGGCATCTTCTGGACCGCGCCGCTCCTGCTCGTCGGGCTCGCCCTCGGCTGCTGGTCGGGCTGGCGCTGGATGCACCGGCAATGAGCCAGCTCTCCCCCATCCTGTTCCTGGCCCTCGGATTTGCGGTCGGCCTCGCCCATTTCGCGGCCATCGCCAGAGAAGCCGACCTCGTCACCCATGGCGGCCCGGCATCGCGCGCGATCCTGCTCAGGCTCGGGCGCCTCGCCGTCACTATTCTGGTTCTTGTCATCGCCAGCCGGCAAGGGTGGCCGGCGCTTCTTGCCGCAACAACCGGCTTCATGGGCGGGCGCCAGATCATGCTCCACCGGCTCGGAGGCGCCCGATGATATTCGCGTCACCACTTGAAAGCCATGTGCTGTTCGCGATCGGTCCGGTGCCGATCAGCCAGCCGGTCGCCACGACCTGGGGCATCATGGCCGTCCTTACAATCGGAAGCTGGCTGCTGACCCGCCGCCTTGCGTTACGCCCAACCCGAGCCCAAGCGGCGCTCGAGCTGGTCGTCGAGACCGTCGCCGGCCAGATCCGCGAGACGATGGAGGCGGAGCCGCGGCGTTATCTGCCGCTGATCGGCACGCTGTTCCTGTTCCTGCTGGTCGCCAACTGGTCGTCGCTGATCCCCGGCGTCGAGCCGCCGACCGCGACCCTCGAAACCGACGCGGCGCTGGCGCTGATCGTCTTCGGCGCGACGCTCTGGTTCGGCGTCCGCGCGCTCGGGCCCAGGGCCTATCTCGCGACCTTCGCGCGCCCCTCGATCCTGCTCGCCCCGCTCAATATCGTCGAGCTCTTCACCCGCAGCTTCTCGCTGATGGTGCGCCTGTTCGGCAACGTCATGAGCGGTGTCTTCATGATCGGCGTCGTGCTGAGCCTGGCCGGGCTGCTCGTCCCGATCCCGCTCATGGCGCTCGAAATGCTGACCGGCGCGGTCCAGGCCTACATTTTCGGCGCGCTCGCCATGGTCTTTATCGGGAGCGCTATCAGCGAGAACGGCGCCCGCCCGCCATCCAAACAGGAGTCCCCGCATGAACTGGATCCATCTCGCCAGCATCCTCGGCGCCGCTTTCGCGATCTCGATCGGCGCAATCGCCCCGGCGCTCGGGCAGGGCAGGGCCGTCGCCGCCGCGATGGACGCGATCGCGCGCCAGCCCGAAGCCGCCAACACCATCTCGCGCACGCTGTTCGTGGGCCTCGCGATGATCGAGACGATGGCGATCTACTGCCTCGTGATCGCGCTGCTGCTGCTCTTCGCCAACCCGTTCGCCTGACATGCGGATCGACTGGTGGACGCTCGCGCTGCAGGCGGTCAATGTCCTCATCCTCGTGTGGCTGCTCGGACGCTTCCTGTTCCGTCCGGTGATGGATGCCATCGCTGCCCGCCAGGCATCGGCCCAGGCGCTGCTCGACGAAGCGCGGGAGGCAAAGGACCGGGCACAGGCCGAAGCGCAGGCGCTCAAGACGCAGAATGACGGCTTCGTCGCGGATGCGGCGGCTCGCCGCGCCGAGATCCGGACCGAGGCCGAAGCGGAGCGCCAGCGCCTCCTCGCGCAGGCCAGGCTCGAGGCGGACGCCGTCGTCGAGCAAGGCCATGCGGCGATCGATGCCGAACGCGGGCGGGTGGCGGCGCAGTGGCGGGAAAAGGCAGCGAGCCTCGCCGCCTCGATGGCAGGCACGTTGCTCGCTCGTCTCCCGCCCGAGCAGACGGTGCAGGCCATGGTCGACGCGCTCAAGGCGCGGCTCGGGGACCTTTCCGAGGCGGATCGCCTCAGCCTGGCGGCCGCCGGGCCCGTCACCGTCGCGACGCCCGCGCCGCTGACGGCCGATCTGCAGACGCAGGTAGCGCGCGCGCTTGGCGAAATCCTGCCGGATACCGCGACCCCGATCTTCGCGGTCGATCCAGATCTCATCGCCGGCGCGGAGCTTCGCACGCCCCACGCCGTCGTGCGCAACAGCTGGCGCGCCGATCTCGACGCCATGGTGGAGAGCCTCAATGAGGACAATCATGCCCGGATCGCCTGAAGACTGGCTGACGCAGGCCCAGAGCTGCATCGCGCGCGCCAATCTCGGGCCGCGTGTCGATGCAATTGGCCGGGTGGAATCGATCGGCGACGGCGTTGCCATGGTCTCGGGCCTTCCGGACTCGCGCCTCGACGAATTGCTCTATCTCGCCCGGGGCCAGACCGGATTCGTCCACACGCTCGACCGGGACCGGATTGGCTGCGTGCTGCTCGACGATGCCGCACAGGTGGAGGCAGGAGACACCGTAACCGGCTCGGGCGAGGTGGTGCGCGTGCCGGTTGGCGAGGCATTGCTTGGCCGAGTCGTCGATCCGCTCGGCCGTCCGCTCGATGGGGGCGCGCCGATCCGGGCCAGGCGCTTCGATCCTGTCGAACGGCCGGCGCCGGCGATCATCGAACGCGACCTCGTCGTCCAGCCGGTGCAGACCGGCACGCTCGCAATCGATGCAATGTTCGCCATCGGCCGGGGGCAGCGCGAACTCATTCTCGGTGACCGCGCCACCGGCAAGACGGCGCTCGCGGTCGACACGATCATCAACCAGCGCACCAGCGACATGATCTGCGTCTATGTCGCGATCGGCCAGAAAAGCTCGGCGGTCGCGCGCGTGGTCGATCAGGTGCGGCGGCATGGCGCGCCGGATCGCACCATCTTCGTCGTGGCGAGCCCCGCCGCGGCGCCGGGGCTGCATTGGATCGCGCCGTTCGCGGGCTTCACGATGGCCGAGTATTTTCGGGATGGTGGCGGCCATGCGGTGGTGGTGCTCGACGATCTCACCAAGCATGCCGCGACCCATCGCGAGATCGCCCTGCTGACCGGACAGCCGCCCGGGCGCGAGGCCTATCCAGGCGACGTCTTCTTCCTCCATTCCCGCCTGCTCGAACGTGCGGCGCGTCTCTCGACGGAGAAGGGGGGCGGTTCGCTCACGGCTCTGCCGATCGCGGAGACCGATGCCGGCAACGTCAGCGCCTATATTCCGACCAATCTGATCTCGATCACCGACGGTCAGATTATTCTCGACGCGAAGCTGTTCGCGCAGGGGCACAAGCCCGCCATCGACGTGGGCACGAGCGTGAGCCGGGTCGGCGGCAAGACGCAGCTTCGCGTCCTGCGCGACGCGAGCGGGACCATGCGCCTCGACTATGCGCAGTTCCTCGAGCTCGAGATGTTCACCCGCTTCGGCGAGCAGCCCGAGCCGCGTGTCCGCGCCCAGATCGAACGGGGCAAGCGCTTGCGCGCCTTGCTCGTGCAACCGCTGTCGAGTCCCCTACGGGTCGTCGACCAGGTGGCGCTGGCCGTGGCGCTCGGCGAAGGGTTGCTCGATGGCATGGTGGTCTCGGAGATACCGTCGCTCCGCGCGCGGCTGCCCGCCTGGATCGACGATCACGTCCCCGATCTATGCGCGCAGATCGAGCGGACTGGACAGATCGACACCGCGCAGCGGTCCGCTCTGATAACGACGGTGAAAGCGCTGATCGAAAGCCAGCCGGCCGGTTCTGCATCATGAGCGATCGCCTCGCCGAGATCGGCCACCGGATCGAGACCGTCCGCCAGCTCGGTGCGGTGGTCAACGCCATGCAGGGCATCGCCGCGCAGCGGGCGCAGCAGGCGCGCGCGCTGCTGCCCGCGGTGCGACGCTATGCGGAGACCGCCCGCACCGCCATTGGCCAGGCGCGCCGCCTTGACGAGCCACTGGCGCGTTTTCCGGCGCGGGCGGTCGGTGGTGCGAGAGGCGGCCTTATCCTGTTCGGTGCGGAGCAAGGCTTTGCCGGGGCCTTTCCGGAGCAGCTGCTCGACGGCGCCGCGGCCGACATGCAGGACAGGCATATTCTTCTGATTGGCGCGCGCACGGCCACGCTTGCGACCGAGCGCGGTCTGCGCATCGCATGGAGCGCGAGCATGCCGAGCAAGGCCGATGCGCTGCCCGCACTCGCGACAAGCATCATCGACGCGCTGTACGACTATCTGGACGAGACCGGCGCGGTGCCCATCACCATGGCTTATCCGGTCTGGAGCAGCGGCAAGGGCGTCTCGATCGTGCGCGCGAGCCTCCTGCCGCTCGACCTCGACACTTTCCCCGCGTCCACGGCGGATTTGCCGCCGCTCGTCAATATCAACGCGGCGGACCTTATCGGCGACCTGACCGCGGAATATGTCTTCGCCCAGATCTGCGCGGCTGCGGTCGAGACGTTCGTCGCCGAGAATGAGGCACGGCTGCGCACCATGGCGACCGCCCGCAGCCACATCGATCGCAAGGGCGAGGCCCTGCGCCTCGAGGAGCGCCTCACGCGTCAGGATCAGATCACCAGTGAAGTCGTCGAACTGAGCGGCGGGCGACATCGGCGAGAATAAATGCAGGGCAGGCACTTCTGCTGTTCAGCAAGAAACCGCAGAACCGCCATTGTCGTCGGGATCGAAGAGGGAGTTCGCCATGCACTATAGTAGCGGAAACTACGAAGCTTTCGTGCGCCCCCGCAAACCTGAGGGCGCTGACAGGAAGACGGCCTGGTTCGTCGGCTCGGGTCTTGCGGGACTAGCGGGCGCGGCGTTCCTGATCCGCGACGGCGGCGTCGCCGGCGAGCGTATTACCATCCTTGAGGAGCTGCATGTTCCCGGCGGCGCGCTCGACGGCCTCGACGTCCCCGAAAAGGGGTTCGTCATCCGCGGAGGGCGCGAGATGGAGGAGCATTTCGAATGCCTCTGGGATCTCTATCGCTCGATCCCTTCGCTGGAGATCGAGGATGCGAGTGTGCTCGACGAATTCTACCGGCTCAACAAGGACGATCCGAATTTTTCGCTGCAGCGCGTCACGCAGAACCAGGGCCAGGATGTGCCTGACAAGGCTTTGCTGACACTCAGCGATCGCGCGCGAAGAGATCTGATCTCCGTCTTCCTCGCGACGCGGGAGGAGATGGAGAACAAGCGGATCAACGAAGTCTTCGGCGATGATTTCCTCAGGAGCAACTTCTGGCTCTACTGGCGCACCATGTTCGCCTTCGAGGAATGGCATTCCGCGCTTGAGATGAAGCTCTATCTCCATCGCTTCATCCACCATATCGGCAGTCTGGCGGATTTCTCCTCACTCAAGTTCAACCGCTACAATCAATATGAATCGATGGTTCTGCCCCTGGTCAAATGGCTGCAGGATCGCGGCGTCAGGTTTCGGTACGGCGTCGAGGTCACCGACGTCGATTTCGACATCCAACCCGGCCGCAAGCAGGCGACCCGGATTGCCTGGATCGAAAATGGCGTCGAAGGCGGCGTCGATCTCGGCGCCGATGATCTCGTCTTCATCACCATCGGATCGCTGACCGAGAATTCCGACAATGGCGATCACCATACTCCGGCCAGGCTCAACGAGGGGCCCGCGCCGGCTTGGGATCTGTGGCGCCGGATCGCGGCCAAGAATTCCGCCTTTGGTCGTCCCGATGTGTTCGGATCCAATATCCCGGAAACCAAATGGGCATCGGCAACCATCACCACGCTAGACGCGCGCATCCCGGCGTACATTCGCAAGATCGCCAGGCGCGATCCGTTCAGCGGCCGGGTGGTGACCGGCGGCATCGTCACGGTCAAGGACTCGAGCTGGCTACTGAGCTGGACGGTCAGCCGGCAACCCCACTTCAAGAAGCAGCCGAAGGACCAGATCGTCGCCTGGTTCTATGCCTTGTTCGTCGACCGGCCGGGTGACTATGTGAAGAAGCCGATGCAGGACTGCACGGGCGAGGAAATCACGCAGGAATGGCTCTATCACCTCGGCGTGCCGGTCGCGGATATCCCCGGGCTCGCGGCGACGGGAGCAAAGACCGTGCCGGTGATGATGCCCTACATCACCGCCTTCTTCATGCCGCGCCAGGCCGGCGACCGGCCGGAGGTGGTGCCTCAGGGCGCGGTCAATTTCGCCTTCATCGGCCAGTTTGCCGAGTCGAAGCAGCATGATTGTATCTTCACGACGGAATATTCGGTGCGCACGCCGATGGAGGCCGTCTACACGCTCATGCAGGTCGAACGCGGCGTGCCTGAAGTGTTTAACTCAACCTATGATATTCGCACGCTCCTGGCTGCGATCGGGCCGCTCAGGGATGGCAAGGGGATCGACATTCCCGGCCCGTCCTTCCTGCGCAAGCTGCTGATGAAGAAGCTCAAAGGCACAGAGATCGCCCAGTTGCTGGAAGAGTTTCACGTTATTTCGGAATAGTGATCGAAGGCCATCTGGCCGTTTGGATGGGGCGAGCCCGCGCCCGAGCCGCCGGAGCCTGCGTCGCCATGCCTTCGTCACGGGTTCGATGGATGCCGATGTATTATTCCGCCAACGCTTCGCTCTGCTCCGGGTCGGCGAAGCCAAAAGATGCGCAGTGACAGAGTTGTGTCTGCAGGCTTACGACCGCTTTCCCATTCCCGCCGAAAAGGCGATCCTCAAGGTCTCGGAAAGCGTATGGGCGCCGAGTTTGGCCATAAGGCTCGCACGATGGACTTCGACCGTTTGGGAAGAGATGCCGAGGTCGTAGGCGATGGTCTTGTTTGGGTGCCCCTGAGCGAGAACTTCTAGGACGTCCCGTTCACGCGGCGTCAGAAGATCTATCTGCATCCTCGCTTCAGCTTCTTCGAGGGCACGGCTCTCTGCCCGGTCGATGCGCGCGAATGCTCGGTCGACCGCAGTGAGCAGTATGGCCCTTTCGATCGGCTTGGCGAGAAAATCGACGGCGCCTGCCTTCATCGCCTGGACCGCCAGCGCGACGTCGCCATTTCCGGTCAGCACGACGATCGGCATGTCGATGTTTCTCTGTGTCAGAACTGCCTGAACCTCGAGACCGTCCATATCCGGCATATGCATGTCGAGAATGACACAGCCGATCTCGGCTTCACCCGCAATCTTCAGAAATTCCGGTCCCGATGCATAAGTCTCAATGATGAAACCCGCTGTTCGTAACGTGAACGCCACCGCTTTCCTGATTGTCTCCTCGTCATCGACTATATGAACGACGCGCTTTTCTGCCATGGTCCCCCTGGCAATTCAAACCTACCATGCTGCAGCGTCGGTCACGCCGCCGCTTCGCGCCTTGTGCGGGTTGGACCATAGTCCAAGGTCAAGGGGGATTTTGTGCCTCACGAACTCGGCGATCACGCCGGCATCTGGCGAGCCAAAGCGTGGACGACATGCTGTCGGCAGGTTCAGAAGCTATTTTAGGGAGGGGCGCCTGCGTGCCCCGCAGTCCTGCTTACGGGGCGTTGCGGACAGCCTCCGCGATCACCGGCATCATGTCGATGTCGTTGGAGGTGTGAACGATTGTGTTCGTGCTGACGATGCGCCCCACATACCCGCCCAGAACCTGCGCCGCGTCACCCGCGAAGAGGGGATGAACCACCACACAATCGGGTGGTGCGAAACCCATGCTGGCGAGCTGGCGTGCCGCGACCGCGAGCGTTCGCCCTGACGAGGTGATATCGTCGACCAGCACTGCCTGGCGATCGAGAAATGCCGAGGCGTTGGGGATCGAAATCGTCACCTCACGGTCGCCGGACCGCACTTTCTCGCAGACGAGGAACGGCGCATCGGCGTCGGCCGCGACCTGCGCGACCCATTGCTCGCTTTCCATGTCGGGGCCGATGATCAGCGGCCGGGCGACGTTCCGTTTGATCCATGCTGCCAGGAGCGGGGCCGCATGAACGACCTGGGTCGGAATTCGATAGATCTCTGCCAGCGCATGGTAGCGGTGGAGATGCGGATCGACCGTCACCATCCAGTCGAGATGGCGAGACAGGAGGGCGGCAAAGGTTCGCGACGTGACCGCCTCGCCGGGATGGAAGCGCACGTCCTGGCGCATATAGGCGAGATAAGGGGCGACGAGACCAAGCTTGAGGGCGCCAAGCTCGCGAAGCGTGTCCGCGGCGAACAGAAGCGGTAGCAGCTTCCCGTCCGGACGATCGAGGCTCGACAGAAGGACAACGTGCCGATCGGCGACATCGCTTTCGATCCTGAGATAAGTCTCCCCGTCAGGAAACTGGCGATGTTCTAGTGCTCCCGGCTCTGCGTCGAGGGCAGTGCACAGGGCCTGCAGCAGCGCCTCGCTGCCGGGAAGCGCGAAGACGATCGGCCGGTTCATTCAGCGGTAATCCCGAAGATCGCCCCGTCACTCACCGCGAATGCCGCGGCATAGTCAAGCTCACCGGGACTCTCGGCGTGGATGGTGCATAGTGGGGCGCCTGCCTCCACCGTCTGGTGCAGGCGGCTGTGCAGCGCGACCCCGGCGGCTTTGGCTGTGGGCGCGCCGGCGAGCTTGGCGACGATTGCGAGCTTGCGATTATCGATGCTGACGATCCTGCCGCTATAAGGTGCGATCATATCCTGCTGAAACTTGGCAACCGGCGGTTCTCGCATGCCGCCCTGGGCTTCGCAGATGCGTCGAAATTTCGCCCAGGCCCGGCCGCTTTCGAGGCTTTCCAGCGCGCGCGCGAATCCTCCGCCGGTCGGTGTCGCTCCCGCCAGCTCGAGGAGGCCTCCGGCGAGTTCGCATGCCCGGTGCGCGAGATCCTCTGCGCCGGGTTCGCCCTGGAGCACGGCCAGTATGTCCTGGGCTTCGAGCGCCGGGCCGATGCCACGGCCAATCGGCTCGACGCCCGGGCCGCACATCACGCGGGTGCGCAGGCCAAAGGCCTCGGCGACCGAGGTCAGCGCCGTCGAGAGCGTTTCGGCTGCCTCGGCGCTGCGCACCTTGGCGGTCGGGCCGACCGGGATGTCGATCACGAGATGGGTCGCGCCGGCGGCAATTTTCTTGGAAAGCACCGAGGCCACCATCTGTCCGACCGCGTCGATGTCGAGCACCCGTTCGACCCCGATGATCACATCGTCGGCCGGGCTGAGCTTTACGGCGCCGCCCCAGGCGATACATCCACCCTCGCGCTCGACCACCCGGCGGATCGCGGGCACGTCGAGGTCGACGGGCGCCAGCACTTCCATCGTGTCGGCAGTGCCGGCCGGCGAGGTGATCGCGCGTGAGGACGTCTTGGGCATGATCAGGCCTTCAGCGGCCATGATCGATACGATGATCGGCGTCGTGCGATTGCCCGGCAATCCGCCGACGCTGTGCTTGTCGACGATGACGGCACCGGCCCAGCTCAGCCGCTCTCCGACATCGACCATGGCCCTCGTGAGCCCGACGGTTTCATCCTGATCAAGCGGGACCGCCAAACAGGCCGTCACGAAGGCCGAGAGATGGACATCGCTGTACCGGCGCTCGGCAATGTCAGTGATGATCGCCGAGAAGGCCGCTTGGCCGAGTCGGTTCCCGTAGATACGACGCCGCACGTCACTGAGCGAGGCAAGCGGCTGGGAATGCGCGATCTCCACCAGGTCGCCGTCACTGACGCCGAGCCGGTGCCAAGCCGCCTCGGACAGGCCAATCTCGCCGGGTGCCGGAATATCGGCCGAACTGTGCAGCAGGGAGACCACCACTTCATGGCCGCCGGCGCGGAGTCTGATTTGAGCGCGGGACGCGAGCCCTTCGGATCGACAGACCGGGCAGTCGTGACGCATGACTGCAATCGGATCGTTGCCGGCTGCGGTAAGGCCGAGGCGTCGCGCCCGTAGCGTCGTTGCGATGGGCTCAGCATCGGTTTCTTCGATTGCGGGGGCGCTCACGCCAGCATGCCCCAGCTTCCCAGCGCCGGGACGCTGGAGGACCAGCTCAGTTCTTCCGAGATGCGCTTCGCCAGCACATGTGCGCCGGTGGGCTCTCCGTGGTTGACGAACACATGTTTTGGCGCCTCGTGCAGCGAGCCGAGCCATCGCATGAGCTCATCGCTGTCGGCGTGCGCAGACAGCATGGTAAGGTTTGCGACCTCGGCCTCGACCGGAATATACTCGCCGTGGATCTTGATCGTCCGGGCACCGCTGATCATCGCCGCGCCGCGCGTCCCCGCCGCCTGGAAGCCCGAAAAGAGGACGAGATTCTTTCCGTCCGGTGCGAAGCGCTTGAGATGATGCAGGACACGGCCACCAGTCGCCATGCCGCTTGCCGAGATGATGACCTTGGGGGTGGGATTCGCGGTCAGCTCCTTGGACTCCTCGACTTCGCGCACATAGTGCGCGACTCCGCAGGCCGCCTCGCACTCCGCGCGACTCAGCCGGTGCTCCCCCATGAAGTCGCACATCAGCCCGCTCGCGTTGATCGCCATGGGGCTGTCGAGATAGATAGGGATGTCCCGCAGACGGCCGTCGGCACGCAGACGTGAAAGGTGATAGAGGAGCGACTGCGCGCGTCCCACGGCGAAAGCCGGGATCACGACCGTGCCGCCGCGCCTGACGCACCGCTCGATATGGTCCCCCAGCGCTCTTGTCGGGTCGATCTGCTCGTGGCGGCGATCGCCATAGGTGGACTCCACGAGGACATAGTCGGCGCGCGCGGGCGGCTCGGGATCCTTCATGACCGCGTCGCCGTAACGCCCGATGTCGCCGGAGAAGAGGATCGTGCGACCTTTCCAGTTGATCTCGATCGACGCGGCCCCGAGGATATGTCCGGCGCGATGATAGCGTGCCTTGATGCCATCCGCGATCACGTGCCATGCCCCGAACTCGATCGTTCGGAACAGTTGCAGCGCCAAGCGCGCGTCGGCCTGGGTGTAGAGCGGCAGTGCCGGTTGGTGCTTGGAAAAACCGTGACGGTTGGCGAACTCCGCGTCCTTCTCCTGAAGATGACCGCTGTCCGGCAGTAGAAGCTCGCACAGAGCTTCGGTGGCCCGTGTACTGAGAACGGTTCCTCCCCACCCGAATCGTGCCATCCGGGGCAGCGCGCCGGAATGATCGAGATGCGCATGGGTGAGCAGCACCAGGTCGACATCGGCAACCTCGGGCGGAATCGGCGCCCAATTGAGGCGGCGCAGATCCTTCGGACCCTGGAACAGGCCGGAATCGATGACCACCTGCGTCTCGCCATCATCCACTAGGTACCGAGAGCCCGTTACGGTCCCCGATGCGCCGAGAAAGGCGATGCCGAGGCCGTCTGCTGAGCGCTCCGCGAGATCGATACGCGCTTCTTGTTCGAGGATAGCCGTGCCGAAATGGCTGCGGGGGCGATGCTTCTGTTTCCTCTTGTGCATGAATCCTTGCCTGCCTCTCACGTTTATATTCGTGAGCGCAGCATTGGTGGGCTCGTACCTCGAGCCTATACGCAAAAGCCGCAGCAAGCCTGTTTAGCCTCAGTGCCGGTGCCGCGCTGATAACGGTGGACGGGTCCAATCGACGCATCTCGACGCCCACCGCTGGCCGCCTCTTCCGAACTTCGGTCTCTACTTATACCTGGCTCCCGGGACTTAGGCCTAACCTGGCGGCGCATCGGCTAGAAGAGAGTGGCATATGGACGATCATGACCATCGAATGCGCAAACGCGGGACGATCGTCCTGATCGGGTTCCTGCTGGTAGCGGGCTTCTTCCTAATCACCGAGCACACCGCGCACTTTTTCGGCGTGCTGCCCTATCTGATCCTTCTCGCCTGTCCGCTCATGCACCTGTTCATGCACCATGGTCATGGCGGCCATCAACATGGCCACGAGCCCAATCAGCTCCCGACCGGCCTGCCGGCCAATTCCAATGAGCGTGCCGAGGGGGAGTCGCGATGACGCATACCGATTACGGCTATGGCCTGTGGGGCCTCGCTCTGGTCAACGCGGCCGTGTTCATCCTGTTCGCATTCAGCTTCTTCAAGCCGGCGACCAAGCGCGACTGGCGCAGTTTCGGAGCGTTCAGCGCGTTCATCATCGCCCTCTTTGCCGAGATGTATGGTTTCCCGCTGACGATCTTCGTGCTCTCAGGATGGCTGCAATCGCATTTCCCTGGCATCGACTGGTGGAGCCACGACGCCGGCCACCTGCTCGAGATGATGTTCGGTTGACGCGTCAACCCGCATTTCGGGCCGTTCCACATTGCCAGCTTTGTGTTGATCGGCGCGGGCTTCTGGCTGATCTCGGCCGGCTGGGCGCCACTTCACGCTGCCCAACGCGCTCACAAGCTGGCGACCACAGGAATCTATGCCAAGGTACGCCACCCGCAATATGTCGGGTTCATCCTCGTCATGCTTGGCTTCCTGCTGCAATGGCCGACTCTGCTGACGCTCGCCATGTTCCCGGTGCTCGTGGTGATGTATTTCAGGCTGGCGTGGACCGAAGAAAAGACTGCGCTTGCGGAATTTGGTGAAAGCTACCGCGATTATATGCGCCGCGTCCCCGCGTTCATTCCGCGGTTCAAGCGGGCTCCGGCGGGACCAGCCAGTCTGCAGGTAAGCGCGGCCGACAAACCAGTCCGAGGCGTCAGCGAGCTCGACGCTCCAAAGCGCTAACGCCACGGAAAATCGAGAAATCTTGCTGTTTCTAGGGCGGTAGGTTCTGTCGCTACTCAGCCTCGTGCGAAGGCGCTGACGAATTCCTGCGGGACTTGCCCGAACGTAAATGTGTCGAGGAAGCTGCCGGAGAACCGGCGCAGTGTAGCGTATCGCTCGGTTGCAAGAACCAGAGTGTCCTCCTGAGCGAGGTCCGCCAAGGCATCGACGTGCGGACGGGCTGCCATCAGGCGATGCCAGCCCACCATTTCATCGACCAGGACCAGCGGATCGCCGCCGGTTTCCTCTGCCATATCCAGCGCCGCGATCGTTGCACCAAACAGCCGCATGAGCTTGCCGACCGACGGTGCTGTGTCCTGATAGCGGCGTTCCTGGCCGCGCTTGGCACGGGTGAACAGCCCGCCAATGAGGCGCTCGAACATCAGGATCGCGGCATCGGCAAGCTTGACCTCGAGATTGACGACCGCGGCTGCCAGCGTCGCTCTGCGGCGATTGTTGGAATAGTCGGCCAGCAGGAACGGCGGAGCGACGCTGCCCTCGCGCACGAATTGGCCAAAGCGGAAGCCCGTGGTTGCCAGGCTGATCGCCGGTTCAATCCCGAGATCGCGTATGAACCGCAGCCGCTTGAGAAGCGCATTCATGTTCTTGGTTGACGGAGATCCGGGCATATCCCGCAACCAAGCCAGCGGCGTCATACCAAGGGCTGGGTCATTGATCAGGAGTGCGTCGAGCAACTCCAATGTAGTGCCGTCCAGTTCGGCGACGACTTCCGCTGCTGCGCGCTTGCGAGCACGGGCTCGCCCGGCAAGCCCGGACCGCTCGAGCGTGTCGGGCAGGGGCAGAATGAAGCGCTCCGCCTTCAGGTTTTCCATCAAGGATCGGGCAATTGTCTCTCCGCGGTCGCTGCGCATGGCTGCACGGGCTGCAAGTTCAATGGCGTGGGTAACGTCCGCGCGTGTGAACGGTCGAAGACCGAGATAATCAGCGGCAATTGAGCTGTGGTCGGTTCGCGTTTGCGGACGGTGGCCATAGGCACCGAATGCCCCCGGAGCGACGCAAAGCTGCGCAGACAGGTAGTTGAGTATAGCATCGGGGATGTCCGAGTTCGTGCGCAGCCCGAACCCTGGATGCCGCAGCAGGGCGAGGTGAGCGGCTATACCGAGCCGATTAACGGGGCCTCGTCGCTTTCCGATGACGTCCAAGTCTTCGGCCGTCAGCGTGTAGTTCCTGATGATCGAGAAGTGGTCGGTTCTTGGCAGGAAAAGCCGCTCGCGCTCATCCCGCGTCAGTAGATTGCGCCGCGCCATGTTGTACCCCACCTGAGTCGGAATGACCCCCAATCGGTCAGGCTAGACCCGCGGAGTGGGGCAGGCATGCACAAAGTTATTGCAGAGTTTCAGAGGCATCTCTGGCTTAGCGTTGTCTGGTGAACAAACCTTGAGGTGCCCCCTTGTATGGAGACGGATGAGCGAACTGCCGATTGACAGTTCCAGCTTCTTCTGGTGCCATTGCCCGGCGCAATTCACACCGGCAGCACGTCAAAAAGGACGTGCGATGCGAACAACAATTCTGGTCATTTCTGCCATCGGGCTGTGTCTTTGGACTTCGGAGATCTCGGCTCGACAAGCTGAGCTGCTGCGTTTCTCCAGAGCGCACAATGAGATCACAGAAAGCGAAGACCATGTTGTCACGCAGAATGTCCTGCAGCGTATGGAATCTGCCTTTAAGCCGGCGGAGGGTCGTGCAGATCCAATAATGCGGCACGGATCAAGCTATGGAGACAAATGCGAGGATTACCATTATATTCCGACGTATTGGCTGTCTGCAAATATTGAGCGCCGCCGCGCAGTCTACTTGCCTTTCGTTGTCAAAATCGCGTGCGAATTCGACCTCCCGGCCCGCTTGCTGGACGCGGTCATCGCCCAGGAATCCGGATACAACTCCAGGGCAGTAAGTCCTGCGGGCGCAATGGGCATGATGCAAATCATGCCCGGTACTGCCCGCTCCTTAGGCCTCGCTTTTCCGTGGGATCCGATCGCTAACATACGCGCAGGCGCTCGCTATCTGCGCGACCAGAAGTACCGGTTTGGGCGCATGGACTTGGCTTTGGCCGCCTACAATGCCGGACCTGAGCGCAAGTCACTCAACGCAGGCTATATTCCGGCAATTCCGGAAACGATGGCCTACGTGCGCACTATCACTACAAACTGGGCCAGGCTTGCCGCCGAAACGCCCATCGTCACTGGTGCAATAGCCAGAGCCAGCGCCGCCAATCTGGCAATCACAGCGTCGGGCTATCGGGAGGTCGATCTATCAATTTACGAAGGGATAAACGCTTCGAGCCCGATATAGTGGGCATAGAGCACCGCGATCGCGAGAATGCTCGGAAATCCCAGAAAGTATGCAAGCTGGAAGTGCAACCACACGCGCGGCAACCAAAGGATGCACGCCGCTACCGACTTCTGCGGGGGCCTGAGCACACCCGTTCGAACATCATGACACGTCTTGAGCAAAGCACAGACCGAGCAGATCGCGGCGAGCAGGGCGACAGCGCTGTACAGCTTCTGCCACGCCAGTACGGTCTCGGGCGCCATTACGTTCGTCAGGCCTGCAAGGTTTGTTCGTTTTGCATGATCCTCTCCTGGTGCGACAGCAGCAAGTCATAGGCCCGGCGTGCGGCCTCGTGGATGATCGCCGGCCGCAGATCGACCTCGATCGAGCCTCGCCGGCAGGTCATGACCTCGAGGTAGAAGCTCTTTAGGCTTTCGGCAGCAAGGAACACGGCCTGGTTGGCGTAGGCATCAGGATCATGGAGCAAGGCGACGCTGATCTTGGCGCGGACGTGATCCATCCCGAGCTCGTCAAAGATCCTGTCGCGCATGCCGTCAGTCAGCGGGTTGGTTTTCTTGAGAATCTTGTGGAGCCTCGCACGGGAGATCCGCATCCGGTCAGCCAGGTGCGCGGGCGGGATTCCCTGTCGTGCAAGCTCAGCGTTGATCAGCTGTTTGTATTGGTCTTGTTCCCCAGGCGCCGGGCTTGGATTGGCAAAGAGAAAGACCGGTTCCGTCTCGGGATCAGCGCTCGGCTTGAAGACCGTCTCAGGCGTCAAGTTCCTGTGAGGCATATTCCATCCCTCCCAAGGCAAAACGTCTATGGGATGGCATAACCTGTCAAGAGTCTTAAGAAGCGCGTAATACTGCTCCGGAGCTCTACCTAGATGAGATTGTGGCGCTCGGCGAGATAGACGGCGAGCGGGACAAGGAGCTTATCCACGCCCTGTTTATCGCTTATATTCTTTACCTTGTCGCGCAGCGCATCGTAGTCAGCCGACCACTTCGGAGTGACCTCCAGCCACACCGCGATATCGCCGTCGACCGGGAACTCGCTGAGGAACAGGTCCAGGTCATCCTTGGATATCCCGTGGGATTTAAGGCGTTCGCAGGCCCTCTGGGCCGTCATTCGCATGGTCTGGAAACGCCCGGTCCGCTTGGAATAGGCGCACATGGCGTCGGCCAGCAGGTCGAAGCACTGCTGGCTCAGGTGGATCCGGACATTGCGGTTGCCTGTAGCCATAGGCGGGTGATCCAGAACATCTGACGCGGCGCATAATGGGCCGAAATTGTAAATTTAGCGAATCCGGTCCGGGCGGGGCGAGTCGCCATGCTCGTTTCCTGCAGCGGGAACCGCAATTCCGCTTGGGGCAAAAACGTTTCCCGCAAAGGAAAATGCAGTTCCCGCAAAGGGGATTCCGTTTCCCCGAAAGGGAAACAAACCTCGTCCGAAATTGGCGTTTCGGGAAATCTTCCGATTCGCGACGGGGTCTCAACCGCCTGTTAATTGCTCCCATCAGCGCACCTCTGTTCATTCTGAAGGCCGTGAATGACGCGGCTTTTGGAAAAAGGACGAGAGATGAAACTCATCACAAACGGAAAGGCGCAGACCCTGCTCCAGGGCGCGGCGGTTGTCGCTGTCGCCGCGCTCTTCGGTAGCGAGGTCGCAATGGCCGGCGCTGACGCGACCTTCAACACGGCGCTCACCGCCTTCACCGGCTTCCTCGAAGGGTCGGGCGGCAAGATCATCACCGTGCTGAGCCTTGCCGGCGGGATCGTCGGCCTCGCTTCGGGCCGCTTCAGCCTCGCACAGGTCGCCATTCCTGTCGGCGTCGGTGTCGGCGCCGGAACCGGCGTGCCGATCGTCACCGCCGCCGTCACCGCAACGATCTGACCCAAGTGGTCCCCCCTCCGGCCTCGCTCTTGGATGTGGCGTGGCCGGACAAACTGGAGGGCGGTGTCGTCTCATGAATCGCTACACGGTTCCCGCGCATCTGGATGATCCCGAACTCATCGGCTTTTGGACGCTCGATGAATTTCTCGCGATGATCCTGCCCTTCGCGTGGGGGATCCTGTCTCAACATATTCTGATTGGGCTTTGTTCAAGCGTGCTGGCCTGGTGGGGATTGCGCAAGTTGAAGGCGGGACGAGCCGTCTCGTGGATCATTCATTCGGCCTACTGGTACCTGCCCGGTGCCTTCATGGGCCTCAAGGCGACGCCGCCCTCCCATCTTCGACTGATGGCGGGCTGATATGGATCTCTCGATTTCCCACGGCCAGGCGCAGCGGCTCCTGAAGCAGCGCAACCTGCTGGCGATCACGGCAACCGGACTGTTCGGCCTCAGCGTGCTGCTGACGCTCACCGCAGCGCACCGCGATCGCGAGGTCGTGTTGCAGCCGGTGCTGGCCAAGCCGCTGACGCTGTCCTCGAGCCACGTCGACAAGGACTATCTCGAGCTGGTGACGCGCGATGCCGCGCTGCTCACGCTCAACCGCTCGCCGTCGAACCTGCAGTACTGGATGGATTCAATCCTGGCGATTACCGATCCCAGGACCCACGGCCGGATGAAGGCCGAACTCATGAAGGTGTTCAATGAGCAGAACGGCTCGAGCGTCTCGCAGTACTTCACGATTGAGCAGCTAAGCGTCGATCCGGACGCCCTCACGAGCGAGGTCAACGGCGTCCTCCACACTGTCGTCGGCTCCAAGGAAGTGACCGCCGAGGCGCGGACCTTCCGCTTCGTGTGGAGCTACTCGGGCGTCAGCCTCAAGCTGGCCGGGTTCGGGCGCGTCACCAAGCATGACGGCGGTTCCGACGGCGGCAAAACGAGCAACAAGAGCGATGGGGGAGAGGGGTGATGGCCCAGCTTGGATGGGGCGCGATTGGCGTGGGCGCAGTGCTTGCCGGCCGGCCCTATGCGATTAGCGGAAGGCCGGTGGGCGCGGCGCTTATCTGCCTTGGCGCGATGTGCCTCGCGGCTCCTGCCGTGGCCGACCAAAGCATACCTGCGGCCGACAACGGCACGGTCACCTGCGTGGCCTCGGCCAAGGACCTCACCCGCATCAGCCTTGCCGGCGACCAGTTCACCTCGGTCTCGAAGATCAGCACCGGCAATCCGGCCGAGGACTTCAAGATCGTCAACGAGCCGGTGCGCGGCGACATCTATCTCTCGGTTCCCGACGGTTTCACAAAGCCCAACCTCTCGTTCTTCGGCACCACCCGCAAGGGCTACGTCTACAAGTTCGTTTGCCAGGTTCGAGGGCAAGACGCCGAGCAGGTGTTCGTCACCAACACGGCGATCAAAGCCGAGGCCGCACGCGACTGGGAGGTGCGAAGCTCGCCCGAGGACAGCGCGGTGCGCCTCGCCCAAGCCATGTACCGCAGCGAAACCATCGAGGGCTTTGAGGTGCGCCAGGACGTGCTCGAGCCGGTCACGGTCGGCAAGCTCGAGGTCCAGCAGATCGGTGAATACCGCGGCGCCGACCTCAAGGGGCTGGTCCTGCGCGTCCGCAACACCGGACGCGACGCGCTGCCGCTCGACGAGAACATGCTCGCCGCCAAGGGCGCGGTCGCCTTCATGACCCCGGTCAGCGAGCTCGCGCCCGGGCAGGCCGCCGCCGTCTACCTCATCCAGTCGAATGGAGGCCGCTGATGGATTGGAAGAACCCGTTCCGCAAAGGCCCCAAGGCGCTCGATGGGCCTGCCGGCGTCACTGAAGACAGCGATGCCTCCCCGCTTGGCGATGCGATCGTCGCCAACGAGGCAGTCAAGAAAAAGCAGATGCTGCTCCTTGGCGCAGGCGGTCTTGCCGCCCTGCTGATCGGCTCGACCTACATCTTTTCGGGCGACGGCAAGAGCAGCGATGCTCATGTCAAAAAGGAAGTCGGCGAGGTCTCGGTAGACGAGATGGTCAACAAGAACATGGCCGAGAAGGAGTGGCGCGCCCAATCCGAGGCCCAGATGATGGCGATGGACAATAACATGCGCGCGCTTGCCGCCCGCGCGCAGCGCGCCGACCAGCTCGAGGCGCAAATGGCCCAGAGCCAGGCACAAGCTGCGGGAGTATCGCCGGACACCGAGCGGGTGCTCTCCGCCTACCAAAGCGAGAACGAGCAGCTCAAAGCAGCGCTCGCGGCAGCGCGGCAGTCGCCGGTCATGGGCCAGCCTGTCGTGGGTCCGGGCGCGACCCCCGTTGGGCCCAACGCGATGTACGGGCGCACCAGTCCGCCGAGCTACCAGAGCGCGCAGGCAACCCCGGCGGGGCAAGCGGCGGCGGCGGCAGCTGGCCTCCCGACCGGGCGAGGCAGCGAGGTCAGTCTCGTCTCGTTTGGCGAAGGCGCGAGCGGGACCGGCAGCCCGGTGCCCAAGGGCAACACGGTCTATACCGACAGCGCCAACTACCTGCCGCCGAACTCGATCGCGGTCGCCAAGGTCATTGTCGGGGTCGATGCAGCCGCCGGCGTCCAGAGCCAGACCGATCCGCTTCCCGTTGTGCTGCGGATCACCGGGCCTGCCCGCTCGGTCTATGACAATGGACGTCTCCTCACCACCAACATCGCCGGATGCCTGGTCAACGGCGCGGCGCGCGGCGACCTCTCGTCCGAAAAGGTCTACGTCAAGCTGCAGCGGATGACCTGCCCGCAGCCGAACGGCCGCTACGCGGTCTCGGACGTGAAGGGCTTCATCGCTTTCGGCGGGAAGACCGGGGTGAGGGGGCGGGTAGTGAGCCGCGAAGGCTCGCTCGTCGGCCAGGCTTTCCTTGCCGGGCTCGCCGGCGGGTTCGGACGCGGGTTCTCGGCCAACACCAATTCGATCCTTCAGGGAACCAACGTCAATGTGAACGGCCAGCGCCAGAAGCTTGGTGTCGGAGAGATCCTCCAAGGCGGGCTTGGCGAAGGCGTCGCGACCTCGGCCGACACTGTTTCCAAATACCTGATCGAACGGGCCGAACAGTACCAGCCCGTGATCGAGATGCCGACCGGGATCGATGTCGAAATCGTGTTCCTCGAGGGCGTGTTCATCAACGGATGAGGAGGGTGCCATGAAGCTGAAGTCACTGAGCTTGAAGTCCCTGACCTGGGGGCCCGGCGCCCTGCGCAAATTGGCGCTGCCGCTCGCGGCGATCGCGCTCGGCAGCGGAGGCTCGCTGGTCTGGGCGAATGCCAATGCCACTGCGCCGAGCGCCCCGTCTGAAACCGATCTTGCGGTGACCGCCGCGCTCAAGGAACGTCTGCCGCGCACGCAGGTGAGCCGGGTCAATTGCCAGGTCGTCGACGGGGTCTGCGAGGTGACGGCGGGATCGCAGCTGTTCTACGTCGACAGGACCGCACGCTACCTCCTGATCGGGCGCGTCTACGACATGCAGACCCGCCAGGACTTGACCGCTGTCCGACTGCTCGAGGTCAACCCCGACCTCCTGGTCGGCGGAGCTGCCGGGAGCAGGCAGGAAGCCCAGGAAGTCGAAACCCCCCGCCGCGGCGTCAATACGCCCTCGGCGAGCGGTGCCCCCCGGATGATGTCGCTCGCCGCACTGCCCGAGGCGGGCGGCATTGTCTGGGGAGCAAGCTCGGGGCCGACCGTCACCGTCTTCAGCGACTTTCGCTGCGGCTATTGCCGGGCGCTTTCGGGGGTTCTCGAGACCATGAATGTGCGGGTGATCGAGCGGCCGATCTCGGTGCTCGGCAGCCGTGACCTTGCCAACCAGGTGTTCTGCGCGCGCGACCGGCGCAAGGCGGTCAAGGCCGCCTATGCCGGTGCCCCAATTACCGATACGCGGGCCTGCGACACCTCGCCGCTCGATGCCAATGAGCGTTTCGCCCGCGAGCAGGGTCTGGCCGGCACGCCGGTCATCGTGCGCTCGGACGGGGCAGTGATCGAAGGCTTCCGCCCGCGCGAGGTCCTCGAGCAGTGGCTGAAGGGCGCTCGCTCGTGACCGCGCTGACGCCGGGGCAGCTTGCCGGTCTGGGCCGCGCAGTGACACGAAGGTCGCGCGGGCAGGTCTCGCTGCCGCCAGTCGCGATCGACCTGGCCGAGGCTATAGCCCTGTGGCACGAGGTCGCCGCGAGCTTCGCCAATGCCGAGGGCCGGCTTCTTGCCGCGCGGGATCTCGAGCGCTTACGCCGCCGGTCCTGGCAGGTTTCGCACGGGTACGCGGCGCTTGGCGAAGCCAGCCTCAGCTTCGAGGCGGGCCTTGCCTTCTGGCGCCTTGCCTTGCGCCTCGGGAAACTGGCCGAGCAGCGCAAGGCAGGCGGCCTCGCGCGAGCGGCATCGGTCGCTGCGCTCGGTCTCGCCGCAACCCAGCTTGCGGCCTGCACCAGCCTGTTCGGCGGCAACATCAAGGGCAGCTTCGCGTGCAGCGCGCCGAACGGCACCTGCGCGCCCTCGACGGTGATCGACGACCAGGCCCTGTCAGTTATCCAGAACGCCCGGCCGATGACCCCCGCTGGCCCCTATATGCGCTCGCCCACCGCTGCGCGGCCAACAACTGCGGCCTACGTTCCGACCGGAACCGGCCGCATCACGCCGGCGCAAGGCGGCATGGCTCACCGAGAGCGCCGGGTGCTTCGCGTGGTGTTCCCATCGTTCGTCGATGGCGGCGGCAATCTCCATGAGCCGCGGATCGTGCATGCGGTGGTCGATGATGGGGCCTGGATGCAGCTCTCAGGTAGCGAACCCACGGCGATCGACCAGATCGAGGGCCGCACGGCGAGCCTGGAGAGCGCTACTTTCACCCCGCCATCGTCCTTGCCGGATGCAGCAACACTGCCAAGTGACATGTCACCCGCGCCAGAGGCCAAGCCCGCATCTGCTGGACCGCCAAGTCCTGAAGCCGTTGCGGCGGCGCGGGCCAAGGGCGCGGCGCTGAAGGCAGGGAGCGCGATCGACGCGATCCGCGCCGAGGTACAAAGCCGCCTCGCGCAAACGGCGAAGGCGCCTGTTGCGGTGCCGCCGGTAGGAGCCCTCGCGCCCAACGCGGCACAAGCCGCGGCACATAATGCGGCACCCGTCGATGCGGTCAAACCCGCGCCTGCCGCCGTGACGGGGCCGGTCAATGCCCCGGCGGCCTTCCCCGCCAAGGTCGAGGAGTAGGGCCAATGGCTTCGCGCGGGTTCTGGGACCGGTTCCTCGACATGGTGTTCGGTGAAAGCGCCCATCCCGAGGCGACACGCCCGGTGCTCGGCGCGCCGATGCTATCGAACTGGCTGCCCTATCGCAGCTACGACAAGAAACACGGCATGTTCATCAACACGGAATCAGTGGGGTTCATTCTCGAACTCGCACCGATGATGGGAGCGGATGAGCGCAGCGGCGAAATCGTCACCCAGTTCCTCTCCGACGCCGTGCCTTCGGGCTGCGAGATCCAGCTGATCCACTGGCAAAGCCCCTCGGTCGGGGAACGCATCGCCGACTGGGTCATGCCGCGCGTCGTTGCCAAGGGCGTCTATGCCCGCGCCGCGACCCACCGCGCGCGCTGGCTGCGCCGGGCAGCGTGGATGTCGATCTCGCGCGATGCGCCCTTTTACCTGCGCAATACCCGCGTGATCCTCTCGGTCGGCGCGCGGCTCAGCGGCGGAATCGGCGCCGATGCGCTCGGCTCGGTCCGCGAAAGCCTCCACGGCACGCTCCAGGCGCTGTCGATCCCGGCGCGCGACGTCGGCCCGGTCGAACTCATCGCCTTTCTCGACGACTTCCTCTGCCCCGCCGTCGACAACGCCGACCGTCCCGAGCACTATTCCGAGCTCGACCCGATCAACATCCAGTGCGTGCGCCGCGACCTTGAAACCCAGGTCACACCCGACCGCATCGTGCTGCAGACCGAGCGGTTCCGCCCCACGGGCGAGAACCAGGACGGCGCGCCGGTGATCGGCGAGGTGGTTCCCGACAAGTTCGACTGGCGCTTCTTCTCGGTCCGCAATCTGCCCAAGCAGTGGGCGCCCTGGGACGTTCAGAAGATCATCGGCGACGTCATCAACGATAAGCTGCGCTTCGGCTGCAACGTCATGACCGTGCTTGGCCTTGTCTTCCAGGACGAAGAGGCCGCTCAGTCGCGCGCCGGGCTCAAGGTCATGCGCACGACCAGCCTGGCCGACAGCCGCTCGGCCCGGTTCCTGCCCCAGCTCTCCGAGCAGCGCGATGAATGGCAGTACGTCCAGGCCGAAATGCGCCAGGGGCGTAAGCTCGCGCAGGTCTATTACGGGGTCGGCGCGCTCTCGCCGCTCGGCAAGGGCGACGTCAACGAGCGCATGGTGAAGTCGGTCTACAAGGCCTCTGGCTGGGACCTCATCGACGAGCGCTACCTCCAGGTGATGGGGCTGCTCGCTGCCATGCCGCTCTCGTTCCCCAACGGCCTGTCGGCGGATCTGAAGCGCATGAAGCGCTTCAAGACCATGCTGACGACGACGGCCGCCTCGATCGCGCCGCTGCAGGGCGAGCATACCGGCGGGCACATTCCGCACGTGCTGCTGATCGGGCGGCGCGGCCAGCCCTTCTTCTGGTCGCCGTTCCAGAACGCGGCCGGCAACCACAACGTCGCAGTGTTCGGCAAATCGGGCTCGGGCAAGTCGGTCTTCCTACAGGACGTCTGCGCGGCGATGTCCGGCGCCGGTGCCAAGGTCATCGTGATCGACGACGGGCGCTCGTTCGAGCACATGGCCAAGGCCTTCGGCGGCGCCTTTGTCGAATTCAAGCTCTCCTCGGGCTTCTCATTGAACCCGTTCGACATGATCGATGGCGAGGCGCTGTCCTCGGACGAGGACGGCGAAGACTACGAGGTCGAATGCCTCGCCATGCTCAAGTCGATCGTCGGGCAGATGGCGCGCCAGCAGGACCGCCTGTCCGATACCGAGCGCGGCCTGATCGATTCCGCGGTGAGCAGCGTCTGGCGCGAAAAGCAGCGCGCCGGCACCATAGACGACGTTGCGGCGGCGCTGCGGGCCCTGCCATCGCCCTTTGCCGGGGATCTAGCCGATGCGATGTCGCCGTTCCTCAAGGGCGGAACCTATGGCCGGTTCTTCGAGGGCGCCTGCTCGATTGACCTGTCGTCGGGCCTCACCGTGTTCGAACTCTCGGACCTTTCCTCCAAGCCCGAACTGCGCTCGGTCGCGCTCACCGCGCTCATGTTCCTGACCCTGCGGGTCATGCGCGATCTCGACCGTTCGGTGCCCAAGCTGACGATGATCGACGAGGCCTGGCAGCTGCTGGGCGGCGGACAGATGGGCCGGGCAATCGAGACCTATGCGCGTACCTGCCGCAAATATGGCGGCTCGCTGATCACCGCGACCCAGTCCTTGAACGACTTCTACAAGTCCGAAGGCTCGCTCGCCGCGCTTGAGAACTCCGACTGGTCGATCGTCCTCCAGCAGAAGGAGGAGACGATCAATGATCTCGCCAAGCACCAGCGCTTCGAGATGGACCACTACACCGAGAGCCTGCTGCGCTCGCTGAAGCGCAATGGCACCGAGTATTCCGACGTCCTGATCAAGGGGCCCGAGACCCTCGCGGTCGGCCGGCTCGTGCTCGATCCCTATTCGGCGACGCTCTACTCTTCGAGCCCGCGGGTCTTCTCCGAGATCGAGGAGTGGGTGCGCGCCGGCCTGCCGCTCCCCGATGCGATCGAGCGGGTGGCCTTTCCCGACTTCGTGCCGCCGCAGCCGGGAGCCCCTGACTTTACGGACGGCGAACTTGCCGAGGCGGCGGAATGACCGCGCTCCTCGCCTCGCCCCGCCGACCCATGCGGCTCGCCGATGCCTGCTACCATGGCCTGCGCTTGGCCGGTTGGCTCGCGGTCACCCTGGCCTGCGTCGCCGCGCTGTGGCTGTTGTTCTTCGCTGCGCTCGGCAACTTCAGCTTCGGCGGGACCGTGCTCCAGCTCGAGAACTTCGCCTCGCGCTATGTCGCCGCGAGCGCCGAGCGCCAGGACGGCTTCGCCCATGTCTTCTGGCTGACCAGCGCCGGGCTCTTCGTCGCGGTCGGCTTCTTTCGCCGCCACTCGCTGCTCACGCGCGATGCCGCGCCAACCTCAGATCCCAGGGAGAACCATCATGGCTAGAAGCCCCCGCATGTCCGCAAGCACGGGCGCCGGCCCGCTGTTCGAGGCCGAGGTGAGCACGGCCCGCCCCGCGCCCCGCGCCCGGATCGGACTCGTCCCCGTGGCCATGGTCGGCGCGCTGGTTGCCGCAGGGCTGTGGGGCGCCTGGGTCACCAAGAACGTGCTCGGGGCAGTGGACCGGCCGGCCATCGCCAAGGTCCAGCTTTCAGGCATTGTCGGCGAATATGTCCAGGCTCAGGCTCGTTCGGCCACACCGCCCGAGCAGGTCACCACCGAGACCCGCGCGTTCATGGGCGAGGTCCAGAAGAACCTCGAGCGCCGCGGAGCCTCGGGCCAGATCGTGCTGGTGGGCGAGGCCGTGCTCGCCGGCAATGTCCCCGACATCACCGCCGAGGTCCGCCGCGAAGTCTATGCCAAGGTCAAGATGCCGCAGCCTGCAGCAGCGTCGGCCGGCGATGTCATGGGCGCGATGCGCGCGGCGATGAACGGGCAGGGGGCCCCGCAAGCAGCCGCCCTGATGCCGGGCGCTGCCTTTGGAGGACAGGGCAGTGCTCTCGCCAACTGAGCCTCTCACTCAGCGCTTCTCGCACGGTCGGCGCTGGCTGGTGATCGGCGCGCTTGCCGCGACGCTGGCGGCCAGCTCCTCGCTGGCGAGCTGGCGCGACGATCACGCGATCCTCATCAACACCACCCAATCGCTCCCCAATTGGGCGTTCTGGATCGACAAGCACCGCGCGCCCATGCGCGGGGATTTCGTGGTGTTTGCCCCGCCGCAGACCCCGCTCATCACCGTGCATTTCGGGAAGATCTCGCCGCCCTTTGCCAAGCGCGTCTACGGCATGCCGGGCGACGTGGTCACCCGCGAGAACGACGTGGTGCGGATCAACGGCGCCGAGGTCGCACGGCTAAAGCCGGTGAGTTCGCGCGGCGAGAGGCTGGAGCCGGGCCCCACGGGCCGCATCCCCGAGCACTGCTACTATGTCGGGACCGAGCACAAGGACGGGCTCGATAGCCGCTACGCCGACATCGGCTTCGTTTGTGCAGGGCGGATCATCGGCACCGGGGACGCGGTGCTGTGAGTCGGTTGGCCCTTCTGTCCGCCACGGGCGGTGCCGCGCTGCTGATAGGCTGGCCGCTGATCTCGGCGGTGAGGGCCGCCGACTATGGGCAAATGGGCCAGACTTTCCCGATCATCGAGGCCGATCTGCTCACGACGATCGAGACCAGGCTCAGGACGCTGGAAGCAAACGGTGGGATCGAGCGGCTGCAGCGCGAGATGCAGGAGCAAGCCGTGGCGAGCGTGCGGCGGCCCAAGCGGGTCGATGGCATGACCCCGGCGACCACCAGGCGCGAGTGGCTGCTCGATCCCTCGATCGTGACCGAGGACGATATCGTCGACGCCAAGGGCAATCTGATCGCCGCGCGAGGCACCCGGGTCAATCCGCTCGACATGGTCCAGCTGCGCCAGGCGTTGGTCTTCGTCGATGGCGACAACGCGGCCGAGCTGCAATGGGCGCTGCGCACCTGGAGCGACACGGCGGCCAAGATCATCTTCGTCGCGGGCTCGCCCTTCGATGCGATGAAGCCGTGGCAGCGCCGCTTCTACTTCGACCAGGGCGGCACGCTCACCACAAAGTTTGGCATCCGCCACACCCCGGCCGTGGTGAGCGAAGCCGGCTCCCGCCTCAGGATCAGCGAAGTACCGCTGCCGCGCGAGGCGCCGACCCCAGGTGGAGGCAAGAGCTCATGACCCATCCGTTCATTACCTTCCTCAAGACCCCGATGGCGGCACCCGAGACACGGAGCCTGCGGCGCATGCGCAAGCTCTGGATAGCACTGTGCTGGTCGCTGGCGCTCGCCGTGCTGCTTCTCCCGGTGGTGAAGGTGCTGCTTGGTAAATGGGCTGCACTTCCCGCACTGCTGCTCTTGGCTGCGGCGATGCTCCACGGTCTCGTCTATTTCCGCGCCAAGGCGCGCGCGGACGATGCATTTGGGGGGGAGGCGCGGCCATGATGCGCGTACCCGCGAGATTCATGGCGCTGCTCGGCGCGCTCGCGCTTGCCTTTGCCGGAACCAGTCCGGCCCGGGCCGATACGGTCACCTGCCACGGCAAGTTCATCAATCCGATCACCGATGTGTGCTGGTCGTGTCTGTTCCCGCTCTCGATCGGCGGGCTTTCGATCTGGAAGGGCTCGCGCCCCGATCCCAAGAATCCGTCGTTTCCGTTGTGTGCCTGCGGCTCGCCAATCCCGCGCATCGGCATCTCGGTGGGGTTCTGGGAGCCGGTGCGCCTCGTCGATGTCACCAACAAGTCGTGGTGCTTTCCCAACCTTGGCGGGATCCGGCTCAACCCCGGCTTCGACATCGGGCACGGCCACGTCCAAGGGCGAAGCCAGATCGGCGGCAAGACCCAGAACAGCTCGCAGTGGCAGTCGCACTACTACGTCTATCCGCTGCTCTACTGGATGGAGATCCTGACCGATTTCCTGTGCTTCGAGCAGACCACCTTTGACGTCGCCTATGTAACCGAGATCGATCCGCTGTGGCAGGACTCGGCACTGACCTCGATTATCAACCCCGAGGTTGCGCTCTTTGCCAACGGAATCGCGACTGCGGCCTGCGCCGCCGACTGCGTCGCGGCGACAGCGAAACTCCCGATCGACCAGATGTTCTGGTGCGCAGGCTGCAACGGCGGGATGTATCCCTTGAACGGCCACGTCTCGGCCCACGTCACCCCGATCCAGGCCTCGCGGCTCGTTGCCGAACGGATGCTCTACAAGATGCACCGCGAGGCGCTCGCCTGGGGCACGATGGGGTCCAAGGCCCTATGCCACAAGTACCTGATGCCGGTGATGCGCAAGCAGCAATACCGGCTGCAGATGACCAATCCCATTCCGATGGTGAAGGGCCGCTACGCCTGCGCGCCGATCGGCGCGGCCACCATCATCCCCCAGACCGGCAAGGGCTACCCCGTCAAGGGCGAGGACTTTGGCTACCTCGTCTGGCGCAAGCGCAACTGCTGCATGCTGTGAGGACACCCATGACCTTCGCGCGGCTCCCGCTCAAACCCCGGCTCCTCGGACTTGCTGGCTTCCTCGCCCTGACCGCGGTCTCGGCAGCACTTGCCCAGACTATAGACGGCCTCGACCTCAAGGCCGTGAAAGCACGCGGAACCGAAGCGGCGGCCGATGCGCAGACCCTGGTCGATGCGGTGGCCGGCAAGGGCGAGGCGCACCGCGGCGAAGCCGAGCAGCTGCGCGAGGAGGGCTTGGCGGCCGTCGGCCGCATCAATCCGGCCGATCTTCCCAAGGGGTCAGGCGGCGCGGTCGATTTCGACGAACTCCTGAGCGGGGCGGCCGCCAATAGCAAAACGCCGATGGGCGAGGGGCCGATGTTCATCGTCTTCGCGAGCCTCTCGATGCCCGAGGCCTCACTCACCCGGCTGATCGGCGACACGACGAAGGCGGGCGGGGTAGTGGTGTTCCGCGGCTTTCCGGGCGGGAGCACCAAGGCCTTTGCCGAAGGGCTGAAGCGTGTGGTGACCAATGAGGGCGAGGAAGCCCACCTCGCGATCGACCCGCGCCTGTTCCGCGCCTTCAAGGTTACGGCCGCCCCGACCTTCGTTGCCGTCGGCCGCGAATACGAGCTCTGCGACGGGCTCGACTGCACCAGCGTGACCCCCGATCACGACCGCATCACCGGGAACGTCACGGTCGAATATGCGCTCGAGACCTTCGCCGGCGGGCGCGGTCCCGGGGCAGGCGTCGCGCGCGTCGCACTCGCCCAGCTGACCAAGGGCCAGTGAGATGGGCGGGCGCCGCTTCACCAAACAACGTCGAACAGCGGCCTTCCTAGCCCTGGCGCTGCTCGCGCCGACCGGTACACACGCGCAGGTCTACATCCCGCCGCCCGACGACCTCATCGAGCCGCAGCCCGCACTGCCGCCCGCAACCGACCCTGGCGTGCCGCCGCCAGCACCCCCACCACCTTCCGCGCCGGCCTCCATGACCTGGGACGAGGCGAAAGCGCAGGCGCGGGAGCTCGGATCCACGGCCCGCGGCGCCAACCAGGGGATTACCGACGCGCCAGGCGCTGCCGGGCAGATTCCAGGCTACCAGGCGAACTATCCCGGGCTCACGCAGTATTACGACAACCCCGGTAATATGTATGCCGATGGCGCTGCGGCAGGCTATAACAGCGATGCCTATCGCACCGCCAATTCGGGCCAGAGGCCAACCGTCGATGTGAAGCGCAGCGACCTTTCGCGCGCCAACACGGTGACCGAGGATCCCAACGCCTACCTCCAGGGAATGAGCGCCGATGGCTCGACCGGCAACTGCGTGCCGCTGCCCCCGGGCTCCGGCAGTCCCAACATGGCCGAGTGGACCTGCAACGTCGGTTCGACGGTAGTCGAACAGCCCAAGACCTGCACCCGCAGTCTCTCGGTCTCGGCGTGGAACGAGACACTCTACCAGTACCTGTGCGTCACAAGCCCAAGTTTTGCCGGCTGCTCCGTGCTCGAGGGGAGCAGCCTCTGCCGCAAGACCGGGACTTACCCGGTGCCGCAGTACAATCTCACCGTCGACTATTTCGACTGCGACGCGGCCGTCTCCGATCCCAGCGTGTACCTCATGAGCACGGTACCCAAGCCCCCGCCGGCCAATGCCTTCCAGGTCGTCAGCAACGTCTATCGTTGCAACAACGAGGGGATCACTGACGCCCTGACCTTCGATCCGGTGACCGGTTTCCCGCTGCAATACGTGAGCGGGCTCCAGCAATGCGGCTCGCTCGCAACTGAGCCCAGCTGCACCCGGACGACGGCCAGCGCCGCAGGTCTAGCCGAGCGGCAGCTCTGCAAGACCTGGGACTTTGTCGGCGATCCGTTCGGCGGCGGGGGCTACCTGTACTGCACCGAGCCGGCTGCTCCCGAAGACGTCTATGCCTGCAGTGCCAATGTCGCCGGGATCGTACCCGAAAGCTCGGTCACGAAGTGGTTCACCGAAACCTGGACCGACAATGCCTGTTCTCTCGATCTTGGCACCTGCACGCTCGCCAGCGAGACCTGCACCGCGCCAGGCGAGACCCGGCTGATCGACGGGGTGCCGGTGACCCGGCCCTGCTGGGAAAGCATAAAGACCTACCAGTGCCAGACCGTGGTTGGCGGCGGCAATGATTGCGGCAAGCTTGAGGCGACGCCCGGCTGCAGTTTCGACCACGAGACCTGTCTCGACGATCCGCCAAGCGGCGACGGTTCGTGCAAGGTTGCCGAACGGGTCTACAAGTGCCCGATCCCGGGGAGCACCCAGCAGCCCGCGCAATACATCTGCGGCGGCGACGTTTACTGCGTCAATGGCGACTGCGAGCCGATCGTGCGCGAAGCATCCGACGAGTTCAAGGATGCGGTCGTGGCGCTGAATGCGCTCGGGCAAGCCAACGCGGAGTTCGACGAGAGCACGCTCACCCTGTTCAAGGGCACTGCCGAAAGCTGCGCGCACAAGGTCTTCGGGCTGGCCAATTGCTGTTCTGGCAAAGGCGTGCCGCTCCTGACCCCGCTGCTGTGCAGCCCCTCCGAGGTCCTGCTCGACCAGAAAGACGATGCGGGGCTGTGCCACAAGATCGGCACTTACTGCTCGTCGAGCTTCCTTGGCATCTGCCTCACCAAGCGCGACGTCTATTGCTGCTTCCAGTCGAAGATTAGCCGGATCCTCCAGGAGCAGGGCCGCCCGCAGATCGGCAAGACCTGGGGCACGCCGAAGAAGCCGATCTGCGACGGGTTCACCATCTTCGAATTCCAGCAGCTCGACCTCTCGGTGATGGATTTCCGGGAGATCTACGCGGAGTTCGTCGATGCAGCGAAGCTCCCCGACGAAGCCGCCACGCTCATCGAGATTCAGGCAAAGATCGAGGCCTACTATGCCGCCCACAAGCCCTAGCGACGGGGGCACCTCGCCTCCTTCAGAACCGGGCGCCAAGGTTGTCCCGCTCAGCGCCGTCGGCGCGCTCGCCGACATGAGCATGGTCGAGTTCTGCCTGGGCATGGCGCTATCCCGGCGCGCGCCGCAAAGTGCGGGCGAGCTGGCGACCGAACTCTCAGCCTGGTTCGACCGACCGGTGCGCTCTCGCGCAATCAAGGCACCGCTCGAAGCCATGCTCGGCCGGGGCTGGGTCGCACCGGGTGCCGGCACCTACACGCTGAGCGACGCGGGCACCGCAGCGCTCACTCCGTTCACCCACGCGCTGGTGCGAATGCTCGACGGCGGCCGCCGCCTGCTCGACCTCGCTGTCTTCATCTCACTGATTAAGGAATTTGAGAGGAGCGGATCATGAACCCCCGCCATATGTACAGACGCCGCATTGCCGCCCTGTGCCTCGGCGTCAGTCTGGCGCTTAGCGGCACGGCCCCGCTCCACGCCGCAAATGAGGATGGCGTCGAGGTCAAGCAGTCCGAGGACGCGCTCTACTGCAAGGAGCGCAAGCTCGGGACCTGGTTCTACTGCGAAAAGCCCAAGGAGGAACCGCGCAAGGCCGCTGCAACCGCGCAGCCCCCGGCGCGCGAGCGCCTCGCCGCGATCGGCACGCAGCTCGAGGAGCTGAAGGCACGCGCGATCCTCGAGCCGAGCCCGGAAAACGTCACCGCCTATGTGCGCTTCCAGCGCGAGCAGCTCGACCGCTCCTCGATGTTCGCCGACGTGTGGCAACGCGCGCTCTGGCAGGACCCAGGGCTCGACTACACACTCCAGCGCCCGGTCTCGACCCTCGGCAAGCGCGCGTGGATCGACCAGCGCAAGAGCGACCGCGACCGCGTGATGGGTGCGCTCTCGCAGCGCTACGGGGTGTTCTATTTCTTCTCGTCGAGCTGCGGCGCCTGCGACATCTTCTCGCCGATCCTGAAAGCGGTCAGCGACAAGTTCGGACTCGCCGTTCTCGCGGTCTCGATGGACGGCGGCCCGTCGGCGACGTTCCCAGGCTACATGGTCGATAGCGGGCAGTACGAGAAACTCGGCATGGGCACCGAACGCCAGGTCCCGGCGCTGGTGCTGTTCGATTCCGTCACCAAGCAGCCGATGCCGATCGGCTACGGCATCCTCAGCCAGGACGAGATCATGGACCGGGTCTTCCAGCTAACCCAGGTCCAGCCCGGGAGCGACTACTGATGCGCGCGCGGCTCACGCAAGTCTCGCGCCGCGCGCTTGGCACCGTGCTCGGCACGGCCGTCCTGCTGGCCTCGCCAGCCCCCGCCGTGGCCGGGGTCGAGGGCGAAATGCAAAACTTCATGTCGGACATGGGCGCCCAGGCCAATGTCACCGGCCCCAGCGCCTACCAGGGCCAGTCGGCGGGCTACTATTCGATGGGTTCGGTCTGGTCGCGCTTCCCCCAGAAGAACATCCAGCCCTTCAATATTCAGCTGCCCCATGCGCGCGCTGGCTGCGGCGGCATCGACCTCTTTGCCGGGAGCTTCTCGTTCATCAACACCGCCGAACTCGTCGCCATGCTCAAGGCGACCGCGAACAATGCGCTCGGCTTCGCCTTCAAGCTCGCGATCGACACGATCTCGCCCGAGATCGGCAAGGTCATGGATGAGCTTGCGCAGAAGGTTCAGCAGATGAACCAGATGAACATCTCGTCCTGCGAGACCGCGCAGGCGCTGGTCGGCGGGCTGTGGCCCAAGACCGACACGGCGTCCTCGGTGATCTGCGAGGCGATCGCCAACAGCCAGGGCGCGGTCGCTGACTGGGCCCGCGCGCGCCAGCAGTGCAACAACGGCGGCCAGCGCGAGGCGCTGAAAAGTGCCAATTCCGACCCGGACATGAAGGAACAGGCCGGGATGCCCAACAACTATACCTGGGAGGCACTCGGCAAGAAGTACGGCGGGTTCGACACCCAGTTCCGAGAGTTCCTGATGACGCTCGTCGGCACGGTGATCTACGATCCGCAAGGCTCGGGCGGCAAACCCCGCGTACAGTTCATCGGCCCGGCCGATCCGGCGCTGATCAGCGCCATGCTCGATGGCACCTCGGCTACCCCCCACAAGTACTGGAGCTGCGGCGGCGACACGACCAAGTGCATGGCGCCCGCCGAGACCGACATGGTCATCGGGCCTAATGCTGCGATCAAGGCGCGGGTGCGCACCCTGATCGAAAGCATGGCGCTGAAGGTGCGCGATCCCGGCGCTTCGCTGACCCCGGCCGAGGTCCAACTGCTCGGCATGGCGAGCGTACCGGTCTACAAGATCATCACGGTGAGCGCCGCGGCCGAGTTCGGCATCTCCGCGCAGGAGATCAACGATCTCTCCGAAATCGTCGCGGTCGATCTCGTCACCACCATGACCATGCGGTTCATCGACATGGCGGTGAACGCACGCTCGGACTTCAACGGGGCGGACGCGGATAGCTTAAGCGAATGGCGCGAGGGTCTTTACGAGACCCGGCGCAACTTCCTCGGGATCGCGGCGCGCACCTCGCAGCGCTTCGACCAGACCTTCGCGCTGATCCAGCGCACGCAGATGTTGGAGAAGACCCTGCGCACGCAGCTCTCCCCGCAGATGTCGGCAGCATTGCGCTTCTCGCGCACCCTCAACCAACAGGTCCAGTAGACCGCGACGAAGGAAGGCACCCCTCATGCTCGAGGTCTTCACGGTCGGAGGCGGCGACTACCTCGTCAACACCTTCAATGCGATCGCCGCCTGGACCGGCTCGGGCGGGTTCAAGGCGCTCATCCGCGTCTGCATGGTGATGGGGCTGATCTACGCGCTGCTCGTCACCGCCATGGATCTCGACTGGCGGGCCTGGTTCCGCTGGTTCATCCAGTCGACGCTCATCTATCTCGTGCTGATGGTCCCGACCGTGACCGTGAAGGTCACCGACCGCATCAATCCGGGGCTCGCGCCTGCCACCGTTGCCAATGTGCCCATCGGCCTTGCCGCAATGGCCTCGTTTACCAGCCAGGTCAGCGATTACCTCACCCGCACCGCCGAGACCGTCTTTGTCATGCCCGCCGCGCTCAATTACTCGACCGGCGGTTTCGTTTATGGCGCGCGCATGTGGGACAAGGTCCGCGGCTTCGAGATCCGCGATCCGGTCTTCAAGGCGAACGTCGACGGCTACCTCAAGCAATGCGCCTATTATGACATCCTCCTCGGCACCAAGAGCCTGAAGCTGCTCAGCGAAGCGCCCGATCTCTGGGCCGAACTCGGCAACAACGCCGCGACCAACCGCGGGATGAAGTACCTGACCGACACCGGCGCGGGCACGGTCGATATCGAGGGCAGGACCTGTGCCGAGGCGTGGACGCTGATCAACAACCAGTGGGATGCGCAAATCAACGCCTACGCACTGCCCTTTGCCCACACCATGTATCCCAAGCTCACCCAGGCCGCCGCTGGGGCCAAGCTCGCTGCCGATGTACCGGTGGTCTCGCAGCTCCTGACCGGCACGGCGATGACCCGGAACCAGTTCTTCAAGCAGAAGAGCATGGTCGATGCCTTCGAGGCCGCGCAGCTCGATTTTGGTAATGCTGACGCGGATTCCTTCGCGCTCCAGCGCGCGGACACCCAGACCCGTAATGCGATGACGACCGCGGCCGAGCAGGGGCTGATCTGGATACCGGTGCTTGGCGTCGTGCTGACCGTGGTGTTCTACGCGCTGTTCCCGATCGTCTTTCCGCTGCTGCTCTTCCCGCGCACGGGAATTGCGACGCTGAAGGGGTACTTCTCGGGGTTCTTCTACTTGTCGGCCTGGGGGCCGATCTACGTCCTCATCCACTCGTTCATCATGGACCGGCTCGCCAGCCAGACCAACGCCCTTGCCGCCGGCAGCGTGAACCTCGCCAATTGGGCGGGGATCGATGCGGTCAACCAGGACGTCGCTACCATGGCGGGGTTCCTGATGATGTCGGTGCCAGTGCTGGCGCTGATGGTGATGCGCGGCACCATGTCGGTCGCAAACAATCTCGGCTCTATGCTCGCGCCAGTCCAGGCCGGCTCGGATGCCGCCGCGCTCGAGCGGACCACCGGCAACTACGCTTATGGCGACGTCAGCTACGGCAATCTCAATGCCGACAACCGCCAGATGTCGCAGTGGAACACGGCGCCGAACCTGCTCGCAGGCAGCGCGCATTCGGGCTTCCGCGAAGCGGATGGGCGAATGTTCAACGAATATGGCTCGGGCCACACGGTGATCGACACCAATGCCGCGATATCGCAGCTGCCGTTCAAACCGACCATGACGCGGGGCTACGCCACGGACCTGCGCTCGCAGGGCCAGTGGTACATGAACGAGGCCGACAAGATCGAGAATGGTACCTCGACCAGCTGGACCAGTTCGAAGGGTCGGTTCGGCAGCGCGGTCACCGCGACCAGCGACGTATCGGGGTCGCGCCGCGAGAGCGGCTCGCGCGCCTCGGACACGCACAATGTCGGGGGTAACCTGGTGGTGGAGGGCGCCTCGGGCAGTTCGACCCGCGAGATTACCAACAACGACCTGATCCTGCGGGAGGGGAACAGCAGGAATTACTCCGACTTCGAGAACCGCACTTTCGGCTATTCCCTGGGACTGGGCGGCAGACTGGGCGGCGGCACACCTGGAGCCGGAGATGGCGGTGGCGGTGGCACGACAAAGGGCGGGAAGGGCGCCGGCCTCTCGGGATCACTAAGCGTAAATGGCTATGGCCGGAAGGAATGGGGAGAAGATTCACGCGCCTCGTCAGAACGTTCCTCAACCAATCAAACCACCCGTGGGACCGACAAATCAGACGAGACCAGCAACCGCGTGGTTGTCAGCGGCTCGAGCGGCGATGTCCAGTCGTCGGGCACCTACAACCAGAGCTCGGACTACGCCGACCATTCGCGCTCGCGCACCAGCACCGATGGAACCGACTGGCGCACGTCGGAAGCCGAGGAACGGCGGGCGGCTGCCGCGCGCTACCGCGAGATTGGCAGCCGGATGATGTCGGAAGCGAGCTACGCTGAAAGCCATGGTTTCCAGATCTCGAGCGACATGTCGAACCTCATCCAGGACCGTTACGAGACGCTGCAACGCGAACATCCCGAATGGCACCTGCCGGACCTGTCCAACCCGCGGCTCGAGTACCGCGACGTCTCGCGCCGGGACCAGGCTATTGCCGTTATCATGGACGATCTGATGGGCGATCTTCGCGCCCATCGCATCAACGAGCTGAGCGACGTCGCGGGGATCGCCGGGGCAGGGGCGCTGGGCTCGAACGAAGACCTCGGCATGCCGGGCACTGCGCGCCTGCCGTCGGGGCCGGTTGCCCCCGCGCTTGTGCCTTCGCCGCTCGAAGGGGGAACGCTGATGGCTGTTCCCGATGGACCGGTTGACGGTGCGGCGCTCGCCAAGGATCTTGGCATCAAGGTCAAACCCGGCGCGCGTCTCGGTCACATGGACGGCGCGCTGGTGCCGGCGATGGGCGTTGTGGCCGAAGAAGCGCGGTCCCTTGGCCTGCCCACGCCGGTGGTGACCTCGGGCAATGACAGCACCCAGCACAAGGCCGGGTCGGCCCATTACGACGATCGCGCGCTCGATTTTCGCGGGAACAACATCTCGAATGAGCAGGGCGAGCAATGGGCCGCCAAGGTCCAGAGCCGTCTCGGAAGCGCTTATGCTGTCCAGTTCGAGCGGTTCCCGGACGATTCCGCGAGGGACCACCTCCACGTTGCCAAACGTCGGACCTGACAATTATCCGAAGACGCGGGCTTCGATCATGAAGAAGACCACGAAGCTCACTGCGAGAAGCGCAAACACGATCGTGTTCGGCTCAAAGGCAAATCGACCGCTTGTCCCTTGTCCGCCGAGCGGCTCGCCCGTTACGGGGTCCACGTCTACCCCATGAGAATAGATTGGGGTTCCATCCAGTCCGTAGCGATCATGGTCCATCGAGGGTCTCCTCGCCCTGACCATGATTACCCCGAACGGACTGGTTTTTCAATCATGTGCCAGGAACAATTGGAGCCCCCGCACCACGCCCCACACCCCCTCACCTTGCAGCGCGTGCGCGCTGGAGTGCCTGCAATTTGGGTAGAATAGTCCCGATGGCATGGCAGTTCTCTATGACGCTTGCGGCGTGAGATGCCTTTGATCTGAACATTCGGCGCCCAGACCAAGTCTCGTGAAATCGGCCGTTCGTTCCGCAGCTATGACAATGAGCTTTTCAGGCGTAAACAGCGTCCTGAAATGTCTTTGCCGTCCGAATATCTCGCTGCACTTGCCCCGCTCGCCGATGCTTTTTCTGCCTATTAGAAGGCAACCGGCGGCGTGGCCATTTTGGTCGGCGGGGCGGCGGCCGCGATTCACACAGACGGCGCATTCATGTCGGCGGACTTCGACGTGGTCGCCGGCAATGATACTGCGTTCGACCAGGCCATGGCTGCGGCGGGCTTTGAAGATGATGAAAAAGCCTTGCATGGGCGGGGGGGATGGTATCACCCGGCTCATCCGCAATTCGCGGTCGAGCAGGTTTCGGGCGCCTATTTTGACGGACGCGCGGACAAGGCGCGGTGCCTTAAACTCACGGTTCGTGAGGGTGCGGCAATTGTCTTGCCTGCTATCGAAGACATGATCGCAGATCGGCTTGGCCAGCACGAAGTTGCCGGCGGTGACATGTCCATGCTGGAGCAGGCGCGCGCACTCTATGCTCTCGCCGAGGGTTTGGACCTTGCTTACCTCCATCGCCGTATCCTCGAAGAATCTGGCAATCCGGCGCACTTGGGACTATCTGGTAAGTCATGAAGACGCTTGAACTCACCGGCTACCTTGCAGGCGTGAACGCGCGCAAGGCTACGCTGGCACCCGATGACGCGGTGCTGGCGGGTGAGTCCTGCCGTAATGGCGGCGGGCGGCGCGCTGCGGGCAAACGATCCGCACTCAAGCGGGCCGATGCGCGCGCAAAGGCGGCGGGCGTGCCGCCTGTCATCTCAAACTACTGAATGGCCGCGTTCCGTCGGCTTCCGCGCCTATTCATTTCGCGTCCTGCCGTTTTGGAATGTCCGCAGACGCGGGCGCAGGATTGACAGGATTTTCAATCATGGCGCAGGTACGGGATAACTCTCGACGCGTGCTTCGCCGGCCCGCCGGATCTGGGATGCGGCCTCCTCGAAATGGAACGCCACCGCATCGCGTGCCCGAAGCGTGTCGCCGGCCTTCATGTAAGCAACGAGGCGCTCGTGCTCGGTCAATGAGCTGCGTGCTTCCTCAAGCTGGAAGAAGTTCGCTCCCGCAATCCACACCGCCGGCGGGATCGCCCTGGAATAGGCGGCCAGTGCTGCCCGATTGCCGCTGATGCGCACCAGCTCAAGGTGCCACTGGTAGTCGATATAGGCGCCAGCGAGCAGGTTGGCGGGATCGCGGTCGTCCATGCCGCGCAGCACGCCGTTCAGCCGTTCGAGATGGGTGAAGTCTGCGCTCCCCGCCACGCCCGCGACCTGCGCGGCGGCCATCGCCTGGATTGCGCCGGCAAGGACAAGGTGCTCGACGATCCGCTCGATGGACCAGTCGTTGATCGAGTAGCGGCCGTGATCGCGGGTGAGGAGGGCGAGATCGACGAGTTCCTGGGCAAAATGCTCGGCGCTGTCCGCCGTGAGCGTGCTGAGGCCAGGGATATCGGAGGGACTGTCGAAACGGCGGCGTTTGTGGGGCTCGCGAAGCAGCGCAAAGACGTGCCGCGCCGGACACGCAATTGTTCGTACACCTTCCAATTTCGTCTGCGTTCCCAAGGCCGCGAACTACTCCCTCTTGCCAAAAACGGGATAATCGGAAGCGGCAGGATTCGGAAATCAAATCGGTCCTGTGCTATGGGAGGGCAAATTACGCGGCGGGCCAGAACTCGCCCATGGGGGCTCGTCACTTGGCCAAGGCGCATTCACTTGCCGAACGCATGTTCCTCGAACTCAGGTTCGGGGTGCTGTCGGCGCGCTATCTGCCGGGCCAGATCATCCCCAAGGGCGAGCTTGGCGAGCTTTACGAATGCCGCCCTGCCGCCGTTGCCGAAGTCCTCAATGCACTGGCCTTTGAGGGCTACCTGACCCGGCAGTCACGCAGCGAGTTCACGGTGCGCACCTGGGGAGCCGAAGAGGTCGAGGATCTCTTCGAAATGCGCGCCAACCTTGAGGGACACGCCGCTTCGCGGGCAGCGACACGCGCCAGTGCGGCCGAAATTTCGCTGTTGGGGGCGCTCGCAGCCGAGGCCTGCGAGGCGGCGCCTGACAGCCCCGAAGACCTCGAGCGCGTCATCCACGAGAACCTGCGCTTCCACATCGAGGTCATGCGCATGTCGCGCATCCCGCAGGTCGCCGAGATGGCGCGGATGGCGCTGCCCAACGCGCTTCACCGCCGGATCGCCTGGTCGCAGCGCGCCGAGGATGCCGAGCAGTCGTTCCGGATGCACCAGAAGATCGCGGCCGCCATTGCCGAGCGCTCGGCCTCGATGGCGCGCCTGCTGATGCGCGAAGACATCTACTCGGCCCGCGAGGCGGTGCTTGCCGCGATCGCCGGGATGGGATCGCACGAAGGCGAGGTTGCCGCGGTCGCCCGCCTTGCGCCGACCTTGGTGATCGATGGCCGCCGCTACGGACAGGGGACGCGCGAGGCCGGCGCGGACGGGCGGCTCATCCCCTTCGGCGTTCCTGCGCGGAACATGGGCCAGGGCTAGTTGGTTGGTGCGGCAGGCTGGTCGTCTGCGAACAATCTCGAGCGGTCTATCTCGAGTTGCTGAAGTACCGCCATCATCAGATTGGCGGACTGGAGCAGCCCGGCGGCATTCAGAACATTGAGAAAATCATTGCCGTCGGAGACGATCAGGTCGAGCGTACTTCCATCGATCAGAAGTCGCTGCATACGCATCAAAGCCGCCCCCGAAGCCAAGAACGCAAACGATTGTTCAATAAAGACATTCTGTCAATATTTCGGCGAGTTAAATTTGCCGAATTGGCTCTATAATGGAGCGAGTTAGGTAAGCGCCCTTAAAAGACCATGCCGCAACTGCAACAAGACAAGTGCTTGTCGCGTTTGCAATTGCAGAGACCGTGTCGGGCCGGCGCGGTCCGGTGGGAGGTAACCCGGACCGCGCCGACATTCCGATCAGGCGTAGATGGCCTGCTCGACGCATTCGATGCAGTCGACCTTGCGCTCTTCGCTGGCGGAATGGTGATGGTTTGGAGCCGCCTCTTCCGGGCAGTCCGAACAGAGGCCATCGGCGTCTTGGTGGGCACGGGCGGCCGCATCCTTCAGCGCCTGCTTGCGCGCCTCGAGCGCTTCGCGAAGGCGGGCGAAGGTTGCCCTGGTCTGTTCGGGGCTGGCCCGGCTCTCGACCTGGCTCTGGATCAAGGTTGCCGCCGCGGGTGCTCTGGAAGCGGGTTCGGCAGCGAGGGCAGGGGTGGCGGCCGCCGCAAGCAGCGGGGCGAGCAGATAGGCATATCGTTTCATGGCTAGACTCCTTGTTTTCAGAAAAAGCCGGTCCGGCGGCCATATGAGAGGTCGCCGCGCGACGAGTCCCCGAGCGCCGACCGGCGCACGCTCAGGGTGACACCCCGCCTCCCGCGGGCGCGGAAGTGGAGATCCTGGGGATCGATGTTGTTACTTTCCGCCCAATCCTGGGCATCGCGCTCGCTCGCAAAGTCGCCGACTTCCTCGTGTTCATAGGCCATGGTCGCTCTCCATCAGTTCGCAGGCGGGCGGTTCGGGATCGGCATCGGGCTTTGGCTCCGGCGCAGCCGGCGCGAGGAACGCGATCGCAGCCGCAGCCAGTGCGACCGCGACCATCGCCAGGATAACCAGGCCCCGCGCCGCAGGCTCGGGCAGGACAAAGGCGAGGACAGCCAGCCATACGAGGGTCGAGTGCGCGCGGTCGAACACCTGGGCTGCTGCCGCAGGGGCGAGGCAGGGCAGGGATCTCACAGGTCGAGCCCCAGTGACTTTTCGGGCACGGGGAGTTGCCGCACGGGAGGTTCGGGCGCCTTGCCCAGCACCGCATCGAGCTTGGCCTTGAGCTCCGGGCTCATCTTGAGTTCGGGCAACTGCCGCGCATCGACCGGATTGTGGTGGCGGGGTTCGACCTCAACCCTTCCGGTCACCTCGAGCGCGGAGGTCTTGTTCCCGGGCGTCCGGTCGAGCTGCTGCTTGAGGCCCTCGAGATTGTTGGTGACGACCATCATGTCGTCGGTCGCGCGAGTGTTGAGCACGTTCTGGGTGCGCTGGGTCGCGAGATTGCGCTGCGACGAGGAGATGACCTCGATCGCCTCTGGTTTCGTCATGCCCTGCGCCATATGGGCATTGAGCGCATAGCCGAGGTCGAGCCGGCGCAGCATCGGATCGCCCGGCGCGAGCACCAGTTGCCGCTTGTCGGCAAGCTCGACCCGCATGGCTTCGGGCCGGGCCTCGAGCACTGTCGCGTAGGTCGACTTGGCGATATCGCGGGACCCATCCTTGTCGCGCCAGAACACGGTCTCGCCGTCATGGACCTTCAGCTGCTTCTGCTCGTAGAGCCCGATCCGGTCGAAGCGATGATCGGGGTCTAACCGGTCAGGGTCTATGACCTTGCGCCGCCCCCCGGCCTCGAGCACGACTTTGCCATCCTTGCGGATCTCGCGGACCTCGTACTCCCCGCGCTTCAGCCCCAGTTCGCGCACGTCCATCCGCGCGTCGAACACCTGGCCCAACCGGTAGGTCGAGGCAAAGCGCAGCTCCTCGCGCGTGGTGTTGGCGCTCTGCAGGGTGGTGAGCGTGAGACCCGGCCCGGTAAGTGCGCCCTCCTTGAGCAGCCCCGCCTGAACCCGGGCATTGATCTCGGCGCGGTCATCGCGCCCGGCCGTGAAGATCGCGGTCGCCTCGCGCTTGTCGGGACTAAGCGACAGCCACAGCTCGGCGGCGCGGGCGACGTGGTCGGGCCCGGCCTCGATCACCCGTCCGTGGGCGGCAAGTAGGTCGAGCGCGAGGCTGGCATGGCCTTCGTTCGAGAGCCCGGCGACGGCCAGCAGCAGGGGCGAGCTCTTCTGGCGGATGTTCTCGTCCATCCGCACGGTTGCTTGCCCCGCGGCCTGGCTGACGGCAAACATCTTGCCCTGTTCGATCGCCGACAATTGCTGGCGGTCTCCCATGAACGGCGCCTTGGCGAGATCGAGCTGCTCGGCGAGCGCGGTCAGCCGCAGCATGTCGCGCGAGGAGACCATCGAGCTTTCGTCGGTGATGATGACAGTGTTGGCGAGCGCCGCCCTGGCGGCCTCGAAGCGCTCGCCCGATCCCGCAGCCGCACCCCCGCCATAGGTGCTGAGGAACTTGGCGATCGTGTAGGCCTCGATCCCTGCCTCGCGCATCTGCTCGGCCGACATGCCCTGGCCGCCCCCGCCGCGCAGGTCGGCAACCATCTTGTTCTGGAAGGCAAGCCCGACGAGCTTGACGCCTTCATCACCCAGGACCTTGCCCAGCGCGCCGAGCAGCGTCGATTTGCCCGCACCCGCGACGCCCTGGACATTGAGAAAGCGATCGGCGCCCGAGAGGATCGCGACGCCTGCGGCCAATTGGCCTTCGTTGAGCTGCCAGGTATCGACCCCGGCACGCGCCTGACCGAGTTCACGCGCCGCGTCCTGCAGTCGCGCCATGGCCTGCTCGGGCGGCATGAACGCGCGGCCCTTTCCGGCCCCGGCATCGATCCGGTCCAGAATCTGTTGTTCCATGGCGAGCGCCGCCGGGGTCGTCACCAGATCGAAGTGGCCATCGAGCCGGTCAGTCTTGCCCGGGATCAGGTGGCCATCGCGGATGAGCTCGCCGATCCGCTCCACGACGGCACCGCCTTCGAGACCCTTGATCTGGAAACCCAAAGCAGCACTGAGGATCGCCTGCGGCGAGAACGCCGCCTCGCGCTCGGACAAGTGGCGGATGGCCGACGCCGTCGCGTGCTGCGCCTTGATCGTTCCCGCGGGAAGGAACAGAGCGGCCGCGCCGCTCACCGCCAGCGGGCTTGGCGTGCGCAGCGCAGCGCCGATCCGGGTCGAGACTTCACCGAGCGCTGCGGTTGCCGTTTCGCGGAAGGTCGGGCGCGCCTGCACCTCGGAACGCGCTCTGGCCTCGGCGATGAGCGCCTTGCCATCGAACCCCAGTACCGCAGAGCGATCCTGCCAAGTCTGGAGGAGTGCCGCGCGGTCCTCGACCGTCAGTTTGGGATCGCGGGTGTTGACCGTCACCCGGTCCTGCCCCTGCGGCGATGCAATGCCGAGTTTCTCGACCTTGGTCAGGATGTCCTCGCGGCGCTGGCTGAACTCCTTGATGACCTCGCTCGGCACACCCTTGATCTCGAACGAGCCGTGCTTGCCCGCCGCCTCGGTTCCGTAGCCAAGCTTCTGCAACTGGGCGCGGAAGGCGGCATGGTAGAACTGGCCGATCGTCGTGTTGTTCTTCCAGATCTCGCCGTTCCAAAGCGCCTTCCAGGTGCCCTTGGGATCGCGCGTCAGGTTGGCGACGACGGCGTGGATGTGGCCCTGCGGATCGAGCGCGCGGCTCGTGTCGTGGGCGAACAGGGCATAGAGGAGATTGCCGGTCTTTTGCGGCTCGCCGCTGCGCGAGCGATCGTAATTGCGGCTCTCGGCAAATTGCTTTTCGACGAGCTGCGTCATGGTCGATTTGACGGCGGCGAGGTGCGCATCGAGGATCCGCGTGTCGCCGCCCACCAGCGCCAGGATTGAGGCGGACTTCGGCATCGAGAAGGTAAGGTCGAGACCCAGGCGCCGGCTCTCGACCTGACCCACCATCTCCCCGTCGGGCAAGCGCCCATTCAAGATCGCTTCGAACTGATCGCGTTCGACCTGACCCTCAAGTCCCAGTGCGCGCGCACCCTCGCCGCCCCAGACCCCGGCTTCCGCGTGTTCATCGGCCGTGTAGTAGTTGTCGTTCGCGAAATAGTCGGCTGCGCCGCTCGACGACCTGACGGATGCGATGGAGTGCATGGGCTACATCTCCGGTCCGTCATCGTGGTCGGGTCCATCCATTTCCGCGCCCCGGTAAACATCCTTCCCCCGTCCGTCCGCGGCCTCGCGGTCGATCGCTTCGGCAAGCTCGCGCGCAGCCTGCGTGGCCCGCTGGGCGGGGAGCTTCAGGGCGGCGCTGCGAGGGGCTTTGGATGCGGTTTCGGGCTCGTTGGCGCGCGCAGTTGACGCGCTCTTCACAATCTCGGCGCTGGCGATCATCGAGCGCCCAAGGCTGGATTGCGGCGCTGCCGTCGGCTCGGCTTGCGCGGCAGCGAAGTTCAATTCTTCCTGTTGGGGAGCGGGCTGCGGCTTTGCCGGTTCGTCGTCGATCGCGGGTGCAGGGGCGAGTTCAATTTCATCTTTGTTTTCGCGTCCGCCGGCTTCGGTTTCGGCGTCATCATCGGCATCGCGTGCGAACTCGATCGGCTCGACATGCGCGCGCAGGACATAGCCGTCGGCAACCTTGGGATAGTCCTTGTAGGTGAGCTTGATCCGGGCGGCATCGAAGCCTTCCGGGAACACCAGGAAGCCGCGCAGCGAGGGCAGTTTCATGATGTCATCGGGCAGCACCAGCGGCTGCACTTCGGAGCGTGGGGTGATCGTCGCCGCGTCGCGGATGTTGGAATAGCCGTAGCTGTAGGCCTCATCCATCATCCTGACTTCACGGTGCCCGATGTAGTCCGAGCAGTGCTCGGCGGTGTCGCGGTCGGCTGCGGCGAGAACGAGCTTGGTCCGCGCGAGCGAGGCAAGGTTCTGCGCGCCTTCCTTGCCGTAGGTCTCGGCCAGCTTGGCGAACGAATGGATGCCGAGCACGAAGGCACCGCCAAAGCCGCGCGCGGTCTGCAGCCCGTCCTCGATCGCCGGCAGGCGGTGGAGCGCGTGGACCTCGTCGAAGAAGAACCAGGTGCGAAGATCGCGGGTGCGCGGCAGACGCATCAGGGTGTGGACCGCAAGGTTCATCCAGAGCGACAGCAGCGCCCGGTTGAGCACCAGTTCGTTGTGCGAGGAGGTGATGAACAGGATCGAACCGGGCTTGTTCTCCGCGCGGATCCAGTCGGAGATCGAGAACGCCTCCTTGCCCTCAGGCAGGAAGCGCAGGGCCTGGGCATTGGTGTTGAAGACGGCGCGGATTGATTCCGCCATCTTGGCCGCCTCGGGCGCGGTCAACGGATCGGCAACGGTGTGCTCGAGGAGTTTGTGAACCTCCTTGAGGTCGGCCATCATCAACTTGCTGGCGAGCGCCTGGTTGGTCGCCTCGCCAAGCTTGATCAGCTTGATGCAGGTCTCGACGAACAGCGTGCGCGCAGCCAGCATCCAGAACGGCTCGGCGCCGCCGCCATCTGCCGGAAGCAGGGCGGCAGCGATGCCGGTGAAGTCGGCGTGGTTCTTCGCTTCGGCAAACACCGACCAGGACGGGCAGCGCTCGTCCATCGGGTTGAGGATGGTGTCGGTTGCGGGGTTGTAGAACGCCTCGACATAGGCCCCGGTGAGATCGAACACGACGGCCCGGTCGCGCCGCGCGCGCATCTGCGCGATGAGCGCGCGCATCTGGGTTGTCTTGCCCGTCCCGGTCGAGCCGATCATGACCGTATGGGCCTGTTCGGTGCGCCAGGGGAAGGGCACCCCCGCGATCGAATAGGCGTGATGGATGCCCGCCTCCTTGCGCGTCGCGAGGCTCATTTTCATGACCTCGTCGAAGCTCTTGCCGGGCAGGCGTTCAGCAATCTCCGCGCCCAGCATGTCGCGGTTGTGGGCGTTGATGACATCGGCAAGCTCGGCGGCATCAACCAGCATGGCGCCGCGCTGGTGACGCTCCTCGAGGATCGACTTTCCGCGCCGCTTGGAGAAGTCGACGAACCACACCGCGATCGGCACGGCGACGAAGAGCGAGATGAACAGCGAGCCCCAGATTGCCCGCATCAGCTTGTTCCAGGCGATGACCACATCGGGGTGCGAGGCAACCATGCCGACAGGCGCCCGGACGACTTCGCCGGAGGGGAGGGTGAGGTTGAGGATCTTGCGGGAAGAGAACTCCATGAAAGTCCATCCAGCGGCGTAGATTCGCATCAGGATCATCTGGATCTCTTGACTCTCGAGCAGCAGTGCGAGGACGATCGAAAGCGCGATGCAGAAGGTGAAGAACCACACCAGCAGCGGCATCTTCGCCGAGGCAAACCACATCATGAATTCGTGAGTGATGAGCTGCGAGCCGCGGGTGAAATCGCCGGCGTTGCGCGGCATGTTCCCGCGCGCGGAATGGTGTTGCAGCTGGCCCGGGCGCGCGCGGTCGGACCAGGTGTCAGGACGCGGCACAGAGCGCCTCCATCCGGCGTTCGGCTTCGGAGATCAGAGCGGTATGGGCATCGGGGTACTGGCGCTGGACAATGAGGTCGGCAACCAGGAACAGATACTCCGCCGAGAACTGCCGGCGGCGGTCGGCCTCGCTCGTGCCCGACATGACGCCCAGGAACTGCTCGAGCGCGATTCGCAGCAAGTTAGATCGGGAGACGTTTTGCGCGGTTGCGGCAGCCTGCGCCGCATCGGCCAGCGGCTGTGGAAGCCGGATGGTAATCAGAACTGTTTCAGTCATCACCACGCCCTTCGAGAGGGCCTGGTGGAGATTGCGCGAGAAGGGTTTTAGGCCATCGGCGGGCCCTTGGCAAGAAAGCCGTTGGGGACCAAATGGCGTATTACAATGTAATACCGTGAAACTCGCGGAATTCCGAGACTGCAACGACGGGCTTCAACGCTGTAATACGATGTATTACCAAAGGCCCACTCTGTACACACACGCATTTCCGCCATTTTCCCTACGGCCCTGCCGTGTAGGGTGTGCAACTCTTCCCCTTAATCCGCTGCCTTGTGTCTGGTAGGTGATTGCCGGTCTTTCTGGCGCATGGATTCGGGTCTTGACCGCCTGTCTGGGGACCAGCGAGTTCCGCTGATTACAGGACGGGCCGCACGATTTATTTGCAGGGTCGATGGCAAAAGGCTTGCCACTGCGCTCGCTGCTTGGAATCCTCAGGTCGGGAGGTTTCAGCACCAACCACGAGGTATCATCATGGCCAGGAAAGGAAGCCTTGAAGCGGAACGACAGGCAATCGCGAAGGAGCGTCAAGCGCTGGAAGCGCGCGAGACGAGACTGCGCGAAAGCGAGCGGGCGGCGAGTGTCGAGTTGATGCACAAATCGGTTCTCGGCAAGGCGCCGTTCGAGAGGGTCGAAGCATTCTTCGCCGCTCTCGGAAAGCTCGGTCTGGACGAAGCGGAAAAGCGCCTGCGGGCAAGCTGAAACCGGCCTCGACAGAGGCCAGCACAGCCGGGGCTCGATGCCCCGGCTGTGCTTTATCTGGCACGCAAAAAAGGGGGCCGGAGAGCACCTTGTCGGTGCCCTCCGGCGCTGCGGTCGATGATCATGTCAGAACGGGCAATCCGCGTCCCATTCGGGATCCATCACCACGCTCATGAAGCTTGCGGCGCGGGCGATGTTCGCTTCGTCGAAGTCGTCAGCCATCATGCCCGGGACGGAATGGACGATCCGGTCGATCAGGTCCTGGGGCAGGGCGTTGTAGTCGCCCTCGTCGATGGCGAGAAAGCAGCCGAATTCGTCCTCGATGACATGCTGGTCGAAAAAGCTGTGCTGGGCCCGGATCGTTGCGGCGCGCAATGCTGCGTCATAGCTGATGGGGTCGAAAGCCGGGATGTCGAGGGTCTTGGTAAGAGCGTTCATGTGAGCCTCCTGTCAAAGGAATTGAAGAGGTCACCTTCGGGATGGCCGAGCTTGGACCGGGTCAGGAACGGGCCGCCCGCGGCCCGCCGCGAAGCGGGGGTGGGGGAGCCGATTTTTTCGCCTTCTTCAGGCGTAAAAATTGGGGGAACCGCCCTTCTTGACGCGGGCCAATGGCGGCCATCATGCTTGGAAGTCTGCGAGAATGTTAAACCCTGTTGGGCAGCACCTCGTGTGGTCCCAGGCACGGGTCTTGCCGCCCGGCCGATGCGAAGCCTTCGCGCCCCCTACCCGCAGGCCGTCAGGCCATTGCTGGCGGGGGCAAGAAGCGAGCGAGCCGGGCCATGAACGTGTGCGTCCCGATCGACAAAAAAGGCGGGCATCCGGCGGTGAGGCCGGACACCCTTCATGCTTGATGCAATCGGAGCAGGTCCCGGTCAGAACGGCGGGAGTTCATCGCCATTGACGGCGCCACATGCCGTGCGCTTCATCGCAGGCCGCTCGGCTTGCGCTGCTACTTTGGTCCGCGCCGCCGGAGCTTCGTTCTGGACCGATGCGTCGCGCACAATGTGGAGGGGAATCCGTGCTTCACGCAGCCGGTCGGCAAGGTTCGCCTGGATGCCGCCGCCGCTGCACACCACCGCCTCGACAGGCTTGAAGGCGAGCATGCGCGCGTTGCGCTGATAGGGCGCCGAAGGTCCCCGCGAGGTATCGGGCTTGCACAGGATCACCGGCACATTGCGGCGCGATGCCCAAGCCGCTGCGATCACGTCCGCGCCCTTGTTCTGGGCAGTCGTTGCCAGCGCCATCGACGGGACCCGGGCATGGATAGCATCGAGATAGTCTTCAACGAGGGCAATGTCTGTGAACTGTTGTCCGCCCGAGAACACCACGACCGGACCCGATGGGGCAAACTGCTCGCGCCGCTGCGCCTTCTGTGCCGCGAGATAGTCGCGCGCTTCGATCATCGAGGCATTGGTCTTGGACGACACCCTTGACCCACGCACAGGCGAGAAGGGCCGGCCGGTTTCGACGAGGTAGATCCGCGCGGCATGGTCACGCATGCACTCCATCGCATCGCGGCATTCGGCGAGGCTGCGGGCCTGCATGGTGAGGTCCTCAAGATCGGTCGCATAGACCTCGCTCGGATCGTATTCGCGCAGCTTTTCCTGGAGCCGGTTCGCCATCGCGTCCTCGCGGTCATCGAGGCGCTTCGCCACGACATGGAAGCTGTTGGCGATGCCCCATGCGACTTCGCTTGCGAAGTCCTCCATCCGGGTGTCGCGGAACAGGTCGAAGACCGTTGCCAGCATCATCTCGATCGCCGCCTGCGCCACCTCCGGGTCGGGCATTTCGACAGCGCTCGGCTCGTGCTCGATCGAGAGCTTGGCCAGTTCGGTCTGCTCCATGAATGCCCGGGCGTAGTCGGGCGTGGCGATTTCACGCGCATAATGTTCGGCCAAGTCGGCGAAGTTCGAGAAACGGTCCGTCATGATAACCTCCAAAAGGAATTTTCTCTCATCCCGCTGATGAAAGATGTGCCTTGAAGGACGCCGGAGTCAGGCAGTCAGGGACGGCGGCGCGCCCGCGCTGCCGCCGCGTGTCGCGGGCGTGGGGGGAGCCGATTTTTGCTCGCAAGGCGCTAGCCGCAGCAGGCCAAAATCGGGGGGCACCCGCGATCCTTGACGGCCGCCAATCTCTCAGGCGTCATGCTATGGCGATGCTGATTTCGCTCAGCCACCGAGATGAGAGAGAGATTACGGTTTTGCCCCCGAACCCCATCTGGGCGTTCGGGGTTAACCGCAAAACTCGATGTCCTCTGCGCTCCGCCTTTGCGCGTTCGAGGAGTCAGACTCAGGCTGGAGGCGGGGTGCCCTGGCTGCGCTGTCCGCAGCGCGGCCAGCACCAAACACGGCCCCCTTGCCGGAGACAGTCAGTCGGCCCATGGCCCGGTGCATCGCACGGGCGCGGGACGGCGACGGAGGCGAAGGCAAGCGTGCCGGCGGCCCAACGCGAAAAACACCGCACCCGCAGGAGCGCGGCTGCAAGTCGCGCGGAACCGAGTGCGTCCAACTTGACAGGGCCGCTCAACCTTGTCGAAGCAGGCCCATGGAATTTGACGACCAGATGCGGCGCTTTTTCGGAACCGATGATCTCGGTGCGGTTTCGTCCGGAGGGCTGGCCAGCGGGATCGAACACATGCGGGTCGAGTTCGGGCTCGAGAACGACAAGGGACGCCGGTTCGCCATGTGGTCACTGCTCCACATACTGGGTTCCGCGCCGGACCTCGATGTTGCGTTCGACGACCCTGCCGACCGCGAAGCGGCGCGGACCTTCATGGACCTGCTCGATAAGGCAAATGCCGGCGAGGACAGCTGATTGCAGCCTGTCCGGGAAAGCCGTCACTCTCCAGCGTGCAACACACAGAGGCGTTGCTAGGCCACCTCGGGTGCAAGCATGGCGCAGAGCCTTTCGAGCGCCGCGAAAGCCTGCTCGAAATCGGGGATGTCACTGGCTCCTGCGAAAGCCATGCCTTCGACAAATTGCCGGTACTCGGCCGCATAGTCCGGATCGCGCTTCACGCGATCAAGCATCGCCATGAGCCGTTCTCGCGGCGGCAGGTCTTGCACCGCGCCTTGGCCGCGCATTGAGTCCGCATGAAGTGCTTGCAGAAGCAGCAACGGAAAATCCGCGCTGGCCGTGGCGACAGCTTCAAGCGCCGAAAGATCGTGAAGGTGACGTATGATCGTCGGATCGTCATCCGGGTGGCTGCGATCACGCGCGATCGAGCGCCAGGCAAAGGCGCTCAGCTTGTCCGCGGCAGTCTCGACCGGATCGATACAGAGGATAGCAGGTACCTCGGGGTCCGCTGCGCGGAACTGCGCGACGAACGAGGCAATCGATCGTGAGACCGGCTGCAGGGCGGGCGGCTTTGCAGACAGTTCGGCAAGGATGTGCGGGCGCAGCGCCGCATGTCCGCCGAGCTTGCTCGGGTAATTCATTTCGAATTGCAGGAAGGAATTGCCGCTGCGGGCTTCGACCTCGATATCCGTGAAGCCGAGGTCGGACCACAGCGCCGTCAGCCGGTCGCGATAGTCGCCAAGCCGGCGGCGCTGCTGATTGTTCGACAATTCGGCGAATTCTGCCGACAGGCTCAGCTTGAAGTCGATGTCTTCGGAAAAGCGCTTGATCAAGCCGTGGCCCTTGAGCAGCGAGGTTCCTCCGGAAAACACGGGCGTGAAGTCGGCGTCGTCGAGCGCCAGCAGCGCCCGGATCGCCTGGACGACATACCAGTCCTTTTCGACGAAGGCTTCGTCGACGGCGAGGGCGCCCGCAACCCGGCCGAGCGTCCTGCGGTCAGGCGGGTTGAAGAACGACATAATTGCCATCGTAGCCGATGCGGCGCCGGATCCGGGCATTGACCGTCAGGGTGCGCCCCGTGGGGACCTGGGTCGAGCGTCCGCTGTTATAGGCCTTGTCGAAGCGCGAGGGTTCGACCGACTTCCCGAGCCGCCTGATGGCTTCGCTAGCCAGCGTGCGAATGCCGACAACGGGCGCGGGCTTGCCGGTCAGCGGCGATGGCTCGGCCTTGGCATAGAGGCCATAGCCGATCTGGACCAGGCGGCCGGCCTGGACCTGTTGGCGCAGCGCGCGCCCGACGCCATCATAGCTGCCGAAAGTGTCAAAATCGGCCCGCAGGAACACGTTGCGCCGGGACCGCCGAACACGCTGCGCGATGAGGTCTGCAATCGACGAAGCTGAACAGGTCGCCGGGCCACCAGATTTGCGGTAACGGCCGCGTCCGACACGCACGAGCTTGCCGGTCTGGACGAGCTGCTTGAGCGCGCGTCCGACCGAATCGTAGTCAGCCGACAGCACGAGTGCGCCGCGATCGACGGTCACACTCTCCGGGATGGAGGCCAGAATCTGGTTCGCAAGGCTCGGCATTGTTCAACCAACATACGACGTTTACGGCATCCAGATAGGCCCAAGCGGTAAAGATTTCAAGCAGTCCGCAGAGGTCGCTTTCGCGTGCTCGCGCCAAATGCGCGCGGGGACCGCGAACGTTACCCTGCAAAAAGGCCAAACTGCCAAAATGCAGGGTAAAACTTGCCTCTTGGCGGGGCGGTACGCATGGTCGCGTCTGAAAGCCTCCAAGCTGCGCTGAGGGATTTGACAATGCGACAAGACAAGATCGTCCCGATTGACGCCAACGGTGAGCTCCAGCTTCCGGATGAGGTCATGGCCCGGCACGGTTGGCGACCTGGCTCGCGCCTCCTCGCCGAACTGATTCCGGGCGGCTTGCTGCTGAAGGATGCGCCGCCCGAGGATGGTCCAGAAGGTGACCGAAGCTGAACCGGACAGGCCGATGGGCCTCGGAGTGACATCTCTATTTTGAAGAGATCGACCAGATTGATAATATAGCTTATGTTAAATGAAATCAATCACTTGGCTCAAATCAGCGGTTCAGCTCGCATTACCTGAGCCGAACGCCACGCCAAGTTTCTTGCGTTTCGCCGGCGCCGGATGGGCCTTGGGCTGCGCCTTGGGTGCGGCTTTGGACGCGGCATTGGCCTCAGCCTTCGGGCTCTGCCCGGGCTTGCGGCCAAGACCGATCCTGATCGCGAGTTCCTTGCGCTTGGCGGCATAGTCGGGCGCGACCATCGGGTAATCCGCTGGCAGGCTCCAGCGCGTGCGGTATTCGGCGGGCGTCAGGCCATGCTCGGTGCCGAGGTGGCGCTTGAGCATCTTCATCTTCTCGCCGCATTCGAGGCAGGTGACGGCGTCGGGCTTGACCGACGAACGCACCGAGACGGCGGGCTTCAGCTCATCCACGACCGGTTCCGGCGCCTGTCCAAGCGCGGCAAGCGAAGCGTAGACCGCCTGGATCAGGCCCGGCAGGTCCGCGGCCGCCACCGAATTGTTGCTGACATGGGCAGAGACAATGTCGGCGACATGATCCAGCAGTGCTTCGTTTTCCATGCGGGCGAGACCTTTCCAATCCACGGATCGTGGGTTCCTAGGCGATAGTTCGCCACCACGCCATAGGAGCATCGCCGGGGTGCGCCAGGC
>Ga0310345_10000446_pt1 | contig 62762 bp, 59 predicted proteins | sample HC15DNA20500_MG_FD_204667 | JGI IMG/M metagenome (GOLD analysis project Ga0310345, IMG submission 204667) | Marine microbial communities from station ALOHA, North Pacific Subtropical Gyre - HC15-DNA-20-500_MG | ecosystem: Environmental > Aquatic > Marine > Oceanic | place: Pacific Ocean: North...
AATGGGGCCCCCCTCCCGACTCCGCCGGCGCGTCGCGCTTCGCGCTCGCGCCGCGACCCCAGCGACGGGGCGCTGGGGGCCCTGCGGCTCGCGCTCGCGCTGCGCGCTCGCTGGCCGCCCGCTGCCGGGGGATCGAACGACTCGAGTGGCGCGTGCGGCGACCTCGCTGCGCTCGTCGCCTGCCGTCGTCTCGGGTCAGTGTGGCGGAAGCGGGCGGGGGTGCCGCGGCGCCATCGTTTGCCACCTCTCGATTCGTCAGCGGTCGTCGAAGGTCTCGCGCTCGGTGCCGGGGCGCACCGGCGGTCCGGGGTCGGGCGGCGGCGAGAGGAGGCGCGCCCAGGGCTGCCGCTCGCGCCACTCGCCGTCCGGGTCGAGGGCCTGCGCCGAGCGGGTGATCAGCAGGGCGGAGAGCACCAGGTAGAGCAGCTGGATCGGGGTGTGCGGCGCGTAGCCGGCGGCCAGCCACAGCGCGAGGCCCATGGCCAGCTGACGGGCCGCGGGCTCGGGGCGGGCGAGCCCGGTGAGCGTCGCGCCGAGCCCGAGCCCGAGCGGGATCGCGTACGCGGCCGGCGCCTCGTCGATCACCAGGCCGAGGCGGAAGGCCCAGATCAGCGCCAGCCGGAACCGGTGGCCCACGCCCTGGTAGGCCAGGAAGAGCGCGACCGCGACGATGGCGCCGACCCCGAGCCAGATCGCGATGCGGCGGTGGCGTCGCGCGCTGCCGCCGCCGGTCGCGAGGGCCCATCCGCCGAGCCCGAGCACGCCGAGCCAGGCCAGCTCGCCGACGTGCCGCAGCCCGAGCAGGAAGGTCTGGGTAGCCCCCGCGTGATCGATGAAGAGCGTGGCGAGCGGGCCCCAGAGGCCGCCCGGCGACTGGGCGAGCTGCCCGAGCCCCACCACCGCGAGCGAGACGAAGGCGGCGATCCCGACGCAGGCCACCGCCGGCCGCAGGCCTCGCCACGGGCGGTGACGCACCGCGGTCATCGCGAGCAGCGTGACGAGCACGTTCGCGGCGGCGAGCCCGAAGATCACGAGCTTCGGGCGCAGGGTCGCCGCGGGCAGCAGGGTCGCCACCACCACGCTCGGCACGAAGATGCCGCTGAACGCGGCCACGGCGAGCCGCCGCCCGACCGGCGCGTAGCCGGGCAGCCGGAGGAACGCGAGCAGGCCGACGGCCAGGCTCGTCAGGCCCGAGATCGCCGCGAGGTTGCGCGGGAAGCGCGCCCAGTCCTTGAGCTCGCGGACCGTCACCTCGTCGATGACGTCGGCGAGCCCCTGGTAGCCCAGCCGGGCGAGCGCGAGCTCGAAGAGCGCGGCGACCACCGCCATCAGGGCGAGCGGGGGCGCGACCCGGAGGACACGCAGCGCGGACTCCGCCGCCTCGGTCTCGTCGGACGAGCGCGCCGGAGCTCCTGACGCGTCGGTGTCCGGCTCGGCGCTCACCGGCGAGACGCTAGCATCACGCGCTGGCGGCGTCGCGCGGCTTTCCGAGGAGCTTCTCGGCCGGCGTGACCTCGACCAGGACCACGGTCACGTTGTCCTTGCCGCCGCCCTCGAGCGCGAGCTCCACCAGCCGATCGGCCCCCGCCTGCAGCGAGTCGGCGCCGTCGATGGTGTCGGCGATGGTGGCCTCGTCGGGCACCATGCGGGTCAGGCCGTCGGTGCAGAGCAGGTAGACGTCGCCCGGGCGGGTCTCGGCGATGATGACGTCGATCGTCAGGCCGGGGGTGGCGCCGACCGCGCGGCTGAGGGCGTCCGCGGTCGGGCCGTCGTCGACCACCCCGAGGTTGCCGAAGGTGTGGTCGGTCGTGAGCTGGCGGAGCTTGCCCTCGCGCAGCCGGTAGCAGCGGCTGTCGCCCACGTGCGCGACGTAGAGGCGCTCCTTGTGGCCGGCGAAGCGGGCGGCCACGATCGTGGTGCCCATGTCCTTCAGCCACGGCTCCTTCTTGCCGCGCTCGTAGATCTTGAGGTTCGCGCGCTGCACGGCCTTGGCCAGCTCCGCGGCGCGCCACGGGAGCTCGGGCCCCCGGATGTCGGCGTGGAACTTCTTCTTGGTGAACGCCTCCTCGAGGAGCTCCACCGCCATCTCCGCCGCGATGTGCCCGCCCGCGTAGCCGCCCATGCCGTCGGCCACCGCGTAGACGCGCTCGCCGCTGAGCTTGAGGAAGCGGTCCTCGTTCCGCTCGCGCTTCTTGCCCGTGTTGGTCTGGGCGATCGCGGTCGTCAGCACGCGGAGGTCGTGGTCGGTCGGGATGTCGTGCTCGGCGGCCTCGTCGGCGTAGATGACCTCGGCGGCCGCGACCGGCGGCTCGCTGCGGCCCTCCTTCGGATCGAGCGCGACGCGGAGCACGGTGATCTCGTCGTCGTCGTCGTCGTCGTCGAAGAGGTCCTCGTCGTCCTCGTAGAGCGGCTTGACCTCGAGCTTCTTCACGTCCTTCGCGAGCTGGGGACGCTTCCGCAGGCCCGACTTCTCATCCGGCCCAGCTGGCGTTTTCTTCTCTTCCTTCACCTCGGGCTGCGGACGCAGCGCGAAGAAGAGGACGAGCAGCGCCCCGAGGGCGATCGCCCCGACGATGATCCACGGCACCCGAGGAGAATAGGTCACAAGGTCGGGCGCGCGCAAAGCCGTCGGGGACGCCCGCCCGCTTGCCCACCCCCCACCATCCGAGGTAGGCCATCCACCGCATGACCGACCTTCGACACGACTGGTCCCTCGAGGACGTCCGGGCGATCCACGATCTGCCCCTGACCGATCTCCTGCACCGCGCCCAGACGGTGCACCGGGCCCACCATCAGCCGGACGCGGTCCAGCTCTGCACGCTCCTCTCGGTCAAGACGGGCGGCTGCCCCGAGGACTGCGACTACTGCCCGCAGAGCTCCCACCACGAGACCGAGGTGGATCCGGAGAAGATGATGTCCGTCCAGGAGGTGCTCGCGGCCGCCCGCGCGGCCCGGGCCTCCGGCGCGACCCGCTTCTGCATGGGCGCGGCCTGGCGCGACGCGCTGCACGGCCCCGCGTTCGAGAACGTGCTCACGATGGTCCGCGGCGTGCGCGAGCTGGGCCTCGAGGCCTGCGCGACCCTCGGCATGCTCGACGACGAGCAGGCGGCCCAGCTCGCCGAGGCGGGGCTGACCTCCTACAACCACAACCTCGACACCTCCGAGGCCTACTACCCGGAGATCATCTCGACCCGCAGCTACGCCGAGCGCCTCCAGACGCTCTCGCGGGTCCAGAAGGCCGGCATCAGCCTCTGCTGTGGCGGCATCATCGGCATGGGCGAGAGCATCGACGACCGCTGCGACATGCTGCGGACCCTCGCCAACCTCGATCCCCAGCCGGGCAGCGTGCCGATCAACGCGCTCGTGCCGGTCGAGGGCACGCCGCTCTCGGAGCAGCCGAAGGTCGATCCGATCGAGCTCGTGCGCATGTGCGCGACCGCGCGGATCCTCATGCCCCGATCGCTCGTCCGCCTCAGCGCCGGTCGCACCTCGCTCAGCCGCGAGGCCCAGCTGCTCGCCTTCATGGCCGGCGCCAACTCGATCTTCTACGGCGAGAAGCTGCTGACCACCGGTAACCCCGAGGTCGACGCCGACCGCCAGCTCCTCGACGACGCGGGCCTCACCCCGCTCGCCCCCTACGCGTCCCCCGACCCGGTGGTCCAGGCCACGAAGGAGCGCGGGCCCAAGCCCAAGACGCGCCTCTCCGTGATGGCCGACCCCGCCGAGTAGGGCGAGAGCGCGGTCGGATGGCGGCGGCCTCCCGAAGAAGCGGGGAGAAGGGAGGCTGGAGGCGTGTCGGCGTGGTCGCCGACACTCTCTCCACGCCTCTTCTCTCCCGCCTCCCCCTCGTTCGACGCTCGCGAATCAGACGTGAGCGGGCGGCGGGCCGCCTTCGTACTCGACGATCGAGCTCCACGGGCCGCGGCCCGGCGCGGGCTGCCAGTTGTGCCAGATCTCGTGGTTCGGCCCGAAGTAGAAGATCTCGAGCCGGCCGTCGGCGTTCTGCCCGACCGCGAGATCGGTGGCCTTGGCCCCGAGGCTCTCGCCGTCGCTGCCCCAGTCTCCGTTGGCCTCCATCTGCCAGAGGTTTCGGATGTGGGCCTCCTGATCGATGTAGAACAGCTCCAGGCGGCCGCCCCGGTTCTGTGCGATCGCGATGCGCGCGGCGATGACGTTCAGGTTCTCCTGGCCGTGCCAGTCGCCGTTCGCCTCGGTCTGCCAGTCGTGCCAGACGTGGCCGTCGTTGTCGGTCCAGAAGACCTCGAGCCGGCCGTCGGCGTTGCTGCTCACGACCACCTGCTTGCCGGTGCCGTCGAGCTGCTCGGGGCCGTGCCAGTCGCCGTTCGCCTCGGTCTGCCAGTCGTGCCAGAGCTGGCCCTGGTCGCCGAGGTAGAAGACCTCGAGCCGGCCATCTTCGTTGCGGCCGACCGCGACGTCGATCGCCTGGGCGCCGAGCTTCTCCTTGCCGCTCCAGTCGCCGTTGGGCGTGAGCTGCCAGTCGTGCCAGAGGGCGCCGTCGTCGCCCACCCAGAAGAGCTCGAGGCGGCCGTCGGCGTTGCTCGAGACGTCGAGCGCGCGGCCCTTGGCGCCGAGGTTCTCCGCGCCGTGCCAGTCGCCGCCCGGCTCGGTCTGCCAGTCGTGGCAGACGTCGCCGTCGGGCGAGAGGTAGAAGATCTCGAGCCGGCCGTCGGCGTTGACGCCGACCGCCACCTGGGCGGCGCTCACCTCGAGGCTCTCTTCGCCCTTCCAGAGCGAGTTCGGGCGGTTCTGCCAGTTGTGCCGGAGCACGCCGTCCGGCTTGATGTAGAACGCCTCGAGGCGGCCGTCGTGGTTGCGGCCGATGGCGATGCGCTTCTGCGGGGGCGCGAGCTTGGTCATGTGGCTCCTCGGTCGAAAGACGTACGTGGCACTTAGGCAGCAGGGGGGGAGAGTTCAAGGCCGGGTGGGGCGCGGTCTCACACCGCCCCGGCCATCTCGCCTCACTCCCCCACGATCACGCTAGCACGCCGGGTGCCCGCGGAGGGAGCCCCCGGAATCGCTGGTCTTTGTCGATTCCAGCCCAAGCTCGGTCACGAACCTCGGGGTCGCAGGCACATGGGGAGTGAAATGCAGGCACACGCGGAAGCGGGCGGGGATCCGACGGATCCCATCGCCGTGCTCATACGGGAGGGGCAGCACCGAGAAGCGGTGGCGGCCTGCGCCCGGGCGCACGGTGAGGCGGTGGGCAGACTGTGCATGGCGCTGCTCGGCAGCCAGGCGGAGGCCGAGGAGACGGCGCAGGAGGTCCTCATCGCCGCGCACCGCGCGATGGGCAAGTATCGCGGCGACGGCTCCATCCGCGCCTGGCTCTACGGCATCGCCCGCCGCAAGTGCGCGCGCAAGGTCGAGACCCGGGTGAGGCGCGAGCGGAAGCTGAAGCTCGTGCACGACGCCGCCGCCGACGCGGAGCTGCCCGACGAGGCGCTGCAGAAGCGCCGGCGGGCCGAGGTGGTGCGGGCGGCGCTCGAGACGCTGAAGCCGTCGGAGCGCGACGCGGTGACGCTCCGCTACGAGAGCGGGCTCGCCTACCGGGAGATCGGCGAGGCCTGCGGGATCGACGAGGCGGCGGCGCGCAAGCGCGTCAGCCGGGCCCTCGCGAAGATGAGGACGCTGCTGAAGGACGAGGCCGGACGATGACCGAGCGAGCTGAGAAGTACGAGGCCTTCCTGGACGACCTGGCCCCGATCGTCGACGGCGATCCCGACGCGATCGAGCGCCACGCGGACTTCCTCGTGGACGACGACGAGGCGCGCGATCTCCGGCACGAGGCGGCGAGCGCGGCCGAGCGCCTGAAGGACGCCGGCGCGGACTTCGTCATGCCGGTCGACTTCGAGGCGCGCCTGATGGACGCCCTCGATCGGGCCGAGGACGCCGAAGACGCGGGCCGGACCACCAACCCGGGCTTCGCGAGCCCCGAGAGCCCGGCGACCAGCGGCGTCCGGAGCGCCGACGAGGCGCCCGACGGGGGCGCGGCCGAGACCCCAGCGGCCGAGACCCCAGCGGCCGAGACCCGAGCGGCCGAGACCCGAGTGGTGGCGAAGACCGAGGCGATGCCCGCCCGCGCGGCCGACGCGCCCGCCTCCGAGAAGGCTGAGGCGGCCAAGGTCGAGAAGCGCGAGCGCCCCATGGGCAAGCTGCTGTTCTTTCCGGTCGCCGGCCTGATCGCCGTCGCCGCCGCGGCCGCGGTGGGGCTGGCCATCTGGGGAGGCGACGAGACCGTCGACGCGCCCCCGGTGGCCGACCGCGCCGGGCTCGAGGGGACGCTGGCCGCGTTCGAGCGCGCCGCGAACGACGGGCAGAGCGGCGTGACGGTGCAGCGGAGCGAGGGCGCGGGCTTCGTGGCGCTCGGCGCGGGCGAGGCGATCCCGACCGGCGCCGTGCTCCGCACCGACGCGCGGACGCGGGCCCGGGTGCCGCTCGCCGACGGCTCCACCCTGGTGCTCAACCACGCGACCGAGGTCGCGCTCGCCGGGGAGGGCGCCCGCGCGCTCGACCTGCGGAGCGGCGAGGTCGTGCTCGACGTCGCGCACCTCGACGACGGCCCGAACCTCAGCGTCACCACGCCGAGCGGCGCGGTCGAGGTGCTCGGCACCGAGCTCGTCGTGAGCGCGACCGAGGAGATGACCAGCGTGCGCGTCACCCGCGGGGTGGTCGCGGTGCGCGGGCACGACGGCGCGCGGGCCGAGGTCCGCGCGGGCGAGGAGGGCCTGCTCCGCCCGAGCGCCGCGCCGAGCGTCGCGCCGGTGACCGATCTCTCGAGCTCGGTCGCCTGGTCCGAGCTCGGCAGCGAGGCCGAGGAGGAGCGCGCCGAGAGCCTCGCCGGCATCGGCTCGCTCCGGGCCCGTCGCCCGGGGCAGCGCGGCGACCAGGAGCGCCCGCTCCACCTCGCCAGCCACGAGGTGAAGGTGCGCATCGTCGGCAACGTCGCGCGCACCGAGATCACCGAGGTGTTCCGCAACGACGGCGACCACACGCTGGAGGGCATCTACCGCTTCCCGCTGCCGCCGGACGCGCAGATCGCGAGCCTCGCGCTCGACGTCGAGGGGCGCATGGAGGAGGGCTCGTTCGTCGAGCGCGATCGCGCGGCCCAGATCTGGCGCGGGGTGATCCGCAACGCGACGCCGGTGGCCCGGCGTGACGACAGCGAGGAGTTCATCTGGGTCCCCGGCCCCTGGCACGACCCGGCGCTCCTGGAGTGGCAGCGCGGCGGGCAGTTCGAGCTGCGGGTCTTCCCCATCCCGGCCCACGGGGAGCGGCGGGTGACCCTCGCCTACACCCAGACGGTGCAGCCCCAGGGCGCGCGGCGGCGCTACGTCTACCCGCTGGCGCACTCGAACGACGCCTCCACCCAGGTCGGCCGCTTCGAGGTCGACGTGCGGGTGGCCGGCGCCGACGGAGTCGCGCCGCGCGGCTACGAGCTCTCGCGGCGAGCGGAGGGCGACGCGACGCGCCTCGCGATGACCGAGACCGACTTCCTCCCGAAGGGCGACCTGGTCATCGACTACGCGCTCCCGGGCGGCGAGCGCGAGCTGCGCTGGTGGACGTTCCGGGGGCAGGCCGCGGAGGCGCCGCCCGAGGACAGCCGCGAGCGCGACCGCGAGGTGAACGACCTCCAGCGGCGGATGGCCGAGGACGACCGCCCCTACGTGGCGTTCACGCTGCGGCCCGAGCTGCCGCGCGCGTCCGAGCGCCGGGCCCGCGACTACGTGATGGTGGTGGACGCGAGCCAGTCGATGGTCGGCGAGCGCTACGACCGGGCGGTGGCGCTGACCGGGCGCGTCCTTCGCGAGATGGACCGGCGCGATCGCTTCACCGTGCTCGCGTGCGACTACCAGTGCCGGGCGCTGCCGGGCGGGGTGCAGGCGCCGAGCGCGCAGGCGGCCGCGGCGGCGGAGGAGTGGCTCGAGTCGGTCGAGCCGGCCGGCGCGTCCGACCTCGTGGCGGTGCTCGGCGAGGCGGTCGCGACCGCGGCCGGGGAGCGGCGGGACGGACGCGAGCTGCACGTCATGTACGTGGGCGACGGGACCTCGTCGGTGGGCTACCGCCGCGCGGCCTCGATCGCGGCCGAGACGCGGGGCCTGGTGGAGCGCGAGCGCGTGGCCATCAGCACCGTCGGGATCGGCGGCGACGCGGACACCATGGTGCTCGGCGCCATCGCCCGCGCCGGCGGCGGCCACTACGTGCCGTACGTGCCCGGTCAGCGGGTGAGCGCGGCCGCGCTGGCGGTGCTCGAGACCAGCTACGGCGCCTCGCTCGAGGCCCCGCGGCTCGAGCTCCCCGACGGCCTCAGCGACGTGGCGCCGACCACCCTGCCGACGATCCGCGCCGGTCAGGAGGTCGTCGTCGTGGCTCGCATGGACCGCGACGGGGTGCAGGGAGACGTGCGTCTGCGCGGGAGCGTCGCCGGGCAGCCCTTCGAGGAGCGCTACCCGGTGGAGCTCACCGCGAGCGACGCCGAGGGCAACCGCTTCGTGCCGCAGCTCTGGGCGGCCAAGCAGATCGAGCAGCTGCAGCTCGAGGGCGACGGCTCCGATCGCGGCCGGATCATCGCGCTGAGCAAGGGCTTCGGCGTCATGAGCCGCCACACGTCGCTGCTGGTGCTCGAGAGCGAGGCCATGTTCCGCGCCTTCCGCGTCGATCGACGCAGCTCGGTGCCGCACTGGACCGGCGACGAGGACGCCGAGGCGGGAGAGAGCAGCGGGGTCCTGAACGCGGACGGACAGGCCCAGGCGACGGCCGGGCTCCTCGGCGCCACCGGCTACGGCCGCGGCGCTGGCGGGCCCAGCGCGCGCGCCTCCAGGTCGCGCGCGGCGCCTGCGCAGGCGCCCGTGATCAACGGCTGGTCGTCCGGGGGAGGGACCGCCGGGCGCGGCTCGATCGCCGGCGCCGACTCGGTCTTCGGCGGAGGCGCCGCGCCGGTGGACGCCCTGCGTGACGAGCGCCGCAACCGGAGCGACGACATGGACCGCGCGGCGAGCGAGGCCGAGGCGTCGAGCATGCCGGCGGTGGAGCAGCAGCGGGAGGCGCCGCGTCCCCGGCGTCGTCGGGGCCCGGGCCAGTGGATGCGCCGGGTCTGGGTGCGCACCGGCGAGGTGCGCGGCGGCGGGGAGCCGAGCGCGCGTGACCGGACCCGCGCCGACGAGGCGGAGGGCGCGCTGCGGGAGAACCCGGACAGCCGGGACCGCCACCGCGACGCCTACCGCGCCCTCGCGCGCGCCGGGCGCCTCGACCGGGCCCTCGAGGTGGTCGACGCGTGGATCGAGCGCGATCGCCTCGACCCCGAGGCGCTCACCGCCAAGGCCGACGTGCTCGGTCGCATGGGCCGGCGCGACGAGGCGCTGCGCCTGCTGACCGGGACCGTCGATCTCTCGCCGGACGGCGAGACCCTGCACCAGCGGCTGGCGCGCGCCTTCGAGCGCATCGGCCGCGAGGAGCGCGCCTGCGCCCACCGCATCGCCCTCGCCGAGATCGACGAGAGCGACGCCAGCGCCCTCGCCGACGCGATGCGCTGCGAGCGGGCGCTCGGCCGGGAGGCCGCGGCGGAGCGGCTGCTCACCTCGGTCCGCGAGGCGAGCGTGCGCACCCGCGCCGAGCGCCTCGCCCGAAACGAGGACGAGGGCCGCCGCTTCCGGGGCGACTTCACGGTCGAGGCGGAGTGGAGCGGGGACGACGACGTCGACGTCTCCATCCTCACCCGCCAGGGCACGCGCCTAAGCTGGATGGGCGGCCGCACCACGGTGGTCGGCGCCGACGCCAACGGCCGCGGTCGAGAGCGCCTCGGCCTGCGCTGGACGGCGCCCGGCACCTACCTCATCGAGGTGAGCCGGACCGACCCGAGCGACACCCGCGAGATCCGCGGTCACCTCGACGTGCGCGTCCTCGGCCAGCGCCAGCGCGTGCCCTTCACGCTCCGCGGCGAGCGCGAGGCGGTCGCCCGGGTCCGGGTGCGCCGCGAGCAGCGGCTCGAGCGGGTGACCGGCACCGTGGGGCGCTGATCTCGCGCGCTCACGCGCGTGGGAGGTGCGGCAATCTCTGCCGCACCTTCAAACCCCCAGGAGGATGGTGCGGCCGCCGTACTCGTCGACGAGGTCGCGGCGGGAGCGGGCCCGGTCGAGCCAGTCGTCGATGCCGAGCGCGACCGGGACGAGCGGCGTGGCTCGGATGTGGTCCGCGCCGTCGAGCTCGTTGACGTGCCGGCTCATCACGTTGAGCACCTCGCTCATGCCCTCGATGACGTCTTCGGTCGGCTCGGTCGCGCGCATGTCCTCGCGCGCGCCGTCCGGGAGCATGAGCAGCCGCCCGCCGAGCTCGATCGCCGCGACCGCGTCCACCAGGAACGCCCCACGCACCTGGCCCTCGTCGTCGACGAGGCGCGTGATGTACCCGAGCGACGCGACGTCGCCGTCGTAGGAGTCCGCTTCGACCCGGACGCGATCGCCGAGCAGCGAGGTCAAGCCACGCTCCCAGACGACCGCCTCCGGCATGGGGAGGGCCGGGAACGCAGGACCCTCCTCGTCGCTCGTCGCTTCTTCGGGGGGTGACGCTGCGCCGTTCGTCGGCTCCGCATCCGAAGCCGAGTCTGCGGTCGGGGCCGAGTCCGTGGCCGAGTCCGCAGCCGAATCCCAATCCGCAGCCGAGTCCGAAGCCGCAGCCGAATCCGAGACCGAGCCCGAATCCGAGCCCGAAACCGAGTCCGAATCCGAGACCGAGCCCGAATCCGAGTCCGAGACCGCAGCCGGGTCCGAAACCGGCTCCGGGTCGGAGACCGCTTCCGCCTCCGCCGCCGCCCCCGCTGCCGCATCCGCTTCCGCAGCCGCCCCCGCAGCCGGATCCGCTGCCGGATCCGCTGCCGGATCCGCTGCCGCCGCCGCTGCCGGATCCGCTGCCGCCGCCGCTGCCGGTCCCGCCGCCGCTGCCGGTCCCGCTGCCGCCGCCGGTCCCGCTGCCGCTGCCGGATCCGCAGCCGCCGCCGGTCCCGCTGCCGCCGCCGGTCCCGCTGCCGCCGCCGGTCCCGCCGCCGCTGCCGGATCCGCTGCCGCCGCCGGTCCCGCAGCCGCCGCCGGTCCCGCCGCCGGTTCCGCCGCCGCTGCCATCCCCGCCGCAGAGGACGCGGCGGCCGCTCCGTGTTGCGCCGCCGGAGCCCCCGCAGGAAGGCCGGCGGTCATCACCGACAGCAGCTTCTGAATCTGCCCCTCGAGCTCAACCACCCGGCTCTGGAGCGCGTGGAAGCTCTCCGCCGTCGGCAGCTCCGACCGCTCCTCCTCCCGCTCCCATCCATCGTCCACCACCCGGAACGCGCAGTCGCCAGGCGTCGCCTCGAGCTCGCTGAGCAGCGCGTCGGTCTGCGTCACCAGCTCGGTCGCGGTGGGGAGCGCGGCGAGGCGCCGGAGGATCGGGCCCTCGCCTTCGATGAAGCGCGGGGTCGGGCGGTAGCGGGTCGGTCCCACGCGCACCAGCTCCTCGAGCTCGAGCACCCACCGGCCGTCCGCGCGCTGCAGGCGCACGGGGGTCGGAGGGCCGAGGAGATCGGTTCGCGGTCGCATGAGGCTCCGTCTCCACATCGGTCGGATCGACGATCCACTTGAGGGGGAAGCGGGCTGAGCTGCTACGCTGAGGGCGTGGTCCGACGTGTTCGAACGTTCGTCCAGTCCGGGTCGAAGACCGTCGAGCTCACCCCGGGAGAGACGATCCTCGTAGGGCGCTCCGCGCGCTGCGATCTCGTGCTGGACGACGACCTCGCGAGCCGCGAGCACTGCCGCATCGCGTTCGAAGGCGGCGCCGTGTTCGTCGAGGATCTCGGCAGCCGGAACGGCGTGCTCGTGAACGGTCTGCCCCTCGAGGAGCGCCAGCGTCTGCACCACGGCGACCAGGTCACCGCCGGCCGCAGCGTGCTCGTGGTGTCCCGTCGCGCCCACGCGCCCAAGCCGTCCGGGGAGATCGCGCCCGCGCCGCGACGCGCCCCCTCCGAGGAGATGACCTCGACCGGGAGCGTCGCCGAGATCCTCGCCGGCTCCGCCCGCCTCGCGCTCGACGACGGAGAGCTCGAGGTCGCCGAGCGATCGGTGCGGAACCTCGTGGTCGCGCTCCGCGGCGTCGTCGCGCGCGGGGCGCCGATCGAGGGCGACACGTTCTCGGCCGCGGTCGGGCTCCTGCTCGAGCTCGCCGAGCGCACCCAGGAGCGGGCGTGGCTCGAGCGCCTCCTCGAGCTGCACGTGGCGGCGACGCGCCTGCTGGACGGAGAGACCGCGCGCCAGCTCGTCGGCCTCTCGGCGAAGATCGGGCGGCCCGGCCGGGCGCTCGAGGACTACCGCGCCTTCGCCCACTCGCGCGGCGGGCCGAGCGAGGCCACGCTCCTCGCGCTCGAGGCCGTGTAGCGTTCAGCGCTCTTCTTTGGCGCTCGGGCGCTCGGGGACGGTGATCGACGGGCTCGAGGGGATCGCGGCCGGCGCGTCCGCCCTGGGCGTCTCCCGCCATCGGTCCCACCACACGCGCGCGGCCTCGTCGTCCCAGCCGTCGGCGTCGCGACAGCGCGAGAGCGACTCGCGGAGGATCGCGGCGCTGCCGGGGCGCTTGGCCGGATCCTTCTCCAGGCACCAGTCGATCACGCTCGCGAGATCGCCGGGCGCCTCGGTGAGCGGCGGGGGCGCCTCGTCGCGCTGCTTCTTGAGGATGTCGGCGCCGGCCTCGCCGTCGAACGCGTGCCGCCCGCTGAGCAGGAAGTAGGCGACGAGCCCGAGCGCGTAGAAGTCCGAGGCCGCGCTCAGCTCGATCTGCGGCCGGAGCATCTCCGGCGCGACGTAGCGTGGGGTGCCGAGCACGAAGCCCTCGACGGTGAGTCGATCGCGGGTGGGGCGGATGGGCGCGACGAGCCCGAAGTCGACCAGCTTGGCGACGTCCGGGACCCCGCCCGCCTCGCAGAGCAGGATGTTCGGCGGCTTGATGTCGCGGTGGATGAGCCCGAGGTCGTGGGCCTCGCCCAGCGCGCCCGCGATCTGGTCGAGGATGCGGATCACCCGGGCGGCCGGCTGGGGCCCGTCGAGCTCGACCAGGCGGCGGAGGTCGTAGCCCTCCAGGTACTCCATCGCGTAGAAGAGCGTGCCGTCCTCGGACTCGCCGTAGTCGTAGATCTCGACGGTGTTCGGGTGGGTCAGCCGAGCGCAGGCCTGGACCTCGCGCTCGAAGCGCGCTCGGCCGAGCTCCGAGATGAGCCAGCTCGACAGGACCTTGAGGGCCGCCGGTCGAGAGAGCCGATCGTGGCGGGCCTCGAAGACGACGCCCATGCCGCCTTCGCCGAGCTTCCGGACGATGGTGTAGGCCCCCAGTCGGTCGCCGGGGCCGAGCGGCGAGAGGAAATCCACGATCTCCCGCAGTATGACGGGCGGAGTTCGGCGGAGCGACCCGAAACTCGGCCACACCCGCCCACCTCGTGGCACCCTGCGTACATGCGGTTCGCGATCTGCCTCCTGGTCCTGCTCGTCACCGCGCCGGCCTGCGCGCAGGAGGCGGCCGGGGGCGCGCTCGATCCGACGAGCTACGCCGCGCTCACCGCCGACGACGAAGCGCAGCTGAGCCTCGGCGGGTTCCGGCGCTACCTGCAGCGCATCGAGGAGAGCGACCCGCAGCTCCATCGGCTGCTCGATCCGCGGCTCTCCGATCTCGAGGAGCGGAGCACCGTCGCCGACGTCGTCTTCGGCGTGAGCCTCGGGCTCTCGATCGCCGGCGCCTTCGGCACGATCCCGGCGTACGAATTCGCCGGCGAGGAGGCGGCCCTCGGGGTCGCCCTCGGCAGCGCCGGCCTCCTGCTCGTCGGCGCGATCGTGCAGGCCATCATCCGCCCCGGCCACGGCGATCTCGTCGCCCTCATCGATCTCCACGACGAGCGCGTCGGCCGCCGCTAGAGCGGCCGGTTCCTGCGAGCGGCGAGGTACTCGCTCAGACGGGGGGAGAAGTGGCGGCGTTGACGCGCTCCATCCAGGCGAGGGCCCGCGGGTGGTCGGCGACCACGCCCTGGGCTTCGGCGGTCTCGGCGGCGCAGCTGACCTGGGCGTAGACGGCGACGTCGGCGACGGTGAGGTGGTCGGTGACCAGCCAGTCGCCGCCGCCGAGCCAGCCCTCGAGCGCGTCGAGGTGGCGATCGAAGTCGGCGAGCACGCGCTCGGGGGGCTTGCGGCCGATGCCCTGGAGGCGGAGCACGTTGCGCATCAGGGTCGGGAGGGCGCGCTCGGTCGCGCGGCGCAGCAGCGGAGGCTCCGACTGGCTCGAGCGTCGGGAGAACTCGCCCGCGTTCTCGCTGAGGCCGAAGCGGAACCAGGCCTCGTAGAAGTAGAGGCTCTCGTCCGCCCAGTCCTCGAGGATGTGACAGAGCGCCCGGGCCTTCGGATCGCGCGGGTAGATCGGCGGGTCGGGGAAGGTCACCTCGAGGTAGCGGGCGATCTCGGTCGAGTCGCTCACCACCGCCTCGCCGTGCTCCAGCACCGGAACTTTGCCGGCCGGGTTCAGGCGTCGGAGCCGCACCAGGGTCTCGGTCGGCGGCACCTCGTGCGTCCGATAGGCCCTCCGTTTGTAGTGGAGCAGCCGCCTCACCTTGTCGCAGAAGGGCGAGGACTCGAACTGGTGCAGGACGAGCTCGGTCATGTCCCGAGGGTAGGTCCCGGCGCGCCGACCGCGAAAGGTCCTTCGCGCTTTTCGGGTACACGGCTACGCAGGTGCGTAGCTGGCTACGCGTTCAGGGCCCCGCGAAGACGAGGTGTCCGAAGCGCTCGGGGACGTGGAAATCGCCGATCAGAGGAGGGGACCAGCCGACCCCGCCTTGCCCCTCGGGGTGGATGTCCAGCACGTAGAGGGCCAAGCGCCACGTGTCTCCGGCCGACGGCGGCTCGGCGGGCGTCTGCCCGGCGGCGAAGGCCTCCCACGGGATGCGCAGCTCGGCGGTGTAGCCCTCGTCGCCGTCCTCGTCGTTCAGGGTGCCGCGCACCGCGACCTCGCCGTGCAGCTCGCTGTCCCAGCCGACGTGCCCGAACGGCTGCGGGATCCGGCGGCTGTCGTAGCGGGTGTCGAAGGTCTCTCCGCTCGGCGCGAGCTGGAGCTCGAAGTAGTTCAGCCCGTCGCCGTCGGGGTCGATCATCAGCTCGACCGTGTCCTGGGTCCAGAGGTGCGGGTCGTGCCCGGTCAGGTCGGCCCGGAGGTAGTCGTCCTCGACCTCGAAGGCGGCGTAGAGGTAGTCCGCGTCCCAGGCGAGCTTCGCCCGGCTGCGGGGGTGCGCCGGAGCGCCGGTCATCGTGTTCACGAACGGCTCGGTCCAGGGCGCGTCGTCCCAGACCGCGTCGTCGAGCCGGCCGTCGATGGTCACGGCGGCGGACGCACGGCGGGCCTCGTAGCGCGGCAGGTCGGTGCGGGGCTCCGCGCACGTGCAGCCCGCGGCGGAGAGGAGCAGGGCTCCGGCGACCCACCACCGACCCCGGCTCACTCGAACGCCTCGCGCAGGGACGGGTCCATCGAGCAGATGCGCTCCTTGGCCAGGTCGACGCAGGCGCAGGTGATCTCGGCGCTCGTGAGGCGCTCGTCGCCGCGCCAGATGCGGTAGTCGAAGCGGATCTTCGCGCGGTTGATCACGCCGACCCAGGCCTCCACCTCGAGCTCGTCGTCGAACCGGGCCGGGCGCTCGTAGCGGATCCGGACCTCGGCGACCGGCAGCCCCTTGCCCACCTCGCGCTCGAAGCGACGGTAGTCGACGCCGCGCTGGCGGAGCAGCTCCACCCGGGCCTGCTCCAGAAAACGCAAGTAGGCGGCGTGGTGGACCACGCCGCCTTGGTCGGTGTCCACGTACTGGACGCGGACCCGGTATCGGAAGGGCTCGGAGCCCACGCGGGAGCTACTCCGCCGCGTCGGCGGCGGCGAGCTTGCGGGCGACGAGGTTGTACACCCGCGTGAAGTCGGTCATCTCGGTCAGCTCGTCCTCGGGGATGGAGAGCTTGTAGGTGCGCTCCACCTCCGCGACGATCTCGATGGCCATCATCGAGTCGATGCCGAGCTCCTCGAACGGCGTTTCGTCCGGGATCTCGTCGACCTCGCTCACCTCCGAGATGATCTCGCGAAGCTTGTCCCTGAGTGCGTCGTCCGACATGGCTTCCTCTTCCTGCTGAGGGGATCGATGGACCCCCCCTCTCGTCTGTCAGGCACGGACCGTGCCGACTCCCTACGGGCGTCGGCGGCGATCGGTTCAGGCCATCCGCTTCTCGACCAGCTCGAGGAGCTGGCGGACGGTCTGGATCCCGACGAGCTGCTCGTCGGGGATCTGGACGCCGAGCTCGCGCTCCATGGCGCCCACCAGCTCCAGGGTGCTGAGCGAGTCGAGGCCGAGCTCCTGAATGTTGGAGTCCTGGGTCACCCCGGAGAAGTCCTTCTCCGCGATCTCCGTGGCCATCCGCTGAAACATCTCGAACAGTTCCGACCGCTGCATCGTTCGCTCCGTCAACCTAGTGGTCCGTTGGCCCACCGATCGCGGGCCGAATCTACTTCTGGGGGCGTGGGCCGTAAAGGCTCAGGCGCTCCCGACAGCCGTGTGTGAGGCCAGCTCGCCGCGCTCGTAGAGCTGCTGCGTCTTGCGCCGCTGGTGCTTGCCGCTGGAGGTCTTCGGCAGGGTGCCGACCGGCGAGATCACCACGTCGGCGACCTGCAGGCCGAAGTCCGCGAAGATCGTCTCGGCGATCTGCTTCCGCAGCCGCTCCGCGTCGGCGCGGTTCGCCTCCGCCATCACCACCAGCTCCTCGGTGCCATCGCGGACGACGCTGAATGCACAGACGTTGCCACGACGGACACCCTCGAGCTCGCCCACCGCCCACTCCAGGTCCTGGGGGTAGTGGTTGGCGCCCTTGATGATGATCAGGTCCTTGATCCGTCCGCAGATGTAGACGCTGCCGTCGACCGTGTACCCGAGGTCACCGGTGTGAAGCCAGCCGTCACGGAGGCCGGCCGCGGTGGCCTCGGGGTTGCGGAAGTAGCCGGGGGTGACCGAGGGGCCGCGGGCCACGATCTCGCCGACCCGGCGGTCCTCGAGCGTCTCACCCTGCTCGTCGACGATGCGCAGCTCGTGCCCGGGGAAGGGCACGCCGCAGCCGACGATCTCGAGCGCGTCGGTCGCGCCCTCGGCGGCCGGGGCCGCGATCCCGTCGCGCATCGCCGCCGGGTCGACCCGGTCCACCACCATCTCCTCCTCGCGGGGGTGGAAGGTGATGGCGAGGCAGCTCTCGGCCATGCCGTAGCTCGGCAGGAGCGCCTTCGGCGAGAAGCCGCAGGCGGAGAAGCGATCGGCGAACTCGAGCAGCGTCTTGGCCCGGATGGGCTCGGCGCCGCAGCCGGCGACCCGCAGCGTGCTCAGGTCGAGCTCGGCGAGGTCCTTGTCGCGCACCCGCTTGGTCACGAGCTGGTAGGCGAAGTTCGGCGCGTAGGTGATGGTGCCGCGGTGCTTGGTGATGAGCTCGAGCCACATGCGCGGCATGCGCGCGAAGTGGGCGGTCGGCATCAGCACCACCGGCAGGTCCACGATCAGCGTGCCGAGCACGAAGCCGATCAGGCCCATGTCGTGGAAGAGCGGGAGCCAGCTCACCCCGACGTCGTCGGGCGTGCGGTTCAGGCCGTGCGGGCCGAGGAACGCGGTCGCGTTCGCCACCAGGTTGCCGTGCGTGACCATCACGCCCTTGGGCTTGCTGGTGCTGCCGCTGGTGAACTGGAGGAAGCAGAGGTCGTCGGGCCCGATCGCCGGGCGCTCGAACGGGGGCGGCGCGCCCTCGAAGCACTCGGGGGCGAAGAGGATCTCGCGACCCTCGAGCTCCGGGCGGCCGGCGAGCTTCTCGACCACGTCGCGGTTCTGCTCCATGCAGACCAGCGCCCGCGCGTCCGAGGCCTCGACGATGTGCGCGAGGATGTCGAGGTAGGCGTCGACCGCCTTGAAGGTCGCCTGGGGGTACATCGGGACCGGCACGAAGCCGCCGACCGACGCGCCCAGGAAGCTCAGGACGAACTCGTGGTTCTCCGGGAGCAGGAGCGCGACGCGGTCGCCCTTCTCGAGGCCGGCCGCGGCGAGGAAGGCGGCGCGACGCTCCGCCTCCGCGCGCATCGCGGCGTACGGGTAGTAGCGCTCCTTCCGGTCCAATCCGAGGAACCGGAAGCCGCGCTCCTCCCCGTCGGGGAGGCGGTAGAGCGCCTCCACCAGGGTCTGGGGCTCGGGAGCCATGGGCGCGCGGTTTCTATGGGGTCCCCGATGTGCTGTCAAGCCCACCAAAACCGGCCACGCGGCCTGTTTCGCGCCCTTGCAGCGCCCCGACCGGCCGAGCTATAGGCACCGCGATTCATGGGCCGCGTCTTCATCACCGGGATGGGGGTCGTCAGCTCGCTGGGCTTCGGTCGGAAGCCGTACTGGGAGGCGCTCGTCGAGGGCCGGTCCGGCATCAGCGAGGTGAGCCTCTTCGACACCTCGAACCTGCCGCGCAACCTGGGGGGCGAGGTCAAGGGCTTCGTCGCCACCGACTTCATGTCGGAGCAGGAGGCGCGCCGCATGGGCCGCTGCTCGGCGTTCAGCGTCGCCGCGGCGCGCATGGCCGCCGAGGACGCGGGGCTCACCGAGAAGGACCTCGCCGGCGAGCGGACCGCGGTCGTGGTCGGCACCACGATGGGCGAGGCCAACGTGCTCGGGGAGCTCCAGCAGGCCTGGATCCACGAGGGCACCGAGGCGGTCCGGCCGGCGAAGCTGCCGCGCTACGGGACCACGCTGCTCCCCATTCACGTGGCGCGCGCGTTCGGCGCGAGCGGCATGGTGCAGACGCTCCCGGCGGCCTGCGCGGCCGGCAACTACGCCATCGGCTTCGCCGCCGATCAGATCCGCAGCGGCCGGGCCGACGTCGCCATCACCGGCGCGGTCGAGATCATCGAGAAGCTCGAGTACGCGGGCTTCGTCCGCCTCGGCGCGATGAGCCCCGATCTCTGCCAGCCCTTCGACCAGAACCGGAAGGGCCTCATCCTCGGCGAGGGCTCCACGATGCTGATCCTCGAGAGCGAGGAGCGGGTGGTGCGCCGCGGCGCGACCCCGCTCGCCGAGGTCGGCGGCTACGGCCTCGCGTGCGACGCGCACCACATCACGCGGCCGCACCCGGAGGGCGAGGGCAGCATCTCGGCGATGCGGCAGGCGATCCAGTCCAGCGGGCTGACCCCCGACGACGTCGATCACATTAACGCCCACGGCACCGGCACCGCGGCGAACGACGCGATCGAGGCCAAGGTCATCCGCGAGATCTTCGGCGACCGCGAGCTCCCCGTGACCTCGATCAAGAGCATGATCGGCCACTGCATGGGCGCCTCGAGCGCGATGGAGTCGGTCGCCTGCGTGATGACGCTCCAGACCGGGATCATCCCGCCGACCATCAACTACGAGACGCCCGACCCGGACTGCCCGGTGCACGTGGTCGCGAACGAGAAGCGGGAGGCCAAAGTGGACGTCGTCCTCAACAACGCCCTCGCGTTCGGGGGCTACGACGCGGTCGTCTGCTTCGCCAACCCCGGGCGGCTGCCCGAGGGTACGGGAGAAGCTGCCGAGGGAGAGGCGTCGTGAGGCCGCTCGCGATCACCGGCGTCGGCCAGGTCTCTCCGCTCGGCCTCGGCGTCGAGGCGCTGCGCGAGGCGTTCGCCGATCCCGAGGCGGCCGCGAAGCGGGCGTTCGAGGGCGAGCCCGAGGTGCTCACTCGCGAGAAGTTCCCCGAGGCTCACTCGGCCGAGGTCTGGGGCTTCGACCCGAACGCGCACCTGGGCGACAAGGGGCACCGCAACTTCGACCGCCTCACCAAGTACCTCATCGTCGCGGCCAAGCTCGCGCTCGAGGACGCGGGGGTGAAGAAGGACGGCAAGTTCCTCGGCGCGCTGACGCCGGAGCAGGTCGGCATCTGCAGCTCGACCGCCTACGGCTCCCTCGACTCGATCACCGAGCTCAACCTCGTCGCCGAGCTCGAGGACCCCCGCTACATCAACCCGGCGCGCTTCCCGAACACGGTGATCAACGCGGCCGCCGGCTACGTGAGCATCTGGGAGGACCTGCGGGCGCCGAACGCGACCATCGTCGACGGCAACTGCGGCGCGCTCGACGCGGTGCTGAGCTGCGAGACGCACCTCGCGCACCGCCGCGCCGACGCGTTCCTCGTGGGCGGCGGCGACGTGATCACCGAGGTCCTCTACCTGGCGCTGCGGCGCCTCGGCGCGATCGCCGGCGGCTCGGCGAAGTCGGCGCCCGGCGCGCGCGACAGCCAGGGCCTGCACCTCGGCGAGGGGGCGGCCTACCTCCTGGTCGAGCGCGAGGCGGAGGCGAAGGCGCGGGGCGCCCGCGTCCGGGCGCGTCTGCGCGGCTACGGCACCGCCTTCGACCCGCCCAAGCGCCAGGCGCGGCTGCTCCACGCGTCGAGCTCCGCGGTGGCCCGCGCGGTCCGCGGCGCCCTGAGCGACGCCGGGATCGAGGCGAAGGACGTCGACGTCGTCTGCTCGGCCGCGTCCGGGCTGCGCCCCTTCGACGGCGCGGAGCTCTCCGGCCTGGCCGAGGTCTTCGACGGCACCGCCATCGCGGCCCCCAAGGCGCTCTGGGGTGAGAGCTTCAGCGGCGCGGCCGCGCTCGGCATGGCCTCGGCCGTGACGTGGATCGAGGGCGCGACGCCGGGACCGGTGGTCGTCGGCGAGGCGCCGTCGAAGGTGGAGACGGTCGTGGTGACCAGCGTCGGCTACTACGGCAACGTCTCCGCGGTCGTGCTCTCGAGCTGACCTACTGCAGGCCGCCCTCGGGATCGTAGACCGGGTCGGTCGCGGGCGGGGGCGCGGCGCCGCCGCTTGGCTCCCACGTGGGCTCGGCCGCCGGCTGGGCGCTGCCGCCCGCGCCGTCGCCTCCGAAGCTCACCCAGCCGCGGAAGCTGAAGCCCAGGACGATCTCGTAACCGGCGCGCTCGTTGCTCGAGTTGTAGAGGAAGTTGACCTGGCCGAACGGCCCCAGGCTCACGTCGCCGAAGAAGAAATGCAGGCCGCCTCGAGCCCCCGCCTCGAGGAACACGACGGCGTCGGCGCCGTCCGGGAACAGCACGGACGGACCGAAGTGAGCACCGAAGAACGGCGCCATGTCCTCGCCGGGTAACCAGTACTCGAAGAACGGAACCACCGAGAAGACACCACTGTTGTTGTCGGGTGCGAAGGGGCCGTCGGGGTTCTGGTGGATGTAGCCCGCCTGCAGCCCCGCTCCGACCACGAGATCGCCCAACGTGAGGCCGATCTCGATCTCCGGACTGATGGGGCTCGCGTTGTCGAGCGTGAAGAACCCGAAGCGGACGTCGAACCCGAGGTCGGGGAAGTGGCGGAAGCCCAGGACGTCGGCGCCCGCGCCGAGGGTGAGGCCAGGGTCTGCGCCGGGGCGCAGGATGCGAGGCCGCGCCAGCGCCTCGGAGGGGGTGACGACCGTGAGAGAGGCCAGCGCGACGCCGAAGCAGAGCGCGAGGCCGACCGAGCGGATGAGCCGTGTCATGGGGCCAGATTGCCCGAGGCGTTTTCGTCGCCCCAAGAAACCGACCAGACCCTCGCGCGGCCCTGTCCGTGCTCATGGACACGCTCGCGGCTGGCCGACGGGCCCCGAAGCCGTCATGGTTCCGCCGCATCATGAGCTGGATTCACGAAAAGGCGCACGCCGAGCTCGCCCGGATTCGCGAGGCCAAGGAGAAGCAGGTCTACCCCTTCTTCAAGCCCTTCGAGTCGGGCGGCCTGCACACGACGATCGACGGCCACCCGATCGTCAATTTCAGCAGCAACGACTACCTGGGCCTGACCAACCACCCGAAGGTGAAGGAGGCCGCCAAGGCCGCCGTCGACAAGTACGCGGTGGGCCTGTCGAGCTCCCGGGTGCAGGCGACCACCGTCGCCCACGTCGAGCTCGAGGAGCGGCTGGCCAAGTGGTTCGGCGCCGAGGCGTGCCTCCTCTTCACGACCGGCTACCAGGCGATGGTCGGCACCATCATGTCCTTCGCCGACAAGGACACCACGCTCATCCTCGACAACCTCGCCCACGCCTGCATCCTCGACGGCACCTTCCTCGCCGCGGGCACGCCGGCGAACCAGCCCGAGGTCCGGTTCTTCAACCACAACTCGGTCCGCTCGCTCGAGCGCGTGCTGAAGACCAAGCAGCGCGAGAAGGCCATGGTGCTCGTCGAGGGCATCTACTCGCTCGACGGCGACAAGGCGGTCATCAAGGACATCATCGACGTCTGCGAGAAGTACGACGCCGTCCTCTGCCTCGACGACGCGCACGGCACCGGCACCCTCGGCACGCACGGGCGCGGCATCCTCGAGGAGCAGGGGCTCGAGGGGAAGGCGCCGCTCGTCGTCAGCACCTTCAGCAAGGTCTTCGGCGGCATCGGCGGCATCCTCTGGGGCGACCGTGACGTGGTCGACCACGTGAAGCACCGCGCGCGCTCCTTCCTGTTCAGCGCGTCGCTCCCGGTGCCGATCGTCGAGGGCGCCTCGACCATCCTCACCATGCTCGAGGAGGAGGGCCCGGCGCTCGTCAGCGAGCTTCACGAGAAGGCGCAGTACTTCCGCGGGCGGCTGACCGAGATCGGCTTCGACCTCGGCAAGAGCGACACCCACATCATGCCGGTGATGTGCAACGACGAGCGCAAGGCGCTCTTCATGCACGTCGCCCTGCTCGAGAACGGCGTGATGATGGTGCCGATCACCTACCCGGGCGTGAAGAAGGGCGAGGAGCGCCTCCGGGTGAACATCACCCGCGGGCACACCCGCGAGGACATGGACAAGGCGCTCGAGCTGCTCGAGATGTACGGCGAGGCGTTCTTCGTGCTCAGCGGAGAAGACCTCGGCCCGATGGAGCTGGACTGACCGCCTCGCCGGCCACGCCGAGCTCGGCCTCGAGGCGAGCGAGGTGGCGGCGGGCGACCGACGCGAAGCGGGAGCTGGTGCCGCCCTCGGCGAGGAAGAGGCGCCAGCTCCGCAGCGCGCGCTCGAGCCCGGGGCGGTCCGCGGCGCCGTCCATGCGCGCCGTGGCCTCGTGCCCGAGCGCCTCGTAGGCGTGCAGCTCGTAGATCGGCTCGAAGAAGACGAAGTCCAGGTGCAGCACGCTCATCGCCCCGTGCCGGCGGTGCAGCGTGGCGAAGCGCGGATCGTTCGGGTCGATGGGGTCGGCGCGGAGCGCGCGCGTCGCCACCTCGAGGGCCGCGTCCCGATCGCCGCTGCGGTCGAGCGCGAGCGCCAGCCCCCACTGCGCGAGCGCCCGGGTGAAGGGATCCTCCGTCTGCTCGATCGCCGCCTCGTAGTGTTCGATCGCGGCGCGCAGATCGCCGGTCAGCATCGTCACCTCGGCCAGGTTGCCGTGCACGTTCGCGCGATCGAGCCCGCTGAAGAGGAAGGCGAGCGCCCGCTCGGTGGCGGCGGGCATGTAGAAGCGATCCTCGAGCGCGACGGTCGGCGGCAGCGCGCTCCGGAGCGCCGCCTCGTACTCGGCCCGCGCCTCGGCGAATTCCTGGCGGCGCATGTGGAGCATCGCCAGCTCGTAGGCCACGCGGTCCGGGAAGAAGGCGGGATCGAGGGCCCGCACCCGGCGCCACTGCTCGATCGCCTCGTCCGCGCGGTGCTCGGTGTCGCCGTCCCGGGCCGGGCGCTCCCAGCGCGTCAGCGCGTAGGCGGTGTAGTAGGCCAGCTCCGGGTCGTCGGGCAGCACCCGCCGCGCGCGCTCGAAGCGCACCAGGGCCTGCTCGAGCAGCACCCACCGCGGCGCCGCGCCGAGCGCCGGGTCCCCGGGGGTCAGCCCGTGCACCAGCTTGGTGAGGCCCTGCCGCATCCGCCGGCGCCCGAGCCGCTCCGCCGGATCGAACACCTCCGACCAGCCGCCCTCCTGCGCTCGCGCCGTGGTCGGCAAGAGAGGCAGGGCGAGCGCGAGCAAGAGGAGCGAGCGCAGCACGGTCCGAGGATATCAGGGGGCGGCCTCGTAGCCAGGTCGTGGCCAGATGGTGGCCAGGTGGTAGCCAGGTGGTGACGGCGCGAGCCGGCGCTCCCGGCCGGGTGTACGCTGCGCTCGTGCGCGCCTTCTTCGCCTTGTCCGCGGTCCTCGCGGGATGCAGCGTCCAGACCCCGCCCCCGATCCCCTCGCCCGACGGCGGCGGCGACGACGCGGGCTTCGACGCCGGGCTCCCCGACGCCGGGCCGCCGCCCGACGCGCCGATGACGCCGGTCGACGCCGGGCCCCTCGACCCCGACGCGGCGTGCACGTCCGCCACGACCCGCGCCGAGGTGGAGCGCCTGCCGGTCGACATCATCTGGATGGTCGACAACTCCTCGAGCATGCAGCCGGCGATCGAGGAGGTGCAGCGCGGCTTGAACGACTTCGCCGCGCTGATCGGGGCGCGCGATCTCGACTACCGGGTGATCATGCTGAGCCTCCGCGGGCGCGGCGAGACGACGGTCGGCGGCTCGCGTCGCTACCAGGTCTGCATCCCGCAGCCGCTGTCGGGCGACGCGAGCTGCGGCGACGGCCCGCGCTTCTTCCAGGTCAGCCTCGACGTGCGCAGCACCCAGCCGCTCGAGCAGTTCCTCGGCACCCTCGGCCAGACGTCCGGGTACACCTCCAGCGACGACCGCGGCAGCGAGCCGTGGCAGTCCCTGATGCGGCCCGAGGCCACCAAGACCATCGTGGTCGTGACCGACGACAACGCGCGCATGGTCGTGCGGAGCGGCGGCGGCTACGCGCCGGGGCCGGGGGGAGGGCGCAGCGAGGGCGATCCGGTCGCGACCGCCGACTGGTTCGAGACGTTCGCCGGCGGCAGCAACCCGTTCAGCTCGCGCAGCCTCCCGGAGGGCATCCTGCACGCCCGCTGGGGCGGGATCTTCGAGGGCTACACCTTCGCCGGGCTCTACGGGTGGGGCTCCGAGGCCGACGACACGGTGCGCTGCGACTACCCCGCGGGCGGCTCTCCGCCGGCGAGCGGCCGGACCTACAGCGAGCTCGTGCGGCGCACCGGCGGCGTGCGCGCGAAGATCTGCGACGGGCCGGCGGCCTGGGCGCCTTTCTTCGACGCCGTCGCCAGCGCGGTCGAGCGCCGGAGCCGGATCGACTGCGAGATCCCGATCCCGGAGCCGCCGATGGGCATGTTCTTCCAGCGCGACCGCATCAACGTCTTCCTGGACGACGGCGGCGGCAGCGAGCGGCTCGGCAAGGTGCCCTCGGCCGGCGCCTGCGACGCGCGGGGCGGCTGGTACTACGACGACGACGACGCGCCGGGCGCGGTCATCCTCTGCCCGGACTCTTGCGCGGCGGTGCAGCCCAGCGAAGGCGTCACCACCTCGGTGGACGTGCAGTTCGGCTGTCAGACCGTTCCAATTTGAGACCTTCTTCGACTCTCGAGCGAAGCGGCGTATGGTTTCGGACGCGTGTCCGGCGCCCCGCAGTTCCCGACGCTCGACGAGCTCACCCTCCGCCTCCAGGCCGAGGGGGCCGACGTCCTCCGCTACGAGATCGACGCGCCGGTCCTGATCCGCCGGCCGGATCCGACGGAGGTGGTCGAGGACGGCCGGTCCTTCCACACCCGCGGCGCCGCCTCGATCGCGCTCGCCGAGGAGGCCATGCGCCGAGCGGGGCGCGCGGGAACCGGGCTGATGCGGCCTCGCGAGGGCGCCGACGTGGACGAGGTGAAGGTCGGCGCGGTCATCGCGCTGAAGAAGCGGGCCGGGGCCACGACCTTCCAGGAGCGCGTCGGCATCGGCCGCACCGCCAACATGGACGCGTGCATCCCGCTCCCGCGCATCTCGAAGTACCACGCGTTCCTGACCGAGGCGGACGGCGGCTGGCAGGTCGCCGACGCGCGCTCGACCTTCGGCACCCAGGTGGACGGCGTGACCCTGGAGCCGCTGATCGCGGTCCCCATCACCGACGGCGCGGAGCTGATGCTCGGGCCCTACGCGTTCCGCTTCCACACCCTCGACGGCCTGCTCGAGCACCTCGCCCGCGTGGCCCGCGTCCGGGGCGCCTGAAGCTGCGGCATCGCGTCGCACCGGGGCCCGCGCACTTGCTCGCGGTCGCCGCAGGCGCCACGTACAGGGCGTGCTCGAGAACCTCCTCCGGCCCTGGATCGTCGCGCGGCTGCTGAGCGGCGGCGCGGTGGCTCTGCTCGCGCTCTTCGGCGCGGTGGTGGCCTGGCGCGTGCTCCGTCGCTGGCGGATCGGCGCCACCTCGGAGGGGCAGCTGGCGCTCGAGCGGCGGGCGGAGCTGGTGGCGGCGGTGGTGCAGATCGCGCTGGTCTTCGCGGTGATGAACCTCGCGCTCACCGTGCTCACCGCCGACCGGCTGACGCACTCCATCCGCGGCGCGATGTGCGCGTGGGGCGTGTTCGACGCGAGCCCCTACGGCTTCGTGGCGCTCGCGACCAGCGCCCTCGGGGCCGCGCTGTGCGCGCTGTGGGTGGTGCTGCACCGCCTGGACCTGAAGCTCGCGCGGCCGACGCTGACCCGCCGCAAGTTCGCCGCGCTCTTCGGGCTCGCGCCGGTGCTCGCGCTGGATCTCTGGGTCACCGCGCGCTGGGCGCTCGACCTCGACATGGAGGTCGTCGCCACCTGCTGCTCGCTCGGGCTCGACGACGCCCTCGGCGGCGCGCGCGGGAGCGCCGGCGGAGATCGCGTGCTCGCCGCCTGGCTCGCGCTCGGCACCGGCCTCGGCGCCGCGGTGGCGTCGGGGCTCGCGTGGCGGAGGCCGACTCGCTTCACCGCGTGGCTCGCCGCCGCGCTCAGCGTCGCGGCCGCGGCCGCGGCCATCCCGGCCATCCTCTGGTTCGTGGCTCCCCACGCCTACGAGACGCCGCACCACCTCTGCCCGTTCTGCCTCCTGCACGCCGACGTCGGCGGGATCGGCTGGCCGCTCTTCGGCGCGCTCTTCGGCGCGGCGGTGTGCGGCGCCGCGCTCGGGCTGGTCGAGTCGCAGCGGGGCGCGAGCGAGGCGGACGCCACCGCGTCGCTGTCGCGGCGCCTCGGGGGCTGGGCGCTCGCGGGCTGGGCCCTGACTCTCTTCCTCGGCGCCCTGCCGGTCGTCCGCTACGCGTGGGTCACCGGGGGCGCCTCGCTCTTCGGAGGCGCGTGATGCGGTTCGCTCTCATCTTCTCTCTCCTCCTGACCGCCTGCGGCGGCGAGACCGAGGACGCCCGCGCGCGCTGCGCGACCTGCGGCATGGTCGTGGACGCCGAGAGCGGCTGGCGCGCGGGCGCGACCGCGGACGGCGAGACCCTCGCCTTCGACGCGCCGAAGTGCCTCTTCCGGCGCGTGCACCGCGAGGGCCCGGTCGAGGGCGGCTGGGTCATCGAGTACTACAGCCAGGAGCGCGCGCCGGCGCGGGAGCTGTTCTACGTGATCGGCTCCGACCTCGAGAGCCCGATGGGCCGCGACCTGGTGCCGGTCCGCGGCCGCGACGAGGCCGAGCGGCTGCGGGACGACCACCACGGCGAGGCGGTGCTCTCCTACGACGAGGTCACGTCCGAGGTCGTCGAGGCGCTGTTCACGCCGCGCGCGTGACCGGCTTCAGCAGCGACGCTCGGGGTCCTCTTCGCAGATCCGGGTGAGCCGCGCGCGCGTCGCGTCCTCGAGCCCGCGGAGACCGGCGGACACGCCGTGCTCGATCGCGGCGTCGATGCTGTCGCCGCGCAGGAACGCCCGCAGCGCCATGATCGCGCCGGCCCGGTTGCCGGAGCCGCAGTGCACGATCGCCGGCCCGTCGGCCGCCGCGAGCAGCGAGTCCACCCGCCGCGCGTTCTCGACGGTGAGATCGTCCGGCCCGTCGATCGGCACGTGCGCGAACCGCATGCCCAGCCGCTCGACCGTCTCGCGCTCCTCGGGCAGCCCGCCTTCGGTGTGGGTGCGCAGCGAGATCACCAGCGTGAAGCCCGCGGCGGCGGCGGCCTCGAGGTCGGCCTCGCTCGGAGGCCCGCCGGTGATCACGCCCGGCTCCGCCTCCGCCTGGTTGGGCAGCGCGAGCGCGCTCGGCGCGGATCCGCTCGACGACGGGGCTCCTCCGCAGGCGAGGAGGAGCGAGAACAGAAGGCTCGGCAGCACCCGCATCTGAGCCGTCACGTACGCCCCTGGCCCGGGACGGCAATCGGCGTCAGCTGGGCGGCGCGTCCTCGCGGATCGAGTTGGCGAGCATCACCGCCGCGACGGCGAGCAGGACGCCGAAGACCGCCTTCTCGAGCGTGCTCAGGAGCATCAGCGCCATCCCGGCCGCGCCGCCGAACTCGACCTCGACGACCCGGAACGCGACGGCGGTGCAGCAGACCAGCACGATCTCGAGCGCGCCGGCGGCGATGAGGAGGTAGCCGGCCTGCGGCTTCGCGGCGCGCACCACGGTCGCGCCGACGCCGACGTAGGCGGCGCCGATGAGGACGCCGAAGAAGGTGAAGACCCAGGGGAGGAAGCTCACGCCGCACCTCCCGCCTCGGCGAGCCGCGTCTTGGCGTGCCGCGCCAGGACCACGAAGCCCGCCAGCACCGCGCCGGTCGACAGCAGCCAGAAGAGGAGACCGAGCAGGCTCGGGAAGACCCCGAGCGTGTCGTACAGCTCGTACTGCTCCGCCTGGAGGAGGGCCGTCGGCAGGCTCTCGCAGCAGAAGAACGCCCACCGCAGCAGGCCGCCGCCGGCGATGAGGTAGCCCGCGGTCGCGTAGACCTTTCGCACCGGCAGCAGCCCCACCACGATCAACGCGACCGCGGTGAGCCAGCCGATGCACCCATCGAGCGACGCCAGGCCGCTCATCGCCCCCTGATCCATGCGCGCACGCTATCAGCTCCGGCGCCGCGCGCGCCATCAATCGTCGACGCCGTCGAACAGCCGCCGCTCGAGGGACGCCGCGTCACCCCCGCCCAGCCTCGCGAGCACCGCCCTCGCCATGCGCCCGTCCGCCGGGAAGAGCAGCGCCGGCAAGCTCGCCTCGAGCTCGTCGAGCGGCGGCTCCAGCGCGCTCCGCGCCATCGAGCTCTGGTGCGCCGAGTCGTGGTGCGCCGAGCTCTGGTGCGTGGAGGCGTGGTTCGTAGAGTCGTGGTGCGCCCGCAGCCAGGCCCGCGCCACCTCGAGGTCGCGGTCCCGTCGCACCACACGCTTGAGCCGCAGGAGCGCGCGCATCCAGCCGTGGAAGGCGGCGAGGGGCGGGGCCCACCCGGGGACCGCACCGCCGGCGCGCGCCGCGTCGAGCGCGTCGAGCCGCGCCTCGATCGTCGCCATCGGCAGCCGGTCGATCTCGCGCAGGGCGCCGGGGAAATCGGCCGCGAGCGCGCGCATCCGAGCCGGCGCCTCGTCGTCGCCCCCGCGCGCGTGATCCGCCCGCATCTCCCGCATGCGCCGGTACTTGTCGATCAGCGCGTCGAGGACCTCGGGGGGCACCCCGACACCGTACCCGGTCCTGCGAGGATCGCCACGAAGCACGACCTGCGGGGTCGCGATCACAGCGTCCGGAAGGCGTCGCTCGGCGAGTCGACGCGAGCACGTCCACGAGCCCGCCCGAGAAACTTTGGGGGTCGGTGTATGTGCTTGGAATCGTTGGGCTCGTTCTGTCATGTTGTCGTGCGCGTGGCTGGCCTCGGAGGCCCCGCCTCGATAGAATGCGAGGGTGCTCATGGCGTCGCCGTTCGTTGCGACGTGGAGCGCGGGAGGAGGCCGGATGGCGGAGCGCCACGGGGCGGATTCGATCGAGGTGCTGCAGGACATGGAGGTCGTCCGGAGGCGGCCGGGCATGTACGTCGGCGACGTGCACGACGGCTCGGGGCTGCACCACCTGATCTGGGAGGTGGTGGGCAACGTGATCGACCTGCACCTCGCGGGGAAGGCGACTCAGCTCGACGTCACGGTGCGGGACGGCTGGGTGGAGGTCCTCGACGATGGCCCGGGGTTCCCGGTCACGCAGCACGGGGACCGGAGCGCGGTGGAGCGCATCTTCACCACCCTGCACGCGGCGGCGACCTGGGACGGGCACTTCCCGCACGTGCACCTCACGAGCTCGATGCGCGGCGTGGGCCTCGGCCCGGTGTGCGCGCTGTCGGCCGAGCTCGAGGTCGAGACGCGGACCCGGGGGCACGTCTACCGGCAGCGCTACCAGCAGGGGCGGCCGGTGACCGCGCTCGAGCGGGGCGGCCCCTCGGCGACCAGCGGCGCGAGGGTCCGGTTCCGGCCGGATCCGAGCATCTTCACCGACCTCCGGTTCGACGAGTCGCAGGTCCGCGCGCGCCTCCACGAGCTGGCGTACCTGAACCCTCTGATGACCGTCGGCTTCCAGGGCGAGCGGTTCCGGGAGCGCGAGGGCATCCGCTCGCTCGTCTGGGCGACGGCGGCGAAGCGCGGCGCGTCGCCGGAGATGCCGATCCTGCGCGGCACCGGCCGGGCGAAGGAGGTGCTCGTCGACGCGGCCTTCGGCTGGCTCGACGAGGGCCCGCCCTCGCTCGTCGGCTTCGTCAACCAGCTGCGGCATCGCACCGGGACCCAGCTCGAGGGCCTGTGGGACGGACTGCGGGCGGGGCTGGGCGTCTCGCCCGAGGCCTCGGCCGTCCGGGAGCGGCTCGGGCGCGGCCTGATCGGGGCGGTGCACGTCGGCCTCTACGCCCCGAGCTGGGGCGCGCCGACCCGCGATCACCTGGCGTCGCCGGAGGCGCGCGAGGCGACGGCGGAGGTGGTGGAGCGGGTCCTGGCCGCCGCGCTCCGACGCGACCCGAAGCTCCGGCGCCAGCTCCTCTCGCGCCTGCGCTGATCGCGCTACTCGACCAGCGAGCCGTCGCGCATGAGGACGGCGCGGTCGATCCGCGGGTCGTCGTGGAGGCGCGGGTCGTGGGTGGCCGCGACGACGGTGGTGCCCTCGTCACGGAGCGACGCGAGCAGGTCGACGATCTCCCTCGCGTTGTCCGTGTCGAGGTGCGCGGTGGGCTCGTCGAGCAGCAGCACCGGCGGGGAGGGCACGAGGGCCCGGACGATGGCGGCGCGCTGACGCTGGCCGCCGCTGAGCCGGGAGGCGCGCGCGTCGATCCGGTCGCCGAGGCCGACCCGTGCGAGCAGGGCCTCCGCGCGGGCCACCTGCTCGCGGGTCGCGCCGCCGAGCGGCACCAGGGGCAGCAGCACGTTCTCGCGCACGCTCATCCCGTCGATCAGCGAGAGATCCTGGAACACGAAGCCGACCTTGCGGCGCCGCACCTCGGTGCGGTGGTGATCCCGGAGGTGGGTCAGCTCCTCGCCGAGCACGCGCACCGCGCCCGACGTCGGCGTGACCATGCCGCCCATCACGCCGAGCAGGGTCGTCTTGCCGGAGCCGCTCGGTCCGCGGAGCACCCACAGCGCGCCCTCCGGCACCTCGAGGGTCACGCCCGCCACCGCCTCGACCCGGGTGGCCCCGTCGCGGTAGCGCTTGCGCACGTCCTCCAGCGCGATCGCGCTCACTCGCCGCCTCGCAGGGCCTGGTCGGGGTCGATCATCGCCGCCCGCCACGCGGGGACGACGCTGATGGCGACGAAGGGGATCACCACCGCCGCGACGAGCGCGAAGCCCTGCACCGGGTCGAACGCGGGCACGAGCAGCATCGGCGGCCGCAGCGCGCTCCAGCCGAGCAGCGCGTCGAGCAGGCCCGGCGCGTCGAGCCAGAAGACGTAGGCGTAGGCGAGCACGGCCCCGAGCGTGGCCCCGAAGGTCGCGACGATCGCCGACTCCCACATGCGGGCCGCGAGCACGTCGGCGGTGCCCCAGCCCACCGCCTTCAGCACGCCGATCTCCCGGCGCTCGCCCGGACCGAGCCCGGTGAGGCGCTCCCACGCGAGCAGCAGGAAGGCGGCGAGCGCGGGCAGGAGCAGGAGCGCGAGCAGCCCGCCGCGGGTGTCGAAGGTCAGCTCGTAGGTGCGCTCGAGCAGCCGCGCGTCGAGCACGCGCGCGCCGGGGACCAGCGCGCCGATGCGCTCGGTGAGCACGCCCGCCTCGTCCTGGGTCGTCAGGTCGATCGCGAGGTCGGTGGCGCTCCCCTCCGGCATGCCGAGCAGGCGCCGGGCGTGGGGCGGCGTGGCGACGATGAGGTCGGCGGTGCGGATGGCCGCGTCCTCGCCGAACACGCCGACGACGTCGCTGAAGCGCACCTCGCCCTCCACCGGGATCCCGATCTCGTCGCCGACCCGGAGGCCGAGCAGATCCGCGATCGAGGCGCCGACCGCGACCTCCCCGTCGGCGGCGGGGAGGCGACCGTCGGCCAGCGTCCGCGCCTCGGTGGCGCCGACCACGGTGACGTTCGCCTCGAGCGCGACGAAGAAGTAGTAGCCCCACACGCGCGGCTCCACGCGGCGCACGGCGGGGAGGGCGGCGAGCTCGTCGGCGACGGCGACGTCGATCAGCGCCGGGCGCCCGGCCACGAGGCGCTGCACCGTCAGGTCGGGCATGCCGCCGGTGCCCCGGGCGTACTCGGCGCGCAGCGCGTCGGTCAGCAGCAGCGCGGCGCCGAAGAGCGCGACCACGAAGGCGAGCCCGAGCGTCAGCGCGAGGCTCTTGCCGAGCCGGCGCCGGAGGCCGCCGAGGGCGAAGTCGATCAACGCGAGCTGACGCTTCATCGCCGCCTCGGCTCCACGCCTCCGACCCGCAGGACCGCGCGCGGCGGGCCGATCAGCGCGCCCGCCGGATCGACGTCGGGCGCCCCGGGCAGGTCGCTCACCGCGGCCCCCGGCTCGGCCTGCGAGGGGTGCCGGAGCCAGCGCTCGGCGCTGCTCAGCACGAGGTCGGGGAGGCCGAGCGAGACGGCGGCCTCGTGGTCGGGGCCGGACCGGGGGCGGCGCCGGCCGGCGTCGACGAGCGCGACGGCGACGAGGGCGGCCAGCAGGACGAGCCCGCCGGCGAGCGCGCGGAGGCGAGGGGTCATGCGCCGAGCACGCTCAGGAGGACCTGGGTGAGGATCGCGTTGGCGACCAGCACCGCGATCGAGACCGCGACCACGGCGGTGGTGGTGGAGCGCCCGACGCCCTCGGTGCCGCCGCGGGTACGCATGCCGAAGTGGCAGCCGAGGAGGCAGACCAGGAACCCGAACACCGGCGTCTTCGCGACGCCGCTGAGCAGGTCCGAGAGATCGATGGTGTCGATCGCGGTCGAGAGGAAGAACGGCATCGAGATGCCGAAGGTGACGCGGCACACGATCATCGCGCTGCCGATGCCGAGCACGATGGCGAAGCTCGCGAGCAGCGGCATCAGGAGGGTGCCGGCGAGGACGCGCGGCACGACGAGCTTCCGGATGGGGTCGGCCCCGAGGGCGCGGATGGCGTCGATCTGCTCGGTCACCGCCATCGAGCCGAGCTCGGCCGCGATCCCGGCCGCGATCCGGCTCCCGACGACGAGCGAGGTGAGGGACGGCGCCAGCTCGCGGGTCATGCTCAGGCCGACGATGCGCCCGACGCTGTCCTTTGCGCCGAAGCGCTCGAGCGAGTAGGCGAACTGGATCGCCATGACGATGCCGACGAAGATCGCGGTCGCGGCCGCGATCCCGAAGCTCTTCACGCCGAGCTGCTCCATCTGGTAGATGAAGGCGCGCGGCTCGAAGCGGGTGGTGAAGAGCGCGCGGCTGGCGCGGAAGGCGAGGGTGGAGACCGCGCCCGCCTGCCGGACGAAGGTGAGCACCCGACGGCCCTGGCCACGGAACACGCGGCCGGCGAAGCCGGGGCGGGCCTCGCGTGTGTCCGCGCTCACCGCGACTCCTCGGCCACGTCCGTGCTGAACTCGCCGACGAAGCGCTCGAAGATCCGCGCCGCCTCCTCGAACGCGTCGCCGGGGGGCGTGACGAGCGCGAAGTCGTAGGTGCACTCGTCCTTTTTCATCACGTAGAGCAGCAGCTCGCGCGGCACGCCGTCGAGCTTCGCGCGGATGTGCGACCGCAGCGCCTCGCGCCCGTCCATCGGCACCCGATCGCTGCTCACCCACTCGCGATCGGTGAAGCCGATGAGCAGGTGGCCGGTCAGCGAGGTCAGGGGCACGTCCTGGAACGGGTCGCACGTCGCGTTGACCTGGACGATCGCCCCGAGCGTGTCGTGGTGCCAGGCGAGGTCGTTCTGGTCGACGCCGATCCGATCCCAGCCGTCGCCGAGATCTCCGATCCGGTAGCGCGCCTCGCCGTCGGCGTACACGCCCCCGGTCAGCGTCGCGCCTCCGCCGCACGCGGCGAGCCAGAGCGAGAACGAGACCGCCAGCGGGAGCCGTCGCATCGGCACGGATATAGGCGGGGCCCCCCCGAGGCGCAATCGGTGCGCCGATCAATCGATCGACGACGCGGGCAACGACGCGGTGAGCTGCCGCAGGTGAGGCACCCGCTCCTCGAGCAGCGGGAGCTGTCGCCGGAGCACGGTCTGCACGACGTCCTCCAGCGAGAGCGTGAAGAAGAACGTGAGTTTGTGGAGGATCCAGCGGTCCGCCTGGAGGATCGCGAGCCCTCCGGGGTCGGTGGCGACCTCGGGGATCGAGCCCGCCTCGAGCTCCTCGAGGAGGCGCCGCGTGCCGTGCTGATAGGCGTCGACCTCGACCGGGCCGAACTCCACGTGGAGCAGCGCGAAGACCCCGGCGGCCACGAGGCGGCGGTAGATCGGGAGCTGGTCGCGCGCGAGGTGATAGCCGAGCTCGTGGGCCTCTTCGCGGCTCAGGTCCTCCTCGAAGGCCCAGCTCCCGCGGTCGTCGCCGGCGCCCGCGCGAAAGACGACCACCTGCGGGTCGTCGGTCAGGGTCCGGATCGCGGCCAGCATCTCGCGATCGAGCTCCGCGCCGGTCGGTCCCACGGTGCGGTACCGCTCGAGCCGCTCCCGCCCGACCCGGAAGTGCCCCTCCGGAGAGATGATTCAGGTCTTTCGCTCCCCCGCCGTCGTGTCGATGCTGCGTTCTTCGACCCGTACGCCCATCCCCCCGGAAGCTCCTCCCCCACCAACATAGCAGGTCGCGCCCCCGTGCCCTCGGCCGCGACGTCGGCGGTCGTCGAGCCGCCGGATTTCAGGCTCTCGGGCAGGGGCACGGGAGCCAGCCGGCGGCGGCTGGCTAGACGAGACCTTCGTCGATCCGCCTCATCCCCTCGAGCAGCAGCCCCTCGGGAGAGGTCGTGATCACGCGCTCGGGCGGGTCGAAGCGGGGATCGAGCGAGAAGCGGCCGCGGTCGAGCTTGAGGAGCGCGTAGAACGCCTCCTCGCCGTCGTGCTCGCCGAAGTGGGCGTGCACGATGCGGCCCTCGACGAAGTGGATCTCGCCGCGCTTCGCGCCCGAGACGATCTCGAGCCGGCCGCCGCGGCGGCCGTTGGAGAGGATCTGCACGACGTCCGGCAGCGACATCTCCTCGAGCGATCCGCTCACGCCGCTCGAGGTCGACGAGCGCGCCGCGCCCTCCACCGCCTGCCCCGCCTTCGTCGCGACCACCTCGGGCGACGCGGGCTTCACCACGTAGTCGGTCGCGCCGAGCTCGAAGCCCTTGGTGACCGAGTCCCGGTCGGCGCGGCCGGTCAGGAAGAGCACCGCCGGCCGATCGGCCTCGGCCATGGCGCGCACCTTCTCCATCAGCGTGAAGCCCTCGCCGCCGCCGGAGAGATCGACCTCGGTCACGATCACCTCGGGCGGACGCTCCTCGAGCCGCTCGAGCGCCGTCGGCAGCTCGCGGGCCACGTCGACCGCGAAGCCGTGCTCGATCAGCCGCATCTCGAGCACCGTCGTCTCCTCCGGATCCGGGTCGACGATGAGCACCCGCGGCCGCGCGCCCACCCGCTCGTTGCCCTGGTCGCCGAGCACGACGTGCCGGAGGAGGTCGACCAGCGTCGGATCGAAGAGCTCGCCGGCCAGCTCCTTCAGCACGCTGAGCGCCTGCGCGGGGGAGAGCACCCGCCGGTAGGGGTTCTTCGAGTTGGTCGTCAGATCGGAGTAGGTCTCGACGATCGCGATCACGCGCGCGCCGTAGGGGATGTCCTTGCCCGCGAGCCGATCGGGCAGGCCCTTGCCGTCGAAGCGCTCGTAGAGGTGAGCGAGGATCTTCTTGGTGTCCGCCGGGAGCTGCGCCGACGCGAAGAGCTTCACCGGCGAGAGCCGCGCCTTCGTGGCCTGCGTCCGGTGCCCCTCGTGACGCGCCACGTTGAGCGCGGTGAGGTGGAAGCCGCCGGCCGTCTTGCCGAGGTCGTGAATGTAGGCGGCGACGAGCAGCGCGTGGCGATCGGCGGCGCCGAGCCCCACGCGCTCGGCGACCATCCGGCAGAGGCGCGCGACCTGCCCGCTGTGACCGCGCAGCTCCCCGCGCTCGCGGTCGAGGAGCGAGACGAAGACGTTGAGGGTCTCGCGGTAGTCCTCGAGCGACACGCGCGGCTCGTCGGCCGAGCCCGAGAGCGGCGAGTCGCCGGGGATCGTGCCCTCGAGGGGGACCGGCGCCGGCGGCGGCGGCTTGCGGGGCGCGGGCTCGGCGATGCGCACGGGGGCGGGCGGCGCGTCGACCGGCGGCGGGTCGATGGCCGGCCCCATGAACGCGAACGGGTCCGCGAAGTCGTCGGCGCCGCTCGAGGTCACCCGGGGCTCGCCCTGCGCCGGGGTGCTCGGCCCGCCCACGCGCGGGGCGTCGAACCCGAAGTCCGGCATCTCCCGGGCGAACAGCTCCTCGAAGGCGCGGGCGTGCCCGGCGTAGAACTTCTCGATCGCGGCCGCGATGGCGGCGGGGCGGGCCACCAGCGAACGGACCTCGCGCACGCCGCTGACCACCTGCACCTGCTTCTCGCAGTCGTCCTCGCCGGGCGCGGCCACCACGACCGAGAGCTGCTGCGCGCGCTTGTCGAAGACCACCGGGAAGACCTGCAGGCGTTCGGCCAGCTTGCGCGGGATGCGCTCGAGGGTCTTCCGGTCGATGTTCGCCTTCGAGAGCCGCTCGGTGGAGACGAAGCGGGTCTGGTAGCGAGAGGCGAGCAGCTTGAGCAGCTCCGCCTCGCGCATCGCGCCGACCTCGAGCAGGGCCTCCTCGACCCGCTCGCCGGTGCGCTGGGCCTGATGCAGGGCGCCCTCGTACTGAGCCGGCGTCAAGACGCCGGTCTCTTTCAGCCACGAGAGCACGTGCATGCCCCGTGGGCGATCTGCTCCGAGGGCACGAGAGCCGCCACGCACCCCGGGAGCTTAGCAGGCCGGCGCCGACCCGAGCCCGCGGTTTTTTTCGACCTGGCTCAACTCTCGGAGTGCCGGAGCGTCAACCAGGCGGCGGCGGCCAGGGTCGCGACGAGGAGCGCGAGCGCGAGGCGTCGTCGCCGGCGCGCGGCGTCTCGGGAGCGGGCTCGCTCGGCGCGCAGCCCGGGGCCGACCACGACGCCGAGGACGAGGGCGCCGGCGATCGCGGCGGCCACGCTGGTCAGCACGGCGCCGTCGTCGGCGGACTCGCCCCACGCCTCGAGCCGCGCGCTCCGGTCGGTCCAGGCTGGCGCGAGCACCGCGATCGCGAAGGCGCCGAGCGAGGTGATCGCGAGGAGGGCGCGCCGGGTCCAGCGCCGGGCCGCCGGCTCCGACACCGGCTCCTTGCCGACCAGCACCTGGGCGAGCGCGGGCTTCACGCGGGTGGGGCGGGCGACGGCGTGGGTGGTCGCGGTCAGCCAGGCGATCATCGACACCACGGCGAGCAGCAGGGTCGGCGGGTCGAGCACCTCGCGCTCGACCAGCTCCGGGCGAAGCGCGATGGGGAGGGCCAGCGCCGGGGGCGTGGCCCCGAGCAGGATCCAGCGCGCCAGCTCGCGCCGCCCGCGGACGAGCAGCCACAGACCTCCGGCCAGGACCGCCAGCGCGAGCGCGGCGAGCGCCACCTGGAGCGGGCCCTCCGCGCCCATGCGCACGCTCGGGAAGAGCACGATCACCACCCAGGCGTTCAGGCCCAGCAGACCCACGCGCCAGGCGTCGGCGGCGTCCGCGCTCCGCGCCGGATCGGGGGCCTCCGAGGAAGCGGTATGGGGATCGGCGCTCATGAGCTAGACTACGCGCGTGAAGCTGTGCCCCCAGTGCAGTACGCCCAACGACGACGACGCGCGGTTCTGCGCGCACTGCGGGGCGGGGACGGACGAGGCGCGCCCCGATCCGTTGATCGGGCGCACGGTCGGCGGAGCGTATCTGCTCCAGGAGCTCGTCGGCGTGGGCGGCATGGGCCGGGTCTATCGCGCCGAACAGAACATGTTGGGCCGCACCGTCGCGGTCAAGGTCATCCACCCGCACCTGCTGGGCGACGACCAGACCGTCGCGCGCTTCTACAACGAGGCCCGCGCGGCCAGCCGGCTCAACCACCCGGACAGCGTCTCGATCATCGACTTCGGGCGCACCGAGGACGGGATCCTCTACCTCGTCATGGAGTACCTGGCGGGCAAGGACCTCGCCCACATCCTCGCCGAGGAGGGCCCGCTCCCCTTCGGACGGATCTGCCGGGTCACCCGCCACGTGCTCAGCGCGCTCGGCGAGGCGCACGCGCTCGGGGTCGTGCACCGCGACCTCAAGCCGGAGAACGTGATCTGCCGGACGGTCCGCCGCGGGGCCGAGCAGATCAAGGTCGTGGACTTCGGGCTCGCCCACATCGTCGGGCCCGGGGGCACCTCGATCACCACGCCTGGGCTGGTCTGCGGCACGCCCGACTACATGTCGCCCGAGCAGGGCAAGGGCGAGACCGTGGACGGCCGCGGCGATCTCTACAGCGTCGGCGTCGTGCTCTTCGAGATGCTGACCGATCGGCTGCCCTACGAGGACGACACGCCGACCAAGGTCGTCTTCAAGCACATCCACGATCCGACGCCGGATCCGCGCGAGACCGCGCCTCACCGGGCCATCCCCGACGACCTCGCCGACATCTGCCTCAAGGCGCTGCGCAAGAAGGCGGCCGAGCGCTTCCAGTCGGCCGACGAGATGTACGAGGCGATCCGGAAGGTCGAGGAGCGCCTCGAGGCCGCCAAGAGCGCGTCGGTCACCACCTGCCCGAGCTGCGGCGGCAAGAACCCGGCGGAGCAGCGCTTCTGTGGCACCTGCGGCGCCCGGCTCACCGACCGCTTCACGATCCCTCCGAGCTTCCGCTCGGCCGCGCCGCCGCCGCGCACCTCGCTGCTGCCGGGGCCGACCGAGACGCGGCTCATCGGCCGGCGCGCCGAGCTCGAGCGCCTGGTGGAGCTGCGCGATCGCGCCGAGCGCGCGGCCATCTGGGTGCGCCTGGTGGGCGAGGCGGGCGTCGGCAAGACGCGCCTGATGAACGAGCTGGGCGAGCAGCTGGTGAGCGACGGAGACGCGCTGGCCGCGGCCGGACCGCACCCGAGCGGCGCCGTCGTCCCCTACTGGCCGGTGCGGCAGCTGCTCTGCACGCTGCTCGACGTCGACGAGGCGCGGCTCCGGGAGATCGCCGAGAACGACGCGGTGGGCGATCCGATCGCGCGCGCGGGCATCTCGGAGGTGCTCGACCCGAAGGGCCTCGAGGGCCGCCGGGGTCGCGGGCGGGCCGAGGCGGTGGCGGTCGCGCTGGCCGCCGCGGTGCGGGTCGCCGCCGGGCGCTCGACGAGCGGCCGGGTGGCGCTCCTGGTGGACGATCTCTGGCGCTGCGACTCGCTGAGCGCCCGGGCGCTGGAGCTGTTGACCCAGCGCATGCCCGAGGGGCCGCTCTACCTCGTCAGCGCCTCGCAGCCGCAGAGCGACGTGGACGCGGGCGACGACTCGGTGCGGCTGACCGTGCGGGGCCTCGAGGACGCCGAGGCCGAGGCGCTGCTCCAGGACCGCCCGGACCCCGAAGAGCAGGCGATCGACCGCGACGAGGACACCGCGCCCGCAGGCCGGCTGCGCACGCCGCTCTTCCTGGAGCAGCTGGTGGCGCTCGGCGTGGGCGAGCTCGACGAGGAGGGCGCCCCGGTGCGCCTCGCCGACGCGGTGCTCGCGCGCTTCGAGCGGCTCGACATCTCCGCGCGTCGGCTGCTGCAGGCCATCGCGGTGCTGGGTGACAGCGCGCCGCTCGAGTGGGTGCGCGAGCTCTCCCGCGGCAGCGACATGGGATCGCTGGACGCGCTGCGGCACGACGGCCTGGTCGACGTGCAGGGCGAGACCATCGTCATCTGTCACCCCTTCGTGCGCGACCTGGTCGAGACCTCGATCCCGGCCGAGCACCGCAAGGAGCTCCACACGGCGGCGCTCCAGGTGGCCGCCGGGCACGGGGCGCCGCTCGAGGTCCGCGCCGAGCACGCGTGGCGCGCGGCCGAGCCGATGAGCGCGCTCGTCCTGCTCGAGCGCATGGGCGACTCGGCGATCCGCCGCGGGGACGGTCGGGCCGCGGTGCTCGCCTTCCGCCGGGGCCTCGAGCTGGCGCGACGCGAGCTGCTGCTCACCGGAGAGACCTCGCTCGACCGCGCCATCGTCAGCTTCAGCCGCAAGCTGGGCGACGCGATGGACCTGGCCGGCGACCCGGCCGGCGCCGACGGCGTGCTGCGCGAGGCGCTGGAGCTGGCGGGCCCCGCGAGCCGGGAGCGCCCGCGCATGCTGCTCCTCCTCTCCCGGGTCGCGCTCCGCCGCAACCGGCAGCGCGACGCCACCCGCTTCCTCGGGCAGGCCCTGGAGCTGTGCGCGCGGAACGGCGATCGGACCGGCGAGGCCGAGGCGCACATCGCGCTGGGTCGCCTCCGGCTGTCCGACGGCGACGCCTTCACCGCGGCCAACACGCTGCAGAAGGGCCTCGACATCCTCCGCGGACAGCGGGGCGCCGAGGACCTCTTCATCGAGGGCGCGGTCGCCCGCGCGGAGGCCCTCCGGAGCCTCGACGACCGCGACGAGGCGCTCGCCCAGCTCGAGCGCGCCTCCAAGGCTGCCAAGAGCCGTCCGCCGGCGCAGCGCGCGCAGGTGCTCGCCATCCTGGCGGCGATCGTCGAGCCCGACGACCCCGAGCGCGCGACCGAGCACTACCGCGAGGCCGGCCGGCTGGCGGCCGAAGCGGGCGACGCCGAGGGCGCGCGCGACTGGCACCGCAAGGGCCGGATCTCCGAAGCCCGCCGCGCGGGGTGAGGTGTCTCACCGAGCCTCGCGCCGGTGATCCTCCTCACGCCCGGCGATCGTGGCCGCGCGCCCCGCTCGGGAGTGTCCGCCGGTTGCGCGCTCGCTCGGCGTGTTGCTACCTTCCGCGCGCCTCGGCGCAGCGGGAGGCGAGCGGACCCGAACGTTGGCGGACGATCGGATGAAGCGCGACTCCAGGCGGCCGGGCTGGTGTTGGTTGGTGGATCGGAGGATCGAATGAACCGTTTCTCGGTGTGCGCCGCTGCGTTCGCGGCGCTGGCGCTGGGCTGTGCTGCTCCCGTCGGAGGGGCGGAGGGCGACGCGTCGGATCTCGGCGCGCTACCTCAGCCGATCGTCAACGGAGAGCGCGGCGGGCTCGACTCGGTCGTCTCCGTCCAGAACATCCGGCGCGGCGGTCTCTGCACCGGCAGCCTCATCGCGCAGCGCGTCGTCCTGACCGCGAAGCACTGCGTCCAGGAGGCGTTCGCCGACGGCCCGGGGAGCCCGAGCGACTTCATCGTCGGCATCGGCGACACGGCCCGCGGGCTGAGCGCGGCGCTGCGGGTGCAGTCCATCGACACCACCCCCGGGCGCTACACCACCAGCTCCTCTGGCGGCGTCGGGCGCGACCTCATCGGCGTGGACGTCGCGGTGATGGTCCTGCAGACGGGCGCGGCCGGCGTCGAGCCGCTGCCGATCATGCGCGAGAGCCACCGCTCGCTCGGCGGTCAGATCATCACCGCGGTCGGCTACGGCCAGACCCCGCGCGGCGAGGTCGGCATCAAGTACACGGCCGAGGGCCGCGTGCAGGGCACCGACGCCAACCTCATCTACGTCGGCCCGCTCACCTGTCAGGGCGACAGCGGCGGGCCCGCGATCACCGAGGCCGACGAGGTCGCGGGCGTGGTCAGCTTCGGCGCCGGCGGCTGCGGCAGCGGCTACGGCGCGTACAACGCCATCTTCCCGTTCCTCGACATGATCGACGACGCCCTCGCCGAGGCCGGGGCCTGCCTGAACGACGGCGAAGAGGTCTGCGACGGCTCGGACAACGACTGCGACGACCTGGTCGACGAGACCTGCTCGCCGATCGGCTCGCCCTGCAGCCTCGACGCCGAGTGCGTCGGCCAGACCTGCCGCGACACCTCGGCGGGCCGCATCTGCACCGCGCCCTGCGACCCGCTCCGACCGTCGTTCGGCTGCGAGGCGGACTTCTACTGCGCCTTCGCCACCGGCTGCGAGGGCTTCTGCGTCCCGCGCGACGGCGAGGGCGGCGCGCCCGATGGCACCGCCTGCACTCGCGACGACGAGTGCGCCTCGCTCTTCTGCACCGATCCCGGCGACGGGAACACCCGCTGCCTGTCGCCATGCCGCGGTGACGAGGGCATGTGCCTCGCGGGCGAGGCCTGCGCGGCGAACCCGGGCGCCTGCGGCGGCTGCGTCGACGAGGACATCCTCATCGGCGCGCGCGGCCTCGGCGAGGCCTGCGCCGAAGACGCCGAGTGCGGCTCCGGCGACTGCTACGACGACGCCGGCCGGACCTACTGCACCCGCGCCTGCGCCGCGGACTCGGACTGCCCCGGGGGCTACCACTGCCGCGGCGACAGCTGCGTCTCGGGCCCGCGCGGCGAGCTCGGCGAGCCCTGCGTGGCCAACGAGGACTGCGCCGACGGAACCTTCTGCGCGTCTCGCGGCGAGGAGTCCTGGTGCACGCGGGTCTGCGGCGATGGCTTCGAGGAGTGCCCGGGCGGCTTCGACTGCGTCGCCGCCGGCGCGGCCTCGGTCTGCGCGCCGACCCTCGGGCTGGTGGGCGAGTCCTGCGACAGCAGCGACGAGTGCCTCAGCGGCGTCTGCGCCACCCGCGGCGACGACGGCGGCACCTGCACCCGGATGTGCAGCGCCGAGGCGCCCTGCGCGGCCGGCTTCGAGTGTCGTCGCACGTCGGACGGCGTCACCGCGGTCTGCGTGGCCCCCGAGCCGCCCACCTCGGGCGGGGGCTGCGCCGCGGCTCCGAACGCGCCTCGCGCGCCCTTCTTCTTGCTGGGTCTGGCCTTCGCCGTCATCGTGACCCTGCGCAACGTTCGCCGCTCGCGGCCGTAGGGAGCTGACGATGAAGTGGATCGCCAGATTGTTCGCCATCACCCTCACCCTCTCCGCGTGCGCGCCCGTGGGCCCGGAGATGGTCGGTGAGACCCAGGCGCCGATCGTCAACGGGACGTTCGAGCGGGGCCGCGACGAGGTCGTGTTCCTCTACAACGTCAGAGGCGCCGCCTGCACCGCGTCGATCATCGCGCCGCGCGTGGTGCTCACCGCGCATCACTGCGTCGCCTCGAACAGCGGCGCGACCTATCCGGCCAGCAACTTTCGCGTCTACGTCGGCTCCTCCACCGGCTCGCTGACGGCCGAGTACCGGGTGGCCGAGGTCCGGCCGGTGCCCAACGCGGGGCTCAGCGGGCGGCAGCCCAACGACGTCGCGCTCCTCGTCCTGTCGAGCGCGGCGCGGGAGACGCCCCTCGAGATCGCGCGGGAGACGCCGTCTCGGCTCTTCGGCCAGACGGTCACCGCGGTCGGCTATGGCCAGACCCCGGCCAACCAGTCGGGCACGAAGTACTGGACCGAGACCTCGATCGACGGATACATGGGCGGCTTCATCTTCGTGCCGCCGAGCGTCTGCTCGGGTGACTCGGGCGGCCCGCTCCTCGGCCCGGACAACAAGATCTACGGCGTCGCCTCCTTCATCTTCAGCCCCGACGGGCGCACCGAGCCGCGCTGCGGCACCGCCCCCGGCGCGTACAACGAGATCTACCGCTTCATCGACTTCATCGACGGAGTGCTCGCGGAGACCGGCACCTGCGTGCCCGACGCGGTCGAGGTCTGCGACGGCGCCGACAACGACTGCGACGACGCGGTCGACGAGACCTGCACCCCGCTCGGTGAGCCCTGCGCCACCAGCGACGAGTGCGTGGGCGGGCTCTGCGACGACACGCCGGCCGGCCGGGTCTGCACGTCGGTCTGCGATCCTCTCCGCCCCGCGCAGGGCTGCGCGCCGGGCAACTACTGCGCCCGGGCCGGCTGCGAAGGCTTCTGCGTGCCCGGTGAGGCCGGCGAGGGCCTGAACGACGACACGTGCGCGAGCGACACGGACTGCGCGTCGCTCCACTGCGTCGATCCCGGCGACGGCCGGGCGCGCTGCCTCGATCCCTGTCGCGCCGACGCCGGCGTATGCCTCGCGGGCGAGGTCTGCGCCGCGGCGGCCGGGCAGTGCGGCGCCTGCGTGCCTCGCGGCCTGGTGGTCGGCGCGCGCGGGCTCGGCGAGCCCTGCGACGAGGACGACGAGTGTCGCGGCGACTTCGTCTGCCACGAGTCGGCCGGCATCTCCGAGTGCGCCTCGGCGTGCAGCACCGACGACGAGTGCGGCGACGGCTTCGAGTGTCGGGACGCGCTCTGCATCCGCGATCGCCGCCAGGGCGTGGGCGGGGCGTGCGTGGTCAACGAGGACTGCGGCGGCGGCATCTGCGCGGCGGCCGGCGGGCGCCGCTGGTGCACCGCGCCCTGCTCGAGCGCCGACGAGTGCCCGGACGGGTTCGAGTGCGCGGCCGCGGGCGCCGCGATGGTCTGCGCCCCCGAGCGCGCGCTCGAAGGCGAGAGCTGCACCGAGAACGCGGACTGCGTCACCAACCTGTGCGCGGTCCTCGGCGGCGGCGAGGCGATCTGCACGAGCGTCTGCGACGCGGCGAACAGCTGCGCGCCCGGCTTCGAGTGCACCCGCACCGGATCGTCGGCCGCGGCGGTCTGCATCCCGGCCGCGCCGGCGGCGACCAGCGGCGGGGGCTGCGCGGTCTCGGCGCCCGCCTCCGGGCGCGGCGCGCTGATGTGGCTCGCGCTCTTCTCGCTCGTCGCGCTCGGCCTCGTGCTCCGACGCCGCTGAGGAGCCCCGGCGAGGCCGTCGCGTCTCGCCGGGTTCCGTCAGTCGCCTCGCTCGCCCCGCGTCCTCGGCGGGGTGACGCTGGTATGGTCCACGGCGGCGATGGCCGAACGTCCTCATCCCCCGAGCGCCCGGAAGCTCCGCGAGGCGCGCCGCCGCGGTGACGTGCCGCGCAGCGATCTGGCCTCCGGCGCGCTCGTCCTCCTCGCGGTGACGGCCACGGTGGTGTGGGGCGCGCCCACGGCGCTGGCCGCGTGGCGGCGCCTCTTCGCCGACGTGCTCTCGCTCTCGCCGCCGGACGCGCTCGCCGCCTCCGCGCTCGCCGCCGCATGGATGGTGGCCCCGGTGCTCGCGGTGGCCGCGGTCGCGGCGGCGCTGGCCGCCTTCCTCCAGGTCGGGCCGCTCTTCTCCGCCGAGCCGATGCGCCTCGACCTGACCCGCCTCGGGGAGGGCCTCGGTCGCGCCTTCTCTCCGCGGGGCGTGGCCGAGCGGCTGGCGTCGCTCCCGCTCCTGGCGCTGCTCGCCGCGCTGGGGCTCTGGGCCATCGGCGCGTCGCTCCACGGGCTCGCCGGGCGCCCGCTGCTGTCGCCCGCGGAGGCCACCTCGGCCGCGGCGGGGGTGCTCGGGGCGGTGCTCTGGCGCGCGGCGGGGCTCTTCGCGCTCGCCGGGGCCGTGGCCGTCGTCTACCGGCGCTGGCGCTGGTGGCGCGATCAGCACATGACCCGTCGGGAGATGCGGGAAGAAGAGCGACGCACCGAGGGAGACCCGACGGCCCGCCGCCGCCGCGCGCGGCTCCATCGGGAGCGCGCCCTCGGGCCGAGCCTCGAGGAGGCGCAGCGCGAGGCGACGATCGCGCTGCGCGGCGCCTCGCTGTGCGTCCTGCTCGCGTGGCCCGATCGCGCGCTCCCGCCGACGGTGACGTTCGTCGCCCGGGGCGCGGCGGCGGACGCGGCGGCCCGGGAGACGCCGGGCGCGTTCGACGAGGCGCTGGCGGTGGAGCTCGCCCGGCTCGGCGTCGGGGCCTCGGTCCCGAGGCGCTTCTTCGCGCGCCTCGCGCCTCATCTCGCCGCTCTCCGGGAGGTCTCGTGAGCGGGCAGCCGGCGCTCTTCGGCGAGGAGGTGGTGCGCTCGCGCGAGCGCTTCGTGGAGGTGGCGATCCCGGTGCCGCTCCGTCGGCGCTTCACCTACCGGCTGCCGCCCGAGATGGAGTCGCTCCTGGTGGGGGCGCGGGTGGCGGTGCCGTTCTCGGGCCGCAAGCTCGCGGGCTTCGTGCTCGGCTACACCAAGGATCCGCCGGAGGGCGTGGCCATCAAGCGCGTCGCCGGCCGGATCGAGAAGGAGCCGGTGTTCCCCGAGGAGCTGCTGCGCTTCCTGCTCGAGGCGGCGGACTACTACCTCCACCCCATCGGCGAGGTCCTGCGCGCGGCGGCCCCGGCCCTGCCCAGCGAGGCGATGCGCAAGCTGCGCCGCGGCGGCTTCCTCGAGGAGGGCGAGTCGCTCCCCGGCGCGGCGGTGGCGACCCGCAAGACGCTCTTTCTCCGTCGCACCGACGCGGAGCCCGAGCAGCGGCTCGGCGCGAGCCAGCAAGCGGTGATCGCGCTCCTCGAGGAGCGGGTGGAGCTGCCCCTCGACGAGCTGCGCGCGCACGTCAAGAACCCGCGCAGCGTGGTGCGTCGCCTCGAGGAGCGCGGGCTCGTCGTGGCCGAGGAGCGCGAGGTCGCCGCCGACCCCTTCTTCAGCAGCCCGGCCGAGCCGGACAGCCCGCCCGCCCTCAACCCGGCGCAGCAGCACGCGGTCGACCGGCTCGTGGGCATCCTCGACGAGGGCGCGAGCACCCAGCTCCTCCACGGCGTGACCGGCTCGGGCAAGACCGAGGTCTACCTTCGGGTCATCGCCGAGGCCCGGGCGCGCGGAAAAGGGGCGCTGCTCCTGGTCCCGGAGATCGCGCTCACGCCCCAGCTGGTCGGCCGCTTCCGGGCGCGCTTCGGAGACGGCATCGCGGTGCTGCACAGCGGCCTGACACCCGCGCAGCGGCACGCGGCCTGGCGCGGCCTGCGGAGGGGGGAGCTCACCCTCGCGGTGGGGGCGCGCTCGGCGCTCTTCGCCCCGGTCCCGAACCTCGGGGTGATCGTGGTCGACGAGGAGCACGACCCCTCGTACAAGCAGGAAGACAACTTCCGATACCACGCGCGCGACATGGCGATCCTGCGCGCGCACCGGGCCGGCGCGCTCTGCATCCTCGGCAGCGCCACGCCGAGCATCGAGAGCTTTCACCGCGCCGAGCGCGGGCAGACCGGGCTGCTCAGCCTCCCGCAGCGCGCGACCGCGCAGACGCTCCCCGCGGTCGAGGTCGTCGACCTCCGGCGCCACGGGCCCGGGCCGAGCGGGCATCCGTTGATCACCGGCCCGATGCACCGCGCGCTCGAGGCGTGCCTCGCGGACGAGGGGCAGGCCATCCTCTTCCTCAACCGCCGCGGCTTCTCGCCGACCCTCCGCTGCGGCGCGTGCGGCGAGGTGGCGCAGTGCCCGTCCTGCTCGGTCGGCCTCACCGAGCACCGCCGCGCCGGGCTGATGCGCTGCCACTACTGCGACTACGCGATCGCGGTCACCAACCACTGCGGGAGCTGCGGCCGCAACGCGCTCGCCCAGCTCGGCGTGGGCACGGAGAAGCTCGAGGACACGCTCGCCGGCGCCTTCGCCCCCGCGCGGGTGGCGCGGCTCGATCGGGACACCGCGGCCGGGGGGCGCGCGGTCGAGGCGGTGCTCGACCGGCTCCGTCGTCGCGAGATCGACATCCTGGTGGGCACCCAGATGGTGACCAAGGGCCACGACGTGCCCGGCGTCACCCTCGTCGGCGTGGTCCTGGCCGATCAGTCGCTCGCGTTCCCGGACTTCCGCGCCGCCGAGCGCACTTTTCAGCTCCTCAGCCAGGTCGCCGGCCGCGCCGGGCGGGGCGAGAAGCCCGGGAAGGTGGTCCTCCAGGCCTTCCAGCCGGAGCACGCCGCGATCGTGCAGGCCCAGCGCCATGACTACGAGGCGTTCTTCCGTACGGAGCTCGAGGAGCGCCGGGAGCTCGGGTACGCGCCCTTCGGGCGCATGGTCGCGGTCAAGGTCGACGCCACCGACGAGACCCGCGCGCGCCAGGCCGCCGATCACCTGGCCGAGCAGGCCAACCGGCACCCGGCGGTGCGAGATCGCCGGGTCATGCTGCTCGGGCCGGCGCCGGCGCCGATCGCCCGCATCCGCAACCGCTACCGTTTCCGGCTCATGCTCCGCGCCGCCGATCGCCGCGCCCTCCGCGCCGTGGCGCGGTTCCTCGCGAACGTCATCGACGAGGGCCTCCCGAGCGCCCGCGCCTTCGTCGACGTCGACCCGGTCTCGATGCTCTGAGCGGACGCGGCGAGCGAGTGGCGCCGAATGCGCTCCGGCGGCTCACCGCGTGCTCCGCTTCTGCTGCCTGGGTGTCCCTCGATGGAGGCGGTGGCCCGCTCCGGAGCCGCACCCGCGACTGGCACGGCCCTTGGTTGGTAGAGTGCCGGCATGCGTCGACTCCTCGTCCCCTCTCTCGTGCTCGCGCTCACCGCTTGTGAAGGGCGGCTGGTGATCGAGGGGCCGGAAGGCCCATCGGTCCCTCGAGTCATGCTCGACGCCGGCGACGGGCCGCCGACGATGCCGCCGCCGCCCCCGCCCTCGGGCGGGGACGCGGGCACACCGCCTCCGGGCGACGACGCGGGGACGCCGCCGCCCCCGCCGCCTCCGCCGGGCTGCACGCTCCCGGCCCAGGGGGAGTGCCAGGGCGACACCGCGCGCTGGTGCGAGGGGGACACGATCCGCGAGGAGACCTGCACCGGGGACCGCCGCTGTGAGCTCGACGACGGCCTCGGCCGGCACGCGTGCGTCGAGCCCGCGCCGCCTCCGCCCCCGCCGCCGACCGCGTGCGCCGGGCCGGAGGAGGCGGAGGTGATCCGGCTGGCGAACGAGGCGCGCGGCGCGTCCCGGCCCACCCTCGTGTGCGACGACGACATGGCCCGGGCGGCCCGCCTGCACAGCCAGGACATGTGCGACCAGGACTACTTCAGTCACACCGGCCTCGACGGCCGCAGCCCCTTCGACCGCATGCGCGACCAGGGCGTGAGCTACCGGACGGCGGGCGAGAACATCGCGATGGGTCAGCGCACGCCGTCGGCGGTGCACACCGCCTGGATGAACAGCCCGGGACACCGCCGGAACATCATGAACGACGCCTACGGCCGCATCGGCGTGGGCTATGTGAACTGCGGCGGCCGCCCCTACTGGACGCAGGTCTTCGCGGACTGACCATGGGGCCGCGGCAGCAGGTGGCCGTCATCGGCCTCGACGCGAGCCGCAACCAGGAGCTCGCCCGCCTGCTCGTCCGCGCCGGGCTGTCCCCCATCTGCTTCACCCCGGAGATGTGGCTCCGCTGGCCGATGGCCCGCGTGAAGCGCGTCGTGTGGGCGACCGCGCTGCCAGACGCCGAGCTGATCGGCGTGCTCGGTCCCGCGCCCAGCCCGACCGAGACGCTGGTGATCGAGGCGCCGGATCGCCCGGGCCGGGTCGCGCCGCGGCAGGCCCGCGTCGCGACGTGGACCGGCGACCTCTGGGACGTGGCGCGGGAGGTCCAGACCTGGCTGCGCGGCCCCTCCGCCGGGGCGCCGCCGCGCGAGCGTCCCGAGCCCGCGCTGCGAGACTCGACCTGGAACGTGCGAGGCGACGCCCGCCACCACGTGCCCCGCCGCCGCCAGTGGGCGTGGCTCGCGCTGGTGCTCCTCGTGGTCGGCCTGAGCGCCGCCCTCGCCACCTGGCCCACCGAGCCCGACGTTCAGCGCGTCGTGCTCCCGACCGAGCCGCGGCGGTGAGCTGGCCGAGCGCGGCAGGTCTCACCGCGTCTCGCACACGAACGGGAGCGGGTCGCTGCAGGGGTGGTCGGCCCACTGGCCGGGGGAGCTGTCGCCGTCCATCTGCGCGCAGTCCTGGCTGGCGGTGTCCTCGGGAACCCCGCCGCGCCAGTTCGTGAAGCCGCGGGCCGCTCCGCCCGCCCAGATGACGGTGCCGTCGACCCACTCGTACTCGGCCTCGGCGCGCATGTCGTGGAGGCCGATCCAGGTGTCATCGCCGGTGGTCCGGGCCCACACCCAGCGGTCCTCCGCCATGTCGTTCAGGATCGCCAGGTCGTAGCCGCGCGTCATGCAGTACGTGCGCGCGTCGTCCCAGCGGCGCTCCGGCGAGGTGCAGAAGAGGTAGGTGCTGCCGCCGCGCGTCTCGGCGGGGCACCCACACACCGACATCTCGTCGATCTGCCCGTCGCAGTCGTCGTCGACCCCGTTGCAGGTCTCGACGAGACAGACGCCGGTGTCGGGCAGCCCAGCGTCGGGCAGCCCAGCGTCCGGCAGCCCAGCGTCCGGCAGCCCAGCGTCGGGCAGCCCAGCGTCGGGCAGCCCAGCGTCGGGCAGACCCCCGTCGGGCCGGGCCGCGTCCATCGTCGCCGCGTCGGGCACGCTCCCGTCGAACGGCCCCGCGTCCGACCGTCCTGCGTGGGCGTCCACGATCGCGGCGTCCTGGGTCGGGGGCCGATCGGCGTCGGGGCCGGGCGCTCGGAGCCCCGTGCGGTCGAGCGAGCAACCGACGAGCAAGAGGACACACGCTGCCCACCGACGGGTCACGCCCCCATTCTACTCCAGTCCGTGACCGGGGAGGATGGGGTCAGCGGTCCTTCCGCGCGTCCAGCTCCTTGACCAGCTTCTTCGGCGCCTGCTTGCGGTAGCTCTCCTCGAGCCAGGACTCGAGCATCTCGACGGGGAGGTCGGCGTCGGCTTCGAAGGTGATGGTGACCCAGCCCCACTTGCCGAGCCCGTAGCCGGTGGGGCTCGTGCCCGGGAGCATGAGCGCCTCCTCGCCCGACTCGGGCAGCCGCACCGAGAGGCTCAGCGGCTCGCCCTCCTGGCTGAGGTAGGCGAAGGTCTTGTCGTTGACGGCCAGATCCCAGTGATCCGGCCACGGCGCCTTCTTGTGCGCGCCGGGGTACGCCAGCCCGACGGCGCGGAGGTGCAGCAGGGCCTCGTCGTGGGCGCTCTTCTTCTTCTTGGGCATTCGGCTCGAGGATAGTTGAATCTGGGCGCGATGTTCTCCGAACGAAGCGATCCAGGCCCCGGCCCGAACCCGCTCGCGGCGGCGAAGGCGGCGCGCGAGGCGGCGGGGGAGCCGATCCTCGCGCTGACCCCCGGCAACCCCACCACGGTCGGCCTGCCCGCGGAGGAGGCGGCCGTGCACGCGGCGCTCCGGCGGACTCACCCGTACGCGCCCGCGCCCTTCGGAGATCGGGGCGCCCGCGAGGCGGTCTCGGAGGCGCTCGCCGCGGACGGAGCGCGGGTCCCCCCCGGCCACGTGGTGATGGGCGCGAGCACCTCGGAGCTCTACGCGTGGATCCTCAGCGTGCTCTGCGATCCGGGCGACGAGATCCTGGTGCCCGAGCCGAGCTACCCGCTGCTCTCGCACCTCGCGCACTTCGCCGGGGTGCAGCTCGCGGGTTACCCGCTCGATCCGGACGGCTGGGCCGTCGACCTCGCCGGGCTCTACGAGAGCATCGGCCCGCGCACCCGCGCGATCGTCGCGATCAGCCCGAACAACCCGACCGGCCAGTACCTCACCCGCGAGTCGCTCGACGGCCTCGGCGCCTTCGGGCTGCCGCTGATCGTGGACGAGGTCTTCTTCGAGTACCCGCTCGACGCGCCGGGGGAGCGCGCCCGCGCCGCGACGCTCGAGGACACGCTCGTCTTCGCCCTCGACGGCCTGAGCAAGCGCGCGGCGCTGCCGCAGCTCAAGCTCGCCTGGGCCACGGTGACCGGGCCCGGGGCGCACGAGGCCCTCGCGCGCCTCGAGCCGATCGCCGACGCCTTCCTCTCGGTCGCCGCGCCGGTGCAGCGCGCGCTGCCGGAGCTGCTGGCCCTGCGCGCCGCGCCGGACGCGATCCGGGCTCGCGCGCGGGCGAACCTGGACACGCTCCGCGCCCGGGTGAGCGGCACGGCGCTGACCGCCCCCCGGGTCGAGGGCGGCTGGTACGCGCCGGTCCGGCTCCCCTCGACCCGGACCGACGAGGCGTGGGCGCTCGCGCTGCTCGATCGCGGCGTGCACGTGCACCCCGGCTTCCTCTACGACTTCCCGGCCGACCAGGCGTGGCTGGTGCTCGGCCTGCTCGCGCCCGAGGCCGACTTCGCCCGGGGGCTCGAGGCCATCGTTCGCGAGGTCGAGTCGTCGCCGTGAGCGCCGGCCGATCGGGCCCAGCGCCGGCGAAGAGGGTCAGGCGACGGCGAGCTCGACGTCGATGTTGCCTCGGGTCGCGCGGGAGTACGGGCAGACCTCGTGCGCGGCCTTCATCAGCCCCTCGGCGGCGCTCCTCTCGAGCCCGGGGAAGTGGCCCTCGAGCCGCACGCCGAGCACGTAGCTCGTCTCGTCCTTCGACAGGGTGACCGTCGAGCGGATGCCCGAGCCGTCCGGCAGCTTCACGCCCTGGGTGCGCGCGACCAGTCGGAGCGCGCTCTCGAAGCAGGAGCCGTAGCCGGCGGCGAAGAGCTGCTCCGGGTTGGTGCCCCCGCCCGGGCCGCCGAGCGCCTTCGGCATGCGCAGGTCGAGCGAGAGCGGCGGATCCTCCGAGCGCGCCTGTCCGTCGCGGCCGCCGGTCACGTGAGCCTGGGTTTCGTAGAGCTTCTGCATCGCGTCCTCCTCGGGTTTCGGGTTCGACTCTCATCTAAGGCGCGTTCTGGCGGCGCGCAACTGGATTGTGCGCAATCGAATGGCCCGCCCTTGGATTGTGTTCACGTCCCGGCGGCTCCATGATGGGCGCATGACCCACCCGCTGGACCTCGAGCAGCAGCTCTGCTTCGCGCTCTACACGGCCTCCCGCTTGACCGTGCGGGCCTACCGGCCGCTGCTCGAAGAGCTGTCGATCACCTACCCGCAGTACCTGGTGCTGCTCGTGCTCTGGCAGGCCCATCGAGAGGGCGCCCCCGCGCCCACCGTGCGCGGCCTCGGAGAGAAGCTCTACCTCGACTCCGGCACGCTCACCCCGCTCCTGAAGCGCCTCGAGGCCCGCGGCCTCGTCACCCGCGAGCGCTCGACCGCCGACGAGCGCGAAGTCCACGTCGTGCTCACGAAGGAGGGCCGATCGCTCCATCGCAGAGCGAAGAAGATCCCCGAAGCGCTCGCCTGCGCCTACGACCAACCGCCCCGCGACCTCTTCGCGCTCCGCGACCAGTTGAAGAGCCTGATCGCGAGACTCGAGACCCCCTGACCTCCGCCGCGGCGGCGGCCAGCTCGCGCGCCGCCGGCATCGGCGCATCGTTCTCGGACTCGGCGTCGTTCTCGGCGTCGTTCTCGCACTCGGCGTCGGTCTCGGATTCGGCGTCGGTTACGGACTCGGCGTCGGTCACGGACTCGGCGTCGGTCTCGGATTCGGCGTCGGCCTCGGCCTCGGCGTCGGTCTCGGACTCGGCGTCGGTCTCGGACTCGGCGTCGGTTACGGATTCGGCGTCGGTCACGGACTCGGCGTCGGTCACGGACTCGGCGTCGGTCTCGGACTCGGCGTCGGTCTCGGATTCGGCGTCGGTCTCGGACTCGGCGTCGGTCACGGATTCGGACTCGGTCTCGGCGTCGGTCTCGGACTCGGCGAAGTCTCCACCGAACGCGAGCCGAGCCCCCTTCCCAGCCCGGGCCCGCTTCCGAGTCCGAGTCCGCTTCCGAGTCCGCAGCCGAGTCCGCTTCCGAGTCCGAGTCCGCTTCCGAGTCCGAGTCCGCAGCCGAGTCCGCTGCCGCGGCCGGCAACGCTGCCGCCGCCGGTCCCGCTGCCGCGGCCGCTGCCGGTCCCGCTGCCGGTCCCGCTGCCGCTGCCGCTGCCGGCCCCGCTGCCGGCCCCGCTGCCGGCCCCGCTGCCGCTGCCGGTCCCGCTGCCGGCCCCGCTGCCGGTCCCGCTGCCGCTGCCGGTCTCGCCCTGCTCGTCGCGTCTCGCCCGTACGAGAGGCAGACGTCTTGGCGCCTCGTCCTCCCCCTCCGACGGTGCCGGGCGCGGCCGGGCGAGTAAAGGACGCCTGCGGCGCCGGCTTCGCCGGCTGCGGGCCCTGCGGGCCTTGTCTGACCTGGTTGGCAGCTGAGCCCTCGGGAGGAGCGATGGGCTCGAGAGGTGGCACGCAATGGCGCCGGGGCAGACCACGTCCGCTCCCACGACGACAGACCCGAGACGACGGCAGGCGACCAGCGAAGCGAGGTCGCCGCACGAACCATCCCCCAGGTTCGATCCCGCGGCAGCGGGCGGCCAGCTCGCGCGCAGCGCGAGCGCGAGCCGCAGGGCCCCCAGCGCCCCGTCGCTGGGGTCGGGGCCGAGCGGAGCGAGGTCCCGGAGTGGGTAGGGGGGGCCCCGCGGAGCCGGTGCAGCGGTCACCGCGTAGGCTGCGGAGCAGCCGGAGTGGTGACTGTTGTGCCGGCGCAGCGGGGGGGCGGGGGCGGACCCGCCCCTGCCCGACAAAGTCAGCTCGCGCGGCGGGCGAGGTAGTCGATGAGGTCGATCTTCGTGATCACCGCGGCGATGCGTCCCGCGTCGAGCACGATCGCCATGCGCACGTCGGAGAGCAGGCTCTGCAGGCGCCCGATGCGCGTCTCCGGGGAGACGGTCGCGTACTCCTTCTCGACGAGCGGGCCGACCGCGCCGTCGAGCGAGCTCTCGCCGCTGACGAGATAGCGGAGCAGGTCGACCTCGGCGACCGCGCCGGCGAGCTTGCCGTCCGAGAGGATGGGCAGCTGGGAGATGCCGTGAGCCTTCATGCGCCCGACCACGTCGCGGACCCGATCGGTGTCCTTGGCGGTGATCACGTCCTCGCCGCCCTTGTAGGCGAGCAGGTCGCGGACCGCGCCCAGGCCCCCGATGTCCTCGAGGAAGCCGTGCTCGCGCATCCACTCGTCGTTGAAGACCTTCGAGAGGTAGCCGTGCGCGCCGTCGGGGAGGAGCACGAGGATCTTCTTCTTGCCCCCCGTGCGCCGGGCCCACTCCATCGCGCCCGCGACGGCGGCGCCGCTGGAGCCGCCGGCGAAGAGCCCCTCGAGGCGGACGAGGTCGCGGGTCACGCGGAAGCTGTCGCCGTCGTCGACCCGCACGATCTCGTCGAGCAGGTCGAGGTCGAGCGGCGCGGGCACGTGGAAGCCGCCGAGCCCCTCGAGCTCGTAGGCGGTCGGGGTGCCGACGCGGCCGCTCTTCTGGAAGTCGTAGTAGAGCGAGCCGACCGGATCGACGCCGACCAGCGCGAGCTCCGGCTTCACGCCCTTGAGGTGACGCCCCGCGCCGACGAGCGTGCCGCCGGTCCCGAGCCCGCCCACCAGCGCGTCGAGCTCGCCGCCGGTCTGCTCCCAGATCTCGGGGCCCAGCGTCGCGGCGTGGCCGGCCGAGGTCTCCGCGCGCTCGTGCTGCCCGGCGTACCAGGCGTTGGGCACGTCGCTCGCGATCTTGCGGGCCACCGCGTAGATGCTGCGCGGGTCGTCCGGATCGACCGCGCTCGGCGCCACCACCACCCGCGCGCCGTACGCGCGCAGGGCCGCGATCTTCTCGGGGCCGGTCTTGTCGGGGACGGCGAAGACGCACTTGTAGCCGCGCACCGCGGCCAGCATCGCGAGCGCGACCCCCGTGTTGCCGCTCGTCGCCTCGACGATGGTGCCGCCCGGCTGCAGCTCGCCGGCCTTCTCGGCCGCGTCGACCAGGGCGCCGACCATGCGGTCCTTCGCCGAGCCGCTCGGGTTCAGGTACTCGCACTTCACGTAGAGCTCGGCCTCGAGCTCCGCGCCGATCTTTCCGAGCCGGACGATCGGGGTCGGGCCGATCGCCTCGAGGATGGATGTCTTCGCGCCCTTCATCGGCCGCTTCTTATCACGACCGCCGCTTCGGGAACTTCCCCCGGCGCAGATCCGGGCTGCGCGAGTAGGCGGTGAGGTCGAGGTCGTCTCGCTCGCCCGCGGCCAGCCGCATCGCGCCCGCGTAGGCGATCATGGCGGCGTTGTCGGTGCAGCTCGCGAGGGGCGGCACGAAGAGGGCGACCTCGTGCTTGGCGCAGAGCCGGCGCGCGGTCTCGCGCAGGCCGCGGTTGGCGGCGACGCCTCCGCCGAGCACGAGGCGGGGGATGCCGCGCTGCACGCACGCGTGCACCGCTTTGCGGGCCAGCACCCGGGTGACCGAGCGCTGGAAGCTCGCGCAGAGATCGGCCATCGCGGCCTCGTCGGTGGGGACCCCGTGCGCCTCCACGTGGCGGGCCACCGCCGTCTTCAGCCCCGAGAAGCTGAAGTCGAGGGTGCGCCGCGACGACATCGGGATCGGCAGCTCGATGGCCCTCGGGTCGCCCTTCGCCGCGAGCCGATCGACGACCGGGCCGCCGGGGTAGCCGAGCCCGAGCAGCTTCGCGACCTTGTCGAACGCCTCGCCGGCCGCGTCGTCGCGGGTCTGGCCCAGGATCACCGCCTCGCCCGGCGCGGTCACCTCGTAGATGGCGGTGTGCCCGCCGCTGACGAGCAGCGCCACGTACGGCAGCTCGGGCTGCGGCGGGTCGTCCTCGCCGCGCCGCAGGTAGACCGCGAAGAGGTGCCCGATCAGGTGGTCGACGCCGACGATCGGGAGGTCGCGCGCCCACGCGATCGCCTTCGCGGCCTGCACCCCGACCAGCAGCGCGCCCACGAGCCCCGGGCCCCGGGTCACCGCGATCGCGTCGACCGCGTCCAGGCCTCCGTCGACCTCGGCGAGCGCGCCCTCGATCACCGGCAGCACGTTGGTGAGGTGGGCGCGCGAGGCCAGCTCGGGCACCACGCCGCCGTAGGGCGCGTGCACCGCGATCTGGCTGGCCACCACGTCGGCGAGCACCGTGCCGTCCTCGCGCACCAGGGCGGCGGCGGTCTCGTCGCACGAGGACTCGATCCCGAGCACCAGCATCAGGGCTCCTCCAGGGTCAGGCGCCAGAGGCCGAAGTAGTCGCCGTCGCGGCTGCCGGTCCCGGCGATCACGCGGACCTCGACCCGGCCGTCGCGCATCAGCGAGACGAAGGCCATCGGCTCGCGCCCGGCGAGCGGCCCCTCGGTCGGTCGCAGCACGAAGATGTAGTTGCGCACCCGGCTCCCGCTCGGGATCTCGTAGTCGCTGAGCGCGTCGTGGGTCAGCGGCACGATCGGCTCGAGGAGCACGTCGATGAGGCTGCCGTCGCTCGTGGTGATCGTGCCCGGGGGGTCGGTGGGCGAGGCGGCGCGCTGCGGGTCGAAGGTCATGCGCAGCTCGGTCTCCGCCGCGAAGCCGCGCCGCAGGACCGGCGGATCCTCGACCCCGACCACGCTGCCGACGTACGCCTCCCCCGGCCCGGTCGTGTATCCGCCGAGGTCGTCGCAGCCGCACAGCAGCAGGAGCAGAGGGGCCACCCAGCGCATGCGGCGACCATAGCAGCGAGGGCGGCCACCCGCCGATCGGGCGCCCGCTCAGAGCGAGATCGGGCGGCGGGTGCGCCAGGTGCCGTGGAGCGTGCAGTGGACGCGTGCGGTCAGCACCCCGGGGCGTCGCACCACGACCGGCACGCGCACGATCGGGTAGGCGACCGCGGGGCCGAGGTCGGCGACGAAGAGGCGCTCGTCGCCCAGGGCCACCTCGATCCAGTCGATGTGGTGCGACGCGCTCATGCCGTGTGGCTCGAGCCCCGCCTGGACCACGAGATCGAACGGACGATCCGGTCGCACGCGCACCGGGAGGGTGAGCACCGGGACGTGGCGGCGCTCCTCCGGCGTCATCGCGTCCTCGTCCACCGGCTCCCGGCCGTCGAGGGGGCCGTCCGGGTCCCAGTCGGCGCGGCGCTGCTGCGCGAAGCCCAGGCGAGGCAGCATCAGCAGGCCGCCCGCGCCGAACGCGAGACGGAGGGCGTGACGTCGGGTCATCTCGGCCATGCGGCGATGGTATCCTCCCGCGCGTGGCGAAGCCGCACGTCGACGTCTGGGATCCGACGTCCGAAGGGCCGTGGATCATCGACAGCCTCCGGCAGGAGGGCTTCGAGGTGCGCGCGATCCCGCTGGCGGACGTGCCGCTCACCCGGGCGGACCTCGTGCTCCTGGCCGGAGACGTCGACGGCGCGCTGGCCGCGCTCAAGCTCCTGCGCGATGACGGCCTCCAGGGCGACGTGCCGGTGATCCTGCTCGGCCTGCCGCCGGGGACCGAGGGCGGCGTGCCGGACGGACCGGCGTTCGGCGCCGACGCGGTCCTCGAGCGCCCGGTGGACTTCGAGCCCCTGCTCGCGCGGGTGGCGGCCCTGGCCGCGCCGCCCGAGCCCGAGGTCTCGCGCGAGGTGTCCCGGGTGGGCCCGACCCCGGTCGAGCGCACGATGCAGCTGTCGGACCCTCAGGACCTCGACAGCTCTCAGGTGATGGTGCGCGCCTCGGAGCCGCCCGAGCCCGCCCCGTCCTGGCGGCCCCGGGAGCCCACGATGCAGCTCGACGGGCTGACCGATCCCTCGCGGGTGCGCTCGTACGTGGAGGACGCGCCCGAGGACAGCGGCGTGCACGACAGCGGGGTGCACGACGACGGGCAGGACGCTGGCCACGACGACCCTGGCCGCGACAGCGCCGTCCTGGGCAGCGGCGTCGAGAGCGGAGAGCACCGGTCCGAGTCGAGCGCGCAGCTCGACGCGCCGCAGCCCGAGATCCCGGTGGCCGAGCGCGCGACGCTCTCGCCCTGGCTCCAGGAATTGCTCGAGGCGGCCGACCGGCGCGTGTTCCCGGATCGCGAGGCGCTGTCGCTACACTTCCCGGCCGCCACCCAGAGCGCCGAGGAGCTGGTGCCGCCCGAGCTCTTCGAGGCGGGCGCGTTCCGGATCGACGAGCCGGTGGTCGAGGATCCGATCGACGCGTTCACTTTCGTCGGGGGCCCGGCGGTGCCGCCGCCGATGCACAGCTCGCCCGGGCTCCACGAGGGCGCGTCCGACGGGGAGACCACCAGCGCGAGCCGGGGGCAGACCTCGGCCGAGACCCCACGCAAGATCGAGCACACGACCGCGACCGAGCTGCCGCTCGAGGAGGAGACGCCGGGGAGCGGCGTGCATCCGGCCACCGTGCATCCGCCCGAGCGGCCGGCGCGCGGCGGCGACTGGCCTCGCGACGACTCGGTGCTCGGGCGCGCCGCCGGGCCGGACCGGACGCGGACCGGCGTGCTCGGCGAGGGCGGGGTGCTGCGCCTGCTCTGGCGCGTCGCGACCCTGCGGCTCGACGGCCTGTGCGAGCTCGCGGTCGACGGCGGCCCCGAGGTGCGCATCACCTTCCTCGCCGGTCAGCTGCGGGCGCTCGACGGCCCGGTCGCCCTCGAGGTGCTCGCCGATCTGAGGCGACGCGGCCGGGCCACGGAGGCGCCCGCCGACGAGCGCGCGGCCGAGGCGGTGCTGCAGCGCAAGGTGGACGCGGGGGACCTGGGGCGCTTCGAGCGCGATCGTCTGCTGCGCGAGGCCCGAGAGACCTTGCTCGAGCGCCTCGTCGGGGCCGCGCGCGCCGAGTTCGTGCTGCGGCGCCTCGACGACACCCAGCCCGGCCGCGTCCTCGCCCGCGCCCGGGTGTTCGCCCGACCGCTGCGGAGCCAGCTGGTCGAGGCGGCGCGCCGCGCCCTCGACCCGGACGACGTCGCGTCGTGGATCGGGGAGGGTCGCGGCCTCGCGCTCGGGCCGGAGCGGGAGGCGGGCCTGGTCGCGGCGGAGCTCCCGTCCGAGCTGGTCGAGCTGATCCTCCGCTTCGAGGGACACCCGCTGACGGACTTCCTCTCCGCCGCGCCCACCGAGGCGGGGCTCGCGGGCGCGCTCTACGCGCTGGTGGCCGGGGACGCGCTCGTGCTCCAGGACGCCCCGCCGAGCCCCCCGTCGAGCTCGGCGCGGGCGCCGGTCCGGAGCCTGCTGGAGGCCGCGGCCGCGCTGGCCGAGGACGGGGACTACTTCTCCATCCTGGGGCTGTCGCGCGACGCCACGGCCGCGGAGGTCGAGCGGGCGCACGCGAGCCGCCGGGACGAGCTGGGCGCGCTCCCGCTCGCCGCGCTCGGGCTCGAGGGCATGGAGGCGAAACGCCTCGAAGCCCTGGAGGCGGTGGACGAGGCGCGGCGAGTGCTGGAGGACGGAAGGCGCCGCAGGGCCTACGCGGCCAGCTTGCTGTGAGAGATCGCCGTCTTGCGGTGGTCGGAGCGCAGCATTAGGAATGGGGAGAAGTCATGGCGATCCGTACGATTCTGCACTACCCGGACAAGCGCCTCCGCGAGCCCGGCCAGCCGGTCACCGAGTTCGGACCGGAGCTCGAGACGCTCGTCGAGGACATGGCGGAGACCATGTACGCGGCTCCGGGCGTCGGCCTCGCGGCGACGCAGATCGGTGAGCCGGTCCGGGTGTTCATCATCGACATCGCCACCGGCGACGACGAGCCGAGCGACCTCAAGGTCTTCGTGAACCCCGAGATCCTCGAGCGCGACGGCGCTCAGCAGTGGGAAGAGGGCTGCCTCTCGTTCCCCGGCGTGCACGAGGAGATCGAGCGCGCCGAGCGCGTGAAGGTCCGCGCGCAGAACGAGAAGGGCGAGACCTTCGAGCTCGAGGCCGACGGGCTGCTCGCGGTCGCCATCCAGCACGAGAACGATCACCTCGACGGCAAGCTGATGATCGACCGGCTCGGTCTCATCAAGAAGCGCCTGGTGCACCGCGCGATGGTGAAGCGGCAGCCGGAAGCCGCCGAGTAGCCGCCTCCCCGCAAGCACCCAAGACGCGCGCACCCAAGACGCGCGCACCCAAGACGCCGCACCCAAGAAGCGGGGGGCCTGCTATGACGCCCCCATGCGCGCCATCTTCTTCGGGACCCCCCAGCTCGCCGTGCCCAGCCTCGAGGCGGTGCACGGGGTCGCGGACGTCGTCCAGGTCGTCTGTCAGCCCGACCGCCCGGCCGGCCGCGGCATGAAGCTGCGCCCGCCGCCGGTGAAGGGGCGCGCGCTGGAGCTCGGCCTGGACGTGGTGCAGCCCAGGAAGGTGCGCACCCCCGACTTCGCGGCGTCGCTCCGGGCGCTCGAGGCGGACGTGGCGGTGGTCATCGCCTATGGGCGGATCCTCCCGAAGGCGGTGCTCGACGCGCCCCGGCGCGGCTGCGTGAACGTGCACGCGTCGATCCTCCCGAAGCTGCGCGGCGCCGGGCCCATCCACTGGGCCATCGTCAACGGCGAGCCCGAGACCGGGGTGTGCCTGATGCAGATGGACGAGGGCATGGACACCGGCCCGGTCATCACCTGCGAGCGCACGCCGATCGGCCCCGACGAGACCACGGCCGAGCTGGGCGCGCGTCTCGCCGACATGGGCGCCGGGCTGCTCCGCGCCCACCTCGGCGCCTGGGTCGAGGGGACGCTCGAGGTGACCCCGCAGGACCACGACGCCGCGACCCTCGCGCCGCTGCTGAAAAAGGACGACGGCCGCGTCGACTGGGCGCTGCCGGCCCAGCGGGTGCACGACCTGGTGCGCGGCATGTTCCCGTGGCCCGGCGCCTTCACCACGCTCGGCGGTGAGGTGCTCAAGCTGCACGCGACCCGGGTGCACGCGCCTCACGGCCAGCTCGGCGCGCCGGGGGAGATCCTCCCGGTGGGCGATCTGGTGGTCGCGTGCGGGGAGGGCGCGGTGGCCATCGAGCGACTTCAGCTCCAGGGCAAGAAGAAGCTCGCCGCGAAGGACTTCCTCGTCGGACGCCCCCTCTCGGCCGGCGAGCGCTTGGGAGACATCGAAACGTGAAGATCTACACGAAGACCGGCGACAGCGGAGAGACCGGCCTCTACGGCGGCACGCGCATCTCCAAGGCCTCCGATCGGGTGGAGGCCTACGGCGAGGTCGACGAGCTCAACAGCGTGCTCGGCCTCGCGCGCCTCCACTCCATCGACGCGACGCGCGACGCCCTGCTCCAGACCATCCAGTCCGAGCTCTTCAACGTGGGCGCGGAGCTCGCGGCGCGGCCCGGCAAGGACGTCGGCGTGCCCCGGGTGGACGACCCGCAGGTCGAGACCCTCGAGCGCGCGATCGACGCGGCGGAGGAGGAGCTCGAGCCGCTCGCCTTCTTCATCCTGCCCGGCGGATCGCCCGCCGCCGCGCACCTCCACCACGCGCGCACCGTGTGCCGCCGCGCCGAGCGCCGCCTCGTCTCGCTGGCGCAGCAGGACGAGGTCCGGCCGGCCCTGATCCGCTACCTGAACCGGCTCAGCGATCTGCTCTTCGTGCTGGCGCGGCTGGCGAATCACCGGGCCGGTGTGGCGGACGTGCCGTGGAAGGGTCGCGACAAGAAAAGCGGTGCGGGAGCCTCTTGACCACCCCCCGGCCCGCCGTACACTGAACATCGTTCCTCTGTCGGGACTCGCGACGGTTCTGTGAAATGAATCCCTTACGAACCTTAGTCACTCGGGGGTGTTCCTCGACTGTGGTGAGCCGGCCCAGCAAGCATCACTGGGAAGCCTGAAGCGGTCGATACCAGCCCCCACCTCAAGAGGGACGGGGTTCTTCCACACGACCTACGACCACGACGGTACGAACTATGAGCCGGGGCGCCCCCGAGAGGGCCCCCCGGCTCTCCTTTTTCGGGAGGGGCTTTCAGCCCCTCCCCCCCGCTGCGCCGTCAGACCCGTCATCGCTCCGGGTGCTCCGCACCCTCCGCAATGACGGGTCAGCCGGCTCCGCGGGGCCCCCCCACCCAATTTCCGGCGACCTCGCTTCGCT
>Ga0310345_10000447_pt1 | contig 62743 bp, 73 predicted proteins | sample HC15DNA20500_MG_FD_204667 | JGI IMG/M metagenome (GOLD analysis project Ga0310345, IMG submission 204667) | Marine microbial communities from station ALOHA, North Pacific Subtropical Gyre - HC15-DNA-20-500_MG | ecosystem: Environmental > Aquatic > Marine > Oceanic | place: Pacific Ocean: North...
CGGGAATCATAGCCTATAAAAACGTTATACATAATATAATTTATATAGACTACCTAATGTCTGGTGTCAAATTGGATTAAGTTGCTCCATTAAGGCAGGACGAACAATTTTACGTGTTCGTTGTAACATTCTTTTCTCTTCGCTCAGATTCATCATAACCAGATCAATAATTCTTCCGAAGCTGATAGCGTAAACAGAAGTTAAATCTCCTCGTGAAATAGCATTTGTATCGTGATCTATAGCCTCTGAATACAACTCCATAGCTCTTGACCATTTATCTGGATCGTCATTTTCAATTGAATCTGTCATTAAACGGGCAATAGCATTTGCTCTGATTCGAGCACCGGGACGGGTACGAAGATTAGCATAGTTTTTAATACCACGTTTCTCATATTCTTTAGCTAATTCTCCTGGTGTAAAACCTATCATGTGACTTACAATCTGTTGCCAGCTGATTTCATCAGGAGGTATAAGTGTCATGCCTGATTTAGTTGTAAAACCTCTGGTTGGTATTTCGGAAAAAGTTCTGAATATCTTGGAAAGAGCTACAGGAAAAGCAAAACTTAACAAGGCATATGTTTTAATTGGAACTGACATAGCTGGATCGTTCATTGTTCTTACAAGATCCTGCGCCCAATCAAAGATCCGTGTTCCAGCAGGACCAACCATAACCTGTGGTGAAGGTGTCCCTGTAAAAGCTCTCATAAAAGGAATTAAACTTCCCATTCCTCCCCGTCTTGATAGATCAATAGGAAAGCCAACAAGGTTAAGGGCCGATCTTGTTAAAGGACCATACATAATTCCTTCGGTAAATTCAGCACCAAAAATTTTATTCATTTCATTACGAGAATATTTTATTGCATCAAATTCTATATTATCTCCCAGATTACGAGTCATTATTTTTAATAATTCATTTGTATCATCTGCAAAAGGTAGACCTACCAATCCAGCGAATGCAACAAAACCACTGGTCATTAAGATACCCTGTTTTAAAGCCATCAATCTTTCTTCTCGTGTTAATTCTGTAGGTGTTCCTGCATCGTCTTCGAAACCGAAACGACCTGTTAACGCCCGTTGAAAAGCACCTGACCAATTCTCCATCATTTGAAATGGATAACTTTGAAACTGAGTAGCTAATCCTGCAATCGTTGGTTGACCTAGAAAATTTCGAAACAAACCAGGACGATTCTGTTTACCCATCATAAACTGCGTTTTCTCAATCATCATGTGAGAAGTTAACAAAGTAAATTGTTCGTCTTTTTTTAATCCTTTTAAGTAAGTAGGCAGTCCTTCTTCACTTATCAACAAACCATTAAGACGCTGCCTGTCCTCTATCATTTTAAAGTAAGGAGCAAAACGTGTATGACGGGCAAAAAGTTTAATACGTCTTTTTGTTTTATCATTTTTTAGACTACTCTTTGCCATTCGATAAGCAGATAAAGAAGTAGCTACACGATTGATATTTTCTGTTAAACCAAAGGCCCACGCAGAAGCAAACAGAATTCTTCGAGAGAAACCGTATCTTTGCAAACCACCTGTATCTCCAAAATATTCACCTGCTAAATCCAAGTTTTGAATAGGCTGTATCTGTCCTATATCGTGCATTGTCTTTAACATATTCCATTCATCAGGTGTAACGTGAGACGGTTTCTTTCCTCTGAAATTAAAACCGTAGTCTCCTAAAGAAGCAGCTTGCTTACCAAAAACTTTAAGCATTCTACTGGAATCAAGAAAAGCTTTCGACAAAGAAGCCGCCGACTTGGTAGCTCCCATGATACTTCCCAATATGGGAAAAGAAGATTGTGGTATCTGTAACAGGTTAAGAGCAGAAGAAGATAAATTAAAACCAAGAAAAGCATGGAATGCAAAAGCTCTTAACGCTTCATCTTGTGCTCTGAATGTGTTAAAGTATAACCATGAATCCAAAGCATACTGATAAAGACCAGGCTGTCTCTCTTGCAGAACTTTGAAAGTATCGTTAATAGCCGCCTGTTGCCACAAGCTTGAAGAAATATTTGCTGAACTGTTAATGTATCTTTCAAGAGCCGTTGATAAATAACTTCCATCGTTGTTATCTTCGTTAAAATAACCAACAATAGGTGGATCTCTTCGTTCTGTAGTAAATCTTTCAAATGCTCTTTGTCCTGCTTTCTGATGGATTTCCTCCATAAGATCCATTATATACTGCCCTTTACGTGGATCTTTCATCAACGTTTCAGTATCATTTGGATCAGCAGCGTATCCACCTAAAGCCATTAAAGCTTTGTCAATTAAAGGAAGAGCACGTCGTAAAGATAACCTTTCCTGTTCCTTTCCTTTGGCATCACCGAAAAGACTTTCTTTATTAAAATCTATAATTTTTATATCGTATCCGTCTTTTTCAGGAAATTCTCTTCGTGCCTGATCAGCTATCTCCCGTGCTGTTCGTTCAGTTGCTTTTATATCTGCGTTAGCTAATCCTACAGATTTCCATCGTGTAGGTGGTATAGGTCGAACCATAACAGTTTCCATAACGTTTTCTGTTATAGTTTTTCCCTCTGCATTTTGATAAGTTCTGGTTTTTATTTTCCCTGTTTTGTTATCGTATTTCTTCTGTGCTACATGGACGGCCTTCTGTCCTAATCGGAAATGAGGAACATATATGTTATGTTCAATATCTTTCAAAGTAGAAAATGATGAATATAATTGTGATAGTTTTTTGTAAAGAACGGCTGGTGTCGTACTGGTTCCTCCAAAGGCAGGACTTTTAGAAGCACGTTCTAATTTATCATGTAAATATTCTGTAGACTTTTCAGCTATTTCTTTTGCATCTGGTTCATCTATTCCCATTCCTGGTGGATACCTTTTATTTGCTTTCTCATAATATTCTTTTATGCCGTTAAAAGGAACTACTACATCTGTATCTTCATTTATAACCAGATAATCTTTTACGTAATCTAAAAGACGAGGATATAAACCGGAAATATTAGTATTTAAATCCTTATAGTCGATTGACGGCATTCGTATAAACTTTCGTCTAGCCTCTAAAGTATCAAAAACGGTTCTTTCTCCTCCTTTAGCCACATCGTCTATAAAAGAAAATCCTGTATCAGATAACATTTTCAGAAAAGATCGTTGATAATCCTGATAGCTGTCTCTAAATGTTTTATAAACAGCATCAAAAGCTTTTTGAGAAGCTTCATCGGTCAATGAAAATGACTTCTGACCTGTAAGACCCATCTTGTCCAGCATGTAAGCATCTGTAGGTACAACTTGGTCTGTACCTGTTACCAATTTAATTCGTTTTTCATCTGGTATCGGAGAAGGTTCTAATTCTATTGTATAATCTATAATCTCATCTCTTCGTAGATTTAAAAAATCTGCTAACGTTATAAAAGTTGATACATCTTTAAGTATCCGTTTAGCTTCTGCATTCTTTTTTCCCCACGGTAACATCGCCTGTGTTGCGTCAAGAAAGTCCTGTAAATTTGTAGAAGACTTATTTTTAAATCTATTTCTTAAAGCTATCTCTTCTTCAAGATGATTATAAAAAGTTCCAAAGAGAGGATACTTGGCAGACATTCCACTTAAATGCGTAATCCATCTATTCCATAAACTCAGTCTTTTACCTGTATTGGTGATATCCTGTGCATTTACAAGATCATTGAGAGAATTTTTACTAGCTGTAAGCAGATGACTTCCTTTTACGGCTCCCCATAATCCTGTACTCGCTGTAACGGAAGCTTGCTCCAAACTGGGAGATGCCCCTACACGGGCCGCTAATTCACCGTTGTTAAGTTGTTCAAGATTTTTTATAACCTGTTCTTCTGGACTTAACTTCCAATCTTTTCCTGTAATAAATTTATGCAACCTGTTTAGGAACATCTTCATTTTATAGAGAAGACGTTTCACAGGAGTTGTCAGTCCCTTTATAGGAATACCACTAAAATATCTCGCAACCAGTTTAGCTCTAGCTTCTTCATTTTGTTGTGCTTTTGAATAAGAACTAAGATCTATATTATTTTCTTCAGCCAGCTTACGATTCAAAACAGAAGCAAATAATTTTCTTTCTTTAGCAGTCATAGCCAATGCTTCAAACATGTGAAAAACTTCTTCACCTGCTGCGTGTATGGTATCGCCTAATAAGTTTCTGTCTGAAGATAGAACAATGATACGACTGACAGGATCAGTAAAAGCCATGACTCTATCTGTTAAACTTTCGGCTCCTCCCATATCCTTCCATTTTTCCTGAAGTTGTTTCTGTGCCAAGAAAATAACTTCAACAGAACTTCCAAGTTTATCAGCAATCCAGTTTAAAATATTCTGTCGTTCCTGATTAGTCAGAAGAATTTCTTCACCGACTACTCTATCTGCCATATTCTTATTTAATATAGCTGCTTTTAATGGTGATGATTCTGGATCTGTATCTGTTTCAACTAAGGCTTCTTTTAATTTATCTTTAGTATCTGACTCGACTTTCCATTCGCTTTTAGGAGCACGTTCCACTGCCGCCTTCTCTTCTTCTTCTACTACTTCTTTAATACCTACCTTTTCTCTATAATCTTCAATACGTTTCTCAAGATCCTCTATTTCCGATGATTTTGCTTGAAGTTGTGTATCTGACATCGCAGATTGATTTTGTTGATAATTATATTTTAATTTCTCCAACTCATTTTCTAGTACGTTAATCGTTTGTGCTTGAACAAAAGGTTCTCTGAAGGTGTCTTGTAATCTTAACTGTTCCCGTGCAGCAGCATCTTTATAATCTTTATTGGTTCTTTTTGTCCGTTCTTTATCTTCCTTTTTCTTTGCCATTCTTATCCTGTAAACGGTTTCATCTAAAGACTCCCCTTCTAGTTGAGCCTTTCTAGCGTTTTCCATTTCTAATGCTGTTAATTCTGGAAATACTTCATCAAAAATTTCTTTCAGTGTTGAAAGTGTAATTTTTTTCTGTAGAAGAATACCTTTAAATTCTGGTTCTTCTATTACTGTTATATCTTCTATCATCTCAGGTTTAGTTCCCACTAAACTAATACCTAATTCCTCTATGAGATCACGGGCTTTTTCTTCTTCAGGTTTAGAAATAGATCCTCTTGAAAAGACTTCTTCCGAAAAATCCAAGAAAGCTCTTCTCTGATTAAATCTATTACCAATCCTGCTCGTTGCTAATTTCATTACTGCTGCGTGACGTTCTTTTCCTACTCCTTCGGTCTCTGCTGGAAGGACACCGAAAAGACGTACTGTTCCGTCAAGATTATATGTCCAAGGTTCAGGTAAAAATAAAGGATTTGTCTTTGCTATCCAATCCGCCTCAGAACCAGATGACTCTATATCTTTTGCTGTTATATAAGCTTCTGTTGCAGGAACAATTTCTAAATGTTCATTATTTGCCTTTTGTTTCTCTGCTAAATCAATATCTATATCACCTTCACTGGTTAGTGGCATCGGCTTTGGTTTTGTCTTTTGATTTTTTAATGTAAAAGATATAAAGGGAATATTATTTGGACCTACACCAAAAATAATTTTCTTGCTGATGTCCATCCAGCCAAATTTTGGTCTGCCTTTCAAATCTGTAGTAGTAAGAAAATCAAGCATTGCACCGTTCATTTCTGGATTCGTTGTTTCTAAAACCTTTTCCCTTATAAAATCAAGACGATTAACTTGCGGTTTATAATTAGCAATTTTTTCTATAGTTTTTATAGCAACATTAGGTATATTCTTAAATTCTTCCGTTAATTGTATTTGTCTTCCACCCTTAATTTTTCCATCTTTTGTTGTAAGAGGTTTAAGAAACTTATCAATTTCTTCTTTAACACGCTCTAAAGTATAATCACTATCTTTAATGTTCTTTTTATCCTTTAGATATTTTTCTCTTAAATTCAAAGCTACCGAAGGAGTAATATTTATAGATTGAACTTCACCCTTTTCATCTGTGTAAGAATGATCAATAGCTGTTCCAGCTGTTTCAAATAATTCAAGGTCAATACGAGACGCAGAAGTTTTAGGTCCAGCTGCATCAGCGTCAACAACAACTCTTTGTTTTATTCGTTTCTTCTCTAAATCAGTTTTTTCCAAACGTTCTTGTATCCGTTTCTCTTCAAGAATATTAAGAGCCTTGTCAATTTTAATAGCAACTTTATTATCGGCTCTAACCTCCAGCCAATCTTTTTCTGCCTTAATATAATTGTCTATTTTATTTGTTAATCTTTTTAACGTTGCTGTTTCTGCATTGGAAAGATCTATTTTGTTTTCAAGTTTATTACGTAAAGTTGTAAAAGATTGTTGCTCATCTTTAGTTAATTTATATTTCTTTTTTTCATTTTCATTTTTTATTCGTGCCAAAAGTAATTTCTGTTTATCAGCATCTAATTCAGGAGAATTTTCCCTATCTTCTTCTCTCTTTCTTAAATATTCTTTGTAAGCTGTATCAGAAAACGCTCCCCGTAAAGTTCTCATTTGTCGTTGTAATTGTACATTACGACGAAGAGCCATAGGTGGGTCAGGTTCTTCCCGTATTAAAGTTTCTGGATCAACAGTTCCAAAAGAAGTTGCAAAAGTAGCTGTCGGGTCCACAGCGTAAACTTCTTCTCCCTTTCTCCATACTCTTTCCGGCCCCAACATATAAGAAGGAGAACGCATTTCCTCTATTAACCGTCTACGCCTTAAAGTTTTATTAATTCTTTCGAGAGCTTGACTAGAGTTTTTCCACTCTTCAGGTGTCATTTCAGAAACAATTTTATTCCATTCAGCAGCAGATTGTTTTTTTCTCTGTTCTTCCTGTTGTTTTAATACTGATGTTTGTTGAGCACGAGGCAACCATCTTTCAGGAAATTTTAATTGTTTTAAAGAAAGTTTTAAATGAGGAACAGCTTCAGGATCATGTCGAGGATTATAATATTCAGGCTCCTCTTCTCCTCTATCTATTTTCTCTTTACGACTAGATACATATTCTTCTGTTCCAACAAAAGGTCTAATAATATCACCAGTAACCTCTCTACGTTGCGATACTTCTTCAGCAGTTTTTATGGTTCTTCTTTCATCTTCCGCCTTTTGACGAGCTTCCTGTTCCGCTGTCTGATATACTGCCCCTCTTTCTTGTAGCAGTGGTTCAAAAGCTTCTCCTTCTTTTAATGGTGGAACCTCTTCTTCTGTACGTTCAGGTGGTCTTGGAGGCCGACCTTCTTCAATACGTTCTTTAGCGTCTGCTATTTCCTCATCAGAAAGATTATGTCCTCTTACTGATCCTATAATTTTATTTAATTCTTCTATGTTAAGTTTATTAGTATTCTGATCTAAACCAAAACCTACACCTACAAGAGCATCTATAGGATTCTGATCATCGCTGAGAGCCGTTTTTACAACCTCTTTATAGGCTGCTATTTCTCCTTCCCTTAATTCTTCTTTTACATCTATACCTTCCTTTTTAACTTCTACAGCATCATCATCATCAATAGTATCAGTAGTATCAGAAGGTACAGTACCTCCTACTATAATATCTGATGTAGGTCTGTCACGAAGAGTAGCACGTACCTCTTTATTATATAAACGAGCTAGTCCAAGCCATCCACCAGGGGAGGTTGCTTTCCCTTCTTCATCTACCTCTCGTACCATTGATTGATTTATATCATCAAAACTTATACCTTTTGCTCGAAGAGCTTTTACTTTTTCAGAATAGGGACGCATAATTCCTTGGAGGCGTTGTCTTTTACTTAAACCACGAAAACTTCCTCCTCCGGCTCCGAATACAGCCCCAAGTAATCCTCCGGCTATACCTGACTCCAGATATTCAGCAAACGCATCTGCATTTGCTGGATCTACAGGAAGACCAGCCTGTAATCTTTCCAGAGCTTGTTGCATTGTTTCTGTTGGAGCTTCAACTAATGTACCTATAGCCATACCTTTCGGTATTTCTTTTGCCAGCATTTTCCCTAGAGCAACACGACCTGCTGCCAGTTCTTCAGCTGTCTTGGTTCCCATATCTTTGGCAATAGCTCTTTGTCGAGCAAAAGCAGTAGGAGATTTTCCCAATACTCCCAGTGAACGAGCCGCCGGACCAAAAGCTAAGTATAACGCTGTATCTAAAGCAGCTTGAGGAATAGCTGTAATTGCACTTCCTGCAAAACCTAATTCTTCAGGTTCTGGTGGTTTACCTGTAGCTTTACTCTTTTCAGCTATCTGACGTTCAAGGTTCATACCAAAAAAGGTAGCTGCTCCTCCTAACGTTCCTCCAAGAATAGTTCCAAGAATAGGTATGGGCAAAATTACCGAACCTGTAACTGCACCTGCAATTGTCGGTCCCATGTAGGGAAGAGAACGACCTATCTGTTCACCTGTGTAAGTCAGCAGTTTATCTAAACCATCTATTATACCTTTTTTTCCAAAAGTTTCTGAAACATCGTCCCATGTTACTGTTGCTTTATCGACTTGAGCATCTGCTTGCATCTGCTGATAACGTCGGGCAACATCCTGACGATTGACAGTATCAAGTCCTGTAGCCTCTTCAACAAGTCCTGGTAAACCTAGTTTAAAAGTTGTTCCAATTGCTGTAGTGAAACCAGAAATACCACTGGATAAACCACGACCTAAAGCTGTTCCCTCGTCTGTTTTTGGAATTGATTGAAGACCTCTAGCTGGTTTATAATCAGAAGGTGATAACGGAACTATTCCCATAAAAGGATCTGTAGATATAGGAGGTGCAAGGTTACTCATATCAGGCAAATTTGACAGATCTATATCAGATATATCAGGTAATGCCATTTGATTTGGAAAGGTAGATGTTTTTAATTCATCTGGTAAAACATCAGAATAAGTATCTCGAATATATTCCTGAATTTGTTCATCGTTAAGACCATCAGGAATTGTGACTGTTCCCAAATGAGGAAGTGAATCAATAGTTATCTGCACGTTCTATGATCCTGTTGTAATTCTATTAGTCTGGATTTACATTATAGCCAATTCGAGGCTTACTTTTTCCTGCATCTGAAGCACTTTGCAAACCTCCTAACATACCTTTAATAAAATTAGAGGCATCTGTTCCCATTTGTGCTAAATATTTCCTCTTTTCTTCTGGATCTGTTATCTTGCCAAGTCTTGCAAATCCAATAGTCATAGCATCAGTACCTAAAAATTTCTCTATCCAACTACTCATTTCTTTCATCTTGGCTTCTTGAGCTTTTACATCAAGTTCACGGTAATCAAAAAGTAATTTTTGCCTTTCTTGCCATACTTTAAGTTTGTCACCTACTCCAACATATCGTGCATCAGCTAGATATTTTTCTGCAACAGACCTTAGTTTATTATTAAGAATATTACGAGATTCTTCAGCAGGGCCGAAAACAGCTAACATATATTCCTTTCTACTAAGTGGTGTAATATCTGCTCTCACAGCAAATTTAGGTGCTGGTATATCCTTATAAAGAGGTGGTGTAGGTCGTTTTCTATTCATCTGTATAAACGTGCCTAATGTTGGTGGCTTCCTACTATTTATTGCTTGCAATGCGCTTGCTGCTGAAGGTGCAATTGCCTTATATTGAGGAACAGCAGGTATCTTTCCTAACTGATCAGCAGTTAAAGCGTTTATCTCTGGTAGTGTTGGTGACTGTCTTGCAACTACTTCAACATCATATTTTGGTGGTGCTACTAAAGCTCGTGTTAAAGCATAATCCATTTTAGGATCTTCCATACCCGCAGAATCAAAAACGGCTTTACCAGCTAAAGCTCGTCCTACACCACTATCATAAAATTTCTTTTTATTCTTATTATTTCGACGTATTGTTGCATTTATTCTTGCTATACCTGCTTGATACTCCTTCCAGTTATCTCTAATAAATTGTCTAGCTTCCCGTATACTTATATTTTTATTTTTAACGGACTCCGCAACTTTGTCATACCGTTTCCTAAATGTCTTAACTACCGCCTTGTGATCATCCTTTATCCACTTGTTAATATCCTTATCATATTCAATACTATCATAAAGTTTCTTTCTGTCGTCTTTCTTGTCTTTTTCAAAAATATTTATCCTACGGTCGTACTCGGATTTTTCAAATTTATTTCGAGCCTTTACACTTTTATCACTTTCATGCCATGCAGCGACATTTTCCTCATACTGTTTTTGCTGATTCGCATGTCGTATCTTATTCTCTACTACTTGATGATCATAACGATCACTAACCTTTTTATTAGCTTTATTTATATTTTCGGCTGACAAAACACGCTGTTTATACTTAGCGTGACCTTTTAGAATTTCATCCAACTTGGCTTTTTCTTTAGCTCCTGCTCCCTTTACTTGTTCTTCTTTAGTTCCCATCGCTAACTTACCAAGTATTTTTCCCCAATAAGCTAAACTGGATGCTTCACTTTCAACGTCACTATCAATGTCGTAAGGACCACCTTTCTCAGACGGTATTGGTAATATACCTAAATCACCTCCTGCGCCTGATGATAAACGAGCACTAGGATCTGCCTCTTGACGTACCACTTCGTCAAAACCACCAGGTAAATCAAAATCATCTATAGGTGTTCTACCTAGTTTCTTCATCAAATTTAATTCATAGGCTCTTCTTTGATTTTTGTAATCCTTTACTCTTTTTGCATGACGTTCAGGAAATGCTATTTGTTCTCTTCTATCACGACCTTTAAGAGAAGGATCTGTTTTTAGTAACTTTTGATATTCTATATAAGTAGCTGGTAATGGACTTCTATCTCTAGGCTTTTTCCCTGAATTCTGTTTTTGCCAATTCGCATAATCTGCTAAAGCTTTTTCTCTATTAGTATCAGAATGAAGCATATATTGAGGAGAAGGACTTATCGGCCCATGCTTTCCTACCTTTACAGCTCTATCACTTTTTATGTTTGCTAAGATTCTCTTTCTTTCTTTGTTCCATTCACGTTCTCCCCATTCCCTCTTTGTTAAATCAGTTCCTAAGTCTACTTGTTCCGCAGTTGGTTCTGAAATATCAGGACGACGTTGTGATTCAAGTCCACCTTTAAAACTCTCTGCCCAGCCTGGAGAATCCTCTTCTCCTCTCCTAATTAAATTTGAATAATGATCTATGTTTCTTTCATTAACTTCCAGATTTAATCTTTTTTTCTCATTTGGAGTTATTTTACCCTCTCTATAATCTTGTAACGTAAATGATTTTCGACCATACAGACCAGTTGTCTTGTAACCTCTAATTAATTTATTTATTAATTTATTTTCTTCCGTTCTTCTATCCTTCATCCAAGACATAACTTGTCTTTGGTTTTTTGTTAGAGGCTTAATCTTTCTTACAGTTTCTCCTCTCCTTACTCCAGATTTCTCCGTACCTATTTGAGTATCTTGTTTACTTGAAGGTTTGCCCCAAATATCTTTATTATACAGATCATCAGTATCTCTAAACGGATCTAAACCTTGTTCCCATTCGCTATAAGCTTCATCTTCGGATATTAAAGGATCTTCTTGCGTTGGAATATCGGAAAGAACATAATCACCAGCAGCGTAACGTTTTACGGGTCCACCTTTATTAAGAGCCAATGTCGGACCTGATCCAAGACTTGTTAATCCACTAGGCTGTCCTACCTGTTCTTCATAAGGTTGGTTAGGAGCCAATTGTCCTCCTCCTGCATAAGAAGGAACCTGACCTCCTCCAGCACCAAACCAACCAGCTGCTTTAGCACCCATAATATTTGAACCAGCCTGTTTAAATTGTTGAAAAGGTGTATATCTTTTGTAGGCACGAGAAGTATCCTGATAGGAATAAGGATCAATAACGTTACGAGGAGCCAAACCTTGAATACCTCCCATATAATCAGCGAGTTGCTGTCGTGGATATTCACGTTGTTCCAGAAAAGACTGATAGGCAACATCGAGTGGTTCTTGAGCTATATCGCGTCGTTGTGCGCCAGCAGCTAACGCCCCTCTGTAACCTTCCTGTAATCCTTTTTGTCGTTGAACACCAAACTGACCCATACGAGGGGCCGCTTGCAACTGTCTTCCTCTTTCCTGTGCCATACGCCTTTGAGCATCTTCATAAGCAGCTGCTAATCCTTTTGATTGAATATCTCCTATCTGTTCTCCCAGTTTACCCATACGCATACCTTCAACAACGGCTCCTCTAGTACCACCAAAAGCACCTGATTGTGCAGCTAATGCAGCATTTCTCTGTGACTGTCGTTGAGATTCTTCAATAGCTTTTCGTTGTGCTATGTTTGTTACATTTGCTAAATAAGGATTGATATGGCTTTGAATTTCAGCTTGATCAGTTGTCCCTCGTGTTCCCTGTCTTAATAAATCCATACCTTCCGTTAATCCGGCTTGAGCAGATTCAGCTATTGATCCGGCTCCCGTACCACCCAATGCTGCTAAAGCAGCTGTTTGTGACGGATCAGCACCCGCTAGTCGTTGACCTTCATACGGTTGATGAGGTTGACCGTATTGTTCTTCAGTGCGTGTTAATCCTCGTTCAACATATGGCTTATACCAATCAGGTATGTCAGCTTCTCTACCTGATTGTTTTATACTGCTCGCGCCTTTGCTTTTACCCATTGGATAAATCCTTCTCTATATATTTATGATCTTCGTTGTAACCGTAGCTCTTCATGTAACGTATCCAGCCTTTTCTTCCACTTATATCTATAGCATCACATTTATTTGTTCGTGCGACTTCTTCTAAAAGACGATGCATCTGATCGTCCCATTCTCTAATTTTTTCGCCTCCACAGAATAAAATAGTAAAATATTTCTTTTGTGGATATTGATTAATTTCAGTTACAATAGCACCACATATTTTTTGATCTAACGAACTGAAAGCTACCCATAATTTCATCTGTTCTTTTAATAATGCCTGTACAATATCTTCTACTTTATATCTTCCCCCTGTATACGGAATGACCTTTTCCAGAAACGGTGTCACTTCTTTTATAGCCTCTGCCAGAAGTTCAAAAGGCACACCCGAAACCTTATACAATTAAGCAAGTCCCATCAAACCTGATACTGAAGAAGGTAATTTAGAAGGCTGTTTAGTTGTCCCATGTTTCTGTAACCTTATATTCTTTATTAAATTTGTAAACTGTAGTGCTCCATTCCGTGAATTTCCTCCTCCTGCATCTGCAACCGCATCAGCTGGAACAACAAATTCGCCACCACTTAATCTTGCTGCTTGTCTACCTTCTGGAGTAATTTGAGGTAAATGACGATCAAGATGTCGAGAAGACAAGTAATTAGATAAACCACCACCACCACCCATCGTACCTCTACTGTAACGTGGTATTTCTCCACCTTCTATGTAAGCTGGAACTAAGTCATCTAAACCGCCTGTTGGACTGTCTACATAACCTCCTCCTCGTGCTCCCATAACAGGTAAGCCGCCACCACCTCCAAAAGTTTCCTCATCTATCTCTTCTGCCCCTGCTATCTCTGTTAAACCGCCTCCAGGCGTTTCTTCAAATTCTTCATCTTCAGCATAATCTGCAACTTCTGTTTCTCCGGTAGAAGGATCAATTGTTTCAGCAAACATATTCATATAGTCATTTTCAGTTTCGTCTACATCCATAGAAGCAACATCTGTAGGTATGTCTGTAGGTATACCTATTCCCTCCTCCTCTTCTGCACCTACCATAGTACGACCTGTTAAACCAAAATTATTTAATGCATCTATTGAGGTTTTAATAGTATTTTTAAAATCCGGTGTATTCGTTGTTCTACCTACCATATCGCTTATCTCCATATTATTATCGTTATTAGTTTTAACTAAATCTCCTTGTGCAAAATTCACAGGTCCACCTTCTGCAAGCTCTACTAATCCTCCCTGTGCCTTTCTTTTAGACGTTTTACCACGACTACTTCCTGGTGGACAGAAAAACCACGGAACACCTGGAGGACAGACAGGTTTTTTTCTTCTTTTAGGCTTTCTTTTAAAACCAGCTGACCAATCATCAGGTAAGTCTTCTACTCTTTGCTGTTCTTTCCAATGTTGAGCAAATGTTCCAGGTCTTGTAGCTTCTTCTAAGAATCTATATTGAGGCAATACACCTAATATACCTAAAACACCTCCAAAGTTTCTCGTAAGAACACCTTTATTTTGTAAGACCCAATCAGGTGTCTGTTTTTCGTGATAACCTCCGGCTGTTATTCCACCTTGTTTACCTAGTATATCTAAAGCATTTCTTTCCTGTTCTTTTAATTCATTAAGTTTATCAAAAGTTTTTTGATACACATCTACCTTTTGTCTTGTCATAGCTCCTGGTCTATTAAAATCTTTTTTAAGACTATTTAATTTTGCAGTTAGTTCGGCTTTAACTTGTAGATGACTTTTACCTTTTGGATGTCTTTTACCGTATAAAAAATTTATTCGTCTTTGAGTTTCAGATATACCTTTTAATCCTAATTTATCAGGCTCATACAGAGGAATAGTATCTAATGGTTTAAGTACACCTTCTTTATCTAATTCAGGATCAAATGGTTTAGTATAAAATTCACCGTAATCAGGTTCTTCTTCAAAACCGTGAGGATCATCTCTACCATACATCTGTGCAATAACACCTAAATGAGCATCTCTTCTATCTTCAGGTAATTTAGATACCCTCTGTCGTTCTTTTTCTTCAAGTTCGTCTACTAAACGACTATGCCTTTCCTTTTCTTTTTTAGTAAATCCAAATACATCTCTTTTTTCATCCGTCCCTTCTCCACCACGGCCAGTTGGATCAGAAGACCAACCATCTCTATCTCTACCGCCCCAAGCAGCCATATCGTCTTCATCAAATTCAAAATCATTGTCAGCCATGTTTAATGAAAATCCTGCCAGCTTGTACCGTCAAATCCTTGAAACTTACTTGACGTACTGTTAAAACGTATATCTCCTGCCGTAGCCGATACCGTTGCATCGACATCAGCTACATTTATACGGCCCGTTACTTCAATACTTCCGTTACCGTCTATCTCTACTTTTCTTTTTAAAACGTCAGAATCGTTACTTTCCAATTCTGCAATTAGATTGTTGCCCCACTCGCTTGTCATCGTCCAGACTTTATCCATATTATTATCAATAAATACAAACGGAAAACGGGGAAATAAATTATAAGCAGCCATAGTTATCTTTTACCGTCCATCATTACATCCATGCGTACAGTTCCTAATTGCCATTGTGTATTGATGGCAGAAGTCTGAATACGCAAAACACCCTGCCTACCTCTTGAACGAGTACGTATAAAGTTAGTCGAAGAGAGAATAGTATACGGACCTTTGGATACTGTAGTTGCATTGGGAAAATTCTGCGTCTTGACAATAACCTCTACATTACCGTTTTTAATAGTAAAATCAGGTATAATCCTATCTATAAATAGAATATCATCTCCATCACCAAGATCAAAGACACCGCTTTCTATATAGGATTGAAGCTTAGTTCCATCAGCTGTATAAATGTTTGACGGTTCGTTGTCGTAAAGATAAGAAACTGTATCAGGTGCCGATACACCTGTCGTCATCATATTGTCAAAAACTGACCGATCCATCCAGGAAGTCCAGATAGATTCACCAAACGTCCAGTAGTTTTCGGAAGGACTGTACGTTACATATCTGTCACATTCATCCGAACTACTGGATGGATATAGCCATGTAACTTCACCAAATTCAGAATTTACACCTGCAAATATTTTATCTTTTTGTGTAATATTTAGATCGTCAAATACATATTTAAGAACGGTACACGGAAGAACTTTAACCGAACCACCATCATGGACAAAGAAATTACCGTTAGACATCCACATGGTTCTTCCATCAAAGATAGCGGCTGCATGTTTGGCAATTAATCCACAACTATCTGCAACCTGTTTGGTTCTGAAAATAAAAGGAGGACCAATAAATTCCAGTGAATGAAGAGATTTATCTGTAAAAGCCAAGATCGTATTTCTTGACATTAAACCACCGACGATTTCCGTTCCGTTTCCTAGTCGTATAGAACCTGATGTACTGCTGACACTGGGCGTCCAGTTATTTAAATCTTCCTGATTAGACCATCGAACCAGAAGCGGATCAAAAGTTCCTGTAATATCGTTACATCCTAAACAGACAACATGTCGGTCTATCGGAGAAACCAGAATATTATTTGAAGCTGTCGGAGTTGCTGTTACATATACCGCACGAGTACTGAATCCGTTATCTTCTACCCATTTATATACTTTTCCCTGATGAGCCGGATTTATAAGAAGATCTTCTCCAAAATTATCCATTGACCATTGACGCATATCAATAGTGATGTTGGATGTACTTCGTGCTGTACCGTAAGTGCTGTCACCGTACGGACCTGCGCCCCAACCAAAACCACCTGTTCCTATGGATGTTCCTGACTGAAGAAGAAAATCTATTCCAAAAGCTCCAGCGGAAGCTGAAGTTGCATCAGCAGTTGACGTATAAGTTACAGCAAATGAATTAGCATCTATTACCGAAACCAGATACTCATTTCCTGACAGTGAAACGTTACCTCCAATAACACCAGTAGCACTGTTAAAAACAACGTATGTTTTTTTATCAACTTCCAATCCATGACTTGTCGCTGTTACAACAACCTGTGCAGAACCAGAGCTTGTATTCCCTGTTGCGTTAGTGGCTGAAGATTGAATTGGTGTAATGTCATAAAAACTTCCCCCTTGATATAAATATACTTTATGTTCTGTAGCAAACGCTACGAGTTTTTGATTGTCAAGGGAAGACCATGAATGAATAGCTCGTGATGTTCCAATAAATGAATCTGTATCGTGTTTTTGCCAACCTCGTATATTTTCAGGTTTTCCATCTCTGAACCGTACACGATTACCATCGTACCATCCACCTTCAGCTGCAAACTGTGTAGACTCACGCATGATACCTTGAGCAAACTTAAATTTAATTGTCTTTGTATCTGTGGACATATTATTTAAATATTTTTCCTAACCTGATAAAAGAGAACGAAGAGCATATAAAAAATGACTGAAGACCATAACTCCAATTGTCCAGAGAACTTTATTTATAGAGTTAACAGATTTTTGAATATGGTGAAGATCGTTATTCTTTATTGTATCTATACGAGAATGGATAAGTTTTAATTCACCTTTTATTTCAGTAATCGCTAACTCATTTTCTCTGGACTGTTTTTCATCCATTAATCTTTTTCCTTGTTAAGACCCAGTTCCATAATTCTGGCTTGGTGTTACGTTGACGATAGAAGGTGTAACCACAAAGTAAGCCATAATATCCTTTGAACTTGCAACACTAGTTGGCGTTACAGTTGTCTTATTACTAAAATGATAAGCATCTCCAAATTTAATCGTTACACCTGCTGATGCAGATTGTGTTAAATAAAAGACACCACTTTGTCCAGCTACTGCACTTGTCGGATTAAGAAAGGTTGTTACTCCAGAAGCTCCTACAGATACAAGGGTAACGGCAAAGAAATTACCTGATCCGAATGTTGGTGTCACTGTTCCTGACGTTTCAGGTGTGAGACAGGTAATAACTCCATAAGCTTTACTTGAAACGTTAACTTGACCGTTAAATGTAGTTGTTCCTGATACAGTTAACGATGAAGTACTTACAGTTCCTGCATTCCAATGACATCCATTTAATGTTGCAGAAGTAATTGTTCCTCCTGATACTGATACTGCATTCATAACACCACCAGAAACAGAAACGTTGGTCAGGGCAGCACTAAGAAAAACATTACCTGTAATAGTAGTTGGAATAGCACTGACATTTACAATACCTGTTGCAAAATTAACAGGAGGAGCCGCAGGTGTTACAGAAGCTCCATCTACAAGAAATACAGTCGTTGATCCTTGTTTTGCTTCACTTCCTGTACTACCTGTACATTTTACTGTCATAGTAAATGAACCAGCTGTATTATTTTTAATGAAGTAACTTTTTTGAATTTGTGGTACACGTAAAACCGAATTAGATGTCAAGGTTCCAGTAAGTTGAATAAAAGCATTACGGGCGGCAGCAGAAGATCCTTGTGTTAACGTTACATCTGTTACACTGGAAGTCACCGTTTTACTTATATATCCAGCAATAGCCTGATCTGCTAATTCTATAACTTTATCGTTAAGGTTTGTTCCCCACGTACCGTCGTTAGCTCCGACTTCCTGTTTTATAAATTTTAAATTTGTTGAATATGAATCAGCCATAATATTATCTTGCTCTCTCTACTAGATTATCTTCACCACCAGCCGGATTTGCTGCAATCTGTGTATCGTCACGTCGTTGTCGTCGTGCCTCGTTGATTAGATCTTGCTGTTCACGCTGGTATTGCTGCTCCCATCCACCCGCTGCTGTTGTATTTTTCATAAAATAACAAGCCTCAACCATCGACGCATAAAACAGGGCCGATGAACATCTTTCCGTATAATAGTTTGTTTCGTTTGTTGAAGAAGCTAAAGCTGTAGGATTTCCCACATAAGACAGTTCTACAGGACAGGCAGACGAAGGAGCCGGAGCAATTAGAATGGTATCTCTACCGAAATTCGAATAGTATCTTGGTGTACCTGTAGTAGTACGTACAGGCCAGTAATCGTTAAGATATTCATTTGTTTGTTGTACCAAATTAATTCTTGATCCGTCGTTAGTAAAACTTACTGATTTAATAACTTGGGCATCAGACGGTTTAGCGAGAAAAGCATCTCCACTGGAGAAGTTGGATGAAGCATACTTTGTAAGACCGATGGTGTCAATTTCCCGTGTCAGTCTTCGTTCTGCTCTATCTATAAAATTAGGAATGTTATCTGTGAATTCTGTACTGTCATTTTCAGCAGAATCCTGAATAAGATCTTTTAGTGTTTGATATGTCATGTCAGCCATGATTTTATTTTACCAAATTAATTAATTAAAAAGAACTGCTAGGACGGTTTAGGTGCGGGTAAATTAGTAACCGTTGTCCAATCCGTTGTTGTTGGTGTTACAGTTGTCCACGTCGCAGATGGTGGTGTTACTGTTGTCCACGTTTCTTTTGTTGTATCAGTTACAAATACCCATACGTTATACGGTTTCGGATAGGTAATTGTTCCTGTACGTGCTGTAAATACTTGCCCTTCCAGACCTATACTGGTATTACCTATAACTGTAAAAGTACCTGTGTTATAAGTTGCGTTAACTCCACTTAATCCAACAGAAGCATAACCTTTAACAGTAAATGATCCATCGTTAAATGTTGCATTTTGACCTGTTAACGCTAGACTACTATGCCCTTGAATTGTTAACGTACCTGTATTAAAGGTAGCGTTTTCTCCATCCAGACCGATACTGGCATGACCTATAACGGAAAAACTGCCTGTATCGTAAGTCGCGTTAACACCGCTTAAACCAATACTTGAATTGACTGCAACTGAAAAACTGCCTGTATTAAAAGCAGCTTCTACACCTGTAAGAGAAGTAACAAAACTTCCAACAACGGTGAAAGCACCTGTTTTAAATAACGCACTTACACCGTTAAGTGTTACACTTGAATGTCCTCCTAGAATTAACGTGCCAGTGTTAAACTGAGCAGACTGACCTGTTAAAATAACAGCTTCACTACCTTTCGGAAATGCTCCAAAAGGAGCTTCAGAGAATGAAGTTAATCCAAAAGACATAGCTTATACTTTTTTTTTCTTTAACCTACAGTGCCATTTATTGTCGCACCGTTATCTGTTACATTGACTGTGTTACTGTTTTTACGTATGGCGTATCCAGATGCTCCTCCAGAACCGTTAGGACATTCTCCATCTCCACCATCTTCTCCATCTACACCAAATGCACCACCGTTACCACCAGCCCCTGCATATGGTCCTACATTTTGACCGTTGGTAGCAGACTGATCGTAACCTTGCCCACGTCCTCCATCTCCACCATCTTCGTTACCTGCTTCGCCACCTTTAAAACCGCCTCCACCGCCGCCTCCTCCACCACCACTGTTTAACGTTGCGGTAGAAGCAAGGATAACGTTATAGGTAGGACCGCTGGCTTCAAAACTCATAGCGTCTGTACCGTCTACTCCATCTTCACCAGGATCTTGGCAAGATCCTGTTTGAGTTGTACCACCAGCACCACCAGCACCGCCGCCTCCACTAATAGTTCCTTCAATCGTAATAGTTACAGTATGGTGTGTAGCCAGTGTACCTGTCTGCCAAGATTTAGCCGTACCTGTAGAGGCTCCGATAGTGACACCACTATTCAGTTTAAAATCTATAATAGATGGACTATTATTATTAAAACCAAAAGTATTTAACTTGGTTCTCAGATTAAAATCAGTCGTAAGGGAATCAATAATAATATTGAAAACGTTACCACCACCCATCATCATGGAACTAAAAAACATTATTTTTTACCTGTTCTTCAGTTAAATATTATGAATCTATATAGGCTTTACCTACCGTAATAGCATCCGTATAAGAGGTCTTGTCCCGATTATCGTCTATTGCCCAACTCTTACCAAGTTGTAGTTCAAGATGATCTGTGTTCCGTTTAACCATATCTTTGGCACCTTGAGGACCATAATTTGCCTTTTTTGCTTCTATATCATCAGCAATTGTAGCATCAATCAGATCAACACTATGGCCCATAGCCGTAAAATGTTGATTGATTTCGTCTTCGCTTAACCATTCTTCAGGCATCATATTTCTCCGTCTTGTTGATAGTTTCACTTTCGTCCTTTGTTTCACTATTATCAGATAAACTTTGAATTAGGACGTTTACAAAAGAATCCAAAGCTACACTTACCTGATCTAGTTGAAATTGCACCGATTGTCTTTTCATCTGTAAATCTTGAATTTGTGCAATCCAATACGTTTGTTGTTCATTCATTTTTGATGAATCATACTCTTTACCGTTAAGAGTAATAACATTACTTACTTCTGGTTCAGTCATTTTTAATTTCCATAGTTATATCCTGAAGGAACTGTTTTCTTATTCTTTAGAAGATCAAATATTTGCCCATGTTGCTTGACAATCTCTTTTGATTTGTCTTGGTTCTTTTTAAGATCAGCCTTAATTACCGCCAATTCTTTTTTAAGAAGCTCTAAATCAAACTTCATTTTCGCTTGAGTAACAACAACTGATTTTTGAGATTCTTCCTGATAAAACTTATAAACAGCTTCCACCTTGCTGTCCAGCTTGGATACATACCAGATTAATCCTATCGCTTGTAGTATAACCGCAAATATCAAGGCATAGCTTATTTTGATGTTGTCCATTTTTATAATAATTAACCTTTTTTCTTTAAAATGTCAATTTCAGCTTTCAAGTCTTCAACTTGACTTGATAGTTGTTTTACAGCGTTTACCAGAAGCCATTTAATATCACTACCATCTACACTTAAACATCCAGTAGATTCTTCATCAACAATTTGTGGTAGAAATCCTTGTACCTCTTGAGCAATAACACCAAGTTGAAGACCTTCCTGCTTAATAGCAGAATGGCTAGGTAATTCATCAATTTCATCAGGCGTTCTATATTCAAAGTTACGAACCTGAATCTGATTTAGTTTCTCAAGACCTATGTTATTATCAACAATATTCTTTTTAATTCTTCTGTCAGAAGTTGTTGAAAAGTTCGCACTGTTATTTCCTGCATAAACTGGTCCACCATTAGAAGATATAAATGCCGTATTCATTCCTTTACCAATAGCACCGTAGCCTATGGCCGTTTCCTGTAAGGCACTATTGACACTTGGATCAGTATTAATTCCGATGCAGAGGTTGTTAGACCCTGTAGTGACAACATCACCAGCTACGTTTCCAATAGCTGTATTGGAACCTCCTGTAGTTGTAGCTGTTCCTGTTCCCTGACCAATGTATGTGTTGGAATCTCCAGTAGTAATAGCCTTACCAGCATCATGTCCTACACAGACACTATTTACAGGATCAGTTGCAGTTTGAAGAGCATAAGAACCGATGGCAACACTTTGTGCTCCCGTAGTAAGACTGCTCCCTGCATAATGACCCACTACAGTATTGTTAGCTCCTGTTGTGATAGCATCACCAGCATAACTTCCAACAGCCGTAATTTGACCAGCCGTAGTAACTGCATAAGCTGTATTATATCCTATAGCTACGTTATTCGTTGCCGTTGTATTACTAATTAATGCCAATGCTCCAACTGCCGTGTTGTTAGTTCCTGATGAAATTGCCGTTCCTGCATTATAACCCACAGCCGTGTTACTTGCTCCAGTAGCCAATTTCAGAGCATAAGTACCAACAGCCGTGTTGTAACTAACATCTGTTGCAGTCTTGAGTGCCCAATTGCCAACAGCCGTGTTATCTGACCCTGTTGTGATTGCATCTCCTGCCTGATGACCTATAATAGTATTTCTTGAACCTGTACTTGCTGTATCTAGAGCAGCATATCCTATGGCTACATTCCCATCTCCTGTCGTGATAGCTGTTCCAGCTTCATCACCAACTGCTACATTATAGTTACCACCTGACTCTATTGAATTACCTGCATTAACACCAGCAGCAAAGTTACTTATACCAGAGGTTGATTTTATTATGTCGCCTTCAAAAGTAGAATTACCGCTTACAACTAAACTTGTAGCAGAAACAGCTCCGGCAGTTATAGCACCAGCAAAACTACTAGCAGATACTATACCTGTAAATGTTGCGCTGGTTCCACTAACTGGTCCAGTGAGTGTTATACCTGCACCCGTAATAGCTGTGGCTGAAACTGACGTACTGAAAGCTCCCGTTGCTCCATCAATATTACCTGTAACATCTCCAGTTAAATTACCATCAAAAGTAGAAGCACTAACTGTTCCAGTAAAGACAGCACTTGTACCACTAACTGGTCCAGTAAGTGTTATACCTGCACCCGTAATAGCTGTGGCTGATACTGATGTGCTGAAAGCTCCTGTAGCTCCGTCAATGTTACCAGTTACATCGCCTGTTAAAGCTCCATCAAAAGTAGCTGCACTGACTGTACCTGTAAAAACTCCAGACGTACCGCTAACTGGTCCTGTTAAAGTAAGTCCTGCGCCTGTTATTGCGGTGGCTGATACAGAGGTACTAAAAGAACCTGTAGCTCCATCAATATTACCAGTTACATCACCTATAACAGCACCATCAAAAGTTGCGGCTGAAACAGTTCCAGTAAATACACCACTTGTTCCACTTACAATTCCTGTAAGAGTTAAACTTCCTCCTTTATAAGCTGTAGCCGAAACTTCTGTACTAAAAGAACCTGTAGCTCCATCAATATTACCAGTTACATCTCCTGTTACATCACCAATCAAAGCTCCGTCAAATGTAGCTGCACTGACTGTACCTGAAAAAACACCAGATGTTCCACTAACAGCACCTGTAAGTGTTAATCCTGTAAAAGTGGGGGAAGCACTCGTATAGACTGCTTTGGAAGCAGGTTGAGTGACAAAGACATCTTTTGTTCCAGCTGAAAAATTTACAGCTGCATCGGAATTGGTAGAAGCAAGAATTGTATCACGGGAAAGTGTTGTACCACTGGAAGTATAAGTTCCAATACCAACTTCCCATTCACCTTCTGTTTCAAGAGTAATAGTATAATAAGTCGTATTGCCGTCACCAATAGCTGCAAATGTCTGAAAACCATCAACGGAACTACCAAGAGTAAAAGTTCCAGTTCCAGTTGTAGAAGATTGTTCTTTTACCCGATCATCTAGCACAAAAGCCATATTTTAAAACCTCCTTGTGCTAACGAACTAGTTCAATCGAATAATAGCTGCTGCACTTGTTGCTGCTGGAACTGTCATAACAAAATTACCGCCAGATGCTGATTTATCGGCTCCGAAATCGTAATAGGCTATCATAGCTTTACTACTGTGAGAGTCATTATAAATAAAGGCGGCTCGTGCAGTAAATGTTGCATCTGTAATTGTTACATTATCGAAATCTACAACACCTGAACCATCAGCATTGGTTACAGTTACACTAGCTAACGTTTCTCCACCTGTCGTATAACCATTTCCACTTGCAAGTTCTGTTCCTTGGGAAGCTAAACTTGTATAAGTATAAGGTCCACCCGTAGGTGTTGCAGAAGCTGTTGAAGATACTAATCCAATTTTAATTGTATTACTATTTAGATCATGTTCTGCTAACATCACTTCTTTTTTAAATGTTTTTAAAACACCTGATGTAATTGCCATATCTTATTTCTCCTCCTAAATGTGTTACGGTCCTCTAAAAACCGTCATATCCGGCGTCCATCCGTCATCAGTCGTAATCGACGTTAAACCTAAAGAAGCTCTTGTTGCATTCATTGCATCTACAACTGATGTCATAATATTAACTCTATCAGGTCTAGCTTCTCTTAAAGGTCTACGTGGTGTTATACGAGGAGATTTATTCTGTGGATGATCTTTTAAATTATAATAACCATCTGACTCATTTGGTCCTACGATATAACCTGTTCCTGGTTCTTTTACCCTATTACTGTATTTAAATACAAAACCACTTCTATCACTTGAAAACAAAGCTCTTCTAGCCATTTATATGACCCTTATTTTTGGTAACATATACATATCGGCACGTTGACGATCTTCTTCTAAAGCACGAGCAATCTCTTCCTCATATTTTGCTTTCAACAAAGCCACTCTGGTATCAGGAACACCGGGTCTTTTTAACGACATGTTATAAGCTAATCCAGTAACCAGACAGGGAAGAAATCGATAAGGAACATCTGGATCGTCAGCACTTTTATCAAAATTAAAAAAACGTCTGACAGTCCAAAGTCTTGCTGAATAATTACTTTTATCAGGTGTAGGCCAAAAAGTAATTTCTGGATTATCTCGTTGTCGATGAATAGCAAACTGAAGCGGTCTTCCTTTTGTTGCTTTAGAAGTAATCTGTTCGTACTGCTCCATTGTTATTCTATTCATTTCTAAATCATTATAGGTTATTCCCGATGAAGTACTTGTCGTTTCCCTCATTACACCTTGAAGAACATCGACAACAGAAGTTCCCAGATTATAGGTAACTGACGAAGAAGCCAAAGAAGTTATTGTTAACTGAGTCGTCCAAAGAAGAATACCTCTATTCTGCCAATCAGCCAGTATCATATTCAACGTACGTCTGGCTGTGGCAGCTTCATCACCTGTTATAGGTGGACCGCCTAAACTAAGAAAGGCGTCTTCTATGACCCGATCAATATCTAAATTAAAATCTTGGGAAGTTGAAACTGCCATTTATGCTTTTCTCTTCTTTGGCTTTTTAGAATCGTAGGAAACTTTCTTTCCCGTCCTTTTTGCGTACTTTCTAGCTCTCTTCATTCCAGCAGGTGTATAAGCAAAATGAAGAGCTTTCTTTCCTGTTCCAACTTTAGGCATTTCTTTTCCTACCTCTTAACTTTTTTAAAGTTTGAGCAAACCTTGCACGTCGTCCCTTCTTACCAGGTTTTTTTGCTGCTGCTGCTAACATCGAAGCAGGTATTGTTTTACCTTTTTTTATACCGAGAGATTTACGTAAAGCACCTGGTTTTTTAATTGCTTTTTTAATATTTAAACGAGGACGTTTTGCCATCTTTCTTCTTTTTCCTGATGAAAGCTGTTGATTAATACCTGCCCTATTTATTGCCATTGCTGGAAAAAACTTGTTTAATTTTAACAAAACACGTACAGAGCTTTTTCAAAAACCAAGCACAGATAGCGTAGACAAAACAAATAGGACAATATTTCATATGAATATTTGACATAATTTTATGGAGCCTTTGTAAAACCTTTTATAGCTATTCCATCACAGGAACGTTTTCCCTTTTTACGTGATACTATTCCTCCTTTTTTAAAATTTCTTTGAAATCTTAATCCTGCTGATGGTCCTGATTTTTTTCCCATACCCGCATAAGCTGTTAAACCAGGCATAATTTGAGATAAATTCAGATCTAATCTTCCAGCTATATCTCTTCCTTGGTGAGTACGTTGAGCGGATAAACCTGCAATTCCAGCTTTATGGAGAAGTGTACCTTTATCTGGATCAGATATAGATAATTTTTGTTTTCTAGGACCGCCTTTTAATTTTATGTGAGCAGGTAAATTATTTAAAACAGGAATAGTAAGCATTTTATCTATTACATCTTGTTGAATTAGCGGTTTATCAATACCTGTTGTCTGTAATACTTTATTATAGACATTAGCCATTTTAGCCAAACTTGAAGAATCACGTCTATTACTTAATGTAACTTCCTGATTCTTTGCCCAATCACTTCCTCGTTTTTTTAATTTTCTTAAAAAATCTGCCACAGTTTATCCTATGAATAAAGTTGCTGCACAACTGGTTGGTACAGTAATATGTATCTTACTTCTAAAACGTACACCGTCATCCGTTATATAAAGATCAGAACTGCCACCTGTTGGTAGCTGACATTTAAATTTTACGTCGTCACTTGCAGTTCCATCTCGAAATATAAGATCAGCGGCACCAGCACTATTGTTAGCCCATGATACACCTCGAAGACGAGTTGCGTAATCTACAGCCGTGGTTGTAGCTGAAACAAATACTGCTTGAATATCTGTACTCATTTTTAAAATTCCTCTATTGTCTTTTAATCTATTGTAAAGAAAAAATAGGATAAATGAAAGAGAGGGAGCAAACGAATGACGTTACTCCCCCTACAATCAATTACTCTTTTTTAGTTAGAAAAACAGTTGTAATTCTAACTATTACTAAGCACCCGCATTACCGTAGAATCCACGCCAATCAGACCAGCCAAAGCTATAACGCTCACGGGCCTTGAAACGTAAATTGCCAGTATCAAAATCAGGTTCCATTTTGGTTGCAAGAGCAGCACGAATAAACATCTTTGTACCGTTAGGAACGTCGGTTTTAACAAACCAGGCCGTTGTAGACGTAAACCGATGGTTTACATCATATCCACGGGGCATAATTCCTTTGATAGCATTGATGTCATTCACGTTGGTTACACCATCTGATCCTTGCGTAGTCACAGCAGTACTTAACGGTGAGTTAAGAATTTGGTCTGCGGTAAATTGCAAGTCAGGTGGAACGTGTAATGAAACAGGTTGTGCGCCAACCAGAATTCCCCGATCATCTTTAATTTTATTGATCTGGGTAACAGCCGATTCTATAGTTGATTCTGCAAGCGCAGCAGCTGTAGAACGGTTATCCTGATTGCCAGCGGTCATTGTTGGATGTGCATTACTGAACAGTTGCACATTGTCACCGCCTGTATACGAAGAGTTAAAGCCATTATTAAAAATATTTGAAGCTTTAGTTTGTTTCGTAGAAGCCATTGACCGAGCAAGGGCTTTGGCACGTATTTTGGAAAACGTATCGTAAAGATTGTCTTCCATAGCTTCTTCTGTAACTGCAAAAGCCAGCGCAATAGTTTCCGCTGTATATCTTGCAGTCCACGATTCAGAAGCCGTATCGTATTCGACAGCTGATCCTTCACTCTTCACAGGTGCTTCTCCGAAGCCTGTCATCAAGACTTCTTCTTCAAACGCCCGATCCGAATTCTCACTCTCAAACAATGATTTCGATTCGTTATCAATCGAACCATATTCAAGACCGAAAATTGCGTTAAGTCCGGGGAGCAGTTGTTTAGCAATACTAGCTCTATTAATAGCCATGATTTATATCTCCCCTAATTAACCTGCTGAAGTACCAGCAGTTACGAAGGCATCTATATGATCAACTATACGTACAAGAACTTTAGGAGTAGCCGACGCCGCATTGCCGGGAGTATCCTTAATTTCTACTACACGTAGTTGACCTGTAGCTGTTGCCATTGAACCGACATTCAGGGCCATTCCTGAATTACCGGTTAACGTGCTACCAGAGGTACTGGTAGTTACATCAAAGTTTTGAACTTGGATTACAGCTACTGAAACCGTTGCGTTAGCGTCAATTTCAAAAATAGTGTTTCTGTCGTCATCGACAAAAGCGTATGGAGTAGCATCAGATGAGCTTGTACTAGCAGGCCAGTATTTAGACCATGTTGGACGTTTGGAATTCGGGTCAACATATCTACACCCCATAAAAACGCCAATATTGTCTTTAGTCGCCGTAGTAGCAATTTGAATTGTACCAGCCGATACGCGAACCAAGTCTCCCGTAAACATGTTGGAAGCATATGTATTTGCAATACGATAGCGGGAAAAACCACTAGTATTATATGCATTTCCACTTTTACGAGAAGGTATTAGGCCATTAGGCATAACACTTTCCTCCATTATTATAGAAAGAATGGTTCTCAGGAATCAAAATGTGCTGAACGACCTTTTGACACCCTTGACTTACTGGAATTCGTTATAGGTACACGAGAATCGCTACTCTCCATCAAACGACGGTTAATAGCATCATCCATTTGACGTGTCTTATTTACCTGTGCCTGACGCACAGCATCGTCAATTTCTATGGGCCGTTTAGCGAGTGCCACATCTCCTCGTACAATTGTACCTTCTAAGTCTCCACGTTCCAAAACACGAAAGCCTTGCGCCATTTCAGGAGCCTCTGTTTCCGTAACAAACTCCCATCCTTCCCGTTGTTTTAATCCGATACTTTGATAGTCCTGTTTTCCTTTTAAAGAAATCCTGATCCATGCTAAAGTATAACCTTCGTTACTAAATCGTTTAAATACAACATCTGGAATATGAAGCCAATCATCGTTGTTGATAGCTTCGAGAGCGATACGAGTCTTTTCGGCTCTTTCAATTTCGCTACGTGTTTTACGAGTAACCGTGTTTCCAGTTTCTTCGTTATTGTTCTCAGTTTTTTCAGACACCATAAGATTTTGCCTTTACTTCCATACGCGCAGTTTTTTATATTACATTTTACGTAATAGGTGTGTAGTCACCGTCAGCCTTTTCCATTTTGGCTTTCTCGGTGGCAAACGATTCAAGAGGTATACCCCATTTTTTTGCAAGATTGACATCATCTCTCGACAATTTTACTTTTTTGGAGGCAGGATTGCGCGATTGTCCTGCTACCGCTTGACGTGGCTTTGACGGTTTAGCCACTTCCGAATTACTATCAGTAGTAGAAAACTTATTAGGAAATTCTTCCTTTAATCTTTCATCTACTTTTTTATAAAACTCATTAGATGAAGGATCATATCCTTGTTCCTTCAACTCTGCGTCAATGGATAAAGCAGCAGCTGTAGCTACACGATCCTGTCCAAACCACTGGTTTCGTGCTGCCCAATCCTGTGCTTTAGGATCAAATTGTTTTGTCTCTTCAACAGGTTGTTCTTCTGGTTGTTGTTGCTGCTGTTGCATTTCCTGTTCTGCCCAAAACTTCTGTTGTTCCACTTCTTCCTTTTGACGCTTTAAAAACTTTAACTCTGTCTGGGCATCAGAAAGAGTTTCCTGTGCCTTTAATAACTTATCTTGATCACCACTTTCAAATGCACTTTTAAAACTTTCTTGAGACATCTTTAATCTATCGTTCAATAAATTTTCAGTTGTTCCCAGAGAAGTTTCTTCAGAATTATGTTTTGAATAATTAGCATAACTTAATTGCTGTTTTAATTCATTTAATTCATTTCGTGAAACAGTTAATTCCCGCTCCCTATCCTTACGTTGTTTCACCAATTGACGAATTCTTTTTTCGGCTCCCTTGGTTGTTATACCATCCAGTTCAGGAAGATCATTTTTAACTGCTGTTTGTTGAACTTCTTCTTCTTCTTCTTCTTTTACTGAATTTTCCGTATCTTCTGAAGAAGTTTCTACTTCATAATCCACTTTAGCAGCTTTTTCATCTGCTTTTCTTTGAACTTCAATCGGTTGCCACTCACCATCGTTATCTTCTGTTTCAACAATAATGTCTTTATTTTCGTCTGCCATACTTATTTTCTCCGTAGTACGCGAATCTACGTGTTACGCTGCCAACGTCATCTCATGTGTTGGATCTATATCCTGTACATCCTTGATAGTCATTAAGATCTGATCATCATACATTAGTATATACCGAATTCCCCTATAAACAAACTTCTGTCCCGTATGTTTACCGTAACATACAAAGTCTCCTTCGTTACACCATTTTCCTTTAGGAAACTTATCACTATCAACATAAGCTAAATCACCCAGTTTCACAACACGTCCCACAGTTGTCAGGTATTTCATATCCTCTTTAAACTTATCAGGAAGAAGAATACCACCTTTTGTTTCAGTTCTTATAGACATGGGCCGGATAAGGACGTGATAACCGGGAATATCCGGCAAAGTTTTCGGATCGGAAATATCGTTACTTGTAATCCACTCGTCGTTCATAATTGCCTTCTCAAATGCAGGTTGAAACGTCATTTATTTATCATCCTCTTCTCCAGCTATATCCTGTATAGCTGCTTTCCTGTAATCTTCTACTACATTCATAGCTTTTGTCAAGCCTTCGAGAATGCCAACCATAAACCGATAATCCTCCATTGTTTCACAGGAGCCGGATGCTATACGTTCTTGAATGGAAAGTTTCTCGCGTTCAAACGCTTCAATCAGAATATCAAAATCAGGCATGTTTACTTTTTAGTAGTGGTAAGAAAATTAATTGGGTATTTTACACCTAAACCTGACTTTACTGTATTATTAGAAAAAATACAACTGCTGTCTGTTACTGTACTCATTGCCAGTAACGTCCAAGTTTTTGTCTCTTTATTCTCCAGAAAAACAAAACGAATATCTATATCTTCGTGATCTTTCTGAAATTCTACCTTTTCACCTAAAGAAGAATCAAGATAAGGCAATATCTGCGTAGTTGGTCCACAAGGTAATACTAATGTTAGATGACCATCTGTAATCGGATAAGGAAATTTAGTTGATGCTTTTGATTTAACAGGTATAGACCATAAAAATAAAATTGTACATAAAAGAAAACTAAAACTTGATATTAATTTTTTTACCATTTAAGTTGCCCTGTTATAATATTGTTTCCAGTACTTTTGTTTTTCTTCTGTACTTGCGTTATCGGAAAGAGGTGGTACACCTGAATAACTAAAATAGACTAAACGAGCTACAGCAGCTGAATTAAGAGGAACCTGTAAAAATTCTTGAATAGAGGTAGAATCTGTACCTACATTTTCTATATCGACACCGATCTCTTTTAATTTCTCTCTTTCCTCTTTTAATTTATTTAATTTTTGTATATCTCTAAAAGTTTTATCTGTTACCTGAAAAATACCACCATGTCCTACTGTTCCGCTATCTGTTTTACGCCTTACATAAGTTTCAGAATCAGTTCCGTTTTTACTTTCCCTTTGAGCCGTATATTTTAATATTTCTTTATTACCGGGTATTACGTCTGTTACTTTTTCAATAGCTGTTTCTACAACATTCTTTGCATTCTTTTTACTTGCGAAGGGTACATCTATACGTGTGGTATCCGTAAATAAAGCTTCAATATCCTTATCTCGTGGTTTAACTTTTTCAAGTCCCTTTTTCATACTGCCTATACCTCTTTCTCTTTTTCGCTTTGTTTCAGCTGGAAATATCTTTTCTGTCTCTCTAGTTCTAATATCTTCAACTGTTTCTGTAGGAGAAACTAAAGCTTCTGATTCTTCCGTAATACTATCCATAAAACCAGTAGTATCCATAGGTATACCAGTTCCTTCGTCATAACTATCCGTCAATTCTTTATCAACAGCAAGTTCAGCAACAGTATCAGATTCTATTATAAAATTATCTTTTATATCAGGAACAATTCCTCCCTCCTGCATACCTATAATTTCTTCTTCTTCTAAGCCACCGCCCATATTTTCAGATGAAACAATTTCTTCTGTGCGCTCTTTGGTTTTTACATTTTCTTTTAATTCCAGTTCAGCAACTTTCATCATATTTTTTGTAGCTTCAATACTTAATTTATTTTCTTCTTTTGTTTCATCGGCATCATTTTTACTGGCTATAGTAGCTGCATCTTTCAAAGCTTTCAGTCGTCTATCTACATTCCGTTCTTCAGTTTTCGTTGTTTCTGTAATTGTCTTTTGATCTATATCCTTTTCTTCCAGATCCAGTTTACGATTTTCAAGAGCTATTTCAGCTGCATCTTTAACAGCTTGCATACGCAATTCGTCTTTTGAAATTTTTATTCTTTCCCCTTCCAGCATCAGGCTTTGCTGTTCTACACTTTCCGCACCGCCTTTCATTGCTGCCTGTTGTTTATTAAATTGTAAGATTTCTTTAGCCGCTTCAGTAGTCAACTGGTTTACAATAGCCGGATCAGTCATAGCCTGTTGTTGAGGATCACCCTGCATCATTTGCTGTTGATTACCAGCACCCTGCATCATTTGCTGTTGATTACCATCACCTTGCATCATTTGCTGTTGATTACCAGCACCCTGCATCATTTGCTGTTGATTACCAGCACCCTGCATCATTTGCTGTCCACCGATACGAACCAGACCTGCTATCTGTTCTTCATACTGCATAATCATATGTTCACGTATGTTAGCTTCCAGAACAGGAACAACGTTCTTCATCGGTTCACTTTGTCCTAACATTGGATCTTGTATAAAAGCTTCCTTAATAGCGATATGCGCTTTATGATCCTGTGCAGGAAAAGCCTTTATCGGTTTATTATTTACGACCGTTTTAATATCGGTTATCGGATCTTGTGGTTGCGGTTCTTGTTCAGGAATAATAAACCGCTGCGGATTCTGAATGTTGGCAGCGTGGAGAACAGACATATGTACCTGTCGAATATCGTACATACCTGGCGGAGCTTGCTGTGACAGTTGAAGTGTCATCTGAGCCATTGCCAGCCGATGGGAAGAAGAAGGTGTATTCGGATCAGAGACAGGAATAACATCAATCTTGCCGTCGAAGTCAGCTTTCTTTATCGACGAAGAAATACCGGGAAGTTCATACGGATATTCGTCAGGTAGAAAATCCTTGTTAATTCGAGACAGAATGCGAAGTTCTTCCTTTTGGCTGTGGTGAAGCCGTTTGTGGATTGCGCTAAAGAATTTAGCCGATGCTTCCAGCAAAGCAAGAGTCGTTCCTACAGGACCATAGTTGGTAGAGTCGTTGACTACCTGTTCTGTAGTATCCGCGAATTTATGTCCCATCTCTGTCATTGTTTCAAGCAATTTATAAAGAGTCTGGGAAGGCTCACGATACGGTAAATGAACAATTGCCTTGTTCAAATCCATACCTGTAGCATCTATTTCACGAAATTCACCAGGGGCTATTGGGTCATTGCCCCCGACTGTTCTTACTCCACGAGCTTTAAATCCACCCGGAAGATTCGCAAACTGCCCCGAATCCACCAAGCTGCGAAGTGCAGCCGTGGCAGACATCGTTAGGTTTCCAAGAAGATGGATCAAACCAAGACCGTAGAAACCAAAACCAGGGACAAACTTGTAATGGGAGAAGTACATCAACTTACTGTAAGTCGGATCGCCTTCTTCCCAGTTACGTCGAATAGAAAGAACTTTTTGAGACTCTTCCTCAACCGTTACAATGTACGGACGAGCCACACCGTTATCAGATTCAAAAGGTTCCGGTAAATCTATATAACAATGCTGTTCGAGAAGAACGTATTGAGGATCATGGTCGGAAGAGGGAGAGACACCCATAATCGTATTTATCTTGTCTGCAATAGCTGTCGCTTCAGGAACGGAAGCATCTTCCAGTTGTATTTCCTGATACATACCTGCTGCCATTTCACGCCGTAAATCGTTAGGTGAACGATAAATAATATGTGTATACCGATCTGCGCTTCTTAAATCACTGGCATAGTAGGAAGCGTAGAACTGATCTACAGGAACGAATTCGGAACAGGGTCGTTCCTTGGCTGCGTCGTAATAAATCTTTTTAAAAGCACTACCGACAAGAGGAAGATGAAAAAGCATTCTTTCGAATTCGTCAAAGAATTCGGGCATCTGCTCCGTTAACTGGTAGTTCATATAGTTTTGCACACGATTGGATTGCTGTTCCTTTTCAGGTGTAACGTTACCCACAATCTGTGTTTTAACTGGTCCCATAGCTGGAAAAAGTTCAATCGTTGCTTTAGATTGAAACTTGACTGCCGATTCAATAATAAGAGGAGAAACAGCCTGACACGCTCCTTCAAATGGTTCTGAAGCCTCTTCGAGTTTCAGACCGAGAAGATCAAAGCCACGCTCAAACGTCGATTCCCATTCCTCACGGGAGTCACGATCCGCTGTAAACTGTTCTATAACAATAGACCCGATTTCCACCAGATCTTCGTCGTCAATAAATTCTGCCAGGTTGACGTAATGATCCGACTGAGCCGCCATTAAACCTGCCGTCTCTTCAGACATGCTCATACCGATACCTTCTTCTTCTATATCGGCATCGTCTTCTATTTCAATTTCTATTTCTATATTATCTGAAATTGAAGATAAGGCTTCTCCGCTGGTACTGTTTTCCACACGGTTAATAGGCCCAACCATACTCTTTGCATCAGCATCAGCACTGTCCGATTCAACTTCTTCTGTTACATCAACAGCTTCCTCTAAAATTTCTGCCACGAATATCTACCGTTCCATTATTTCTTTTTTGTCTTCTTATTCTTCTTTTTCTTCGTCTTACGTAACCACTTTTTAATTATTATACCACCAACTACAATAACAATTACACCCATAATAGCTATACCCATATCAGGATGGGAAACTTTCAACGGACCAATAGAAATCATGGAAGGAGCCGTAGATGATTTCACTGGTTCTGTTTTGACAACTGTTTCTGTTTTTATAGAAGTACCGTCTCCCACTATTTTCTTGGGAGCTACATTAGTTTGAATAACGGTTGTATTACCAGGATTATTATTGATGTTAATTTCTTTTGTAGCCATTATCGTCTACCTAATACCTTGCTTTGCCCCATCCTTGAGGTCTTTCTTTACGTTTTTTAATATAGCCTCCCCTAGACATACCTGTTACACCTTGTATAACTTTTTTCTGTATAGTTGATGAAGGTTCTGTTGTCAATTTTTCTTGTAAAGATTTTCTACCTAATGGTCCTGTTCCCGTACCTTTTTTAGTTTTTGGTATTTCAGCAACTTTAATTGAAGGTCTTTTGATAATTGAAGCCATCTTAGGTTTTTTTAAAGGTTTCCACTTTTCACCTTTTTTTATAGCGGCTCCTACACTCTTCCATATAGGTACAGTATATTTACTTACCTTTTTATAAGGTTTCCTTGGCTTCATCTTTATAAGTATCCTCAAATTTTAAGACAATATATTTACAAACAGCCTGAAAGTAATCACTACCGTTTTTATAGTCCTTTTGAACAGGACGAACAAGATCATGTTTAATCTTGGAAGAATCTACCATCCTTTTATAGCTGCACCAAATCCACGAGGTTTAACCAGACCACCTTTTTTATAACCTTGTTTCCGAACTACTTTCGGTGGATTTACTTTTGCTATAGTACGCTTACGTCTTTGAGGTTCAGTATTTAGTTTCTCTCGTTCCTCACGTACCAATCTTTTCTCAAATTCCCTCTGTCCTTTAGCCCAGTTACGCCTAATTTTTGCATTACGACGTTTTATTTCTGCCGATACTACGGGAGCTACTCTTGCTGCCGCTGTGGACCCGACAGCTACTTTTGCTGCTGATCTCGGCGCCATCGGATTAGCAGCCATATCGGATTTTAATTGGTCCTTTCTCCATTGCCTTTCAAATTCCCAATTCTTTTCGTTCTGTCTATATTTTTTCCGCTCTTTCCGCTCTCTTTTCCGCTCTCTAGCCCTCTTTTCGCGCATTAATTTTAATGGATCACTAGCCATAACATTACACCTTCAGTTTACCTGACATTACGTAGTAAGATGGATTGGCACTATACATATCCGAGGTTATACCTTTAACCATACCACCGTGTTTGTAACCTTTAACCAGACCACCTTTTCTATAACCAGCAGCAATATCTGATTTTAAATCTTCTGGATCAGATTTACGAATTACTTTCGGTGGCTGCATCGTTGCTATAGTATGCCTACGTTTTCTTACTCCAGTATCCATTTTCGCTCGTGGAGAATAGACATGAGGTGGTTTTGGTTTTTTCGGCGGAATAGGAGCTACTTTTGGTTTCGGTTTCATAACCTTTGCTTTTACTGCTGCTCCTGCTTTTTTCTTTTCTGCCTGGTACCTTTTACGTTCCGCTGCTTCTGCCCTATCATATGCTAGTTGAGCTTGTTTATTTTTAAGACGTTTTGCTCTAAGGTCAGCCTGATGCATTTCTCCTCGTCTCTTATCTCTTATTATCCAACGCTTTTGCTCTATATCTCTCTTCCTTTCTTCACGCCGCCTTTGCCTTTCGTAGGCTATTCTTTTTTCTTTCTCACTAGCCATATCTTAAAATCTCCAATAACCTTTTCTTTTTGGTTTGTAAATATTACTATCTTCTTCCCCATCACTAAAGTCTGGATCGTCAGGATGGGTAACGTGCCACGAGTCTCTCATATATAATATCGCCATTACCATTGCATCCACCTGATCGTCGTAACGAGCGTTGGGAAAAGAAGTGGCTTCATCAATAAGATCATTGGCCCACGGTTTCATAGTAGGCAACCAAACACGTCCCGCTTCAAGAAAGGGTGTTGATGCCGTTGCTCTACTTACTTTATCACGATCCGGCGTATATTCCAACACTGGTAATCCGGCTCGACGCATATCCTGTATGAGAGACTGTCCCGATGCCTTTTTTTCTACAATGATAATATCAGGTTCATGTTTCTCGAATTCTCCCTGTGCAATAGATCTTAGTTCTGGATACTCAAATCTGCCCCGTACATTTCCCAACAGGATCAGGTTAGGTATGAACCGTTCGGTTCCGACACTATCTATTTCGTACTTTTCAAATATGCCCCACGTCTGCATGACAGAATAATCCGCTGTTGTCTTGGCGGAAAAAGCCGTATCGTAAGTCTGGATAACAAATTCACAATCCGGCGGATCTTCCTCCAACCAGTTTTTAAACCAAGCGTATTTTATAATACCACCTTCTGCTGGTGTCGGATCTTGCATATACAGGGACTGCCAGTACTTTGTCCCGTTGTGCTTTCTTATTTCGGTTTCGTCCTGTTTCAGAATCCTGTCCGGTTTCCACTCAGGAAAATAAGAAGAGTTAGGAGGCAGATTAAGAAGTTTAGCCGAATCGTCGTCAAGCCATGCGGGTATCTTTATAACTTCCCACGGAATGTAATATTCTTCTTCTACTTTTGTCTTGTCTTCGGTACTGAGCAACCAGCCGCATATATCATCTTCGTGATAGCGTGTGTTGATAATAACGATAGAACCGTTAGGCATTAGTCGGGTACGCAAACCTGCCGGATACCATTCCTTTACGTAACGCCTTCCGGCTTCACTGAATGCGTCTTCTTCTGACATCACATCGTCAAGGATAGCAACGTGTGCACCACGACCCGCAATCTGGGTCTTGACTCCCGCTGCGTAGTAAAAACCGTTCTGGTTGGTCTGCCACTTTCCGGCTGACCGTACATCGCTGCGTAATTTAACTTCAGGAAAGATTAACTGGAAAATAGAGGACTTGATAATATCACGTACCGCCCGACCGAAATCGCTGGACAACTGATCCGAATGCGAAACAGTCAGGATTTCATGGTTAGGATGTCGGCCCATGTACCACGCCGGAAACAGCTTGGAACAGATCAGGGACTTTGAACTACGGGGAGGGAGAAAGACCATCAGCCGTTTTATAGTTCCTTCGTCGATCTGCTGAAGCTTGCTGGCAATCACTTCAATATGCCGTCCCATTTTAAAGTCAGCTATGAGCATGGGAGACACAGCTTTTACAAATGTCATAAAATCATTCTGGGCATTCGCCATGATTAACGACATCAGTTCGTTTCGAATATTTTCTCTACTCTTTGTAGAAATCTGAGGAACTGGCATATTTTTTATATAAATTATCAGTTAATAGAGTCAGGACGATGGTACTGTTTTTCCATCATCATAGAAAAAAGGACGAATAGTTGTTGAGCTATAAAAGCTGTTTGTCCTCTTATGTCGTTCATGTTGTCATCAGGATTCCGAAGAGAAGGATGACAACATATCTGGTTATGAAAGCTTTCCAGAACAAACTGTACACGATCTGATAACTGCCACATACCTTTGGTTCCCAGAGCGTGAAAGGCGGGAATATAATCTACAGCCATGTGCTGATGAAAAAGATTATCTATATTCTCTCTCTTTGCCTGAAGAAGTTCAGAAGCAATTTCTTCAATTATTTTTTCCTGTTCCGTAAAAGAAGAAGAAGAAATAGCCGGAGGTGTACTGTTATTATTTTCCGTTAGACTGTCATCACAGTTATCTTGCGTTTTTATGAAGTCTTCAAAATCTGTCAGTTTCATAATATTACCAAGATCATTCCTCTCTTTTTTTACCGCCTTCGATAACTTTGAAACCTGCTATTTCTGCCAACCGTTTTATATCGTTGTCGATACTATCATCGTCGTCACCCGATTCAAGATGACTGATCGTTGTCTTGTTGACGTTTTCAGAACGGTCTATAAACATGCCCAGATGCTTGGCTACCGATTCGATAGAACGGTTGGCGTTGGTATAGTCACCACCACCCAGTGCATGTTCGTAAACTTCGTTCAATCGATCCATGACCCGATCTGCATTCCATGCCATGTGCTTGATAGCTTCCTGTCGAATATTATCTATACGCTGCTTGATCTTCGGTTTGTTCAGAACAGCGTAAGCTCGTTTCGTAGTTTCCGAATTGTTGCCTCCGGCTTTGTATCCGGCACTGAGGTAAGCTTTGGCGGCATCTCCTGTTGCCATATATTCCATGCAAAATTTTTCCTGGCGGGGAGCCATTCCTGTAACGAATTTTGTTTTCTTAAACTTGGGAACGTCTGCTGGTTTTTCAAGCATGGTATTATTATTATAGGTACTTTTAGGACGACGTGCAAATCGGTCAGCCACACGCCGCCTGTATTCATTCCGCATTTCCTGAAGATCGCCACCAGCGTTAGGATGCTTTCGCATGGTAGCCGTATCTTTGATAAGTTCTTTCAAAGACTCGTCAGACATATCTCCATAGAGAATATGCTGTTGTTTTATTCTATAGTCGTCTTTAGTTGTCGTAGTCATACTTTATACGATATATAAAAAAAAAGAAAGAAAGAAAAAAAGAGAGAGATAGAAAAATATATATAATAAAGAGACGAAGAACGTATCTTAGGTAGTTTTTGAAGGCGTCTAAAGTAAGTATAACTTAATATATATACTATATATAAACTTTATACAAGACCTGTAATTTTTGAAATTTAACCGGGAGGCTAATAGATAATAAAAGACGGGGGGGCACTTTTTCCTTCCCCTTCCTTTTTAAAGCTTCTCTCCTTCCTTCCCTCACCTGAAGCTGGGTAGTTGATTTAATTTGATTAACCTATCTGTTTTAGGTATAGTTTAAATCATGGAACGGAGCACAACGCATACGTTCAACACGTAAGGAAATAATCCTATGATGATAAGGAAATATACTTGTAAAGAATTTCGTTTATTAAATCGTGTTACAGATATGTACGGACAATCACGCATTGTAGATTATGCACTACATCATTGTTATTTAACACCAAAGCAGAAGTCTATGTTATGTGATGATGATCAGCAATATGCACAGGACTTAGATGAAGAGGGACGCATTGAACATCAACAAGAAATAAGAATGGAGAAAATCTAATGAATATCAAAGATCATTGGCTAAGAATGGTTGCAGAGTATGACGATAGGCAAATCTATCATACAATGACGGGACATCTATTGTACAATGACACACGTTGGCAACGATTTAAGTTTAATTATGTGCTAAGATGGCTCATAGATTCTAGAGGTACGCGATACTAATTGTTAACTTGGAGAGAATGGTTGACGCTATTCTCTCCGTTCTTTTTCTTAGATGGAGAATTGAAATGAATAGTAGAAAAGATTTATATCACTTATTGTTATTAGTTAACCAAAAAGCAGACAAGATAGCTGATCGTCTGGAAATGGTAGAAAAGCAGTGTAACATCTTACAGCGATCTTTTGATGGTCATATAGGAAATAAAGAGTTTGATACATTAAAAGCACAGCATCTTAATCTTTTAAATGCTTTTGTGGAGCATGTGCCAGACTATACTGATGATCCACAACCAAAAGAATAATACTCCCTAAACTTGGAGAGAATGGTTCACGCTGTTCTCTCCTTTTTTTTGTCTTTAAACTACTTATATTACTAGAAGCACACTACACACGGAGATATGATGCTATGTTATTACCTTTATTATTTGATATGTATACTGATCGTTGGTTTAATCTTAGATCTTCAGTTATTGTTGTATCGCAAGAACAACTAGATAAGTATAAGCAGGAAGAAGTAGACAATACTATTAAAGCTTTAACTGTTCAGCGTGATGAATTGGATAAGAAGATAGAAGAATTAAAAAAAAAAGAAAAGGCTAACGCCGACGCCCCTTAAAAAAAAGTTTGCCGCTAAGCAAATCTCTTAGTGATCCACTTAGCGGCAACTATTAGCGATTACCTACCGGAGTAATAGGCTTTAACAGACTTAGTCTTTTTGGTAGCCAATTCCATTGCTTGACTCTCAGCCTTACTATACGAGAAGGCTTCACTTTGTATTGCGTCCAGCAATTCAACGTTTGTACCCTCCGCTGGTATACCATCTTCAAACGCGCTTTTGACTTGAAAGAACAACTGACCGTTTGACGTTATCAATAAACCAGAGTTTTCGCGAGGTATATCCAACTTAATCTCTTTACCATCTGGCCCTACTTGAATAATGGCTAACTCTAAGCCTTCGGGCATTGATGTGTTACCCTTCTCTTTAGTAGGCATTTCACATTGAATATTACCTTTGTGAGTAATTGCCCTAGCCTTGGCTATCACCTTACCACCTACTGCTAGGTAGCAATTTTTAAAGATATTCTTAGAAGTCAATTCCTTATCTTTATCTTTAGAATTGGACTTGTCTTTAATGGCCTGCGCCACGACTTGATTAAAATCAACCATTATGAATTCCTTATATAAATGGTTTTTAAGTGCTAGCCGGTTTAACATATTATATGTATCCAACTACATCAAACGACCTCATTGCCGCCGATTAAAAAGATGGTAACAGATAAGGTTTGTTTAATCAAATAAAATCGCTAATTGAATTCGCTATAATCCGCTGTCAGCTTGGTTCTTACGAACACCAACGCAGTAATTTAGCAAGGCTAACGCCGACGCCCAAAGTATGAGTGCTAAACTGCTTAGTAGTTTGCTAAGTTGTTGCTTATTAACTAAACAATAAAGAACGATTGGCGATCTTTTTTGACAACCTCCCAGAAAATGTGAGAGGATGGCAGACAATAGCGGCAAATAGTCCGTTATATCGTTATACTGCGCTTAGTAGTCTAACGTCTCACCAAATAATTCTTTAAACAATAAAAGGAGTTAGCATTATGGTTGCTAAGAGAAAACCATTATTACCCATTCATAAATGCTGTATCTGTGAAGAAACAATTGATATCCAGACTAACAGTAAAGGAGAAATAGCGTGGACCGCTGGTCATAACGCATTACCGATTAAGAACGGACGGTGCTGTACGTTATGTAACGATTCAGTAGTAATACCACAACGGATAGCGAATATATACGCTAGAAAGGAAGGGGAATAAGCTAATGACTGTTGATAAAGAACGAGAAGAGTTTAGGACGTTCTTAACTGAATGTCTTAAAGATCCTGCTAAATATAAACAATGGATGCAGGATAGAGCTTTGGAAACAAGGCTAAAATACAATACTGATAATAATGATAATGATAATAATACTAACACTGAAAGGAGTGTTTAAAGTTATGGCTAATAATAATAAATTTGAAATTAACGTGGAAAATGTTTCCGCAGTTAACATTCTTCAAACACATGAATCATGGGGAACAACTCATTTAAAGTTGGAAATTATAACTTTAGATGATCCTTGGGACGACGATTCATCTGTTAGTAAAAGCATTATTAAAGGCAGAACAGCTAAGAATCGTGAATTAGCTATTAACGTACCACCACCAGAGGATGAGCACGTTAAGAAATTGTTAAAAACAAACAAGGAATTGAGTGATAAAATTGATGAACTAGAGAATGGAGGAACGAAGTAATGAGTTATAATTTGGAAACAAGAATGCCTAATCGAGTTTTAAATGGTAGGAAAAAGAATTTAACCATTTATAAATTCCTTGAGTATCCATCTTCTAAAGCCATGCAGTTATGGTTAAATAACGAATTTAAGAATGGAATATTGTCCATAACTTTTTTTAAAGCTGATAAAACAGTTCGTGAAATAACCTGTCGTACTGGTGTAAAAAGCCACTTAGCTGGTGGTAAAAGTACAGTAGATGAATCACGATACTATAACGTTTTTGATATGCAACTTAACGGCTATAGAAACGTTAATTTATCTACTATTCTGGAAGTAAGGGGAAATAAATGTATTTATAAATTTCCCCTAATTGAAGAGCTTCTAAAAAATACAGATACTCTTAGTACTTCAATGGTAAAAGGCCTATTGGAATATCTAGGTGAAAAGCTTAAAACTGCAAGCTGACCACCCAGCTATTGTAAACAGTGGTACGGTATATCCTGCCACTGTTTATCCAATAGAGCATTATGAGTTTAACGTTATTAAGCCAAGTAAAAATAAAAAACTTGGAAAGTTGGTTACAAAAGGACGTTATAAAGGCATGCCTATTTATACTGTTACTCTTCCAGAACGTAAAACATGTCCTGATTCCTGTTCATTCTGGTCATCATGTTATGGAAATAGGATGCCTTATGCACATCGAATAGATCCAACTAACGATCCTGATTTATTTATAGATACAATAAAACACGAAGTAAGTTATTTAGCTTATAAACATAGGCATACTGGTTTTCTGGTGCGTTTACATGTTTTAGGTGATTTCTTTAGTCTTAAATACTTACAAACGTGGTGGCATTTACAAACTAAATCATTTCCTAACGTATTAAAAGTATTTGGTTTTAGCGCACGTTTACCGCAAAAGAGTAGAAAAAGACCGCATACAATTGGTGACGAGCTATTACATATACAAAAACAACGCAATAAAGATTTCTTTATACGTTTCAGTGGATTGATAAAAGATGACGTTTGGTCTGCTAATAGTATAAATGAAAGCGAAGAGGGTATTATATGCCCTTATCAATTAGGTTTGACAGAAAACTGCGGAACGTGTGGTTTATGTTGGACTACAGATAAACCAATACTTTGGTTAGATAAGGATTGATAAAATGTTTTTTAAATATTATTGGTATAATAATTTATTGTTAATTTTAATAGTTTTATTAGCTATTAACTTTTTATTTTTAACCTTTATTTATTTTGAAGGTTTTATGGATTCAGTACTATACGACGTTAAAGGCGGGACTAGCAGTGGTACTGATAGTTGTGATAAATTTTCCCGTATATGTTTTACTAAAACATCTTAAAAAAGGAGGGCATGTAATGCCGTTAGATAATAGTTATTTCGATAATCAACCTAATTTCAACAACAACAATATTTTCCCAGTAGATAGACCTAAAATATTTTGGCCCGTTACTAAAGAGAAAATGATTAGTGTTAGCGGTAGAGAGTCAGATCGTATTGGTTTATGGCGTACTGATAGAGAAGATAACAATTTTCTTGGTGTTCATAGTGAGAAATATGGTGTTATTGAAAACAGGGAACTAATAGAAAATTTACAAAATCAAATAGTAAATTCTATTTCTCCTGAGTATTTAAAAGATATTAAAGTAACAGATTACACCAGCTTTAACGGTGCTGTTATATTTTCTGAATATATCTTTCCTAATTTATCGGAAGAAATAGGAAATTCCAGAAACACTTCTAAAGTTTCTTTTAGGATTATTGTTAAAAATAGTTTTGATGGTTCTTCTGGAATTCGTTTAATTATTGGAAATATTGATATGTTTTGTATGAACGGTCAAATAACTGGTAATTTTGACGTTGTTTCTAAAAAGCATACTTCCCGTATTAAAGTGGATGATATTACTAAACGTTTAAAGAAAGGCGTAGAAAAATTTAGGGAAGAAATGGTTTCTTTTAATTGGTTTGCTAAACATCCAATAGCAAATAATAAAGCGTATGATTTCTTTACGAAATTGTTTGTTTCTTATGACCAGGAAACAGGTGAAGAAAAGAGCGGTGTTAGCAAACGGGACAGGACATATAATCAATATTTAGCTTATGAAGTGCCAGCTAGAGGAAATAACGTTTGGTCAGCTGTTAGTGCTTTATCTGCTATTAGTTCTGATAATTCAGAATATTTTGCTCCGCGTAAAACAGGAAAGGATCATTACGCTGATACTATTGTTAAAAATCAACTTCAAGTTGGCGCATGGTTACAAACAGAAGCATTTAAAGAACTAACTTTAAACGTTGGGTAAGTTTAATTATTAGTAGTATTGGATCAGTAACCATGAATTTTAATTTTTCTTGTTTTGTAATTTATGCCGGAATTATTATAATAATATTACTTTTTGCGCTAAGTGTTGGTGCATCATAAATACTCCCTGATAATAAGATACGAGCGTTTTAGATAATACGCTCTCTTATTATCTAACTGGGGCGAATAGATGTTCATTTAGGTGGATGTTTATTCGCCCCTTTTTTTTTACTTTTTTTTAAATTACTAGGTGCGTTTAGTCCCACTATGCGCTCAATATCAATTTCCCCTAATATATCTTTTGTTTCCCTACTAGTTTTTATCCACGTTTCAATAACAACTAATTTCATGGTGTTATGATTATTTGTGAGTTGATGCCATGCATAAGGCGGAACATAACAACTTTCCCCTGTAGCTAGAATACGTTTTAAATTCTCTGTATCGACCAGTGAGTCATCAAGTTTAATATTAACAGTAGCTATACCCTCTACGATTACCCAATGCTCTGCACGATGCTTATGGCGTTGATAGCTCAACTCACTATTTGGATTAACAACTAATTTTTTAACACGATAATCTAAACTATTATCATTTAAAACAATCCAATAGCCCCAATCGCGTTCATTTATTCTATCAGTTGTATTATTTATTATTGATTTTTGCATTTTTTTCTTTAGGACTCCCGACGCACACCGAAAAGACCCGACGCACCCAAACAAAGAAATTTTGTGTTAAATTTATAAATGAAATTTTTAACATATTAGAAAGCTTTTAATTAATAAATAAAATTTTGTCAACCGCCTCTGCCAAACTGCGGCATATCGTCGCACCTTCCCCAACTTTCAAAAATTTTGATTGACCCTCGGAAAACCGCAGTCTACAAGGAATTTTCACCACCTCGAAGGAGCACCAGATGACCACCCAACGAATTCTCAAGCAACACATCGCTTGCCCTGTCTGCCCTTCAACAGATGCTTTTTGTATTTACGAAGACGGACATGGATTTTGTTATAGTTGTTCATATTATCAACCATCGAAGAACGAAGGAGATTTTATAATTCAACAGGAAGTAAAAACCTCTGTATCTTCTAACGGAACTTTTAGTTCTATTAACGATAGAAATATTACTTTAGATACATGTAAAAAATATAACGTAACAATAAATAATAAAGATAACGGAAATATTACGCATCATCTTTATCCTTATTACGATAAAAATAACCAGCATGTTGCTAGTAAAATAAGAACGGTTAAAGATAAAGGATTTAAGATTGAAGGAAACTTTGCTTCTACTTTATTATTTGGTCAGCAATTATTTAATCAAACAGGAAAATATATAACTATAGTTGAAGGGGAACTGGATGCACTGGCAACTTACCAGATGCTTGGTTCTCAATGGCCTGTTGTTTCTATTAAATCTTCAACCAGTGCTGTTAAAGATTGTAAACAAAATCTGGATTATTTATCTCAGTTTGAGAATGTAGTTATCTGTTTTGATAACGATAAACAGGGAAAGAAAGCCGCTGAAAATGTAGCACGGTTATTTCCTCCAAGCACAGCGTTAATTGTACCGCTGGAAGATTATAACGATCCATGTGAATATCTTATTAACAATGAACAACCAAAGTTTGTAAAATGCTGGTGGAATCATAAAGCATATACACCTGACGGTATCTTATGTTTTTCTGATATGTGGAAAACGTTAAATACAAAAGACGATGCTATTGCAGTTCCTTATCCGTGGGAAGGTTTAAATACAATGACTTACGGTATGAGGCTTGGAGAGTTATGTACATATACTGCCGGATCAGGACAAGGTAAATCCAGTTTATTAAGAGAATTGGTTTATCATCTTATTCAATCAACAGATTATAAAGTAGGCATGATGTTTCTCGAAGAGACACCTAAACGAACAGCGTTAGCTCTGTGTGGATTACATCTTAACAAACCTATTCATCTACCTGATTTTGAGTATACAAATGAAGAACTTGATGAAGCTTTTAAAGTTTTTGGTTTAGATAGACGCCTGTTTCTTCTTGATCATTTTGGATCGTGGGGCATAGATAAAATATTATTTAACGTACGTTTTCTAGCTAAAGGAATGGACTGTAAGTTTATATTTATAGATCATATTTCCATTATTGTTTCAGCTTTGGAATCAGGTGACGAGCGACGGTCTATTGATGAAATTATGACCAAGCTTCGTATGCTGGTACAGGAATTAAATATTCATCTAGGTATTGTTACCCACCTTAAACGAGTAAGTGGTGCAGGACATGAAGAAGGAACATCTGTATCGTTAAGTCATTTACGTGGTTCAGCAGGTATAGCTCAGTTATCTGACATGGTTATTGGTATGGAAAGAAACAGTCAGCATGACATTGAGCGTATCCGAAATACCAGCACTGTTCGCGTACTAAAAAACAGGTTCTCAGGTGATACTGGGCCTTGTACATGGTTATATTATGATAGAAATAAAACAGGCAGATTGGAGGAAGTGGAACAGCCTAACGATAATGATACTAATGAAGAAAATAGTGATAATAATAATAATAGTTTTTCACCCGTTGTATCAGCTGAAGAAGATACAGAACTGGATGATGTAACTGTTTTTGATAATCCATTTATTATACGTTAAAAAAAGGAGAAGTAATAAAAATGACTTTATATAAAGCTATACAAATTATAGATATGGTTATTATTGCTCGTCTTTCTAATCCTATACAAGTAAATGAAGCACGAGAAGCTTTTAATACTTTATTAAAGTATGCTGAACGTGGCATACAAAGAAGGGGAAGAAAATGAGAACAAATATTATTCATAATGAATCCTGTTTGGATACTATGGCTCGAATGGGTAGTCAGTCTGTAGATTTAGTTATAACTTCACCGCCTTACAATATGAACTTGCGGATAAGAAATGGTAAGTATTGTTCACGACAGGTTGTTGAAAATGATTTCAGTAATAAATATTCTGAATTCTCTGATAACATGCCTATTGATGAGTTTTACGATTTTCATTGTCAGGTCTTGAGAGAACTGCTAAGAGTAAGTGAACTTGTTTTTTATAACATACAGATTGTAACAGGCAGTAAGAGAGCTTTCTTTAAAATGATAGGTACGTTCTCTGATAAATTAAAGGATATCATTGTCTGGGACAAAGGAGCAGGACAACCAGCTATGCACGAACAGGTTCTTAACCGTGGATCAGAATTTCTATTGGTTTTTGATAACGACTATCCAATCAGTCGTCAGTTTCGAAACAAGGGACGGTTCGAAAGAGGAACGTTGGAAGATATATGGCGTATTAACAGAACCAGAAAATCTTTTAACGGTAACAAAGCAACCTTTCCCTCAGAACTGGTGGAAAAAATTCTCTCTAATTTCTCTGATGAAGAAGATATTATTTACGACCCATTCATGGGAACAGGAACCACAGCTATAGGAGCTAAAAAATTACAGCGTCAGTTTCTAGGTAGTGAAATAGATCAAGAACTGATTAATGTAGCTTATGATCGAATAGATAATGAAGATCAATTATCCTTTCGTGATTATAATATTAAAACAAAAGAGTTTATAACAGACAAAAAATATTTAAAAAATAGAGAAGGATATTGGTATTTTTATAGACGACAACCTCATACCAATTTAAAAACCAAGATTTCTCTCAAGACAAAAAATCTACAAACAGCACAACAACGAAGAGATAAAATCCTAGTTAAATGGGAAGAACTAATGGTTGATGTGCACGATGCTCAAGTTATTCAGACATTACAAAAAAGAATGGAGAACGTTTATTATGAGTAAACAACATAAACAATTTGTAAACTGGATGGAACTTTATTTTAGTTCTCACAGCCGTCCTGTTCCTGCTTGGTTTAAAGATAGAAAAACACAGGAACAGATTTATCAGGAGTGGTTACAGTTACCTGATATTGCTAAAGCTCCAATCGAATCTTTAATCTTACGTTATAAGGAAAAAGCTGATGCCAGATAAAAAAGAAACTGCGGTAAAAAAACCTCGTCAAAATCAGTACGAGTATTCCCGTCGTAAAGGTGACGGTAAATGGGTAAAATGGGAACTAATCAGCGATGTTGATTTAGGTCTGATGGATTTAAGAGTAGCTAAACTTTGCGCTTATTTTCCCAGACGATGGGTCATTACAGACGTTGCTAATTCTAAGAGAGAGTTACAGCGGTGAGTATCGTAGAAGGAAAAGTATGGGGAACGACACGTCCTCTTATTCAATCCAGCGTTATAGAAGTTCATTTAATTAACGTTCACAAAAATGGTTGTTGTTCCCGACATTCCCACCAAAGCAAGATCAACGCTTTTTACGTTATTGAAGGAGAACTGATGATTCGACGGTGGAAAAATTATGACATGATAGATAAAACTATCTTGCGTAAAGGTGATATGTCTATCGTTCCTGCGGGAGAGTCACATCAATTTGTTGCACAGGAAGTAACAGAAGCTTTAGAAATTTATTGGGCAGAACTGGATTCCAAAGACATCGTTAGGGAAACGGTAGGTGGTACATTTAGTGCGCTACAACGAATTAAAGAGAAAACTGACTCGTGAGACGTATTGTTTTAGATATAGAAACGGATGGCCTTAACGCTAAAACTATATGGGTCATTGTCGCTAAAGATATAGATACAAATGAAATCTTTGTATTTAAAGATAGGCAGACAATGGCCCATGAAGTTCGAGAGTTTATGACAAAGGTAAGTCGTTGTATTATGCATAACGGTTTTGCTTTTGATGTTCCTATTATTAAACGCTTGTTAAATGTTACGATTCCTCATAATAAAATAACAGATACACTTGTATTGGCTCGTCTGGCTAATACTGTAAGAGAAGGTGGTAATTCACTGGCTAACTGGGGAACTATTTTTAATTATCCTAAAATAGATTATGATGATTGGTCGCATCTTTCTGATGAAATGATTACCTATTGTAAACGAGATGTGGACATTACTCATAAATTATATGAACATTTAAAAATAGAACTGAACGGTTTTTCAAAAACTTGTATTGATCTGGAATTTGCTGTGGCTTCGTTAATTAACATTCAATGTTATAACGGTTTCTATTTAAATAGTAAAAAAGCAATGGAGTTATCAGCTTGTTTACAACAAAATGCATCCACTATAGAAACTGAATTAGTCAGTGAGTTTGACCCAGTTGAAGTTAAATTAAAAACAAAAACAAAGTATGTACCATTCAATCCTAACAGCCGTAAACAAATAGGGGAAAGACTTGAACTACTTGGATGGATACCTGAACAGAAGACTGACAAGACTCAACGTCCTGTTATAAATGAAAAAACTTTAGAAACCTGTCCTTTACCTGTAGCTCGTAAATTTCAAAGATTGTTCTTATTAAATAAACGTTTAGCTCAAGTTAACTCGTGGCTTGAATCTGTTAATCCTGAAACGGGACGAGTACATGGAAACGTTAAAACAATAGGAACTATAACAGGAAGAATGACCCATAATAATCCAAACATGGCACAGGTTCCTGCTTCTTATTCTCCCTACGGTAAAGAATGTAGGGACTGCTGGACTGTAGAAGATCCTAAAAGGTTTGTCTTAGTAGGTGCAGATGCATCAGGATTAGAGTTGCGTTGTCTTGCTCATTATATGAACGATGAAGAATTTACTAAAGAAGTTGTGGATGGAGATATTCATACAGCTAATCAGAAGGCCGCTGGTTTACCAACAAGAGATAACGCCAAGACTTTTATTTATGCTTTTTTATATGGAGCAGGGGCGGCAAAGATAGGAGCCATTATAGAAGGCGATCAGGAAGAGGGACAGAAACTGATAGATACCTTTTTAAGTAATATGCCCAAGCTGGCGCAGTTAAGGGAGCGAGTAACTAACGAGGCTGGATCAGGACGGGTACGTGCATTGGATGGTAGGTTCCTGATGATTAGACATGTCCACGCCGCTCTTAACACGTTACTACAGGGAGCGGGAGCTATCATCTGTAAACAATGGCTGATAGAAATATGCAAGCTCGTTTTTGAACATCGGTTGACGGCACGTCCTGTAGCGAATATACATGATGAAGTTCAATTTGAAGTTCTAGCTTCTCAAGCTAATCAATTCTCTGATCTTACACGGGAAGCTATGAAGAAAACAGAAGATATACTTAAAACAAGATGTCCCTTAGATAGTGAAGCAAAGATAGGATTAACATGGTCAACTACTCATTAGAAGCTTTACCTCTTACAAAACTTGAACAAGATTTGGCTAAATTTGTAGGCAATAGACGTACTGATGTTAACGAAGCCAGAAAATTAAAACATTCTTTGAAAACTACTAAGCAAACAATAAGAGAAATAAATTTAGATGGATCAGCTGGAGAAATTGCATTTGCTAAAATGATGAATCTTTATCCAAATTTATATACAGAAGCACCTCAGAAAAAAGCAGACTATGTAGTTAACACTACAAAAGTTGAAATAAAAACAAGTAGGTGGGAAACAGCGCATCTTCTTTTGGATAAATCACAAGTTTCATTTGATATTGATTTATATGTTCTTTTAATAGGAACTATGGCTAATGGCTTTAAATTTGCTGGAGCTATTACTAAAAAAGATTTTGTAATTGAGGAAAATTATCGTAAATTTAAGACAGGTAACTTCAGTTACAATTTACCACAAAGTGAACTACCGCTTGACTTTGTGGAATTTACCAAGTATGTGAATAGCGGTAACGTAAAAACGAAACGGACGAAAAGGAAATAACTCATGGCTATAATTAGTGGTACTGCTTATTGGGCAAAACTTGAAACGCCCCAAAATAATTTTGATCCGACCAAACTTCAATGGTCAATCGACATCGGTAATCTTGACGATGAAAATAAAAAGATTGCACAGGATTTTCGTATGATCCTGAAAAACAAAGGTGACGACCGTGGTGATTTCGTCACTATCAAACGACCATCTAAACGTTATAACGGTCAACCAAATCAGAAACCAAACCTTGTTGATGCCAAGATGCAGGACATGTCTGGAACGCTTATTGGTAACGGTTCCAAAGTAAACGCTTCGTTCACGACGTTTGATTATAAGAACGGTCCTGCGGCTGGTAAAAAAGGCTTTGACCTTCAAGGTATACAGGTTGTTGAACTTGTAAAATTTGACAGGCCCGAAGGTTCTGATACCAGTGGTGACTTCCAGCCTATATCTGGTGGTTACGATGCCGTTGGTGACGCACCTCCCTTCGAATAATAATAATACGTGTCACCATCACAGCCAGTAGGTAGGTTCGCTCCTTTCCCTGCCTACTGGCACTTTTTTTTATAAAAGGTTAGGATAAAAATGAATTGGCGGTTAATGACTGACGATGCCATAACGGAAATTGAACGTGACGTTATGGCTTTTTTTATACGTAATTCCAATAAATTTACGCAAGGAGAAATGGTACGTGACTTTGAAGACGCTTGGTCTAAGTGGCTTGGTTGCCGTTACTCAGTCTTTGTAAACTCTGGCTCCTCTGCTGACCTTCTGATTGTACGTGCCTTATCAGGAGACGATAGACCGACATGGGTATCTCAAGCCTGTACATGGTCTACAGCTGTCTCCCCCATTATGCAATTCGGCCATCTTCAACTATGTGATATTAATTTAAATAATTTTGGTCCTGATCTGAAAACGTTGGAGTATATTTTTAAAAATGAGAAACCTAAATTTCTATTATTGACCCACATTCTAGGCTTCTGCGCTCTCTCCAACGATCTTCTTGATTTATGTTCTAAGTATAACGTAACAATTGTAGAAGATTGCTGTGAGTCTCACGGTGTCTCTTTCAAAAAGAGAAAAGGCGGTACGTATGGTATAGCCTCTTCCTTTTCCTTTTACTACGGTCATCATATGACAACAATTGAAGGGGGAATGATTTGTACTGACGATAAAAAACTTTACCATGATCTTTTACTGTTACGTTCTCATGGCTTACTCCGCGAGTTACCTGAACGTGAACGTGCCAAAAGAACAGTAGCAAATGTTGACCCTTCTTTTACTTTTTTACGAGATGGTTTCAACGTAAGAAATACTGAACTGCATGCCAAGTTAGGACTATTACAGTTACCTCATTTAGATTCAGCTATAGAACATAGAAACGAAAACTTTCGAATTTTTATTGATAATTTAAAACCATTTTTATATAAAACTTATTTTATAACTGAAGGCTGTAGTAATTACGCTTTACCTATATTTACTAAGAGTAATAGGATGCCAGCTGTAAAAGAGAAATTAAAGGAAATGAATATTGAATACCGTCCTCTTATATCTGGTAATCTTTTTGAACATCCTTTTATGAAATCTATTAATCAATTTCAATTTGACGACAACGCAAAAATCATTCACGATAGCTGTATATACGTAGGCAATCATAAAGATATTACTCCTTCTATGGTAAAGGATTTGTGTGAAGCTCTGAATTCTATTACAGAAACTTAAACATAATGACAGGTAAAAATAAAAAGCCAACCATTCATACCCTTGTAGAAGATATAGAAAAAGTATTCTCCCCTCAATCCAAAGCTGTTCCTACTGATGAAGATCTGAAAACATTCAGTAAAAATGTAAGCGAAGCCATTGTTTCTACCTTTATTCGTAATCGGGAAAAAGGTGGGCATGATTATTCTCTTCGTATGTCTAATATAGGAAAACCTTCCAGACAGCTTTGGTATGAAACCAGACAAGACCCTGAAACTACTGAACCTCTTTCCTATTCTCTTCTGTTAAAATTTTTATATGGTTCTATCCTCGAAGAACTTATGGTTCTCCTATGCCGTACAGCTGGACATGTCGTTACGGAACAGCAAAAGGAATATAAACTGGAAGGTGTCGTAGGTCATCAGGATGCCAGAGTCGATGACATTATTGTAGATTTTAAATCAGCTTCTGGTAGAAGTTTTAAAAAATTTAAAGATCATTCTCTTCTCGAAGACGATCCTTTTGGTTACATAGCTCAACTCTCTTCGTATGCACAAGCTGCTGGAGAAAAGGAAGCCGCCTTTATAGCCATTGATAAACAGAGTGGAGAAATTACGCTTATGCCTTTACATCAAATGGAAATGATAAACGCAAAAGATAGAATAACGTATTTAAAAGGAGCTATACAGCAAGCCACACCTCCAGAAAAATGTTATCTTCCTGTTGAAGAAGGTAAGTCAGGTAACTATAAACTGTCCATAGGATGTGTGTACTGTAAATTTAAAAAGGAATGTTGGAGTGAAGCTAATAACGGAAAAGGACTTCGTACCTTTCAATACGCAAACGGTATTCGATTCTTTACAGACGTTAAAAAACAACCTAGAGTCGAAGAAGTTTTCATTTAGATCCAAGTTTGAATCCATTGTATGTGATGATCTAACTGAACGTCGCGTTGACTTTTTATACGAGCCGTTTAAAATAAATTTTATCGTTCCTTCTATTGAACGACATTATCTTCCTGACCTTGTTTTACCTAATGGTATTATAATAGAATTAAAAGGAAGATTCTTTAGTGATGATAGAAGGAAACATTTACTGATAAAGGATCAATACCCTGATTTAGATATACGTTTTGTCTTTCAGAATCCTAATCTTTCTATTGCTCCCAAAGCAAAAACAACGGTAGCTCAATGGTGCGACAAGAATTCTTTTAAATGGGCCGACAAAATAATACCGAAAGCATGGATCAAGGAAAGTGGAAGAAAAAGAAAAAGAAGACAACAAAAAACTAACGGACAAGACAGATCATAGAGAATTTAGTTATGAAGATTTAAAAGAACTTCTAAATTATTATGAAGATGATCTTCAACATATATTCAATAAAGAAAAACATAACGATTTTTTGTGGCTTTCCTCAGTTCAAACAAATAAAACAGCTGTTCCCGAAAAACTTCTCTTTATTTCTGTATTTCTACAGGCGTTATTAGACGCAACCAAACCTAAAACAGAAGAAGAACCAGTTTCCTCAGAAAAAGCTAGACAGTCTGCTCTTAAATGGTTTACTCTACCTTCCTGTGTTACTGCCTCTACATATGAGCCTATCTGTGAATTGGCAGGAATTGCTCCCGACTACGGTAGAAAATTTTTTAATCGAGTCTTGAGCAAAGATTTAAAGTTTGTTCACAGACGTATAAACGTTCTGCTTAACAGTGCAAAGGAGTAATCAACAATGAGCCAGCCAAATGTTTTTGCCAACATACCTAACGATTCGCCAGGATGGCAAGCTATTCGAAAAGATATTATGATGAAGAACGAAGTAGCTAAACCACCTCATTATAATCGTAACGATATTGAAGCAATTGCGGCGATTGAAGCCAGCATGACCCAGATAGAATTTTTAGGGTATTTAAAAGGAAACGTTGAGAAATATCTTTGGCGGTACGCTTATAAAAACAAGCCGATGGAAGATCTGGGAAAGGCTCATTGGTACTTGTGTAAATTAATGGAGGAATGTGGTAAAATTGACGAGACATATTTATCTAATTATTTTAAGACGATAGACGATACGTTTGTGGATAATGGTGATAATTGATAGGATAGCTATACCATGATAAATAATATTCTTCCGATTGATTATCTCTCTAGTCGAAACGACTCTCTCAGACTCGCACGTAAGATAGAAGAATATTATCATAAGCAGGGGCATCCTTCTGTAAAAGCATTTGTTTTAAGAGAAGAAGTCAGTCCTGATAATTACGTTTGGGTCATACGAAGTAATCTAAAATTTAAAGTTCCTCGTCTCAGTCCCTGATCATATAATATATTTTCCTATTTTAAATAGGAGAAAGCTAAACATCATGCCGACGTTTAGAAGCAATGAGAATCCTATGTTTCGCTCTAAATTCAGCGAAGATATTTTTAAACTTAAATACCAGCATACAGGTTGTGAAACTTGGTCTGATCTGGCCCGTACACTGGTTCACGATGTATGTGATACACATCTTACTTCTGATGAAGTCGATGAGCTTATCAATATTATTACTGATTTAAAATTTATTCCCGGTGGACGTTATCTTTATTACGCAGGACGAACTAACAAATTCTTTAACAACTGTTTTCTGTTAAAAGCCGAAGAAGATACACGGGAAGATTGGGCAAACCTGTCGTGGAAATCTGAATCTTGTTTAATGACAGGTGGAGGAATAGGTGTTGATTATTCTATCTACCGTCCTGAAGGAGAAGTTTTAAGAGGAACAGGTGGACTAGCTTCTGGCCCTATTCCCAAAATGTTAATGATTAACGAAATAGGAAGACGAGTTATGCAGGGAGGCAGTCGTCGTTCTGCTATCTATGCAAGTTTAAACTGGCAACATCGTGATGTAGAAAAATTTCTAACCACTAAGAACTGGTATGAAATGACAGTAGGCGATACTGAATATAGTTACGGTCAAATCAAGGAACAGGATTTTAACTTTTCCTGTCCGTTGGACATGACCAACATATCCGTTAATTATGATACCGATTGGATTCTTAATTATATGGAGAACAAAGATACAGGAGATGTATTTAAAACCAATGTACAACAAGCACTTAGTACGGGAGAACCAGGCTTCTCGTTTAACTTTTTTGACAAGGAAGAAGAAACGCTACGGAATGCTTGTACAGAAGTCTCCTCCGAAGACGACAGTGACGTATGTAATCTGGGCAGCGTTAATCTGGGTCGTGTCGATAATATTAGGGAGTTTTCTCAGATAATTGAACTGGCAACAAAGTTTCTTCTCTGTGGTACACTGAAAGCTCAACTTCCTTACGATAAAGTTTACAAGGTAAGGGACAAGAACCGACGACTTGGTTTAGGTTTAATGGGTATGCATGAGTGGCTCATTAAACGTAAGTACAAATATGAAGTTTCACCTGAACTGCACAAGTGGCTTTCTGTCTACAAAGGCGTATCCGACAAGACCAGTTCCTCGTTTTCGGATACGTTGGAAATCTCCAGACCTGTTGCTAATCGTGCTATCGCTCCTACTGGTTCCATAGGTATACTGGCTGGAACCAGCACAGGTATTGAACCTATCTTTGCTGTAGCTTACAAGCGACGGTTTCTTAAAGGTCAAAGCCGTTGGCATTACCAATATGTCGTAGATAGTGCAGCGCAGGAAATTATAGATCTGTACGGAATTTCTCCTGACAAGATTGAATCGGCTCTCGACCTTTCCGAAAACTACAAAAGAAGAATAGCGTTTCAGGCAGACGTTCAAGACTATGTGGACATGTCTATTTCTTCTACAATTAATTTACCACAGTGGGGAAGTAAACTGAACAATGAAGATATGGTGGATGATTTTACTAACGTCCTTGCTTCTTATGCTTGTCGTCTACGAGGTTTTACTGTTTACCCTGATGGGTGTCGTGGTGGTCAGCCTCTTACTCGTGTCTCATATAAAGAAGCTGCTGACAAACTGGGCGAAGAATTTGAAGAGAACGTTGAGACACACGATATTTGCCATATAACAGGACATGGTGGAAGCTGTGGAGTTTAGGCAAGGCGTGAGTAAGTGGATGTTAAGAACTTATATTGTCTGGTCTATCTGTGCAGATATTATTGTACTCTCAGGAATCATCTGGTTAATTTTTTAAGGAGCATTTTAATAATGACAATGTTTGCAAAGATTGAAGATGTACTGGCTGATCAAGTAGCTCCTTCTATTGCTCAACACGGAGGAGTTATTCAGTTACTGTCTTACGATGAAGAAAATAAAAATGTTCACGTTAAGTTATCAGGTTCTTGTGCAGGATGTGCGGCTAGTATATTTACGTTAAAGATGGGTGTAGAGCAGACGCTCATAGAATTATTTCCTGATGACGTAAAAACAGTTTCCCACGAAGAAGGAGAAGTTGTTCATCCTTGGTATGGTAGCTGATGAAGGTTAATTCTTTGACAGGGTAGAAATTAAGATGTATAAACGTGGATACTGGAAATGGTACAGGTTTACGAGAAAACAGGAAGGGTATGGTATTTTAACATCTTTTTCTTCTTCGTTCTTTAACGCATCAATCTGGCCTGACGGTCCTGATTCTGTTGACACAGAAATATATGTTCTTCCTGTTGGTAAACTTGAAGAGACACCAACAGGATGGGGAAGTACTTCAACCTTTATGGAATAATAAAGATAATCATTATGGAAACAACTGAACTGAATACAGAAAACATGCAGAGCATGATCAACCACATGAACTTCCTTTTCAGGGAGATAAATATCCTTGAAGACAGGTTTGAAGAGCATGATACGGGTCATCTTCATACAGCCGTAGATGTTCTTAAACTAAGAGTAAATGAGATACAAAGTGAGATGGTTAAGCTATCTTGCAAGTGTGACTGACAAAAACAAGCTCGTATAGCGTCACTGAGGTGTCATCTCGTACCTTTTCCTACCCACCCTACCAGAATCGTATCAATTCTTCTGTACGGCTCTCTACGTCCTTTCTCAGCGATTTATCTAAATTTAAGGGTCACAACATGAAAAAAGCTTTAATCACGGGCATTACAGGGCAAGACGGTGCTTATCTGTCCCGATTGCTCTTTAAAACACTAAACTATGAGGTGCACGGATTGGTTCGTCGCAACAGTGCACCTAACCTTTGGCGTCTTAAAAAATTAAACATGGATAAAAATATTATTATTCACGACGGAGATTTAACAGAGTACGAAAGTCTGTGGAGGATAGTAGAAAAAATAAAACCTGACGAGATATATAATTTGGGAGCCATGAGTTTTGTACAGTCGAGTTTTGAAATACCTATCTATACAACAAACGTTATTGCTGTAGGTATACTGAATTTACTGGAAGCTGTACGTCACGTTATGTTAAGTGACTCTTCTTATAAACCGAGAATTTATCAGGCATCCAGTTCGGAAATGTTTGGTAAAGTTCGGGAGACACCACAAACAGAAATGACACGCTTTCATCCACGCAGTCCTTATGGGACGGCCAAGGCATTTGCTCATCACACTTGCATCAACTATCGGGAAGCTTACGATATGTTTATTTCGTGCGGCATTCTGTTCAACCATGAAAGTCCGTTGCGCGGAGAAGAATTTGTTACCCGTAAAATAACCAAGAACCTGGCCGTTATTTCCAGGTTGTTAAGAGAAAAGAAATACGACCAGCAAAAACATGTTCTCAAGTTGGGAAACGTTGAAGCGGAAAGAGATTGGGGGCATGCTGAAGATTACGTTGACGCCATGTGGTTAATGCTTCAACAGGACAAGGCAGATGATTTTGTTATAGCAACAGGATTAACAACCAGAGTAAGAAATTTCCTGCAACTTGTTTTGGAAAAGATGAAATGGGACGTATCCTTTAACGGTTTCGGAAAAGATTTCAGTGTACAGGATAATAAGACAGGTCATCTTATTGTACAAACATCTGAAGAATTCTTTCGTCCTTCTGAAGTTGATATGTTGTTGGGCATTTCCATCAAAGCACAGAGCCATCTTCAATGGAAACGGAAACACACACTTCATACTCTGGCTCAAGAGATGGTGGATTGGGACGTTAAAGAATTCGGCTAAGAATGCTTCATATTATTTCTGTGGGTGTTATTCCGCTTTTCGAAAGTACGCATGCCACCAAGTCCTAAAAGAGCCAACGTCAAGCTCATTAATCCTTCAGTTTGAATATCTGGTAGAACAACGGGAGTACCGCTGACAGTCATGTACCATGTAGCACAGGGCAAGAATACGAATTGCCACGCCAATCCAAAAGCACATATCCACATGATGCTTGGTCTAGCTCCGGCGACAAAGATGGAAGGATGCTTCGCACTTTCCTTATTTATTTCGATTTGCCCAAGGTTGGCATCAGTGTAAGCTTTTCGTAATTCGAAATCCAGTTTTGTTTTAAGATCTTTATCTTCTACAAACTTATCCAGAACTTTTCCGGCTACACCTATTACTGATTCAGCTATTCCAAAAACCATAGTCGTTACCTTTCTTCTCCGTTATCTTCGTTCTTTTCATCTTTATTACTTACAACTTCCATCAATTCTATTTTTAATTTATCCAACGTTAAATATACTCCAGATAAACTAAGATCGCCAGCAAACCAATCGTAAGTTTTTGGCATTTTCCCCTTGTCTTCAAAAGCCAATACAACAATACCATTTATATTTTTATTTTCTTCGATCTCTTCTTTTATTTCATCCATTGATTCCAAAATAATTTTTCTTATTTTTTCATGGTCTTCATCAGGTAAATCATTTTGAACAGAACGGACTATACTTTTAATTGGAAATTTAATAACATCAGTCATTGTTTTAATATCTCTTTATAAGTTGGACGTTTCTTCTGAACTTTGTCGTTCCATATAGCCTGAATTAAACCACCACACTGTACATCCAGATCAATATCTATATCTTCTCTTCCCAGAAGTTCTTCGAAATCCTGTGCCATCGCCAGCAGTTCTCCGGTTGTCCAGAATTTCTCTGTAGTAGCTCCTAGTCCTACATGAATATATTTCTTTCTGTTATTTTCGTCTACAGCTTTTTTATCCTTTGGCTCCTCATCAAACGAAGAATCAAAACCGTACATCTTGAACTTTCTAAAGCCTAACGTAAACATCAGACCTAACGCTCTCATGGCCGCACACGTTCCTCCTGTAACCAGCATCTTGTTCTTTAACGGCTCGTACTCTTTAATCGCATCTGAATAGGCATGCCATCCATATATATCCGCTTTCTTTTTAATAAGTAAATCCAGAACTGATATATCTGTCATTGAAGCTACGAAGAATTTAGTTGCTTTGGGAACGTTATCAAATAATGTAGAACGCACTACACCGTGAGTGGATACACCGTCAACAGGACGTGGATCAAGAATCATACAGGCCCACGGTACAATATTGTTTTCCAGAAGAACAGGAAGAGAATGTTTAACACAGACAACTTTAGCTCCTGTTTTCTTTTTGTAACTTTTTAAATCTTTTATATACTTTAAAAGGGAAGGACCGCCTGAAGCAATAATGATATGCTCGTTATTTAATCTTCCCTTTTTTATAATCCATTTATCCAGTTTCTTTTCATTTGCCTCTATATTCGCATGAATATGTTCATCGGGCATACAATCTTTTGGCCGTACCCTAATAGGTATCTGGTTGGCTCCTACACTTTCAGGAAAGTTGGGAAGAGGAAGAGTGGGTCGTATAAGAAGAACGCCCAAGTTAGTAAAGCCACCATCTTTAACACGATCATTAGCCTGTACCAGAAACTTTTTGGAACCGTCAATATCTATATTATCAAATAGTTTATTAGAACCGTACTTCTCAACGTCAGGTATACTCCCGACAGGATCAGCTGTATAGTAATCGTCAAATACAATGATAGGTGATTTATCTTTTAAGTTTTCAAAATCAGAGGTAATGGTTTCAATACTATGCCCACCATCTATAAAAGCAAAGTCAGGTTTTATATTCTGAATGTTGCAGAAATCGTTATCCTTTAACCGTCGTAAACTGTAACGGGAATTACCTTTGATAATGCAATAGGTAAATATCTTCCCGTCCTTTCTTACGTCAGTAGCATACTCATTCAGTTTTTCTTTTACTTCTTTCTCAGAGAAATGAATTTTTACGTTGAATTCTTTTTGATCCGTTTCTTTATTCGCCTCTTCAAACAAATCAAATCCAGTGTAATGCACCACATCGCTATTTTTAAACGCAGCTTGTGCCATAGATATTGCCCTATCGCCATTCCATGTTCCTACTTCAAGAATATTGCTACACTTATATTCAGCAATCAATTTATTAATAACGTCGTAACGTGTTTTCACGGTAGTCGGAACAGCTTCCTTGTTCTCGTATTTTTTATTTCCTTTTTTATGGGTAAGGTAACTTCCCAGAGGAGAAGCTTCAAACGCATTCAGATCAGGACAGCCTAAACTCAGATCGTTAACTACCAGACCGTGTGCCTCGTGAAGTTTCAGAAGACGTGTGAAAACAAAAGCATCTGTCCATTCCCGATACCCGAACAGTTCTCCACTCAGGTACAGTCCTTCCAGATCTACGATCAGTTCCGTAGCGTGATTGTTCTTCTTAACGTTAAACGCAATGAAACCTGTTTCACTGTAGTCTATAGCCGTTCGTCCCAGATGTGCTACTTCACAGTTACCCAGCATCTCAAGAAGTTTTTCAGTAGGAAACGGAACGCGAGTTATAACATCTGCATCCAGCCAGATGACCCATTCGTAATCCAGATTGTTTTCAACAACGATGCGTACTGCTTCGGACATGGCAAAACTTTTATGGGAAAATTTAAGAGCGTCCAGCCGATAGTTGTATTCCTTTTTTTCGTTCTTACCGTTCCGATTTGGATAAGTTTTTTTAAACCATTTCAGATCTTTGCTATCATCAAGGTTCCTATATTCAATTTCAGAATCATCTTTAGGTAAAAACTTATCAGCGTTAGGTCCATCATAATAAATAACAAGATCAACTTCTTTGTCCCAGTTCTTGATAAAAGAATCAACAAAGTTTTTTCCGTAGACTTCCCACGCTGACGTATGAAAAGAAGAAACAACCAGTATTTTATTCATTGTTAATCGTAAATCCTTGGCGTATATTTTAAACGTGTCTCGACAAAATTCTTACGCCATTCTTCTGCATACGGTGTATCCTGATGAACAGTAAGCCACGGTCCACCTTTGGAAAAATGAACAGCTGAAGGAATAACATGCTTATTCGTTACACCCGTTACATAATTCCATTCAGGCGGTAACGCTCCAATCTGTTTATCCGTTAACCAGTTAAACGCATGAAGCTTTCCGCCGTCAGTTTTGTTTACGTAGTTAGCTGTAACAGCATCGTTAGCTTTATGATCGAGGTTCCATAACGTAAGAGAAGACCATAGTTTTCGAGGGTAGGCTGATTGGGTGACACCATCCATTTTTATTCTTTCGTCAGGATTGTCCCAATCAAACTGAACGCACATCACAGCGTACTTATCTTCAACCATATCAAATAACGATTTAACGGAAGCTCGAAACATAAAGTCGCAGTCAACGAAAAGTACCCAGCCTTTCAGTCCTCTTTTTTTAGCAACAACAGGTGTGAGAAAACGGGAGTGGGAAAATTCTGTGGAAAAAGGTTTACCATCCTGAACATCTATGTACTGTCCGTTACCTTCTACAAACCATTCACGGGTAAACAGTCCTGCCTGTCTTAACGTTCTATGATTAAGAGGAAAACAATTTACGTTATCGTGATGAGTTAAGGTATGACTACAGACATCGTAAGCTTCACCTTCACGGGAATCATAGCCTATAAAAACGTTATACATAATATAATTTATATAGACTACCTAATGTCTGGTGTCAAATTGGATTAAGTTGCTCCATTAAGGCAGGACGAACAATTTTACGTGTTCGTTGTAATATTCTTTTCTCTTCGCTCAGATTCATCATAACCAGATCAATAATTCTTCCGAAGCTG
>Ga0310345_10000448_pt1 | contig 62595 bp, 58 predicted proteins | sample HC15DNA20500_MG_FD_204667 | JGI IMG/M metagenome (GOLD analysis project Ga0310345, IMG submission 204667) | Marine microbial communities from station ALOHA, North Pacific Subtropical Gyre - HC15-DNA-20-500_MG | ecosystem: Environmental > Aquatic > Marine > Oceanic | place: Pacific Ocean: North...
AATCTGAACGTTTGAAATCTCCCTCTCCCCGCTTGCGGGGAGAGGGTTGGGGTGAGGGGCAAAAGTCTTTGTGCGATTGCCCCTCACCCGGAGTTTTCGTTTCGCTCAATCTCCGACCTCTCCCCGAGAACGGGGAGAGGTGAAGAGACGCACCGCTCAGAACAAAAACGCGGGCCGCAAGGCCCGCGTTTTCATATTCAAAACTGTTGAGATCGCTTAGCGCGGCCCGCGCGGACCGGCACCTGCGCCGCCACGGCCACCGGCTGCACCACGGTCGCCGCCCGGACCTGCGCCGAACACCGGCTTCGGCTTCATCGGGAGCAGACCTTCGCGCTGCAGCTTCTTGCGCGCGAGCTTGCGGGCGCGGCGAACGGCTTCAGCCTTTTCGCGGGCCTTCTTCTCGGAGGGCTTTTCGTAATGACCGCGGAGCTTCATCTCGCGGAAAATGCCCTCGCGCTGCATCTTTTTCTTCAGCGCCTTGAGAGCCTGGTCGACATTGTTATCGCGGACGAGAACCTGCACGCGGCATCCTCTTTGGTTTCAATCATGAAATTCTGGAGACGACGAAGGACCGGCTAAAGGCCACGCCCTTCTCATCGAAGGCGCGGATGTACCAGATCAAACCGGGAATGTCCACCTGTGGATGGCCTTTTTCATGGGCCTGAAAGCCACGATTCCGGGGCAAATTAGACGGGCCGGGCCCGCGATTCGGGGGAATTCAGAAGGAAGGCTTAAGACTCCCATTTCTACGGTTCCCGCCATTGAGGTGAGCCAACACCACGATTCAGGGGAGACGTGAACATGAATGCGAAGAAATACGCCGCCGAGGTCATCGGCACGTTCTGGCTGACATTTGCAGGCTGCGGCAGCGCGGTCCTTGCGGCGGCTTTTCCGCAGGTCGGCATCGGCCTGCTCGGGGTCTCGTTTGCCTTCGGTCTGAGTGTCGTCACCATGGCGTTCGCCATCGGCCATGTTTCGGGCTGCCATCTCAATCCGGCCGTCACGGTCGGGCTCGCCGCCGGCGGCCGCTTTCCCAGCGGACAGGTGATTCCCTACATCATCGCTCAGGTTATCGGCGCGATTCTGGGCGCGGCCCTGTTGTACGTGATCGCCAGCGGCAAGGCCGGTTTCGATCTCGCGGGCGGCTTCGCGTCCAACGGCTATGCCGACCATTCGCCGGGCAAATATAGCCTGCTGGCCTGTTTCGTCTCTGAAGTGGCGATGACGGCGATGTTCCTGTTCATCATCATGGGCGCCACCCACGGCAAGGCGCCGGCCGGTTTCGCGCCGCTCGCCATCGGCCTTGCGCTGGTGATGATCCATCTGGTCAGCATTCCCGTCACCAACACCTCGGTGAACCCGGCGCGCAGCACCGGCCCCGCCCTGTTCGTCGGCGGCTGGGCCGTTCAGCAACTCTGGCTGTTCTGGGTCGCGCCGCTGATCGGCGGCGTCATCGGCGGCGTTGTCTATCGCTGGCTGAGTGACGAGCCGGAAGGGATCGTCGCGGGCAGGTAACGCCTGATCTTCAAAGACCAAGGCTGTCGCGAGTGATCGCGGCAGCCTTTTTATTTCTGCTTTTGGGGAGCCTTGACCTCGGTCACATGGCCCATCTTGCGGCCGGGACGCGGTGCGCCCTTGCCATAAAGATGCACAGTGGCGCCGGGGACGCCCAGCCACTTGCCGTAATCGAGGATGTCGTCGCCGATCAGGTTGGTCATGGTGACGTCGCCATGCCGCACCGGATGCGCCAGCGGCCAGCCGGCGATGGCGCGGATGTGCTGCTCGAACTGCGACACCGACGCGCCGTCCAGCGTCCAGTGGCCGGAATTATGGACGCGCGGCGCGATCTCGTTGACCAGCAGGCTCGGGCCATCCTTGCCGGGCACTACGAACAGTTCCACCGCCAGCACGCCGACATAGTTCAGCGCGGTTGCGATCTTCTCCGCGATCACGCGGGCCTGTGCCGCGAGCTCATCGGAAATACGCGCCGGGGCGTGCGAATACTTCAGGATGTGGTCGCGATGCTCGTTCTCGGTGACGTCGTAGCAAACCACCTCGCCGCTCGCGCTGCGCGCTGCGACCACGGAAATCTCGCGCTCGAACGGCACGAAGGCCTCGAGGATCGCGGATCGCGTTTCGAGATCGGCCCACACCGTTTCCGGATCGTCGCCTTCGCGCACCACGACCTGACCCTTGCCGTCGTAACCGAAGCGCCGGGTCTTGAGCACGGCGGGCAGCCCGATCTGGCCGATGGCGGTTTTCAATTCCTGTGCGGAGGAGACATCGGCATAGCGCGCGGTGGCGATGCCGAGCTTGCTCACAAAATTCTTTTCCGCGAACCGGTCCTGCACGGTTTCCAGCACCTTCGGATCCGGCAGCACCGGGCGGCGGGCCGACAGGATCATCGCGGTCGAGGAGGGAATGTTCTCGAATTCGTAGGTGATGACGGCGACGTCGGATGCGAACAGTTCAAGCGCCTCGACATCGGCGTATTCCGCGCAGGTTGCGTTCTGCACCACATCGAAGGCCGGCGAATCCGGATCTGGCGCAAACACCTGCGCCTTGAGGCCGAGACGTGCTGCGGCGAGCGCAAGCATCCGGCCCAATTGTCCGCCGCCGAGAATTCCGATGGTGTCGCCTGGTTTCAGCGTCACCCGACCTGAAGATGTCACTTAGTTTCTTCCTTTGGGCGCTCGCTCACGGCCTCGGTCTGTTGCTTGCGCCATGTCGCAAGCCGGGTTGCAAGGCCGGCATCGTTGAGCGCCAGCACACTTGCGGCAAGCAGGGCGGCATTGATAGCGCCCGACTTTCCGATCGCCAAGGTGCCGACCGGGATTCCGGCGGGCATTTGCACAATGGAGTACAGCGAATCCACGCCCGACAGGGCCTTGGACTCCACCGGCACGCCGAACACCGGAAGTTCCGTCAAGGCGGCTGCCATGCCGGGCAGATGCGCAGCTCCCCCGGCACCGGCGATGATGACCTGGAACCCGGCCGCCTTGGCCCCCTTGGCGAAGCCGTAGAGCCGCTCGGGGGTGCGGTGTGCCGAGACGATGCGCGCCTCATGGGTGACGCCGAGCGCGGTCAGGGTCTCTGCGGCATGGCGCATGGTCTCCCAGTCGGACTGGCTTCCCATGATAATGGCAACGGGGGTGGTCATCTGGAATCTTCAAAAAGGGCCGGAAAAAGAGGGCGGATTATAGGGTTGCGCCCCTGCGTGGCAAGCTTGCGCGAATCCGTTATCCTTTCATGGTCAATGGCCGTGCCGGTCAAGCGGATTAGAGGCGGAAACTTGAAGAAAGCGCGCGGCAAAATGGCGTCACGGGGGCGGGCGGCGAAGAAACCGGCAGGCCGGCGCAAAACCGCAAAATCCGCCCCGCCGAAGCCCGGGCGCAAGCCGCCGGCCGATCCGCTGGCCAAGGCCAGGCGGCAGGTCGCGGCCCTGAAGGCGGAACTCGCCGCTGCCGAGGCCCGGATCGACGAACTACAGGCCTGGGCCGATACCGACTTCCTGCTGAACATCTACAACCGCCGCGGCTTTGAGCGTGAGCTTGACCGCTCGATCGCCTACATCCGGCGCTACAAGGCGAGCGGCGCGCTGATCGTGCTCGACGTCGATCGCCTCAAGCCGATCAACGACACCTTCGGTCACGCCGCCGGCGATATCGTGCTCAAGGGCGTGGTCGCAGTTCTGATGCGTCACGTGCGCTCGTCGGATGTGGTGGGCCGGCTCGGCGGCGACGAGTTCGGATTGCTGCTGTGGAATCTCACCGAGGCCGATGCGCTGGCGAAGGCCGCTGCTCTGGAGCAGGCCATCGATCAGCTCACATTCGTTTTCAAGGGCCGGCCTGTGGTCGCCGGCGCATCCACGGGCATTGCGCTGATCGGTACCGCGGACAGTGCCGCCGATGTGATGGAGGCCGCGGACCGTGCGATGTATGCGCGAAAGGCATTGCGGCGTGGAGGCCGCGCGCGGGCCGCGCTCTGAAATCATGCCGCGGCGTCATGACGCAAGATCAGGCGATGATGTCAGGCGTGATCTGGTCTTCGATGAATGAAATCCGGTCGCGCAACTGCAGCTTGCGTTTTTTCAAACGCTGCAGTCTGAGCAGGTCCGGTGCGGGCGACTGATGCAGCGCCTCGATGGCGGCGTCCAGGTCGCGATGCTCCTGCTGCAACTGCGCCAGTTCAAGCGCGTATTCGTTGTTGTCCTGATCTACCATAACCGTCATTTGACTGAATTCGCCCAGACTTTCAGGTAAGTGTCTCAGAACGCTTCCGCATGACCCGTCATTGCAGAAAATCGTTACCAACTCTAGTGGCGTACCAGCGACGGTATCGTGGGGCGGGTTCCGTCACAATTCGTTTCCTCTGTGCACGAAAATTTTGAACGCTGGTTTTGACTCCGCTGTCGACAGACGGCTCCGGTCATGTAGACTTGGCCGTCCAGATCCGATCTGAGGTCCACTCACAAAGGAGACTTCTATGGCGATTCAGGCGCATCTCGTTGAACTGGAACGTAAACACGAAGTTCTGGAAAACGAATTGCACGATGCTCTCCAGCATCTTTCCACCGACGACCTCCAGATTATCGAACTCAAGCGCCGTAAGCTGGTGCTCAAGGACCAGATCGAGCGTATCAAGCTCGCAACGGTCCACTGACTTTTCCACACCCGAACCCCACTGCAATGCAACGCGATGCTCGTAACGGCAAAACTTGCCGTTGCGAGGTACGGCGGTGCATGTGGCTGAGAGGCTACACCGCTCCGGCGCGTTGAGCCACGTCGTCTGAAATGGCGAGGGATGAGGTCAGGCCGGGCGACTCGATCCCGAACAGGTTGACCAGCCCCGCAAGACCATGGTCCTGCGGGCCCTGGATCACGAAATCCTGCCGCGCCACGGCGGGCGGCACGATCTTGGGCCGGATCCCGGAATAGCTCGGGCTGAGCGCGCCATCGGGAAGCGCCGGCCAGTAACGGCGGATCGCTGGATAGAACCGCTCGGCCCGTGCCGGATCGACAGCGTAATCGAGCGTGTCGACCCATTCGACGTCGGGGCCGAATTTGGCCTGACCGCCGAGATCGATGGTGAGATGCACGCCAAGGCCGCCGGGCTCCGGCACCGGATAGATCAGGTGCGAGAACGGCGCGCGCGTGCTGCAACTGAAATAGTTGCCCTTGGCGTAATAGCTCACCGGAATGCGGTCGGCCGGCATGCCGTCGATGGCGCGGGCGATGGCAGGCGCATTGAGCCCGGCCGAGTTGATCAGGATGCGGCACGCAAGTGTCATCGGCGTATCGCCGCCGATCTCGACTTCAAAACCGTCAGCCACGGCTTTCGCGCGCTTGAACGGTGCGTGAAATGCGAGTGCGCCGCCGGCGTCCTCGATCTCGCCGCGCAGCGCCAGCATATAGGCATGGCTGTCGACGATGCCGGTGGATGGCGACAGCAACGCGCCGGTGCAATGCAGGGCGGGCTCCAGCGCGCGCGCCTCGGCAGCCGACAACACCCGCATATCGTCAACGCCGTTGGCCTCCGCATGCGACTTGATCGAGACCAGCTTCTCGTCCTCATTGGCCGCGGTCGCCACGATCAGCTTGCCGCAGCGCCGGTACGGTACGCCATGGGCATCGCAATAGGCATAGAGTGCCTGTTTGCCGGCAACGCACATCCGGGCCATCAGGCTGCCCGCCGGATAGTAAATCCCGGCGTGGATCACCTCGCTGTTGCGCGAGGATGTGCCGGTGCCGATGTCCCCGGCGGCCTCGACCACCACGACCTCAAGACCCGCGCGCGCCAGTTTGCGTGCAACGGCGAGCCCGACGACACCGGCGCCGACCACAACACACTCAATTCTGTCCATGGATGCTTCGCCTTGCCGGAACGATTCGTTTCTTGCTCATTCTATGTTCAGCGCGCCGCTTTGCGATGCTGTCCGCGTTAGGGCTTGGTTAAGCATAAGCGGCCAATTGCCCGCATTTAAGTCACAATGTGACGGACCGCGATTACGCGTTTACCCGATCCAAAGAGGTACAGCCAGACACTGCGGGATGAAGAATTCCGCGGAATGGTAATGACCGGCTGGCAGAAGCAAGCACGAGCGACCACAGCGAGCCCGGTGTGGGTCGCTGTATGTCTCTGCGCCGTTTTGGCGCCGGGCAGCGCCGCCGCGCAGATCGTCGCCAATCCCGATGGCTCGTTCTCTGCAACGGCTCTGGAAATCTCGAACACCGCGCTCGTCTGGCAGGTGGCAATGGGCGGCCTCGTGGTCGCCGCGTTTCTTGCCGCCATCATCCTCTGGGTTTCGAGCGCGCTGCGGCGCGCGCGTCACTCCAATATCAGGCGCGCGGCTTTCGTTTCCAGCGCGCTCAACAGCCTGACGACCGGCATCGTCATGGTCGATGCGCGCAAACGCATTGTCTTCTGCAACGACCGCTATCTGGAAATGTATGGGTTCTCCCGTTCGGACCTCGTGGCCGGAATGACCGGCCGCGATCTCACCGCGCTGCGTGCGACGCGAGGCATGCTGTGCGACGACATCGACGAGTACTATCGCAACGTCAAAAGCCCGGAGGGGCATGTCTGCGAGTTGCTGGACGGACGCTCGATCCTGGTCAAGCATCGCGAACTGTCGAACGGCGGAATTGTATCGACCCATGAGGATTGCACCGCGCGGCGCAAGATGTCCCGGCAGCTTGCGACCACCACGCACTTCCTTGAATCGGTCATCGACAACATTCCGGTCTGTGTCGCGGCGAAAAGCATCGAGGACGGCAGATACATCCTCGCCAACCGCGCGTTCGAGCAATTCTCCGGACTGAGACGCGATCAGATCATCGGCCAGACCGCGGAGAAGGTTTACGTGCCGGAAGCGGCGCAGATGGTCACGGAGGCGGACCGCGACGCGATCGCTTCTCCGACCGGGCAGACGCGCACCGAATTGTCCATCGAGCACAATGGCGGCAGACGCCTGATCGCCTGCAACCGCATGATCGCGCGCGACGAGAAAGGCAAGCCGGAATTCCTGGTCTCCCTGTTCGAAGACGTGACCGATCGCCGGTCCCTGTCGCGGGAAGTCCAGAGCGCGAAGAAATTCCTGGAACAGGTGGTCGACAACATCCCGGTTTCGCTCGTCGTCAAGCGGCTCAGCGATGGCCAGTACGTGCTCGCCAACCGCGCCGCCGAAGCCATGCTGACTCGCCGGCGCGAGGATGTGATCGGCTCCACGCTCGAGGACATCTACAATCCGGCCGATGTGCAGTTTATTCTCAAGCGCGACGAGGATGCCGTCCGCAAGAAGGGCGTCGTCACCGAGGAACATCCGATCCAGACCGAAAACGGGCTGCGTCTGTTCCTGACCCGCCGCGTGACCGTTCTCGATGAGGCCGGTGAGCCGCAATATCTCATCAAGACCAACGAAGACATCACCGACCGGCGCGAGACCGAGTCGCGCATGGCCCACATGGCCTATCACGATGCGCTGACGGAACTGCCGAACCGTGCGGCGTTCCTGCAGGCCCTGGAGCAGATGATCGACGCCTGCGAGGACACCGACGAGGAATTCGCGGTGCTCTCGCTCGATCTCGACCGGCTGAAGGAAATCAACGATGTGTTCGGCCACGAGGTCGGCGACAAGTTGCTGATCGAATTCTCGCGGCGTCTTGAATCGGTCATTTCCGGCGGCGTCGTCGCGCGTCTCAGCGGCGACGAGTTTGGTCTCATCATCGACGGTCTTCAGCCCGATTCCGCCAAGGCGCTCGCCACACGCCTGATGCAGTCGATGCAGACCGAATTCATGTTCGATGGGCGCGCAGTCCGCATCGGTCTCACCATCGGAATCTCGGTGTATCCGCGCAATGGCCGCGACGCCGAAACATTGCTCACCAACGCCGACGCCGCCCTGTTCCGGGCCAAGACGAAGGCGCGCGGCTCGATCAACTTCTTCGATATGGAGCTCGACCAGCAGCTCCGCGACCGCCGCGCACTGCATCAGGATCTGTCGACTGCGATCAGGAACGGCGAACTGTCGCTGCACTATCAGCCGCAGGCCCGTGCGCGCCACAAGATGAAGTCCGATCACGTTCTCGGTTTCGAGGCGCTGGCGCGGTGGACCCATCCGGTGCGCGGCTTCGTTCCGCCCGGCGACTTCATTCCGCTGGCGGAAGAAAGCGGCCTGATCGTCGAGATGGGCGAGTGGATTCTGCGCGAAGCCTGCCGCGAGGCGGCGTCGTGGCCGAAGGATCTGCAAATCTCGGTCAATCTGTCGCCGGCGCAGTTCATGCACGGCGATCTCGTCGGGCTGGTCCATTCCATCCTGATCGAAACCGGTCTCGCGCCCGGCCGGCTTGAGCTTGAGATCACCGAGGGCGTGCTGATCGAGGATTTCGACCGCGGGCTCTCGTTGCTGCGGCGGCTGAAGGCGCTCGGCGTGCGGATCGCGATGGACGATTTCGGCAGCGGCTATTCCTCGCTGACCTATCTGCAGGCGTTCCCGTTCGACAAGATCAAGATCGACCGCGCCTTTGTCATGAATCTCGGACGCAATCCGCAATCGGCCGCCATCATCCGCGCGATGATCGGTCTTGGCCACGGGTTGAACATTTCCATTGTGGCCGAAGGCGTGGAAACCCAGGAACAGCTGTCCTTCCTCGCCGATGAGGCCTGCGATCAGGTGCAGGGCTATCTCCTTGGCAAGCCGGCGCCGATCGAGACCTATGCAGAGTGGATCGGCCGCACCAAGAGCGTTTCCAACGTCTCGAACCTCCCTCGCAGGGTAGGCTGACGAACATCCGTCACTAATCCTCGGGCTTGACTTGCGATGATCGCCATCCGAGATCATCGCGGCATGGCTGATGTCGACATTGCGATCATCGGGGGCGGCCTCAACGGCACGAGCATAGCGCGCGATGCTGCCGGGCGCGGTCTGCGGGTGGCCTTGTTCGAGCAGACCGACCTCGGCAACGGCGCCGCGGCCGCCGCCCCCCATCTGATGCACGGCAATTTCATCGATCTTGAACGGGGGAATGCGCTGCGCGTGCGTGCGGCGCTGGCGGAGCGGGACATCGCGCTGCGCAACGCACCGCATCTGGTGCGGCCGGCCCGTTTCGTGCTTCCGGTTCATTCCGATGAACGGCCTCCGGCCATGCTGCGCGGCAGGCTGTTTGTTTATAGCCGCCTTGCCGCGAGGAGCCCGCTTCCACGTTCCGAAGTGCTGGACCTGACCATCCATGAGGCGGGTCATCCGCTCAACCGGTCGCTCGGGCTGGCGCTGGCCTATTCCGACTGCACCGTCGATGAATCGCGGCTTGTCGTTCTGAATGCCGTCGATGCGGCCGCGCGCGGCGCTGCGATCCGCACCGGCGCTCGCTGCGTGTGGGCCGAACGCTCAGAGGTCTGGCGGCTCGCGGTGGTCAACCGCGGCCAGCGCGAAACCGTCACAGCGCGGGCGCTGGTGAATGCGAGCGGGGCGTGGACGCGGCCGGTCGCCGAAACCGTCTTGCATTTGCCAGCCGTTCAAGCGAGCTTCGCGAAAGTCAGCCAGATCGTCGTGAGGCGGATGTTCGATGGCGACGATGTCTACGTGCTCCAGAACGACGACCGCCGCATGGTCTATGCCATTCCCTTTCACCGCGACTTCACGCTGATCGGCACGTCCGAGCGGAGCTTCACCGGCGATCCGGCGATGACCTCGGCCGGTGCGGACGACATCGCCTATCTGTGCGCGGCCGTGAGCCGCTATTTCCGTGTGCGGATCGAGGCGGCGGATGTCGTGCATGCGATGGCCGGCTGCAATGCCACCGGGCATCGCGACGGCATCGTGAAACTGGGCCGGAAAGCCCGCAAAGCGCCTCTGTTGACGATGATCGGCGGTGCAACGACAAGTGCACGGCGACGTGCGGAGATCGCGCTGGCGCGGCTTGCATCGTTTCTCAAGATGCCGCCGTCCTGGACGGCAGACGAACCTTTGCCCGGCGGCGATTTCTCGTGGGACGCGTTCGGCGATCAGGTGGACAGTGCGCGCAGGCGCTGGCCATTTTTAAGCGAACATCATGCCCGGCGGCTGATCGCCTCATACGGCACGCTGACCGAGCGGATTCTGGGTGCGGCAAAAAGCATGGATGACCTTGGCCCGAGGTTCGGCGATGACCTCACCGGCGCGGAGGTCGAGTACTTGATGAAAGAAGAATTTGCCCGTTTCGCCGACGACATTCTCTGGCGGCGTTCTAAACTCGGCCTGACGATGCCGCGGCAGGATCGCGAGGCGCTTGAAACATTCATGGCGGCGGCATGATAACGTGAAAATGGAAGGGGGAGCTGACCATGTTGCGAACGGTTGTGATGGGCGCATTCCTGATCGGCGTTACAGCCTTGACGGCTGGTCACGCCAGATCCGAAGAGATTGTGCGGCCACCTGTTGGCGGCATCGGATCGCTGCCTGACGCAATGGTTTTCTACGTGGCGCGCGGCCCGGTCGGCGCCTGCGGACAGAATTGCTCTGAATGGATTGCCGCCGAGGGAACGGTCCAATGGGATACCTATAAGCGGCTGATCGCGATTCTCGATCGCTCCCCGGGGCGAAAACTCCCCGTCATTCTCAGAGTCTGGGGCGACGGAAACCTTAATGTTGCAACGTCGATGGGCAAGATAATCCGCGAGCGCGGGTTAGATGTCAGTGTCGGAGCGACGCTGGTCGATAAGGCAGCCTGCCGGACAGACGAAGAATGCTTCACGTTAAAGCGCCAGGGTGGGCCTCTGAATGCGAGCATCAGCATATCCGGCGCACGATGTGATGTGGCGTGCGTGCTGATCCTGGCGGGTGGCGTTCATCGGAGCCTTCCCGCCACGACCAGGGTCGTGCTGGGCAGCATGCAGATACGCAACAGACTCGGCCTCAACGTGTCCGATGAGCGGCGCGAGGGCTTGACCGCGCTGTTCGGCAATCAATTCCGGCTCTATCTTACGCAGATGGGGATCGACGTTGAGCTGCTGAACGTCATCGAACAGAACTCCAAAAGGTCGAGCGGAACCGAACTCTACCCGGATAGCTGGACGAAACTTGGGATCATCAATGTCCCGGCACTATAAAGCTCAGGGGCAGCTATTTCGGCATCAGGCCCCGGACGAGGGGCGATGACGACCGGGACGGAAGAGAAGCAGACAGGGTTGGGAGCGGACGCGCGTCCATTGCTCCAGATCGCGTCGGTGGTGAAGCGCTTCGGCGGCTTCACGGCGGTGAACGATCTGTCGCTCGCTATCGCCGCCGGAGAATTCTTCGCGCTGCTGGGACCATCAGGCTGCGGCAAGACCACGCTGCTCCGCATGCTGGCGGGTTTCGAAGCGCCGGATGCGGGTGCGATCTATCTCGACGGCGCGAACATCGCGCATGTGCTGCCGCATGAGCGGCCCGTGAACATGATGTTCCAGAGCTACGCGCTGTTTCCGCACCTGACCGTCGAAGGCAATATCGCGTTCGGTCTCAAGCGCGCGGGGCTGCCGAAAGACGAGATCGCCGCCCGCGTCGCCGAGATGGTGGCGCTGGTCCGGCTCGAGGGTCTTGAGAAGCGCCGCCCCGATCAACTGTCGGGCGGCCAGCGCCAGCGTGTGGCGCTGGCGCGGTCGCTGGCCCGCCGTCCGCGGGTGCTGCTGCTCGACGAGCCGCTGGCGGCGCTCGACAAGAAACTGCGCGAAAGCACGCAGGCCGAGCTGAAAGAGGTGCAGCGCCGTCTCGGCATGACTTTCATCATTGTCACTCACGATCAGGAAGAGGCGATGACGGTCGCCGACCGGATCGGTGTCATGGATAAAGGCAAGCTGGTGCAGGTCGCGCCGCCCCGCGAATTGTATGAAGCACCGAATTCGCGATGGATCGCCGGTTTCGTCGGAGACATCAATCTGATCGAGGGACAGGTGGCCGCGCGTCAGGCTAGGCACTTCACGATCGCGACGCAGAGTGCGGGTGCGATCGTCGCGTCGCATGCGCCGTCATCGGGAACGAGCAGCGTCTGCGTTGCGATCCGCCCGGAAAAAATCCGGATATCCAAGGCGGTGCAAGGTGAATCCGCCGTCAACACATTCAACGGCGAACTGACATCCACCGGCTTCCTCGGCGGTGTGTCGGTCTACACGGTCAAACTCGATGGCGGCGCGCTGCTGCGCGTGGCCGCGGCGAACGCGACGCGAGCGGCAGCGGACGGCTTTGTAACCGGACAGCGGGTGACCGTTTCATTCACTCCTGACGATGTCGTGGTGCTGGACCGATGAGCGGCCGGCGCATCTTCACCCGGCCGGCGCGGCTCGCAGCCATTGCGCCGTATCTCTGGATGGCGCTGTTCTTTCTGGTGCCGTTCGGCTTCGTGCTGAAGATCGCGCTGTCGCAGACCGCCATCGCGCAGCCGCCTTATGTCCCGGTGTTCGATCTGGCCGCAGGTTGGGACGCGTTAAAATCGGCAATCAGCGCGCTGTCGTTCGACAACTTCAAGCTGCTGGCGTCGGACGATCTCTATATCTTCTCTTATGTCCGCAGCCTCGTGGTCGCGATCACATCCACCGCGATTCTGCTGCTGATCGGCTATCCGGTGGCGTACGGCATGTCGCGGCTGCCGCAGCGCTGGCAGCCGATCGCAATGATGCTGGTGATCGTGCCGTTCTGGACCTCGTTCCTGATCCGCATCTATGCTTGGATCAACGTGCTCCAGCATGACGGCCTGCTCAACAAGGCGCTGCTCGCGCTCGGTATCATCGACAAGCCGCTGGTCTGGCTTTCGACCGATGCGGCGATGTATCTCGGCATCGTCTACTCATATTTTCCGTTCATGATCCTGCCCCTGTACGCGACATTGTCGAAAATGGACGATGCCTTGCTGGAAGCCGCCGCCGATCTCGGCGCCTCAAAGCTGAAGGCTTTCTGGCTGGTGACGTTTCCGCTGTCGCTGCCGGGCATCGGCGCGGGCGTGCTGCTGTGCTTCATCCCCATCGTCGGCGAGTTCGTGATTCCCGATCTGCTGGCGGGCTCCGACCGGATGATGATCGGCCAGACGTTATGGCTGGAATTCTTCACCAACAAGGACTGGCCGGTGGCGTCGGCGATCGCCGTCGTCTTGCTTGTCGTGTTGCTGGTGCCGCTGCTGGTCTACGAGAAGCTGCAACGCCGCCATCTGGAGCAGCACTGATGGCGGCGCGGCAAAACCATTTCTCCGCATTCAATCTCGCCTCGATCGCGCTGGGGCTGGCGTTCCTGTATCTGCCGATCGCGATCCTTGTGATCTATTCGTTCAATGCCTCGCGCCTTGTCACGGTGTGGGGCGGCTGGTCGCTGCGCTGGTACACTGAATTCTTCAATGATGAGGCGATGCTGTCTGCGGCCTGGATGAGCCTGCGCGTGGCGTTCTGCTCCGCCACTGCGGCAACGCTGCTCGGCACGCTGGCGGCACTGGGGCTGGCGCGCGGCGAGCGGTTCAAGGGACGCACGCTGTTCTCAGGCATGCTCTACGCGCCATTGGTGATGCCCGAAGTCATCACCGGGCTGTCGCTGCTGCTGCTGTTCGTGGCGATCGATGCAGGGCGCGGATTCTGGACCGTCACCATTGCGCATACCACGCTGACCATGTGCTTCGTGGCGGTGGTGGTGCAGTCGCGGCTGAGCACGCTGGATCGCAGTCTCGAGGAAGCTGCGATGGACCTTGGCTGCTCGCCGGTGCAGGCCTTCATCGCGGTGACGCTGCCGCTGATGCTGCCGTCGATCGCGGCGGGCTGGATGCTGGCGTTTACGCTGTCGCTGGACGACCTCGTGATCGCCAGCTTCACCACCGGGCCGGGGTCGGCGACGCTGCCGATCCGGATCTATTCGGAAGTGCGGCTCGGTGTGAAGCCGGAGATCAACGCGATCTGCACGCTGGTTGTCGCGGCAGTGGCGGTGGTGATCGTGGCGGCATCGCTGGCGTCGAAACTGTCGAACGAGCAGGGCAAGAGCGCCGCGCCGCTCTAGTCCGAAAGTCCTGCCGCAACGGCCTGTCTCTTCAATGCGACTCGCCGGTGTGTTGCTGATCCTTGCAGGCGCTGGCGCTCTGAAACTGGCGCTGGCCTAGTCTGCCTTGTCGGATTTTGATTCCGAGGTCGAAGGTGGCGCAGAATTCTGAGGCGTCTCGGTGGACGCTGCCGGAGCAGGTGCTTCTGCGGCAGGCGCGATCGGCGCAGGCAGAACCGGCGTCGGCAACACAACGGCGGGCGCGCTGGTTTGCGAAGGGGCTGCGGCCTGAGGCTGCGCCACAGCCTCGGCAGGGGCTTTCTTGCCGCCGGTGAAGCGATCGATCACCGACTTCACCGCGTCGCGCGTCTTGCGGTCTTTGAGGGAATCCAGCAGCGGCGCCGAGGCGGGCGAGCGGCGGATCAGCGAATCCGAATCCGGGAAAACCAGTGGATCGTCCCACGGGCCCTGCACCACGAACGGCAGTTGGAACGCCGGCGGCATATCACTCGCGACCACAAGGCTGGCAACGCCCTTCAGATCGTATTCACGCGACGGCACCGACGCCGTGCCGGTGAGCAGCACCCGGGTGGTCGGGCCTTCGATCCGTGCATCCTCGGCGGTAGCGACGCCGTCATTGAAGCGGATCGCGATATTCAGCGTCTCGAACGGCGTCGAGCCGCTGCGGAAATTGCCGGCGCCCGACAACGGGCGGCGCTCGAGACGCTTCAGCAATTGTTCGACATTGAGTCCGCTGATCGCGCCGTCATGCGCCGTCAGCGTCGCGGTGCCGTCGAGCGACTGCGCGAGCGCAAACGGGCTGGCGCCCTTGGCTTCCAGCGCGAAGTTGAGATTGCCGCGCCCCGTCAGCTTGTTGACGCCGAACAGTTCCTGAATGCAGCTTGCCAGATCGACATCTGTGAACTGGAACTGGGCTTTGACATCCGCATCGGGATCGGTCCGGGTAATGCCAAACGAGCCCTTGAGGATGCCGCCGTAGATTTGCGCTTCGCCGATGCTCAGCGCCAGAGTGCCGTTGCGCAGATTGGCGCCGAGCGCGGTGCGGCCGAGTTTGGAGGTGCCGATGGTGACCTTCGCGGCCGACAGGCGCATGTCGAGATCGGTGGCGGAGAGGCCGCGCAGATCGAACAGTTGCCGGTTCCAGTCGCGGGCGCCGCTGGCGAGCAGGCGGATGGTTTCGATGTAAGGCGAAAAGTCGAGCGCCTCGGCGGCGAGAGTCGCCTGCACGGTCTGGCGATCGTTGTTGCTATATGTGATGACGCCTTCGGCGGTGTTGCCGTCGAGTTCCAGATTGACGTTGGTCAGCGCTATGGATTCCCCCACCACATTGGTGCGGGCCTTGAGCGAAAAGCGTCCCAGTCCGCCGGTGCCGGGAGGAGCCTGTCCCGCCCAGCGCATGGCGTTGCGCAGCGACGGGCTGTCGGCGCTCAGCGTACCTTCCATCAGCAGGCTGGTGCGGTTGGCGATGGCGCCGTCGAAAGCGAATTTGAGCGGCGCGCTCGCGACCCGGACCTTGATGCCGGAACGGTCACCGGAGAGCGCGGCGATGAAGTCGTTGATGCTGAGGCTGCCGTCGACCAGTTCGCCCCGCCAGTTGAACTGGCCGGTGGCGGCGAAGGAGCGCGAGATCGACGGCCACGCCAGCGACAGGTCGATCCCGTTGACGGTCTCGGCGATGTCGCGTGCGTCGTTCTGATAGGCGAGGACGCCGTCCTTGATGAGGATTTCGGAGAACGACACCGGACTGTCGACGCCGGGCTTCACGGTGCGCGCCAGTGTTTCAATAATGCCGGCCCAGTTGCTGCGGCCATCGGCACTGCGCTTCACGTTGATCCGCGGATTTTGCAGCGTTACGTCGGCGATTTCGTAGCGCCGCATCAGCAGCGGCAGCAGGCGCAGGTTGGCGGTCAGTTCATCGACGGTCAGCGGTTCATCGGCAATGCCGCTGCCGCGTGAACCCGCGCCTTTCAATCCAACCTGCCGCAGGGTGATGGAACTGCCGGGGAAAACCGAGACGCGGACGTCGCCGTTGACCATCAGGTCGAGACCGGTCGCCGCACGAATCTGTTTTTCGACCGAAAGCCGCACGGCGTTCTGGTCGATCATCCAGGAAATGGCGATCAGGCCGATCAGCGCGGCAGCGAGAAATGCCGCAACCGGCATCCCGAGGCGCTTTATCCCTTGGGCCATCGTCAATGAGTTCATCCGGTATGGTTGCGGTGTGCGGCATCGGCGGGCTTCCCTGCGCCGAGCCACTGCAACTTGATTGTTTTTCTTGACGCTTTCAAGGCCATCCCAAGCCCTGACCCCTGCAATCGCGCCCCAAAACCAAAGGTATTCGAAGGTGTTCGGACAAGGCAGCGCTCCGAGCGGGGCTGCCGAAAAGCGGGCAAAACGGGGCGCCGCGCCGCGATTGACGCGCCTCGAAGATTCCGCCTAATAGTCGGCTTGTCCGCCTATTTTCCTCCATCAGGTTGCACCCCCATGAACAAAGTTTACCCCGACGCGAAGTCCGCGCTCGATGGCGTTGTCAAAGACGGCATGATGGTCATGTCCGGCGGTTTCGGCCTCTGCGGTATCGCCGAGACGTTGTCCGACGCGTTGCGCGAAACCGGCGTCAAGAACCTGACGGTTGTCTCGAACAATGCCGGTGTCGATGGCATCGGCCTCAGCCGCCTGCTGGAAACTCGCCAGATCAAGAAGATGATCTCGTCCTATGTCGGCGAGAACAAGCTGTTCGCGCAGCAGTATCTCGCGGGCGAACTCGAACTCGAATTCAATCCGCAGGGCACGCTGGCGGAACGCATCCGCGCCGGCGGCGCGGGCATCCCGGGCTTCTACACCAAGACCGGCGTCGGCACGCTGATCGCCGAAGGCAAGGAAGTGAAGGAGTTCAACGGCGAGAAGTACATCCTTGAGACGGGCCTCGTTGCCGATCTCGCCATCGTGCACGCCTGGAAGGGCGACACCGCGGGCAACCTCGTGTACCGCAAGACCGCCCGCAACTTTAATCCGATGATGGCGACCGCCGCCAAGGTCACCATCGCGGAAGTCGAGCATCTGGTGCCTGCGGGCGAGATCGATCCCGATCACATCCACACGCCGGGCATCTTCGTTCAGCGCATCATCGCAGTCGATCCAGCGCTGAAGCGGATCGAGCAGCGCACCACGCGCAAGCGCGTATAACAGATTTCCTTAAGGAGAGCCCCATGGCCTGGACCCGCGAACAGATGGCAGCGCGCGCCGCGAAGGAACTGCGCGACGGCTATTACGTCAACCTCGGCATCGGCATTCCGACGCTGGTGTCCAACTACATTCCCGACGGCGTCGATGTGTCGCTGCAGAGCGAGAACGGCATGCTCGGCATGGGCCCGTTCCCATATGAGGGCGAGGAAGATCCCGACCTCATCAACGCCGGCAAGCAGACCGTGACCGAACTGCCCGACACCAGCTACTTCTCAAGTGCGGATTCGTTCGCGATGGTGCGCGGCGGCCATATCGATCTGTCGATCCTGGGCGCGATGCAGGTGGCCGAGAACGGCGATCTCGCAAACTGGATGATCCCCGGCAAGATGGTGAAGGGCATGGGCGGCGCGATGGATCTCGTCGCCGGCGTAAAGCGCGTCGTCGTCGTGATGGAGCATTCCGCAAAGGATGGTCCGAAGCTGCTGCACCGCTGCAACCTGCCGCTCACCGGCGAGCGTGTCGTCGACATGGTCGTCACCGATCTCGCGGTGTTCACCATCGACAAGCACGGCAAGGACGGCATGGCGCTGATCGAACTCGCCGACGGCGTCACGCTCGATGAGGTGAAGGCGAAGACCGAAGCGACCTTCCGCGTCGCGCTGAAGAACGCCTGAGCGCCTGAACCATCATGACGGCGCAGCGCGGCCTTATTGGCCGCGCGATCTGACGCTATCGCCGGCCAAGAAAGCCGGGACTTTGCGCGGACAGCAATTGCGAACGGATGTCGGTGTCGAGCGTCGCGGACGGCTGCACGAACCCGGCTGAAAGCGACAGACTGATATTCGAGGTCGGTTTGAATTCGACTCCGGCGTTGATGCTGGTGGCAAGCGTACTGCTCCGCTCGAAGCCCGGCGTGACGAGCGACGTAAATACGTCGGGTGTCGTTCGCAGCGAGCTGACGCCTCCGAAAAATGTGACCGGCGTGTCGCCGAGGCCCTTGAAGCTGTAGGCGTATTGCGCGCCCTCGGACGACAATCCGCTGCCGGCAGTAAATGCGCCCGCGCCGAAGCCGCCGGTGAATGAATTCGCCGGCATGCTGTAGCTGCTGAAAGAAAAGCCCTTGCGGAAGCCGTCCTCATCCGGCGCGCTTCCCCAATATTGCGTCGTGGTGTCGCCGCCCAATCCGAAAGGTCCACCCGGAATCCAGTAGCGGATCGGCGCCACCTGGGCCTGAGCGGCAGGCGCCGCCAGACAAAGCACAGCGGCGAGGGCTGCGACCCGATATTTCAGAGCATCCATCATCGCGCACACTATACCGCTGCGGCGGGCCCAAGCACAGCCAGTTCAGCACAAATTATGCCGGGCCCTGCGGAATATCGGAGAACCGCGTCAGCCACGCCACCGGGCCGATGCTCGCCGCCACGATCAGAAGCGCGGCGAGGGCGCCGTCCTCGAAACTGCCGCGGCTGGCATACTGATAGATCGAGGTCGCCAGCGTCTCGACATTGAGCGGACGCAGCAGCAGCGTCGCCGGCAATTCCTTCAGGCAATCGACGAACACCACGATCGCGGCACCGAGTAGCGCGGGGCGCAGCAGCGGTAGGTGAATCCGCCGCATGGCGGTGATCTGCCCGGCCCCTGCGCTGCGCGCGCTGTCGTCATAGTCGAACGGGATGCGCTCGAAGCCGGCGCGCAGAAATCCCGTCGGCACGGCGAGAAAGCGGATCACATAGGCCGTGACCACGGCCGCGCCCGAGCCCATCAGCACCAGGCCAGGCAGCGATAGCCCGAGCCACGCGGCAAACGTGTTGAGCGCGTTGTCGATCGTCAGCACCGGCGAGAGCAGGCCGAGCGCCAGCACCAGTCCCGGCAATGCGTACCCGGTCTGCGCGATGTTGGCCGAGAACGCGCGCCATGAACCGGGACGCCAGCGCGTGGCGAGGATTGTCGCCAGCCCGAGACCCAGCGCAACGAGGGTGGCGAGCGCTGCGAAACTTACCGAACTGAATGCGTCGCGCCAGATCGCGGTATCCATCGTCACCGATGACCGGTAGATGCTCTGGTACAGTAGAAACAGCAGCGGCACGACGAAGCCGAGCAACGCCGGCAGGGCGCATGCGGCGAAAGCCAGCCAGCCCTTGATCCCGGTGAAGGGCGTGCGCGGGGTCAGCCGCGGGCTCTCGGACGAAAATTCCGTGATGGCGTTGCGGCGGCCATAGCGCTCCAGCGCGATCAGTCCGCCGACGATCACCAGCACCAGGCATGACAGTTGCGCTGCGCCGGCGAGGCTGCCGCGATTGAGCCATGTGGTGAAGATCGAGACTGTGAGCGTCCGCACCCCGAGGTATTCGCTGGCGCCGATGTCGTTTAGCGTTTCCAGCGCGACGAGAGCGAGGCCGACCGCCAGCGCCGGACGGGCCATCGGCAGCGAGATGCGGCGAAACACATCCCAGCGTCCGGCGCCGAGCGTGCGTGCGGCTTCGGCAAATTCCGCGCTCTGCAACTGGAAGGTCGCGCGCGCAGAGAGATAGACATACGGATAGAGCACAATGCCGATGATGAAGATCGCGCCCGGCAGGGAGCGCAGGTTCGGTAACAGCGCCAGCGCATCGCGCGGCGGAAGCCACAGCGTCAGCGTGCGATGGACGAGGCCGAGCGGTTCGAACAGATCGACATAAACATAAGCCGCAATGTAGGTCGGAATCGCCAGCGGCAGCGGCAGCAGCCAGAGCAGCAACCCGCGTCCCGGGAAATCGTGCGATGACACCAGCCACGCGGTGCCCGCACCTGCGAGCAGTGCGATCGATCCGACGCCGATCAGCAGCGCGGCTGTGTCGCGCAGCGCCAGCGGCAGCACGTAGTCGACAAGATGCGACCACAGACCGGGCGCGGGCTGTGCCGCGATCACGACGATCGCCAGCACCGGCAATGCAACAAGCGCCGCCGTGAAGACCGCCAGTGCCGAGACGGCGGGCTCTGCGATGCGCGCTATCACGAGAATTCGGCTTTGCGCGACAAGGACTGGTTCGCGCCTCCCCCGCAAGGGGGGAGGGAACGATGAACATGACTCATCACCATGCGCGGCGAACCTCCTCGGCCCGTCTGCGGGAAGCTGGTTGGGGTGAGGAGCTTTTGGTATCGGTCGGTCAGCGTCAATTATCAAACCCGACCTTGTCGGCCAGCGTCGAGGCGGCCTTGCGGCTGGCGGCGATCTTCGAGATCGGCAGCGCGTCGGGATTCAACTTGCCGTAACCGGCAATGGTCGGGTTGACGGCGACACCGGCGCGGACCGGATACTCATAGTTGGCGTCGGCATAGAGATGCTGCGCGTGTTCGCCGGCCAGCCATTCGATCAGTTTGACGGCGTTGGCGCGGTTCGGCGCGTGCTTCGCCAGCAGCACGCCGGAGAGATTCACATGGGTGCCGCCGCCGGCGAAGGTCGGCAGGATCACCTTGGTCGCTTCCGCCCATGGCTTCTTGTCGGGATCGTTGTTCATCATCAGCGCCCAGTAATAGGTGTTGCCGATGCCGATGTCGCACTTGCCAGCCGCGACATCGCGCGCGGTTTCGCGGTCGCCGCCGGAGGGCTTCTGCGCGAGGTTGGCCTTCACGCCGCGTAGCCACTCTTCGGCTTTCGCTTCGCCGTGGTGGGCGACATAGGCCGCGAACAGCGCGTTGTTGTAGATGTGCTGGCCGGAGCGGATGCAGATCTTGCCCTTCCACTTCGGGTCGGCGAGCTCTTCGTAGGTGATGGCATCTTGCTTGACGCGGTCCTTCGAGGCGTAGATCACGCGCGCGCGCATCGAGATGCCGGCCCAGTGACCGTCGGGATCGCGGTATTGCGCCGGCACGATCTTGTCGAGCGCCTCGGACTTGATCGGCTGCGTTACACCGGCCTCGACGGCTTCCGCCATGCGGCCGACGTCCACCGTCAGCAGTACGTCGGCGGGGCTGTTGGCGCCTTCCGCCTTCATTCGCTGCTCAAGACCGGAGGATGCCGAAACGACATTGACCTTGATGCCGGTATCTTTGGTGAACGCGTCGAACAGCGGCTGCACCAGCTTGGTCTCGCGATAGGTGTAGACGTTCACCTCGCCGGATTGGGCGAATGCGGCCGCATTCAGGGTCATCGCGGAAGCGACGACGGTTGCGGCGGCGAGAATACGAGATCGTGACATGATGGGGCTCCGGCAGCTTTGATGAGCATCGCGGCGCTGAGCGTTGCAGCGCGCGGTGCCGGTTCTGTAGCGCAGGGGGCGTGCACATTCACGCGACGCGATGTCGCGAGATCGCTGATTTAGAGAGATTCCAGATTGGCGATCAGGCGATCGCGCTGGCGTGTGAGAACACGACCTCGATCAGCGTGCCCGAATGCGGCGCGGTCTTGATGTGGAATTGCGCGCGGTTGGCTTCGACCAGCGCTTTGGTCAGCGACAGGTTCACAACCGAGCCGTCGGCGGTTTGATCGGACGCGCCCGTTGTGCGGAACGGCGCCATGGCGGCGGCGATCTCGTTGTCGTTGAGGCCGGGGCCGGTGTCGCGGACGCGCAGCACGATATCGCCGAAGTCGGTGGTTGCGGTCGAGACAATGACCTGTCCCCCGGCATTGGCCAGATGGATGGAGTTGCCGATCAGGTTCAGCGCGATCTGGCGCAGCGCGCGGGCGTCGGCCTTTACGGTCGGCAGCGCGTGGGCGAGCGATGTGCGGATGATAATGCGTTCGCGATTGGCCTGCGGCTGCATCACGGCGACGCATTGCTCGACCATGCTGTTGAGGTCCTGGCTCGCGAACGACAGTTCCATCCTGCCGGTTTCGATACGCGACAGATCGAGCAGATCGTCGATGATCGCCATCACGCGCTGCCCGGAGGCGCGGATGTCCTTCATGTATTCGACATAGCGCTCGTTGCCGAGCGCGCCGAAGCGCTCGTCGATCATCACGTCGGCGAAGCCGATGATGGCGTTCAGCGGCATACGGACCTCATGGCTGATCCGTCCGAGGATGTCCGCTCGCGCGTTCACAGCGCGCTCGACCTGCCGCTTCGCCTGAGTCAGTTCGCCTTCGCTTTTCCTGGTTTGCGACTGGCTGTTGAAGATCGCGAAAAAGCGCGCGCCGTCCGGCCGTGTCCGGCCCATCGTCACCGACAGCGGAATCGCGCTGCCGTCGCGCGCACGTCCCAGCATGTCGCGGCCGTGGCGAAGCAGACCCGTCACGGCAGCGGCCCTGACCTCGTTCGCGTAATCCTGCACCGCGCGCTGGCTGTCGGCCGCGAACAGATCGGTGAGATGGAGCGTCGCCATCTCGTTGTCGTCGCGGCCGAACAGAACCTCGGCGCTGCGATTGCAGGAGAGGACGCGGCCCTGGCCGTCGAAAACAATGACGCCCTCGGCGGTGTTGTCGAGAATGGTGCCGAGTTCTTCCGCCTGCGTGGTGTCGTCGCTGGCGACGGCGACCGGCGCGATCGTCAAGACGGGTGCAGGTTCGATCCGGGGCTCGGTGCGCGGGCCTGAGAACACCAGCGCATGCGCCGGCTCGTTGTCCCATGTGATGGCGAACAGCCGCGCGTCGGCAGGCTCGCCCCTGTCGGGGCCGCTCTTGCTGGTGGCCGCGATGACGACCGGCGTGCCGGTCTCGGACGTGCTGCTGGCGGATCCCGCACCGGCTTCGACAATCAGCGCATCGAGGCCACCGGCTTCGGTCAGCGCATGAAGGTCGTCATATCCGGTGGAGGCGAGAAACGCCTTGTTGGCGTAGATCAGCCGGTCGAGCCGATACACCAGCACGCCGACCGGCAGGCGATCGAGCAACTGCGAATCCTGCGCGGCATTGGCGCGCGGCAGCACCGGCTCGGGCTGGAGGAAGGCAGGGGGATGTTCACGCGCAGGCGGTTCGGACACCGGCTCGTGCTGCGGCGTATCGTCAGCGGCGAACAGTTCGGCCACCGAGGCGTCGGTCAGCGTTTCGGTCTCTGCTCCATTCTCGAGGCGCGCGGACAGCCGCCGCGCCAGTTCGTCGAAGGCGTTGCTCTCGACCGCCGTCAGCGCCGGCGATTTCGGCTCGGCGACTGGAAATGGCACGACGTTTTGCGGAGTGTCCACCACAGGCTTCTGCTCGGTTCTCGGGAAACTGTCCCTCGGGAAGTTATCTTGCACGCTGTCCGCGGCATGCACCACCGTCTCTGACGGAGTTGATGGCGGCTCGTTCACAACGTCCTCGGCGACCGGCTCCGGTCTCGTGACCTCATGCGGCGGTGGTTCGCTCGGCTGCGCCGCTGCGGGCGGCTTAGCCGAATACAGCATATCATCACGGCGCTGCACGGCCAGCCGTGCCATGCCTTCAACGTCGCGGCAGATGCCGAAGCCGCGATAGCCCAGGAAAATCCCGGCGCGGTCATAGATCGGGAATCCCGACAGTTCCACCGGCAGCCGCGCGCCTGCGCCATCGGCGGGCCATTTCACGACAATGCCGCTCCAGGTGTCGCGGGTCGCGATCGCAGCCGCGACATGGCCTTCGGGGTCGAGGCCGAGCGCATCGGCGATTTCGCCCCAGGGCCGGCCGAACGCGGCGGCGGTGCGCGCGCCGATCAGGCGGGTGAACTCATCGAAGCCGAGCGAGAAGCGGCTGTCTTCATCCATGTGCCACATGAAGCGCAGCGGATGCCGCCGCGGCGTCAATGGGCGGTCCATCTCAAGCAGCGTTGCAGACCCATCGCCGGCGCCGAGCGGAGAAGCCGTTTTATAGCGTTCGTCGTCGATATAGATCCGGGTGACGTTTTCTGCGGGCGCGTCATGATGTGCAGGTTCATCGCGCGGCGCGTCGGCGTGCGCGGGTTCTTCGCTCGCGATGTGTTGAGGCCGAGTTTCGGTGTTCGCGACGGTCTGAACCGGTGCCGCCGGTTCGGACGATTCATCGAACACCGATTCGAAAAGATCGACCGGTGTCACTTCGGCCGGCGCGGCGGCTTGACCGGACATCTCTGTGACAGTTTCCGCCGCCGCTTCAGCCGGGGCGGATTCGACCGGCGCAGCAGGCGCAGGCTGTTCAACACCCTTCTCGCGCTCTGGCTCTTCGGGAGCGAGCACCACAGGCGTCGGCTTCGGCATTGGCTTCGGCACGATCACAGCGTCGATCAATGCGACCAGCGCGGTGCCGTCTCCGCTGCCGACGCGATGCACCGTCACCCGGCTCGAGTCCATTTGCAGGACCGATTGTCCGTTACGCAGCGCGCCGTTGCGTGCGTCATCGAAACCGGGCCCGGTCAGATCGTTGAACAATCTCGGAAAGTTTTTCGCGGCTTCATTTGCGCCGGCGAGTGCGCCGTTCGGCGTGAAGGTCATCGCCGGCATGGTGATGCTGTCGACCAGATGCGCGAGCCGCTCGGTGAGCGGCATCGGACGGCCGACAGGATCGGCGGCGGCAATGAGAATCCCCACGGTGCCGTCCGCGAAGGTGAGCCGCGCGCAGGAGCATGTCAGCAGGCGGCCGAGCGGCGCGCCGAATCCGCGCAGCCGTTCAAGCCGTGGTGCGCCTGACGGTGACAACCGCGCTGCAAGCTGTGCGGCCTGGCGGCGCCGCGGATCGGCGGGGCCGATGGTTTTCTCGGCAAGGGCGGCGGCGTTGCGTTCGCCGAACAGCCGCGCTCCGATAGTGTTGGTCCAGAGAATGCGAGCGCCGTTGAGCGACCAGACCCACGCAGGCAAGCTGCTTGTCGCGTGAACCGCAAGGCGCGGATCGCGGATGCCATGGAGCTGGAAGTCGGCTTCGCTCGTCTTGGACAACGGGTCTGTGTCTCGCTTTCGTAGCGCCGATTGTGGCGCGGGAGGTGGATCGGACAGCCTTAACAAATGATTAGTATGGCGCGGCTGCCACAAGGTCCACCGGTGGGGTGTGACACTACCCATCCAAACCGGCGATAACGTTAACTCGCCGGCACACTGAACCCCAGCGCCGCTCGGACGTTGGGTGTTGCAAAAGGTGCTCAAACGTTCACGATGGACGGGCAGGAACTGTCGTTGCGCTGCGTCATAGGTGAGATGTCGCCCGGCGGTAAATTGCGGAGCAACGGGGTCCGCTCAGAGACCCAACAGGAGAGGGTGCGACATGTCAGGCAATCAATTCGAGATTCCGAAGGAAATGCGGTCGATGGCGGAAGCGAGCCTCGAACAGGCACGCAAGGCATTCGATACTTTCATCAGCAGTGCGCAGCAGACGGCGGCGGCGTTCGGCGGGGCGTCACTCGGCGGCTCCGGCGATGCGGCCAAGGAAATCAGCGCGAAGGCCATCGCGTTCGCGGAAAAGAACGTGCAGACCTCGCTGGCCTATGCGCAGCAGTTGATTCACGCCAAGGACCTCACCGAGGTGATGCGTCTCCACACTGAATACGTTCAGGGCCAGATGCGGGCGCTGGCCGAGCAGGCCAGCGAAATGGGTCAGGTTGTGACCCGTGCCGCCATGGATGCCGCCAAGCCCAAATAGTCCGTGGCTAGCCCCGGTCATTTGGAGGATAGATCCGGCGCTTGCGCCGGATCAGGCATGCGGACGGCCCCGTGGTATTTTGTTGCATCGCACAAAATCTCCCATATAGTGCCAAATAGATACGGACCGGCGTCCGGCCTGTAGGCCTCACGCGGCCGGTTGCGCCGTTCCGGCGATTTCAATTCCAGACATGAGGACTGCCCTATGAGCGCGAACGATCCATTTGCTGTCGTCCCCTTCAAGGTTCCTGAGCAGCTTCGCGCGTTCACCGAGATGGGCATGGTCCAGGCCCGTGACGGCTATCAGAAGTTCAAGGACGCAGCCGTTTCCAACAACGGGGCTCTCGAGGCGCTGGTTGAGCAGGCCACCAAGGGCGCCGGCGATTTTACCTCGAAGGTGATCGGTATGGCCCAGACCAACACCGAAGCCGCGTTTGCCTTCACCCAGAGCCTGATGGGTGTGAAATCGCTGCCGGAGGCCTTCGAACTGATGAACACCCATGCCCGCAAGCAGTTCGAGGTTTTGACCGCGCAGTCCCAGGACCTTGCGGCCATGACCCAGAAGGCTGCGGCTGCCGCCGTCGAGCCGATCGCCGCCGGCGCGGCAAAGGCCTTCAAGCCCGGCGTCTGATTGAGGCGTCTGTTCCTGGCAAAGGCGCGGCCGCGCCACTGAACCGTTTCTGTCGCCACGGTCACCCTAAGGGGCTGTTGGCGACGCGATTTCGGCAGGTCAAAGCGTCTTGCCAAAGCGCGGCGTTGCACCTAGTTTCCCGCGAAATCGCCGCCCTCGGCGGGGCAGCCGGCCGGCTGCCATAGATTGAAAAATGCAGTTGTAGCTCAGCTGGTTAGAGCGCCGGATTGTGGATCCGGAGGTCGGTGGTTCGATCCCACCCAACTGTACCACTTCCAAAGCCCCGAAAATCCGAAGTCTCAGGCCGACTGCGCCAGCAGGACGCGGATTTCCTCGCCTGTTGCAGGTCTGCTTTCGGGGTGGGTGAGGGGCGCGAAGGTTCCGATCGCGGCGGGCCGCCCGACCAGATAGCCCTGAACCTCGTTGCACAGTTCGGATTGCAGGAACGCCAGCTCCGCCGGTGTCTCGACGCCTTCCGCCAGCACCGGCAGACCGAGACCGCGGCCGAGGCCCAGCACGGCGCGCACAATGGTCGCGGCCTGCTCGTTGGTGTTGACCGACTTGATGAACGAACCGTCGATCTTGATCTTGTCGAACGGGAATGCGCGCAGGTTGGAGAGCGACGAATAGCCGGTGCCGAAATCGTCCATCGCGATATGCACGCCGAGCGCCTTGATGCGCCGGAGTGTGGTGAGCGCGCGGTTGAGATCGCGCACCAGCGCTGTCTCGGTGATTTCGAGTTCGAGCCGGCCGGGCGCGAGGCCGGTTTCCAGCAGCACCTCATGCACGAGCTGCACGAAATTCTCGTTGTAGATCTGGACCGCCGACACGTTGACGGCAATGGTCAGCGGCTGCGGCCAGCTCGCGGCCTGCTTGCAGGCCTCGCGCAGAACCCACTCGCCGATGCCGAGAATGGCGCCGGTTTCTTCCGCGATCGGGATGAAAATGGCCGGAGAGATCGAGCCGCGGGTCCTGTGATTCCAGCGGAGCAGGGCCTCGAAGCCGACCACGGTCCTGCTCTTAATGTCTTGCTGCGGCTGATAGACCAGATTGAACTCGCCGCGCGACACCGCCTGTCGCAGATCGTGCTCCAGCACGCGGCGGTCGTGAACCTCCGCGCCCATCTTCGCTTCGAAGAAGCGGTAGGTGGCGCGGCCTTCCATCTTGGCGCGGTAGAGCGCCGTGTCGGCGTGGGTCAGCAATGTCTCGCGATTGTCCGCATCGTCGGGGCAGATCGCGATGCCGATGCTGCACGACGTCATGTTCTCGCTGTCGGATTTATCCCCGTCGGATCGCAGCGCCTCGATAATGCGCTCGGCCAGCCGTCCGGCCGTGGCCGGGTTCGACAATCCGGGGACAAGGACCGCGAATTCGTCGCCGCCGAGGCGCGCGACCATGCACGTCTTGTCGAGGATCGCGGTGACGCGTGAGGCGACGGTCTGAAGGACCTTGTCGCCGGCCGCGTGTCCGAACAGATCGTTGACCTCCTTGAACCTGTCGAGGTCGAAGCAGAGCACGGCGCACTTCTGCCCGCCTGCCATGGTGGCGGCGATCTCGTGATCGAGCCGCGCATGGAACGTGCCGCGGTTCGGCAGCGAGGTCAGCGCATCGTGATGCGCGAGATAGCGGATGTGCTGCTCGGCCTTCTTGCGCGCCTGCAGGTTGCGCACGGCGATGACGTGATGCGCCTGCCCGGCGAAATCGATCGGACGCAGGATCAGTTCGACCGGAATCATCGACCCATCGGCGTGACGAAGATCGGCCTCCACCGGCTGGTTCGGGGCGGCGAACAGTTTCGCGCGCGCGCCGGCGTCCGGAATGTACGATTGCAGGTTCGTACCGATCAGCTTGTCCGATGTTGAGCCGACGAGTTGTGCGAAACTGGTGTTGACGGTCACAGCGACGTCGCCGTCGCAGACCAGAAGGCCTTCGACCGCGGCATTGGCGAGACCGCGCATGCGCTCGGCTTCAAGCATCGAGCGGCGCTGGTCATGAATGTCGAGGGCTGCGGCGCCGATCGCCAGCAGAATGATCGTGAAGCTCGAGACGGCGACGCCAATGGCGAGCCAGTTGGTGGGGATCGCGGATTGCGGGATCGTGACGGTCGGATCGGGAATGATTGCGACTGCGCCCATCGCCGTGAAATGATGACTGCAAATTGCCAGCGTCAAAAGTACTGCACCCGCAATCCGCCAGCGCTGTGAATCGCCCCGCAAACCTGCCGGCAGCGCCGCTGCGCCGATCAGCGTACCGAGCAGAATGGATGCGGCAACGAGTGTTGAATCCCACAGGATGACGCCGCCGATCTGGAAAGCCGCCATGCCGATATAATGCATGGTGGCGATACCGCCGCCGACGACAGCGCCGCCGAGCCACGGGCCCAGCCGCCATTTGGGCTGCATTGACATGGCAAGACCGGCTGCGGTGAGCAGGATCGCAGCGGCAAGGGACAAACCGGTGAGTGCGATGTTGTAGGCGCTCGGAATGCCGGGCGAATAGGCGAGCATCGCGATGAAATGCGTCGACCAGATGCCGAAGCCCGTCGAGATCGCCGAGATCGCGAGCCAGACCGGACGCATCTGGCGCGTCGCGTGACGGGCATGGCGCAGCAGGCCGATGGCGGCAAGCGAAGCCAGCGTGCAGATCACAGCCGCGAGCCCCACGAGCCAGAGATCATGGGCGGTGGCGATACAATTGTAGACCTTGAACATCGAACAGCCTGCACGCGAGAAACAAACGGTTATCTCGGCAGGTAAGTGGAATTGCGTAAGAACGCGTAAATTCCTGATCTGGCGTTTGATCGATACAGGCGCGCTCGATCGGCTAGGATCGGATGCTGTGTGTACGCGAGGCGAACAAATCAAAAAATGGCTGCGGCGCAGGCGTTACTGTCGTGAACAGATCGTCAATAGCCGATGCTGAACAGCTAACACGCGATCAACCATGTTCTGAATACGTCACGATGGCTGTCGTTTCCCTAGCGGTCAGCCCGGCTCACCACATCCATCAGTTCGGCGATCTTGCGCCGCTGGTCCGCCTTGTCGCCCGACGAGATCGCGTGCTCGACGCAATGCGCGACATGATCGCGCAGCACCTCTTCCTCGACCCGCCGCAGCGCTGCACGGGCGGCGGCGATCTGCGTGACGATGTCGATGCAATAGCGATCGTCTTCCACCATGCCCGCGAGACCGCGAACCTGGCCTTCGATCCGTTTCAGCCTCTTCAGGCACGATGACTTGATTTCCTGTCGCATACCGTACTATATACCCCTATAGGGTATAAGTTGCAAGTGGAGAATTGGAATCGTGGCGTCATCGGATCATCAGGAAAGTGGCAAGGCCGGTTGTTGCGGCGGACATGGCAATCAAGGTTCCGGCGGTCACAGCCACGGCAAGCCTGAGTACGGCCACGCTCATCACGGCGCGCACGCTCATCACGGCGCGCATGGTCATTCGCACGCAGCGGATCAGGCGGGCGCAGGCGTCATCGATCCCGTCTGCGGGATGACCGTCGATCGGGCGAGCGCGAAGCATCGCTTTGCGTACAAAGGTCAGGATTATTTCTTCTGCTCCGCGGGCTGCCGGACCAGGTTCGAAGGCAATCCGGAAAAGTATCTCGCGCCGAAATCGTCCCAGCCTGAAGAGAAGATGCCGGAAGGCACCATCTACACCTGTCCGATGCATCCCGAGGTGCGACAGGTCGGGCCGGGGAGTTGTCCAATCTGCGGCATGGCGCTCGAGCCCGAGACCGTTTCGCTGGATGATGCGCCCGATCCCGAACTGATCGACATGACGCGCCGCTTCTGGATCGGTCTCGCGCTGACGCTGCCGGTGTTCGTCATTGACATGGCTGCGCATCTCGGCGGCATCCATCTGCTGGAGACACAGACATCGAACTGGCTGTCGTTCGCGCTGGCGACGCCGGTGGTGCTGTGGGCCGGCTGGCCCTTCTTCGAGCGCGGCTGGCAGTCGATCAAAACGCGCAATCTCAACATGTTCACGCTGATCGCGATGGGCACAGGCGTCGCTTACATTTACAGCGTGGTCGCGACGCTGGCGCCGCAGGTGTTTCCGGACGCATTCCGCGATCATCACGGCGCGGTCGCGGTGTACTTCGAAGCGGCCGCCGTCATCACCGTTCTCGTTCTGCTGGGTCAGGTGCTCGAACTGCGCGCCCGGGCGCGCACGTCAGGCGCGATCCGCGCATTGCTCGGCCTTGCGCCGAAGACGGCGCGGCGCGTCTCGCAGGCCGGCGACGAGGACATCGATATCGACGCCATCGCGGTGGGTGATCTGCTCCGGGTGCGGCCGGGCGAAAAGGTCCCGGTCGATGGCACCGTCACCGAGGGATCGTCGCTGGTCGATGAGTCCCTCGTCACCGGCGAGTCGATGCCGGTGAAGAAGGCGATCGGCGCACAGGTGATCGGCGGCACTGTCAACCAGAGCGGCGGCCTTGTGGTCCGCGCCGACAAGATCGGCCGTGACACCATGCTGGCGCGCATTGTCGATCTCGTAGCGCGGGCGCAGCGCTCGCGCGCGCCGGTGCAGCGGCTCGCCGATCAGGTCGCAGGCTGGTTCGTGCCGGTGGTGATTGCGGTGGCGCTTGCGGCCTTCGCGGCATGGGCGATGTTCGGTCCCGAGCCCCGATTCACCTATGCGCTGGTTGCCGCGGTGACTGTCCTCATCATCGCGTGTCCCTGCGCGCTCGGTCTCGCGACTCCGATGTCGATCATGGTCGGCGTCGGCCGCGGCGCGCGCTCCGGCATTCTCATTCGCGACGCCGAGGCGCTGGAGCGGATGGAGAAGGTCGACACCCTGGTGATCGACAAGACCGGCACGCTGACTGAAGGCAAGCCGAAGGTGGTCGCTGTGATCGCGGCCGATGGCTTTGATCGGGGTGAACTGCTGCGGCTGGCCGCAAGCGTCGAGCGCGCCAGCGAGCATCCGCTGGCCTTCGCGATCCTGAATGCGGCGAAGGAAGAGAGCATCGAACTTCGCGATGTGCAGAATTTCGACTCGCCCGCGGGCAAGGGCGCCAGCGGCACCGTCGGTGGCCGCAAGGTCGTGCTCGGCAATGCCGCGATCATGCAACTGTCGAACGTCGGCATTCAGACACTGGAAGACGATGCACGCACCCAGCGCGAGCGCGGGGCCACCGCGATCTATGTCGCGGTCGATGGCCGCGCCGCCGGCGTCATTGCGATTGCCGATCCGGTCAAGCCGAGTGCGCCGGAAGCGCTGAAGCAGTTGCGTGCAAACGGCCTGCGCATTGTCATGCTGACCGGTGACAATGTGACGACGGCGCAGGCGGTGGCGAGGACGCTCGGCATCACCGACGTCGAGGCCGACGTTCTGCCCGAGCGCAAGGGCGACGTGGTCACAAGGCTGCGCGGCGAGGGCCGCGTGGTGGCGATGGCCGGTGACGGCATCAACGACGCTCCGGCGCTTGCCGCGGCCGATGTCGGCATCGCCATGGGCAGCGGCACCGATGTGGCGATCGAAAGCGCGGGCATTACGCTGCTGCGCGGCGATCTGATGGGGCTGGTGGAAGCCCGGCAACTGTCGCGGGCGACGATGCGCAATATCCGCCAGAACCTGGCGTTTGCCTTCCTGTACAACGCAGCCGGCATTCCCGTCGCGGCGGGTGTGCTTTATCCGGTGTTCGGGATTCTGCTGTCGCCGATGATCGGCGCTGCGGCCATGGCGCTGTCGTCGGTCAGCGTGATCGGCAATGCGCTGCGGTTGGCGCGCATGAAGCTTCAATCATAAGAGGCTTCATTCGAAGTTGTTCGGGTGATGGTCGATAGCAAAGGAACATGCGCGTGAAAAAAGGCCGGGCTAAAGAGCCCGGCCTGTTTAGTTTTTGGCCACGTGAGGCCGACACAATCACCTTCCAAGAGGGATAACTGAGCGCGCGTTCCGCTGGAGGAGGGGGACAGTGCGCAGAACGCTCATTCAGTGTGGGGAGAGTATGGTCCGCGATTTCCCATGCGGACAACTCCGATCCCGGTATGTCAGTCATGCTCAGGATGCGGGCTCAAACGTTCGTTTGAACCCGCTCAAGGGGGCCGTCAGGACGGCCAGCGCTGCGCCTTACTCACGATAAAATCACGGAAAACCTGCACGCGCGCCACCGACTTCAATTCTTCGGGATAAACAAAATACGTATCCAATTGAATCGAGTCGGCCTCGCTGAAGAGCTGCACCAGCCGGTTGTTGTCCTCGACCAGGTAGTCCGGCAGCGCCGCGATTCCGAGGCCCTGCTGGCAGGCGCGCACCAGCCCGAGGATGTTGTTGACCTTGAACACGGGCTCGCGCGGGCCGGAACCATTGGTGTTGGCCTCGATCAGCCAGTTCCGGTTTTGCAGGTGCTGCGGCACGTTCTGGTCGCTGAGCACGATGATCCGGTGCGCGTCCAGTTCATCGAGCGTGCGCGGGGTACCGTGCCGCTTGACGTATTCCGGCGAGCAATAGGCATGGAAGCCCATCGAGAACAGCTTGCGCTGAATGAGATCCGGCTGGGTCGGCTTGCGGGTGCGGATCGCAACGTCGGCCTCGCGCATCGACAGGTCGAGTTCTTCGTCGGTCACGATCAGCGAAATGCGGATGTCCGGATACAGTGCGGTGAATTCACCAAGCCGCGGGATCAGCCAGTTGATGCCGACGCCCGGCGTGGTGGTGACCTTGAGGTCGCCGCTCGGCCGCTCGCGGCTGTCGGTGAGCTTGGCGCGGGCCGCCTGCAACTGCATGAACACGTCATGCGCGGTGCGGAACAGCAGATCGCCCTGCTCGGTGAGGATCAGTCCGCGGGCATGGCGGTGAAACAATGACACCGCCAGCTCCTGCTCCAGCGCGCTGACCTGGCGCGAGACGGCCGACTGCGACAGCCCGAGTTGTTCGCCGGCATGGGTGAAGCTTCCCGCTTCCGCAGCCGCGTGAAAGACCTTCAGCTTGTCCCAGTCCATATCGCTTAATCCATCGCGTGTTCGAGGCATGGTCACTCCGCCGCTGCGCGTTCGGTGGCGCTGTGCGCCAGGAAGCGTTCCGCTTCCAGCGCCGCCATACAGCCGAGGCCCGCAGCCGTCACGGCCTGGCGATAGGTTTCATCCGCGACGTCGCCCGCGGCGAAGACGCCGGGCACCGAGGTCGCGGTGGAATGCGGTGCGATCTCGATATAGCCGGAGGGCTTCAGTTTGAGCTGGCCGGCGACGAGCTCGGTCGCCGGAGCATGGCCGATGGCGACGAAGACGCCGTCGGCGGCGTGTTCAGTCACCGCGCCGCTCTTGATGTTTTTCAGGACGACGTGGGTCACCTTGGAGGGATTGTCCTGGCCGCGGATATCCGCGACTTCGCTGTCCCAGATCACCTTGATCTTCGGGTGCTTGAACAGGCGGTCCTGCAGAATGCGCTCCGCGCGCAGGCTGTTGCGGCGGTGAACCAGCGTGACCTGCGAGGCGAAGTTGGTCAGGAACAGCGCTTCCTCGACGGCGGTGTTGCCGCCGCCGACCACGAACACTTCCTTATTGCGGTAGAAGAAGCCGTCGCAGGTGGCGCAAGCCGAGACGCCGAAGCCCTTGAACTTCTCCTCGAAAGGCAGTCCGAGCCAGCGCGCCTGGGCGCCGGTGGCGAGGATCACCGTGTCAGCCAGATAGACGTCGCCGCTGTCGGTGGAGATGCGGAACGGACGCTGGCCCAGTTCGAGCTTGTTGACATGGTCGGTGACGATCTTGGTGCCGACATGCGCCGCCTGCTTCTCCATCTGCTCCATCAGCCAGGGGCCCTGGATGACGTCGGCAAATCCCGGATAGTTCTCGACGTCGGTGGTGATGGTGAGCTGGCCGCCGGGCTGAATGCCCTGGATCAGCACGGGCTCGAGCATGGCGCGTGCGGCGTAAATCGCGGCGGTGTAACCCGCCGGTCCCGAACCGATGATGACAACCTTGGCATGAATAGGAGCGGCCATAGCCCGACCCTTAGGAGTTTGTTGCATGGATTGATCAGCGAAGAGGCGAGAAATGCCCGCAAAGGCATCGCTGGGGCGTTAAAAGTAACAGTTCCGAATGTAGGCCATCCTGCGAGCTATGCAAGATATGCAACCCCTATCATGAAATTTTCCCCAGCTAGCCATGAGATAGCGTATAGCGCGAAATAAAATTGCGCGAAGCCGTGCCGCTGGCTAGAACAGTTTTGCGAAAGGCCGGAAATATCCGGTCGCCAGGGGATTAGGTGTCCGTGTCAAAGAGCCTCGACGAAATCGACCTGAAAATACTCAATGAGATTCAGGCTGATGGCCGAATCACCAATGTCGAACTGGCCAAGCGGGTGGGCATTTCGCCGCCGCCCTGTCTGCGCCGGGTCCGCACCCTGGAGGAGGAGGGCTATATCCGCGGTTACCGCGGGCTGCTGGACCCGCCTTCCCTCGGTTTCGACGTCACGGTGTTCGCCTCGGTGCATCTGTCCAGCCAGGCCGACGCGGACCTGCGCGCGTTCGAGGAGTTTGTCCGCCACGAGCCGCTGGTGCGCGAATGCTGGATGCTGTCGGGCGAGATCGATTTCATCCTCAAATGCGTCGCGCCGGACATGGCGACCTTCCAGAACTTCGTCTCGCACCTCACCGCCGCGCCCCATGTGCGCAACGTGCGAACCTCGCTGGTGCTGCACAACTCCAAGAACGCGCCGGATGTCCCGCTCGAACTGAAAGTTCCGCACAACTGAAGCGCCCCGGCAGAGTGCGCGTTTCGGCATGGTGCCTCATCGGCGCGGAGGCATTCTCCCGCGCAGCGCGAGTCTCTAAAAGCTGAGGGCCGGGCGCTTCCCCGGCAATTGCGTGATGGGGCTGACGTGACTTTATTTCAGATCGTTGTGCTGGCGGTGGCGGGATTCGCCGCCGGCACCGTCAATGCTGTCGCCGGTGGCGGCACGTTCATTACCTTTGCAGCGCTCGTCGCCTGCGGACTGCCGACGCTCGATGCCAACGCCACCAGCGCAGTTGCTTTGACCCCCAGCAACCTGACCAGCGTCGCGGCCTATCGCTCCGAAGTCCGCAGCTATTTCCGCGAGATGATTCCGTTCGCGATCATCGGATTGATTGGTGGAGGCGCAGGTGCGCTTTTGCTGATCTGGATCGGCGATGGCGGTTTCCGTCCGCTGGTGCCGTGGCTGCTGTTGCTGGCCACCTTGCTGTTCGCGTTCAGCAACCAGATCCGGACCTTTGTCGAACCCTGGTCGCGCGGACAGCATGCGGGCGCACGGATCGCAGCCTACGGGCTGATGATGGTGGTCGCGATCTATGGCGGATTCTTCGGAGCCGGCACCGGCATCATGATGCTCGCGGCATTGGCCATCCTCGAAAGCGGCAATTTTCACAAGGCCAACGCGACCAAACTTGTTGTCGCATTTCTGATTCAGATCATGTCGGCGGCGCTGCTGATCGCCGGCGGTCTTGTACACTGGCCGCAGGCGCTGGTGACGATCGCCGCGTCCGCCGTCGGCGGATATTACGGCGTCACGCTCGCGCGCCGGGTGCCGGAAAAGATAATCCGCGCCGCGGTGGTGGCCGTCGGCGCGGTTTTGACTGTCGTTTTCTTTCTCAGGACATGACCGGAATCATGTTCTGACGGTTTGAGGGATCAGGCCTTGCCGCGCGAGGCGTCGACGCTCCATGGGCCTGCACCAGCGCTCGCCAGATAGAGACAGACGAAGCAGAACAGGATCGCCGCGGTGCCGCCGTTGTTCAGCGGATGCCAGACCGGCGCGCCGCTCTTGAACATGTGACCGAGGAAATACGCGAACGCCATTTGGCCTGAGAGGATGAAGGCGGTCAGACGCGTAAACAATCCGACGATCAACAGCGCGCCAAGGATGAGTTCGATCGTGCCGGCAGCGACGATCAACGGCGGGATGTTGGCGAAGTAAGGCAGCACTGGAAACTTGAAGATCTTGGCCACGCCGTACTGAAACAGCAGCAGGCCGGTGATGATGCGCAGCACGCTGAGAAGCTGCGGCTGGTACGGCGCGAGAAATCTGAAGTCCATGGAAGTCCCCCTGTTTAATTCCACACACTTTGTTATCGCGCCGTCCGGCCAAGTGAAAGATGGTCCACGCCCGACTCAATGACGATTTCGTGGGCCGATCTGGAATAATTCGCAAAGCGCAGTGTTACGCGTGTGCCCTGGTTTCCGGCTGGAAACCGCTACTTCTTCTCCGGCTCGCTCTGCGGAATGTCCGTGCCAACGCAGCGGATGGCCTTGGGCTGACAGGCAAACCCGATGTTGGAGCAGTTTGGTCCCTTGCCGTCGATGCCGCGCGTGCAGTTCACGCAGTCGTCGGTCCAGCGCATGCAGTTCGGCTGGTTGACGTAGACCGACAGTGCTTTCGGTTTGCCGGGCGGCGGGATCTCGATCTCGGCGGCATGCGCGCCGGTGGCGGCAGTCAGCGCAACGGCCAGCATCAGCATTGTCGGGCGGAAGCGCTGCATCGCGTGTCTCATTGCTGCCAACACCTCAACCTTACAGCAAAACAAAGCCAAATGGCCGGGGTGTCCCGGCCATTTTCGTTGAATAGCGTTGCTGCAAACAGGCGGATTACTTCCAGTCCACCTTGGTGATCTCGTAAGCCTTGGCGCCGCCCGGTGCGACGACTTCGACCGACGCGCCCTTCTTCTTGCCGATCAGCGCGCGCGCGAGCGGCGAGGTGATCGAGATGCGGCCCTTCTTGGCGTCCGCTTCGGGTTCGCCGACGATCTGCCAGACCGCCTTCTTCTCGGTGTCCTCGTCGATCAAGGTGACAGTCGCGCCGAACTTGATGGTGTCGCCGGAGAGCTTCGAGACGTCGATGATGTCGGCGCGCGCGAGCTTGTCCTCGATCTCCGCGATGCGGCCCTCGTTATGCGACTGCGCTTCCTTCGCGGCGTGATACTCGGCGTTTTCCGACAGGTCGCCGTGCGAACGCGCTTCGGCGATCTGCTCGACGATGCGCGGGCGATCCACCGACTGGCGCTGCTTCAGTTCAACTTCCAGTGCGGCGTAGCCGCTCTGGGTCATCGGTACCTTTTCAACCATTTCGTCGTCGTCCTTCAGTTTCGCGGGCGGCGCTGCCGTGGTCGCGAAACGTTTCGATGTGATCCCGTTGGCAACCGGCCGCTGGGGGACAAAAGGAACATCGCCGCGGCGGGCGGTTCCCGCCGCAAGTCCCACTTTATACTATGCCGGCCAGGCTAGGCGGCTAACAATTCAGAGATCGGGAAAGTAACCTTGCAGGGTACGGACCTCGAGGTCCCCGCCCAGATAGGCCCGGATGCCCTGCGCGGCCGCCAGTGCACCTGAAAGAGTGGTGTAATATGGCACTTTATGCAAGAGGGCAGCGCGTCGCAACGAGCGGCTGTCGGCCAGCGCCTGTGGCCCCTCGGTGGTATTGAAAACGAGTTGCACCTCGCCGTTGGTAATTGCGTCAACAATGTGTGGGCGGCCTTCCAGCACCTTGTTGATCTTTTCCGCCGGTACCCCGTTCTCCACGAGGAAGCGCTGGGTGCCCGAGGTGGCGATCACCTTGAAGCCGAGCGAGCTCAGCAGTTTCACCGCGTCGAGGATGCGCGCCTTGTCGGTTTCGCGCACCGACACGAACACGGTTCCCTTGCGCGGCACGCGTGTGCCGCCCCCGAGCTGGCTCTTGGCGAACGCGACGGCGAAGGAGCGATCGATGCCCATGACCTCGCCGGTCGATTTCATTTCCGGTCCGAGCACGGTATCGACGCCGGGGAAGCGCGCAAACGGGAACACGGATTCCTTGACGCCGACATGGTCGAGCTTGCGCGGCTTCAGCTTGAAATCGGCGAGCTTCTCGCCGGCCATGATGCGCGCGGCGATCTTGGCGACCGGAATGCCGACCACCTTGGCGACGAACGGAACGGTGCGCGACGCGCGCGGATTGACCTCTAGCACGTAGATCTCGCCGTCCTTGATGGCGTACTGCACGTTCATCAGGCCGACGACGTCGAGGCCGAGCGCGAGTTCGCGTGTCTGGCGTTCGAGTTCGGCAATCACCGCAGGCTCGAGCGAATGCGGCGGCAGCGAGCAGGCCGAGTCGCCGGAGTGAATGCCGGCTTCCTCGATGTGCTCCATGATGCCGACGACGAAGGTGTCCTTGCCGTCGCACAGGCAGTCGACGTCGACTTCGGTCGCGTCGGACAGATAGCGGTCGAACAGCAGCGGGTTCTTGCCGAGCACCGTGTTGATCTGGCCGGTCTTGTCGTTGGGATACCGTGCCTTGACGTCGGCGGGCACCAGCTCGGGGAGTGTGCCGAGCAGGTAATCGCCGAGCTGGAACTCTTCGCGGATGATCTGCATGGCGCGGCCGCCGAGCACATAGGACGGACGCACGACCAGCGGCAGACCGAGATCGGCGGCCACGAGGCGCGCCTGCTCGACCGAATAGGCGATGCCGTTCTTGGGCTGCTTCAGGCGCAGCTTGTCGAGCACGCGCTTGAAACGGTCGCGGTCTTCGGCAAGGTCGATGGCGTCGGGCGAGGTGCCGAGGATCGGCACCTCGGCGGCTTGCAGCGCATGCGCGAGCTTCAGCGGGGTCTGGCCGCCGAACTGCACGATGACGCCGTGGAGCTTGCCGTTGCTGCGCTCGGTGTCGATGATCTCCAGCACGTCCTCGGCGGTCAGCGGCTCGAAGTAGAGCCGGTCCGCGGTGTCGTAGTCGGTCGACACGGTTTCCGGATTGCAGTTGACCATGATGGTCTCATAGCCGGCGTCATGCAGCGCGAAGCAGGCGTGGCAGCAGCAATAGTCGAACTCGATGCCCTGGCCGATCCGGTTCGGACCGCCGCCGAGGATGATGACCTTGTTCTTGTCCGACGGTGCGCTTTCGTCCGCGGCCTTGCCGGCGAACGGGGCTTCATAGGTCGAATACATGTAGGCGGTCGGCGAGGCGAACTCGGCGGCGCAGGTGTCGATGCGCTTGAACACCGGACGCACGTTCATGGCCCGCCGCAGTGACTTCACTTCGGCCTCGGTCTTGCCGGCCAGCACCGCCAGGCGCGCGTCGGAGAAGCCCATCGCCTTCAGCGTGCGCATGCCATGGGCATTGCCGGGCAGGCCGTGCTTCTTGACCTTGTCTTCCATCTCCACGATGCCGCGCATTTCGGCGAGGAACCACGGGTCGATCTTGCACGAGGCGAAGATCTCTTCGTTGGTCCAGCCGAGCCGCATCGCCTGCGCGACCTGCAACAGCCGGTCGGGGGTCGGCGTGCCCAGCGCAGCGCGCACCGCGTTCTTGTCGTCGCTCTGGCCGAGGCCTTCGATTTCGATTTCGTCCAAACCGGTGAGACCGGTCTCCAGTCCGCGCAGCGCCTTCTGCAAGCTCTCCTGGAAGGTGCGGCCGATCGCCATCACTTCGCCGACCGATTTCATCGAGGTGGTCAGGGTGGTGGAGGCGCCGGGGAATTTCTCAAACGCGAAGCGCGGAATCTTGGTGACCACGTAATCGATGGTGGGCTCGAACGACGCCGGCGTCGCGCCGCCGGTGATGTCGTTGGCGATTTCGTCCAGCGTGTAGCCGACTGCGAGCTTGGCCGCGACTTTCGCGATCGGAAAGCCGGTGGCCTTCGATGCCAGCGCCGAGGACCGCGAGACACGCGGATTCATTTCAATGACGACCATGCGGCCGTCCGCCGGATTGACGCCGAACTGCACGTTCGATCCGCCGGTCTCGACGCCGATCTCGCGCAGCACCGCCAGAGAGGCGTCGCGCATGATCTGGTATTCCTTGTCGGTCAGCGTCAGGGCAGGGGCGACGGTGATCGAGTCGCCGGTGTGCACGCCCATCGGATCGAGATTCTCGATCGAGCAGACGATGATGCAGTTGTCCTTCTTGTCGCGGACAACTTCCATCTCGTACTCTTTCCAGCCGAGCACCGACTCCTCGATCAGCACTTCGTTGGTCGGCGAGGCATCGAGGCCGCGCTCGATGATGTCGAGAAATTCCTCGCGGTTGTAGGCGATGCCGCCGCCGGTGCCGCCCATGGTGAAGGACGGACGGATGATCGCGGGCAGGCCGATTTCGGACAGCGCCATCATGGCCTGGCCGAGCGCGTATTCCTGATAGCGCTTGCGGCGGTCGCCTTCGTGCAGCACCCACTGGCGCTCATGTTCGGCAAGCGCCTCGCCGGAGAGCTTTTCTTTCTGGGCGAGATACTCGTCGCGATACTGCTTCTTCAGCGCCGAGGCATTGGCGAGCCGCGACTTCGGCGTCTCGAGCCCGATCTTGGTCATCGCCTCGCGGAACAGCTGGCGGTCTTCGGCCTTGTCGATCGCGTCGGCGGTGGCGCCGATCATCTCGACGTCGAATTTCTCCAGCGTGCCCTGACGGCGCAGCGACAGCGCGCAGTTCAGCGCGGTCTGGCCGCCCATGGTCGGCAGCAGCGCGAAGCCGCCGGGAAGGACATGGCGTTCCTTCTCGATGATCTTGGCGACGATTTCCGGCGTGATCGGCTCGATATAGGTCGCATCCGCCAGTTCCGGGTCCGTCATGATGGTGGCCGGATTGGAGTTGACCAGGACGATCCGGTAGCCCTCTTCGCGGAGCGTCTTGACCGCCTGGGTGCCGGAATAATCGAATTCGCAGGCCTGGCCGATCACGATGGGGCCAGCGCCGATGATGAGGATCGTCGAGATGTCTGTACGTTTAGGCATTGTCGCTCAATAGTGGATCGAATTGAAGTTTGCGACAGCAAAGACGGGGCGCCGCGCTGAAACCCTCTCCCCGTGGGGGAGAGGGTAGGGTGAGGGGGTTCTATGGTGGATGGACGGGCTCGTGCCCTGCGCCAAAGGATGACCGACGCGGAAAAGCTGATGTGGAGCAGGCTCCGCAGCCGCCGTTTGGCTGGCGTCAAGTTCAAGCGCCAACAGCCGCTTTTCGGTTACATCGTTGATTTTGTCGCTCCGGACCGGAAGCTGGTGATTGAGATTGACGGTGGGCAGCATGCCGAACAGAACGATCAGGATGCCAAACGTAGCAGAATGATTGAAGAATCCGGATATCACGTCATCCGCTTCTGGAATCATGACGTTCTGGGCAATATCGACGGCGTTCTTCAGACCGTTATTCAAGAGCTGAACATCTCCCGATGAGCCCCCTCACCCCAACCCTCTCCCCGCCGGGGAGAGGGGGCAGGTCGCGGCTAGATCAAAAACTGGGCACAAAAAAAGGGCGCGCGTTCGCGCGTCCTTTGAACCCGGCGCTTGGGGGGCCATGCGCGCGGGGTGTCTTTAGACCAGATTCCCGAGCGGTGAAAGGCTTTTAAGGCCGCAATTAACCGGCATTTTTATGCAGTTTCGGGCTTTTTGCTCGCCATGTCCGGCGCCGTCGCCACGAAGGTCATGCGGGCCGGGTTGTAGCCGACATTGGTTTTAGCCCGCGAAGGCGAAAAACCCGCGGCCTTCAGCTTCGCCATCATGTCGGTTTCGCCGTAGCGTTGCAGCCCGATGCTCTGGCGCAACTGCCAGTAATCCGACAACGCCGTGCGCGCGAGGCCCCACAGCGCGTCGGTCAGGAAGCCATTTTTGGCGGCAAGTTTGAGCAGCGCGATCACGTCGGTGGCGGCGCCGATCTCCGGCCGCAGGATGTCGCCGAGCACGAGCTTGCCGCCCGGCTTCAGGATGCGGCGCATCAGGCCGAAGGCGCGGTCGAGTTCGGCCGGCGTCATGTACTGCGCGACCGAAATCATCACCGCGAGATCGACAGAACCGTTCGGCAATTGCTGGAGGTCGTCAAGCGAGCGGACCTCGATTTTCGGGTTCGGGCCGAAGCGGGCGGTCAGCCGCCCGCGCACACCGGGCGCGGGCTCGGCAAGAATGAGTTTCTGACAGGCGGCGGCGACCTGGGCGGCGGACAGCGCCTCGCCACAGGAATAATCGAGCACGACGGCGTCGGGCGAGGGCACATACGCGAGAATATCACTGGCGATGACGCGAAAATGCACGTCGCGATGCAGCTTGCTGACATAAATCGTATGCGTTGAATCGTAATAGTCGATCCAGTCGTCCATCGGCCTGTCCGGATTGGCATTTATCCTGAAAGCGGGAAGCTCGTTTTCAGGAAATCATGCATCAAAATGAGATGTTCCCATGGGGGAACTGGCGGGTACAGGGAGGCGTTAGAAGGTCTGGCGATCCCTGTCCATCGCCCGATCTGTATCTCCTAGCAGGAAGGCCCCGCCGTGAGCAAAACCAGGACCAGCGTTTCCCCCGACCTCGATACGCCCACCGACCTCGACACCGCAGACGTGGCCAAGGTGTCTGCCGCCCTCAACACGCTTCTGGCCGATGCCTTCGCGCTTTATCTGAAGACCAAGAACTTCCACTGGCACATCAGCGGGCGGCATTTCCGCGACTATCACCTGCTGCTGGACGAACAGTCCGATCAGATTTTCGCGACCACCGATGTGCTGGCGGAGCGTGTCCGCAAGATCGGCGGCAGTACCATCCGCTCCATCGGCAACATCGCCAAGCTGCAGACCATCAAGGACAATGACGAGAAGTTCGTGCCGCCGCGCGAGATGCTGCGCGAACTCATGAACGACAACAAGAAGGTCGCCGCCGCGATGCGCAAGGCGCACAAGATCTGCGACGACGCCGAGGATGTGGCCTCCGCCAGCATTCTCGAGAACTTCATCGACGAAACCGAGCGGCGCACCTGGTTCCTGTTCGAGGCCAGCCGTCAGGAAGGCGGCAACGAAGCCTGATCTCCAAGAACGTCGCGCTCTGGAAAAACGCCCGCCTCACAGCGGGCGTTTTGTTTCATTCCGATCTGTCTTCGGCCCATGCTAATAAGGTGTCCCGCTTTCGCGGGGCGGGGTGGAGACGTTTCTTGCACGCATTCGAATGGCTGATCGGCCTGTTGATGGGCGCCATGCTGCTGTCGGGCCTGGCGCGGCGTCTTGGCGTGCCTTACCCGACCTTTCTGGCGCTCGGCGGGATCGCGATTGCGTTCCTGCCCAATTCACCCAACTGGACGCTTGAGCCGGATCTGGCGCTGGCGCTGTTCGTCGCGCCGGTGCTGCTTGATGCGGCGTTCGACACGTCCACCCGCGATCTGCGGGACAACTGGCTTCCGGTCGCCATGCTGGTGGTGGCTGCGGTCGGCGTCACCACCGTGGCTGTCGCCGTCGTGGTGCGCTGGCTCGTGCCGGAGATGCCGTGGGCCGCGGCGGTCGCGCTCGGCGCCATCGTTGCGCCGCCGGACGCCGCCGCCGCGACGGCGATCCTGCGCAGCGTCCGGCTGCCTTACCGCATCCAGAAGATTCTGGAGGGCGAAAGCCTGCTCAACGATGCCAGCGCGCTGCTGATCTATCGTATCGCCGTCGGCGCAGCGATGGCGTCATCATTGAGTCTGGAGAGCATCGCCCCGGCGCTCACGCTGTCGCTGATCGGCAGCGTCGTCGCCGGCTATGTGCTGGCGCGGGTGGTGATGCCGCTGCTGACGCGGATCTCCGACGTGCCAACCGCGATCATCATGCAGTTCGCGACAACGTTTGTCGTCTGGATCGTCGCCGAGAAGCTGCAACTGTCGGCCATCCTGACCATCGTGGTCTATGCCATCGTCATCTCACGCAGCGTGCCGATGCTCACCTCGGCGCGAATGCGCGTGCCGTCCTATGCGGTGTGGGAAACGGTCGTCTTTCTTCTCAATGTGATGGCGTTCGTGCTGATCGGAATGCAGTTGCGGCCGATCTGGAGCGGGCTGGGCGACGGGTCGGTCCGCCAGCAGTACTGCATCGTCGCCGGCATCGTGCTGGTGACCGTGATCGTGGTGCGGATTGTCTGGATGATGTGTTACATCACCGTCGTGCGCGCGAAGCTCCTGCGCTACGGCTACAACCCGGAGCGGAAATCCGACGTTCCATCGGTCAAGAGCAGCCTGCTGATCTCGTGGTGCGGGATGCGCGGTATCGTCACGCTCGCGGCTGCCTTCGCCCTGCCGGTGGGCTTTCCCTATCGCGATCTGATCCTGCTCACCGCCTTCGGGGTGGTGCTGGGCACGCTCGTCATTCAGGGGCTGACGCTGCGGCCGCTGATCGACTGGTTTGCGCTGGACGATGGCGATCCGGTCGGTCAGGAGATCGGCTGGGCGCGCCGCGCGGCCTTGCATGCAGCGCTGGAAGCGATCGACGGCAACACCTCGCCCGAGGCGGAACTGCTGCGGCTTGAATACCGCCAGTTGCTCGATCAGGCCGAAAGCAATCCGGATGGTCTGATGTCGAGCGAACTGCCTGCCGATCCTTTGCGGTTGCAGGCGATCGATGCCGCGCGCCGTGTGCTGTTCGAAATGCGCGAGTCCGGTGAAATCGGCGATGACGCGTTTCACCGGCTGGAGGAGGAGTTCGACTGGGCCGAGCTCAGCGCGGCAAAGCCGTGAGATCAGTCGGCTCGTGAGATGTCATGGCCGGGTTATCCCGGCCATCCTGATAATCATTGCACGCGCCGGACTGGTCTGGATCACCGGGACAAGCCCGGTGATGACATGTGGCTTAGATTAAGCCCGCTTCTTCTCGCGCATCAGGTCGGCGAACCGCTTGAACAGATAGTGCGAGTCGCGCGGGCCGGGTGACGCCTCGGGGTGGTACTGCACCGAGAACACCGGCTTGTCGTCCAGCGCGATGCCGCAATTGGAGTCGTCGAACAGCGAGATATGCGTCTGCGTGACGTTCGTTGGCAGCGTGGTCTTGTCCACCGCGAAGCCGTGGTTCATCGACGTGATCTCGACCTTGCCGGTGGTGAGGTCCTTCACCGGATGATTGGCGCCGTGATGGCCCTGATGCATCTTCATGGTCTTGCCGCCGACGGCGAGGCCGAGCATCTGGTGGCCGAGGCAAATGCCGAAGGTCGGCGTTCCGGACTCGATCACCTTCTTGATGACAGGCACAGCGTATTCGCCGGTCGCCGCCGGATCGCCGGGGCCGTTCGACAGGAACACGCCGTCCGGCTTCATCGCCAGAATGTCTTCGGCGGAGGTCTTCGCGGTGACGACCGTGACCTTGCAGCCTTCGCCCGCCAGCAGGCGCAGGATGTTGCGCTTGATGCCGTAGTCGATGGCGACGACATTGAATTCCGGCTTGTCCTGCTTGCCGAAACCATTGTTCCACTCCCACGGCGTTTCGTCCCAGTTGAAGCGCTGGGCGCTGGTCACCATCGGCACGAGGTCCATGCCCTCTAGGCCGGGCCATTCGCGCGCTTCTTCCTTGAGGCCGTGCAGATCGAACTTGCCGTCCTTGTTGTGGGCGATCACGGCGTTGGGCATGCCCTTGCTGCGGATCAGCGCGGTCAGCGCGCGCGTGTCGATGCCCGACAGGCCGATGATGCCGCGCGCCTTCAGCCATGCATCGAGATGCTTGGCGGCGCGATAGTTCGACGGATCGGTGATGCCCGCGCGCAGGATCACGCCGCGTGCGCCCGGCGTTGCCGCCATGTTCACCGTTTCGATGTCTTCATCGTTGGTGCCGACATTCCCGATATGCGGAAATGTGAAGGTGATGAGCTGCCCGGCATAGGACGGATCGGTGAGGATTTCCTCATAACCGGTCATCGCCGTATTGAAGCAGACTTCGCCAACGGCCTGGCCTTCCGCACCGAGGCCGAAGCCTTCCAGCACGGTGCCATCGGCGAGCACGAGGAGCGCGGTCGGTTTGAGGTCCGGCCAGGCTGAGGAGTTATCTGATGTGGTCATAAGCCCATCACATAACCCCTGTGCCGCGGCGCGTCAAAGGCGGAGCAGGTATATTTCATCAGGTTTTTTGGCGTTTTCTGGAAAAATTGACAGGTGTCAAGAGAACCCTAATCTGCGCTCCACGCAGCCGGGAAAGAACTGCGGTAACGCGTGATCCGCCAAAGTGTGGGCGGTTTGGCGAAAAGATCACGCGTCCTTAATAATTAGGAGCGCGATCGAACGCAAAACCGGCTTCCACTTTTGCTGATCGCGCTCTTGCAGGAGACATATCCATGAGTTCAGCGGGCGTTGCGCCGGAATTGCATCACCTTCATTCGGGCGGAACGATCGGGAATCTGATCGTCAATGCGGTGGGCCGGTATGCCGACCAGCCTGCCATTGCCGACGGCAAGGTGCGGTGGACCTACCGCGAACTCGGCGACACCATCGGCCGGTTCATCAGCCTGTTTCGCTCGCTCGGCCTCAAGAAGGGCAGCGCGCTCTCCATTCTGGCCAGCAACCGCGCCGAATCCTGGGCCGCGATCTGCGCCGCGCTGGTGATGGGCGTGCGCTACACGCCGCTGCATCCGATGGCGGCGGAGGACGACCACGCCTTCATTATCGAGGATGCCGAAATCGATCTTCTGATCGTGGAGGGTGCGAAGTTCGGCCCGCGCGGCATGGCGATCAAGAGCCGGGTGCCGTCGCTCAAGAATCTCTACTCGATCGGGCCGATGGACGGCGTGCGCGACATCATGCCGGACCTCGCCACCGTGAAAGCCGCGCCGCTGGTCGATGAAAGCTCGTCCCACGAGATCGCGTTTCTGGCCTACACCGGCGGCACCACCGGCCGCTCCAAGGGCGTGATGCTGCCGCACCGCGCGCTGGTGACCATGACGCTGCTGCTCTATTCGGACTGGGACTGGCCCGAGCAGATCCGCTTCCTCGCCGCGACCCCGATCAGTCACGCCGCCGGTGTTACGCTGTTTCCGGTGATGATGCGCGGCGGCCTGATGCGCCTCGTGCAGGGCTTCGAGCCCGAAATCTATGCGAGCGTGGTCGCGGCGGAGAAGATCAACTCGACCTTCCTGGTGCCGACGCTGATCTATGCGCTGATCGACAACGAAGACCTGCGCAAGCGTCACGATATGTCATCGCTGGAGATGATCGTCTATGGCGCCGCGCCGATGTCGCCGGACCGCCTGCTGGAGGGCATGAAGATTTTCGGCAAGGTGTTCGTGCAGCTTTACGGCCAGACCGAAGCGCCGCAATGCATCACCTCGATGCGCAAGATCGACCATGACGAGACCAAGCCGCAGCGGCTCGGCTCCTGCGGCCGGGCCAGCCCGTTCGTGGATGTGAAGCTGTTCGATGCGGAGATGCGCGAGGTCGGGATCAACGAGCCGGGCGAAATCTGCGTGCGCGGTCCGCTGGTGATGGACGGTTACTGGAAACGTCCCGATGCGAATGCCGAAACCCTGAAAGGCGGCTGGCTGCACACTGGCGACGTCGCGGTGAAGGACGAGGAGGGCTACTTCTATATCGTCGACCGCACCAAGGACATGATCATCTCCGGCGGCTTCAATATCTATCCGCGCGAGGTCGAGGATGCGCTGATGTCGCACCCCTCTGTCGCCTCCGCTGCCGTGATCGGCATTCCCGACGACAAGTGGGGCGAGGCGGTGAAGGGCTTTGTGGTACTGAAAGCCGGCGCCAACAGCGGCGTCGCCGAGTTGCAGGCCCATGTGAAAGACAAGCGCGGCGCGCCGTGGTCGCCGAAGACCATCGATTTCGTCGAGGTCATTCCCGTGACCGGGCTTGGCAAGATCGACCGCAAGGCGCTGCGTGCGCCCTACTGGGAAGGCCGCAAGCGCGGCGTGGCGTAGTGGAGAGGATTCGGCCTCGCGATATGTGAGACATACTCAGGCTGTCATGCGCGGGCTTGACCCGCGCATCCATCCTAAGAAAAGCTCTTCAAGTGATGGATTGCCGGGTCAAGCCCGGCAATGACGGAACAGGAAGGTTCGCATGCTCAATTCGCTTCCCGTCGTGCTGGTGCCCGGTCTTGGATGTTCGCCGCGGATTTACGATCCGCAGATTCCGTCGCTGTGGCGGCAAGGTCCGGTGGTCATCGCCAACCATGCCCGTGGCGGCGACATGGCGACAATCGCGCGGCGCATCCTTGCCGAAGCGCCGCTGCGTTTTTCGCTCGCGGGCCATTCGATGGGCGGCTACATCATCTTTGAAATGTTCCGGCAGGCTCCGGAGCGCATTTCGCGGCTGGCCTTCCTGAACACATCGGCGCGGCCCGAAATGCCGGAGCTCACCGAGAAGCGGCGGGCGATGATCAACGAAGTGAAGCAGGGCGGCTATCGTGCCGTGATGGATCGCCTGTTTGCGAACTTCGTGCATCCCGCGCTGGCGCGCGACGAGCACCTGCACCGCATCGTCCTCGACATGGCGGACGATGTCGGTCCCGATGCCTTCGTCTGGCAGCTCGAGGCGATCTCGGGGCGCATCGACTCCCGTCCGACGCTGGCGACGATCAAGTGCCCGACGCTGGTGCTGACCAGCGACACCGACAACATGATGCCGCCCGATGCGTCGAGCGAGATCGCGAACGGCATTCCGGGTGCGAAGCTGGTCACCATCCAGGATTGCGGTCATCTGACGCAACTCGAGAAGCCGCAGGCGGTGACGGATGCGCTGCTCGACTGGCTGGAGATGTGACTGCGTTGGTTGTGCGGGCTGGCAAAACGCCCTAAATGAACGGCAATCCGATTTGCCGCGAGGGAGAGACCGATGCTGCGCGATGCCATCAACAACGCCGTCAAGGACGCCATGAAGGCGAAGGACGAGCGCAAGCTCTCGACGCTGCGCATGATCAACTCGACGCTGAAGAACTCGGACATCGAGGCGCGCGGGCAGGGCAAGCCGCCGCTCAGTGACGAGGACATTCTCGGCGTGCTGCAAAAGATGATCAAGCAGCGTCAGGAATCGGTCGAGCTTTACGACAAGGGCGGCCGCGCCGAACTCGCGGCGCAGGAGCGCGAGGAGATCGCGGTGATCTCAGCCTATCTGCCCAAGCAGATGTCGGACGACGAGGTGAAGGCTGCGATTGCCGCCATCGTGACCGAGACCGGCGCCGCCAGCATGAAGGACATGGGCAAGGTGATCGCCGCGCTCAAGGCGAAGTACGCCGGCCAGATGGATTTCGGCAAGGCCAGCGGCCTCGTGAAGGCCGCGCTGGCGGGTTGATTGCTTTTCTTCACCTCTCCCCGTTTGCGGGGAGAGGTCGCGAGCCTTCAGGCGAGCGGGTGAGGGGCTGGCTCAGCGATTGCCCCTCACCCGAAGACATCGCTACGCTCGTTCTTCGACCTCTCCCCGTAAACGGGGAGAGGTAAAAAAGACGGCGGACCATCCGCCGCGGAGGAAATGCCCGCCATGCTCCCTCAAGCTGACACCTACGACGATCTCTACAAGAACTTCCGCTGGGACATTCCGGCGCGCTTCAATATCGCGACCGCCTGCTGCGACCGTTATGCGGATGGCTCCGGCAGGCTCGCGCTGATCTATGTGGATGAAGACGGCGGCACGCAGAAGCTGTCGTTTGACGAGATCAGTGCGCTATCGAAGAGTTTCGCCAATGTGCTGAAGGCCGACGGGCTCAAACGCGGCGACCGCGTCGCGGTATTCCTGTCGCAGTCGGTGGAATTGCCCATTGCGCATCTCGCCGCGTTCCGCTCCGGCATGATCTCCGTTCCGCTGTTCACCCTGTTCGGCGAGGACGCACTGGAATATCGCCTGTCCAACAGCGGGGCGCGGGCGGTCATCACCGACGAGGGCGGCTGGGACAAGCTGTCGAAGATCCGCGACCGCCTGCCTCACCTGCAGGACATCTATGTCACCAGCGGCGCGGTCCATGCCGGCGCGAAATCGTTCTGGCAGTCGATCGAGGATGCGTCCGAGGATTTCCAGACCGTTGATACCAGCCCCGACGATCCGGCGATCATCATTTATACGTCAGGCACGACAGGGAATCCGAAGGGCGCGCTGCACGCCCATCGCGTGCTGCTCGGCCATCTGCCGAATGTCGAGATGGCGCACGACTTCTTTCCCAAGCCCGGCGACCTGATGTGGACGCCGGCGGACTGGGCCTGGATTGGCGGATTGTTCGATGCGCTGTTCCCGGCCTGGTATCACGGCGTGCCGATGCTCGGCTATCGCGCGAAAAAATTCGAGCCGCAGGCGGCGATGCAACTGATGGCCGATCACGGCGTGCGCAATGTGTTCCTGCCGCCCACCGCACTGAAGCTGATGCGTCAGGCCGACGTCAAACATAGTGGGGTGAAGCTGCGCAGCATTTTCTCCGGCGGCGAGTCGCTCGGCGCCGAACTGATCGAGTGGGTGCGCGCCACCTTCGGCGTCGATGTGCACGAGATTTACGGCCAGACCGAATGCAATCTGGTCCTTGCCAACAATTCCCATCTGTTTCCGATCAAGCCGGGCTCGATGGGCAAGCCGACGCCGGGATTCGATGTGCGCATTGTCAATGAGCATGGCGAGGAATTGCCGCGCAACGAACGCGGCATTGTCGGCGTCCGCGTGCCCAATCCGGTGACCATGATCGAATACTGGAAGAACCCGGAGGCCACTGCGAAGAAGTATGCCGGCGGCTTCCTGCTCACCGGCGATCTCGGCGTGCAGGATGACGACGGTTACTTCTGGTACGTCAGCCGCGAGGACGATGTCATCACCAGCGCGGGCTATCGCATCGGTCCTGCGGAGATCGAGCATACCTTGATGAAGCATCCGGCGGTGGCGATGTCCGCCGTGGTCGGGATTCCAGATCCGATCCGCACCGAAGCGATCAAGGCGTGGATCGTGCTGCGTCCTGGATTCACCGCGAGCGACGCGCTGGCGAAGGACATTCAGGATTTCGTCAAGGTGCAACTCGCCGCCCACGAATATCCGCGCCACATCCAGTTCGCGGACGCCTTGCCGATGACGGCCACCGGCAAGGTGCTACGGCGGGAATTGCGGACGCTGGGGTAGACGCTTCTTCACCTCTCCCCGTTCTACGGGGAGAGGTCGGATTGCGGAGCAATCCGGGTGAGGGGCTTTTTATTTGTTTGGTGCGGGATTTGCCCCTCACCCCAACCCTCTCCCCGCAAGAGCGGGGCGAGGGAGTTACATCCCCGGTACCTTCACGCCGAGCTTCTTCAGCGCCTCCAGCATTCGCTTCGGCGGCTCCATCTTGATCGACAGCGGCTTGCCGGTCTCCAGCACGCTCTTGAGGCTGGAGAGAATAGCAGGCCAGCCCGCGCGTCCGCCGGACAGAATGTCCTCGTCGATCTCGCGCTCGTTCGCCTCGGTCATGGTCAACCGCACCGACTCTCCTGATTGTTCGATCTCGTAGGTCACCAGCGTCTCGCCGAGCGCCTCGATCAGGCCGGGCCAGTTGACGTTGAAGGTGATGACCAGCTTGCGCGGCGGGTCGTAGGCGACCACTTCGCCGCTGATGTGAACCGATCCGTCCGGCGCGCGAAGCACGAACGCGCCGCCCACCCGGTCCTCGACCTCGACGCCGAAGCCCGAGAAATACTCGCGGCTGTATTCGGCCGACGTCAGCGCGTCCCACACCTTCTCGGGCGTCGAGGCGATGTAGATCGTGTAAACCAGCGAGGGTTTGAATTTGCCGATGTCCATCACGCGCTCTCCGCGCTGCGCGGCATTTCGAAATCCAGCGGCTTGCCGGTCTCAAGAATGCTCTTGAGGCTGCAGAGGACCAGCGGCCAGCCTTCGGAAATGCTGGGCAATGTCTTGCTGTCGTCGGCGAAATCCTCGTGGGTCACGGTCAGCTTGACCGCGCCGTTGCTCGGCTCAAGCACGAACGTCACGCGGGAAGGGCGCTCCTTGATCATCTCCGCATCGAAAACCGACAGCCAGCTATAGGACAGCCGGCGCGGCGGATCGGATTCGAGCACGAAGCCCTCGTTCACCACCTTGCCGAACCTGTCCATGTGCATGCGGGAGCCGACCTTCCAGTCGGAATGCAGGCTGCAGCCGAACCAGTAGCTCTCGGTGAATGCCGTGTTGGTCAGGGCATGCCAGAGTTTCTCCGGCGTGGTCTTGATGAAAGTCACATAGACGAATTCGGGTTTACGCATCACGCTTCTCCAGTTGACGTTTGAGTTCGCTGAGCGCGGCGAGTTTGCTGCGCTCGAATTTCCTGATCCATCGTTCTCCGATCTCGTGGATCGGAACGGGATTGAGGTAGTGCAGTTTCTCGCGGCCGTGCCTGAGCGTGGTCACGAGATTAGCGTCTTCGAGAATCCTGAGATGCTTGGTCACGGCCTGCCGCGTCATGGCGAGACCATCGCAAAGCTCCAGCAATGTCTGCCCGTTGCGGGCGTGAAGCCGGTCCAGCAGTGAGCGCCGCGATGCATCCGCCAGTGCCTTGAAGACCTCGTCCATGGTCAGAATAATAGGCAACCAAATGGTTGCCTGTCAAGCGTCGCCCGAAATCATTTGCGGTGGAATTGAACCGCTTGCATTTGCGCAGCGTCTGATCCTTTGATGCGGTCTCTCGCATCGGGGAATTTCATGTCGCTTCAGGTCTATCTCGCCTATGTCGCCGCCTGTGTCGCACTCGCGATCCTGCCGGGCCCGATCGTCACCCTCGTCATTGCCAACGGTCTTCGCTACGGCACGCGCGCGGCACTCACCAACATTGCCGGGGCGCAGGTGGGGCTTGTGATCATCATCGGCATCATCGCCGTGGGCCTGACATCGCTGATGGCGACAATGGGCTACTGGTTCGAATGGGTGCGGTTCGCCGGCGCGGCCTATCTCGTCTGGCTCGGCATCAGGCTGTTCCGGTCGACCGGCGCGCTGTCGTCGACCGACGCGCCGCCGCCGCCGCGCGGCGGATTCTTCCTTCAGGGATTTTTGGTGCTGCTCAGCAATCCGAAGGTGCTGGTGTTCTTCGGCGCGTTCATTCCGCAGTTCGTCGATATGAATCAGGATCACCTGCCGCAGGTGGCGTTGCTCGGCGTCACCTTCACCGTGATCGCGGCGCTGTCCGACGGCGCATACGCCCTGCTGGCGGGCCGTGCGGGCAGGCTGCTGTCGGCGCGGCGGGTGCGGCTGGTGTCGCGCATCTCGGGCGGCTTCATGATCGGCGGCGGCATCTGGCTTGCCCTGACGCGGGCGAGGTAACCGATGCTGCCGGATATTCCGTGGTTCGTTTATGCGATGCTGCTGGCGCCGGTTGGCCTCATCGTATTCGCGGCGATCTACAAATATCTGGAAGTCCGCGCCGCCAGCGACTGGCCGAGCACGCCGGGCAAGGTCGTCATCTCGAAACCCGAGGTGCGACAGGTGAAGGTGATCGACAGCGAGCGCGAGGCGGGGCACCGTTTCGAGGATCGCAACTTCGCCAACGTTACCTACGAATACTCCGTTGCCGGGCAGACCTACCGCAACAACCGCATCACCATCGGTGAGGACCGCGGAAATTTCGAGGTCGCGGAAACACTCGCGCGCTATCCCGTCGGTAACGCCGTGACCGTCTATTACAATCCCAACAAGCGCGGCGAGGCCGTGCTTGAGCGCGACATGCCGAAGGGAGTGTGGGGCTGCATCGGCTGGATGGTGGCGATAGCGGTCGTGCTGGTGTTCGGCTCGGCGATTGGCTTTCACAAGCTGACCGATTTCGTCTCGACCAGACTAGCCAGCCCCGAAATGTCGGGCATGACCGTGGCGCTGGGCGCATTCGGCGCAGCGATCGCGCTGTTCGCGCTGATGTTTCAGCGTCAGGCGTCGCTTGCGAAAAAATGGCCGGTGGTGCAGGGCAGGATCAGGACCTCCGGTCTTGAGGAATTTCGCGCGGCGCCCGAAGAAGGCCGCTCGCACGGCACGACCAAATTCCAGTCAAAGGTGCTGTATTCGTATCGCTACAACGGCATCGATTACACCAGTTCGCAGGCGTCCTACGACGGGCAGGTCTCATCCACATCGCGCTGGATGATGGAGCGTGTCGCGAAGAAATATCCCAACGGCAAGAGTGTCGAGGTTCACGTCAATCCGGAAAATCCGTCGCAGGCGGTGCTGGAGACGCGCACGCCCGGCATCTGGATTCTCTGGCTGTCTGCGATCGCGATCTGGGGCATCGCGTATTTCGTCGCGATCAAGGGCTAGACGGGGGACGATGAGGGTCGATTGTATCGTGGCCGCAAAGCGATGACGCTTGAGTTGCTGATCTGCGCCTCATTCGGCGGGCATCAGTTTCCTGGCGTGCAGGCCTTCCTCGATCTCGCGCAGGAGGCGCGACAGCCGCTCCGCCCATTGATGCTGGCCGGACTGGTCGCTGATCAAATCCTGACGGATCTCGATGCCGGTATGCATCAGCCCGCGCTTTTCGGCATGCACAGGAATGGTGTAGTCGGTCGCATCGCTCACCGCATAAGGTTCGTTATCACCGACCACGAGATCTCCCTCAAGGCGCAGCTTGTCGCGCAACAGATGCGGCAGCCGGTCGTCGCGGTTATAGAGCGTGCCGATGTGCCAGGGCCGGGCGATGCCGGCATAGACCGGCGTGAACGAATGCAGCGACACCAGAATGGTCGGCAGGCCGCTGGCCTTGCGCGCGTCGAGCGCCTGCGCGATGCGTGAGTGATAGGGCAGAAACACCGCGCGCCGCCGCTCCGCGACCTGCTCGCGGGTGAGCCCGCCATTGCCGGGAATTTCCGTCGCCTCGCTGATCAGCGGGATCGAGCCCGGGCTGTCGAACGGCCGGTTGCAGTCGATCACGAGGCGCGAATAGCGCTGCGCGATCAGGTGCACGTCCATTTCCTTCGCAAGCCAGGTCGCGACCTCGGCGATGCCGATGTCCCATGCGATGTGCCGCTCCAGTTCGCCGGCGTGGACGCCGAGATCGCCGAGCGCCCGCGGAATCAGGCGGCCGTAGTGATCACAGGTGAAAAAGAACGGCGAGCGGCTGCCGGGATTTTCCTCAAGCACAGGCGGAACTTCGTCGTCCTCAAGGAGTCGTAAGGTGTCGGCTGGAGCGGGCAGGGCCATTTTGCTTTCGTTGCCTATCACAGCGGCATTCAAGCCCAACAATTAGCCGGAAATGCAGCAAAAACAGCATGTACGATTCGCAGACGAATTCAATCGGCCTGAACAAGACGATGCCCCTGCTGACGATTCATCACAAGACCGAGTATCGCTACGACCGGCCGGTGGCGTTCGGCGAACATCGGATCATGCTGCGCCCGCGCGACGGTCATGACATCCGTGTGCTGTCGGAGCGGCTGGACATCTGGCCACAGCCGTCTTCGCTGCGCCGCATTCACGATGTCTTCGGCAACAGCGTCGCCATCGCCGATTTCGACACCGTGTCGGACCGGCTGGTGTTCGACTCGACCGTCACCGTTGATCACTATCCGCTCGAGAACATCGTCCTGACCCCCGACGACCAGGCCTATTACTACCCGTTCTTCTACGATCATGACGAACTGACCGACCTCGCACCGTCGATGACCCCGCAATACAGCGATCCCGACGGCGCGCTGGCGGCGTGGGCGCGGCAGTTTCTGAGCGCCGGAAGCCGCACCAAAACGATCGACCTGCTGGTCGGCATGACCCATGGCGTCCGGGAGTCGTTCAGCTATCGCAAGCGCCACGAGCACGGCACCCAGCATCCGCTGGATACCCTGAGTATCGGTTCGGGCACCTGCCGCGATTTCGCGCTGTTTATGATCGAGGCGCTGCGGCGGCTCGGTATCGCGTCGCGCTTCGTCAGCGGCTACATCTTCATTCCGGGCGACGAGGCCCATGGCTATGTCGGCGGCGGCAACACCCATGCCTGGGTGCGGGCCTATCTGCCGGGGGCGGGCTGGATCGAGTTCGACCCGACCAACGGCATTGTCGGCAGCCGCGATCTCATTCGCGTGGCGGTGGCGCGCGATCCGCAACAGGCTGTCCCGTTGCACGGCACTTATATGGGGCCGGCCGACGCCCACCTTGGCATGGACGTCACCATTCACGTCCTCTCGGTCGGGGAAGATCTGGAGGAAACCGCTGCATGCTGATCAGAGTTGGATTCGAGATTTCCTACGGCGCCGTCGCTGAAACGCCGATGGTGATCATGATGCGGATTCATCCCTCGCGCGCCAGGGACATTGTCGGCGAGGAGACGATCATCACAGAGCCGAACGTGCGGATCCGCTATTATCACGACAGCTTCGGCAACATCTGCGGCCGGCTCACGGCCCCGCCGGGCGGCATCACGTTTCGCGGCGACGCGCTGGTGCGCGACACCGGCCTGCCGGATGCGGTCGTCCCCGAAGCGCAGCAGATGCCGGTCGAGCAACTGCCCGACGAAGTGCTGCTTTATCTGATGGCGAGCCGCTACTGCGAGACGGATCGCCTCACCGATTTCGCGTGGTCGCAGTTCGGCAACACGCCGCCCGGGTGGGAGCGCGTGCAGGCGATCAATACATGGGTGCACAACCATGTGCGGTTTGACTACCAGCAGGCGCGGCCGACCAAATCCGCCTTCGACGTCTTTGAAGAACAGCAGGGCGTCTGCCGGGATTTTGCGCATCTGGCGCTGACGCTGTGCCGCTGCATGAATATCCCGGCGCGTTATGTCACCGGCTACATGGGCGACATCGGCATTCCGCCCGATCCCGCGCCGATGGATCTGTCCGGCTGGTACGAGGTCTATCTTTCCGGCAAGTGGTACACCTTCGATGCGCGGCACAACAAGCCGCGGATCGGCCGCATCCTGATGGCCACCGGCCGCGATGCGGCAGACGTTGCAATCTCGACGACCTTCGGGCAGATGGTGCTGAACAAGTTCGTCATCGTGAGTGACGAGGTTCCCGAATCCAAGGCCGGCTAAGAAGCCCGGACACCAGTTGCAATGACCGAACGTTTGTTTGTCTACGGCACCCTGAGGCGTGGTTCGCGGCATCCATGGGCGGTGAAGCTGGCGGCCAGTGCCACATGTCTCGGCGAGGCGCGCTACAACGGCCGCCTTTATCGCATCACGCACTATCCGGGCGTCGTTCCGTCCACCCAGCCGGATGAGTGGGCGTATGGAGATGTCTTCGAACTGCGCGATCCGGAGATTCTGACGGCGCTCGACGCTTACGAGGGTTGCGGCCCGGACGATGCCGAGCCGACCCAGTATCTGCGCAAGCTTCAGAAAATGACGCTGGCCGATGGCACCGTCGTCGAGGCGTGGATGTATGTCTACAACTGGTCCCTCGAGAACCGGGAGCGGATCAAGTCCGGCCGGTTCGACGAGGTGGAGTCGTAAGCTTCGTGAGTCGGAGTGTTCCTACCCGACTGCTGCTTCAAGCTCGTTTTTTGGATTTGGCCTTCTGCTGCATGTAAGAGCGCAGAACGGCATTCATGCGGCCCTGATAGCCGTCACCCTGGCCCTTGAAATAATCAAGCACGTCTTCATCGATCCGGATGGAAATAGCTTTCTTCTTCGCTGGAATGACAAGTTCGGCCTTTGACCAGTCGATATTCTTGAATTCAGCCCACTCGGGATCGTTCGCCATAGCGGCGTTGATCTGCCGATCGGTGAGTTTGCCAACGCGGGACCAGTCAGTCTTTCCCTTTCGCCGGTCGCCCGATTGACGCGTGACGATATGATTCTTTTTCATTCTTTCTCGCGGAGCGCGCTGAGATGATCCGGATGATGTCATTTCGCCATGTGAAGATCACGGCAACGACATGATTGTTGGACTTCCCAATCGCGATCCAGCGCTCCTCGTTGTTGCGGTCCGATCGATATAGGAGCAAGGGACCATCGAAGATGTCGACCGCATCTTCAAAGTCGATGCCATGCTTTTCTATGTTCCGACGGTTTTTATCGCCATCCCATTCGAATCCCTTCGGCGATTCCATAGACGAGCACTCCAGTATCATTCTGCCGCAAAGCGGTGAGTTCATTGATGATCATGAAACGGTCCTTTGGATAAAGCTTGAGGTAATGTATATATGATATGTATATACATTCCTCTGCGGGATGTCAATTCTTTTGGGTTCACGCCTTCGGCGCCGCCGTCAGTGCCGCGGTGTCCTTCACGACAATCGCAAAACGATCCGCCAGTTCGGTCAGCGCCACGCGGTGGACGACGCTGGCGGGAATCGTGCCGCCGAGCGGATCGGGCAGGTCGCGCGTCGCGGCGGCGTTGGCGACAACGGTGGTGCGGTATTTCAGGTCGAGCGCGGCGCGGGCGGTCGCGCTGACGCACATATGGGTCATGAAGCCCGCGAGGATCAGTTCGGTGCGGCCGGTGCTCTTCACCAGTGCGTCGAGATCAGTGCCCGCGAACGAATTCGGCAGCGTCTTGCGCACCACGACTTCTCCCGCTGCCGGTGTGAGCAGAGGGACGATCGCGGCGGTGGGCCCGTCCTCTGCGAACAGCGGGCGGCCCGACGGCGCGTGCTGCACGATATGGAACACCGGCACGCCGCGCTCGCGTGCCAGCTTCAGCAGTTTGGCGGCTTCGACAATGGCGGCATCGACACCGTCCAGCGGCAGGTTGCCCTTGCCCGTGTATTCAAGCTGGGCGTCGATGATGACGAGGGCGGATGTGTCGAGCGCGCTCGGATGCAGCGGCGCACCGGCGATCTGGAGCAGGGATTTCGGGGCGGGAGCCATATTTTTCTCTACTAAACACTTGGAAACTCAATATCTTCCATAATGCTTTTTATCGCAAAAAACCTTGTGAATCATGGGCATAACTTGACTGAACAAACAAGGAACATTAAGATGTAGCTAGCTTTGTGGTTGTCGATTCGCGATCCAATCATCTTGGGGCTCCCATTTCTTCAAACGGATGAGTTTTGCCGATGCGTTTTTCGCCCAGCTTTTTGGATGAGCTTCGGGCGCGTTTACCCGTATCCGAGGTTGTCGGTCGTCGGGTCAAGCTCAAGAAGGCTGGCAGGGAATGGGCTGGCCTGTCGCCATTCAATAACGAGAAAACACCTTCTTTCACCGTCAATGATCAGAAGGGCTTCTACCACGACTTCTCGTCGGGGAAGCATGGTGACATTTTCAAGTTTGTGATGGAGACCGAAGGTCTTCCATTCGCGGAGGCGGTTGAGAAACTTGCCTCTATGGCGGGCCTCTCTTTGCCAAAGGTGTCTCGCGAGGATGAGGAGCGAGAGCATCGTCAAAAATCACTCTTCGAAGTGATGGACCTCGCGGCCAAATATTTTGAGCAAAATCTGGCGTCAAATATCGGAGCTGCGGCGCGCGGGTACTTATCTGACAGGGCGATTTCTTCGGCTTCTCAAGTCGAATTTCGGATGGGTTACGCTGCGCCCGGCCGATTTGCTTTAAAAGAGTTTCTCGGTTCAAAAGGCGTCTCTGTTTCTGATATGATCGAAACAGGCCTGCTCATTTCAGGTGACGACATTCCTGTGCCTTATGATCGCTTTCGCGATCGAATAATGATCCCCATTCATGATCAGCGTGGTCGTGTTGTTGGTTTTGGTGGGCGCGCCTTAAAGGACGATGTTAAGCCAAAGTATTTGAATTCTCCCGAGACCTCGATTTTTCAGAAGGGCTCGATTGTTTTCAATTTCCATCGCGCCCGACAACCGGCTCATGTGACTGGTTCGGTTCTCGCGGTTGAAGGTTATATGGATGCGATCGCGATTTATCAGGCTGGGCTAAAAAGCGTCGTAGCCACGATGGGAACAGCCTTCACTGAGGCGCAAATTGCTACACTGTGGAGATTGTCGTCTGAGCCGGTCGTTTGTTTTGATGCTGATCGTGCAGGCATCGCTGCAGCTCATCGTTCGATTGATCGAATTTTGCCGATGCTTAGTGTCGGAAAATCTTTTCGATATGTGTTCATGAAGGATCAGAAGGACCCTGATGAATTGATCCGCGAAAGTGGGATAGAAGTCTTTAAAAACGTCTTGGCAGGTTCACTGCCTCTATCAGATGTTCTTTGGAGCCGAGAAACAGACGGGCAAGATGTCAGAACGCCTGACAAGCAAGCGGCGCTTGAGCAGAAGTTGCTTTCTATTGTCCGAACGATCAAGGATCCAGCAGTAAATGTTGCTTACTTTCGAACCTATCGCATGCAGCTTGCTAATTTATTCTACGAGGTAAACCGAGGTCCGGATCGGAAGAAAAAAGGCGCGCCTTCTAAGCTCGTAAATAATCAACTTAGATTTCAGGGTGAAGAGCAGCGATCTGGTTTTCAAAAGGTGTTGCTTGGAATGCTTGTTCACTACCCAGCTCTCTTGGAAGACAAACAAGATTCGGTCATGCGGCTGCACTTTCCTCCAGACCTCGACCGGTTTCTAACATCTCTTTTCCACTTGCTCATCGTTGATGCAAAGTTGTCAGTTGCAAAAATTTGGGAAAGGCTAACTCCCGAGTTTTATGAGGTGCTTCAGAATGTCCACGGGAAGGCAGGCGAGGGAAAGCCATGGGGGCATCGGTTGATCTCACGCTTTCGAATTGTGAAGTGTGATCCGCCGATTGATTTTGTTACTCGGTGTATGGATCATTTCATCAGAATTCTTCATTTGCATGAAATTCATGATGATATCAGCCGAGCCCAAGTTGAAGCGGGAGAAGGAATAGAATCTGCAGTCGACCTTCTTCTGAATCGCAAGCGCGAATATCAAAATGAAGAAGAGATTATCAGAGCTGAGGGGCAGCTTTTGGCGGAAGAAGCAGATGCAATAACGCGCCTTTGGGTACCTGGACGTGGGACGATGGACTTAGTGCCGGCTTGAAATTTTGTTACCTTTAGCGGCGAATCGGGGCTTCGGCGGCGAATCAGGGCGGCGTTTTCAGCAGCGCCCGCCGTTTGCGCCCGGCGGGGCCGGACGGAGCGACGCGCGGGGCGGGCTATCCACAGGCCCGCGCACCATCAACCGGTCGCCCTATCAGGTCGCGAGCCCCCAACTGGCGGGTTCCTCGATCATGCGCGGCCAGCGCAGTTCCATCTCCCGGCGGGAGGCTCTGATACTGCAATCGCTGCTCAACCACCCCTGGCTGCTGCACGATCATCTGGAGGAAATCACCGCCCTGGAGCTGGCCCATCCCGAGGCCCACAAGCTGCGCGCGGGGATCGTGACGGCCTTTGCGAATTATGGGCCGACCAACGATCTGGAGACCGAACGGACCCGGATCCGGACCTGGCTCACGGTGAACGGATATGATGAGCAGATTCAAAGGGTTGAGCGGGCGCTGACCACCAAGAGCGTCTGGGGCGCGCAGGCCGGCGCTGCGGCAGAGGATGTTCTTTCGACCTGGCATCAACTTGTTGTCTTGCATCGCCAATCCCACTCCTTACTTAGAGAACTCAAGGATGCCGAGCAGGCACTGGGGCAGGACAGCAGCGAGTCCAATGAGGCTTGGCTGCGCGATGTGAAAGCCCGGCTTGCTGACGTGGACGGCCTTGACGCGCTGATTGAGGGTTTCGGCGAATCTTCCGGCCGGTTCCAGCGCAGCGTGTGACGAAAATGATGCGGCAAGGCCTCCGCCGGGGTTTTATGTCGGCGCCAAGGCCTTAAAAAGACTCGCCAAACCGGGTTTTTACCCGCAAAAACAGGGTTAATCGTAGCTTAACGGCCTTCGGCCATACCTACATCTTCGGCCCGGGTGGTGCCCTCAAAAGCGCCGCCCTTTCCGCACCTAGTGATCCGGTTCTGACGTTGAACGAGCGTCGGATACGGGGCACTGGCGGTAGTCAGATTCAGCGCGGGCCGTGGGCCCACGCCGTGAGCGCGTTTCAGGAGCAGTGAATGGCCATCAAGGCAAAGACAGCAGCGATCAAGGACAAAGACAAGGATCAGAAGGCCGCTGACACTCCTGAGAAAGATGGCGCGGACGCCCCGTCGCCGTTGCTCGATCTGTCCGACGCCGCCGTCAAGAAGATGATCAAGCAGGCCAAGAAGCGCGGCTTCGTGACCTTCGATCAGCTCAACGAAGTGCTCCCGTCCGACACCACCTCGCCCGAACAGATCGAAGACATCATGGCGATGCTCTCCGACATGGGCATCAACGTATCCGAGTCCGACGACGCCGCCGACGAGGACGAGGAGAAGCAGGAAGAGGCCGACGACGAGACCGATAACGAACTCGTCGAGGTCACCTCCAAGGCTGTCACCGAAACCAAGAAGTCCGAGCCGGGCGAGCGCACCGACGATCCCGTGCGCATGTACCTGCGCGAAATGGGCACCGTCGAGCTGCTGTCGCGCGAGGGCGAAATCGCCATCGCCAAGCGCATCGAGGCCGGCCGCGAGGCGATGATCGCGGGCCTCTGCGAAAGTCCGCTGACCTTCCAGGCCATCATCATCTGGCGCGACGAACTCAACGAAGGAAAGATCTTCCTTCGCGACATTATCGATCTCGAAGCGACCTACGCAGGTCCCGACGCCAAGAACAACATGAACCCGGCGATGATCGCAGGCCCCACGGGTCCTGACGGTCAGCCGACCAACGCCATCATCACTGCCGACGGCACGGTGCAGGTGATCGCCGCCGCGCAGGCTGCGGCCGCGCCGGCCGCGCCGCCGTCGCCGACGCCGTTCCGTCCCGCGCCCGCAGGCGA